>Ga0335079_10005655_pt1 | contig 14290 bp, 14 predicted proteins | sample Lox_Sample_33_FD_206719 | JGI IMG/M metagenome (GOLD analysis project Ga0335079, IMG submission 206719) | Soil microbial communities from Loxahatchee National Wildlife Refuge, Florida, United States - Lox_Sample_3.3 | ecosystem: Environmental > Terrestrial > Soil > Wetlands | place: USA...
GAAGCGCTGGACAAGCTCCACACCACGGCAGAAAGCCATCAGCGAGTCATCGTTCTTGAGGTTATGGGCCGTTATGCGGGATGGATCGCCCTGGAAGCGGGCGTGGCGGGAAGCGCTGATGTTATTCTTATCCCCGAGATTCCGTTCAGCATGGACAAGGTCGCTGAAAAACTTCTGGAACGGAAAAAAGGGGGGAGCAAATCAAGCATCGTGGTCGTTGCCGAGGGAGCGAAACCGGCGGGAGGAGAGATGTCGGTGCGCGAGAAAGGGGCTGACGGGTACGTGCTCAGGCTCGGCGGCATGGGTGAGATCGTCGCGAACGAGATCACCAAACGCACGGGCTTTGAGACGCGGGTGACCGTGCTCGGCCATGTGCAGCGAGGCGGCAGCCCTTGCCCCTTTGACCGGCTGCTGGCAACGAGATACGGGGCCCATGCGGTCGAGCTAATCGCCCAAAAGAAATTTGGCGAAATGGTCTCCTATCAACCGCCAACCATCACCTCGGTGCCGCTCGAAAAGGCGATCAGCAGCCTCAAGCTCGTTGAACCTCACTGCGAGCTGGTGAAGATAGCAGAAGGCATGGGAGTCAGTTTCGGCAGATGAGCCGATTTTTTCTCACCATTTTTGCGGTCTACGGCGGGATTCATGTCTATGCATTCCTACGCGCTTGGAATGCGCTCGGCTTCGGCCGGGGAACCGGCTTAGTCCTTGCGCTCTTTATGGTCTTGATGGTCGTTGCAGTGTTTCTGATCCACTCCCTGGAGAGCTATGAATACGAACGCACGGCTCGCGCGCTGGCGTACCTCGCCTATTTTTGGATGGCGGTGCTGTTTCTCTTTTTTTCCGGTTCCCTTCTCATCGATGTCATCAACCTTCTTATTCGGGGCTCGGGCTGGTTGACGCGAACGAATATCGCCTCCGTCCTTATCACGCCGCGCCTATCCTTTTTTGTCTGCCTGGCGCTGGCGCTTGCGATCAGCATGTACGGCTATTTTGAAGCACTCAACATCAGGCCGGAGAGGGTCAGGGTCGAAACACCGAAGCTTCCTGCCGGGATCGAACGGCTCACAATCGTACAGGTCTCCGACGTGCATCTCGGCCTTATCATCCGATGCAACCGGCTGGGGAAAATGCTGGACGTTGTTAAAGCCGCGAAACCCGATATCTTCATCTCGACGGGCGACCTTGTCGACGCGCAGATCAACCATCTGACAGGCCTAGCAGATCTTCTGAGGGAGGTAAAGCCGAAATACGGGAAATATGCCATCACCGGGAATCACGAATATTTCGCCGGTATCGAAAAGGCGATCGCCTTTACGAAGGAATGTGGATTCACGATGCTCCGGAATGAGACAGTGTCAGACGGCCCGATAGCAATAGTCGGCGTGAATGATGGAACAGGCGTTCGATTGGGTTTCGAAAAAAAAGTTGTTGAGCGCGCGCTTTTCTCAAAGGTCCCTCGTGACAAATTCGTCCTTTTCCTGAAGCACCAGCCGCTGATCGACCAGGACTCCCTGGGGCTCTTTGATCTCCAGATTTCGGGTCATACGCATAAGGGGCAGATATTTCCCTTTACCTTGCTGACGCTGCTTACCTACCCGCTAAACGCGGGGGATTATGCACTAGTCGAAGGATCGTTCCTGCACGTCAGCCGCGGCACCGGCACATGGGGCCCTCCGATCCGTTTCCTCTCGCCGCCGGAAGTAGCGGTTTACGAGCTGGTGAGGAAACCATCGTCCTGATTCCTCCCGCCAGACTGGAGCGCTGCTGATGAAAACGCCCGCTCCATTTCGTATCTTTTTTTTCGTGGTTCCGTTGGGATGCGTGACCGAGCGCATTCTACCGGTCGTTGAATATCATTTTGTGCCAAAGCAATCCACCCTACGTGTGAAAAAAATCGAACAATGGAGGAACGTCCCTTGTTCCCTGATACCTCGCCTTATCGCCCAGGCAAACCCTGGGAAATGTTTACATCGTACACGCTGTTACCGACAAACCAGCCAAGTCATACGACGTCGTGATCGTCGAGCAGCGGAAACCCGATTTGAGCAAGCCCATAGCGGCTGTTTCCGAATGGACCGGCAAGGGGCCGGAGGGATGACTCGTCATCTCCGAGGGAATGTTTCAAAATGGCTTCTCCGGATCAGGAAGAGATTGGCGGTGTATCTGGCGTACAAGGCTGCCCCCGGTCATTGGTAGCGTGACCGGTTTCGTCGTCGGTCTTGCGGTGAGCATTCCGAATACCATAACCGACTTGAATCATGTAATCGTGAACGCCCGGAGAAGTTTGTGGAATATTCAGTCGATGAGCGTCATAAACAAGGCAGGATCAGATTTACGAAGATTGGTTCCACCTGAAGAACATATCGAAGCGCTGGTGAGAACGGAATTTTGCTATGCAGCAGATAGTGACGTGCATTCTAAAACAGAATGTACCAGCCTCGTTGAAAAAAAGGGAAGGCTGGTCTGCTAAGAGCGAAAGACGGCCAGTGTACTATCCTTTTTGCGTTAATCCGCCAGGAATCACAAAGCGCTCCCGGATGATTCTTCTGAATCTCGGCGTGTAAATAAGCTCAAAGACGTCTTCCTTTCCGGGAAAAAGGCTGAGAGCCGCCTCCTTGGTGCCCCTCATAATCTCGAAAGCTTCGCGCAGCGTCAGGTCGGACTGCTGCATGAGGATTGCTTGATTTAGGTCTACGATAAATCTCAGCATCCTCATCCTCCTGTCTTCTTCTCGCAGCGATTCGTTCATCCTTCTCTCCTTGAGTGATTCATGTCGCACGCTACCCCATGATACTGCTGTTGAGTGTTTTTTTCAAGAGCGGAAGGGGGGTGATTGATTCATGTGTTGGTCGGCTGCTTATAAAAATCTCTTTTGTGTCGGCACAATACCCGATGGTTGTCATGTCGACTATCAACGATTTCTTAAATTGTAACCGCAAGCTTTGGCCGTGAAAAGGCGTTGTTTTTCAGTATCGTCATAGGTGTTTCACGCAGGAAAATGGCTGCAGGGCTCAATGCGAGCTCAGGAAGACCTGCGATCCTTCCAATATCTGCGATCATGGCCGGATCGCCGTTCTGGCCCTTCATAGCGTGGATCATTGAATTTTCGGCGATCCTGGCCTGACCTCCGGTTGTTGTCCGCCCTGTGTTCGCTTTTCCCCATAAACCCTCCCTTGTCGTTGGAACATGAGGTGATGATGAATCGCCGGAATTGTTGAAATGACCTTTCAGCTGTGATGTTGAATCATAGCGAAATGACAATCTGTTTTTCGTTCGTGACAGGCTTAAGAATGCGGTTCTCTCCCTGAAGCAGTGCACAACCATAAACATCGAGGAGCTCGATTGTCAAAATAACAATTTCTTCTTATGGAGGTGGATAATATATTTTGGTGGTCCACTTGTGTAATAAAAGGGAATATTGAGGGCGAGGAAACGGGTTTGAACGCTCGAATAATGAATAAGAAGGAACATATATAAAGATGGAAAGGGCAGTCATTTGACCGTCCTTTCCGACTGTCAATATCAGCATCCCACTTGAGGTTTTGGTTTCATGGGCGTAACTTTTGTAGCTTTCTTTTTGCCGCCCTCTTCGTTGTATTCCACCGTTACCTTGTCGCCCACCTTCACATCCCTGATGAGGGACCCTGTCTCACAATCGAATCCGGCTTCAATTGTCTGACTCTTCAGTGTAAGAGTTGCTTTCTCGGCATTCACTGCGGTTACAGTTCCGGACATTTCACTCGCAAAAGCCGATCCGACAAAGGTTATCAAAACTGCAGCAATAAGAATAACTATCGTTGTGCCCTTCACAGAGCCACCTCCCATTTTAAAGTTTATGAGTCCCAAAATGAGGGAATTACGACCTAACGTTATCAGAGGATTGAAAATCTGTCAAGCGCAAAGAAAGTTTAAAAAGAAACATTCCTCTCAGAAATAGGGGGTCTTTCATCATAATGATACGAATAATTCTCCAACTGTGAATTTCGACTGTCATAAAATTGCGTGCTCATCTCTGCAGCAGGGGACCAATCATCAGTTAAATCGGTCTCCAGTTCTGATCTTTTTTTTCGTCGCTCTTCGGAGGTCTTGCATGTCTCACATATTTTTTTTCGCAAGCACCTAACTTGAAATAATTCTTCTGGGCTTCACGAAGCGATACGTGGTTAGCCCCTCCCGTATAATCGGGATGCAGAAATTGAAAATCGTCATCTTCCCAGTGACAAACGGGGCAGATGTTGAAAGAGCCGGGAGGTTTGTCATCCAATGTTTTATAACCACAGCAGAGGCAGGTATATTTCAAAATATTTGTCCTCTTATGAAATTTCTAAGTGAACTATTTTTGATACAGCAATATAAATGCCAAAAAAATATAGTGTATAAACAATTAGTTATAAAAAATGGCAGTTGAATTTTAATTATTTTGGATGGTTTATTATAGACGGGAAGTTCATTTCAGGCGGTTGGCTTAGTGTGGAGAAGGAAGAACACGTAACTTGTGGAGCCCCGGCAATACGCTCAATTTCATGAGATATTATGCTCTATAGAAGGATTAATCGTGCAACAAGTGAAGTGAGCAGCTGAGCCCTTCCCCGGCTCACTCCGTCAAGGGAGGGGTGACAATTATACTCAGATTTCCCACAAATAACCGCGGGGATGTTCATTCAGCGGCCCGGCTTGCGTACGAAGATTCCGCTTTTCCCGCCTGATTTTTTCAACAGGAGAATATCGGTTACTGTCATGGAACGGTCCGCAGATTTGCACATATCGTAGATTGTGAGCCCGGCAACGGCAACGGCAGTCAGCGCCTCCATCTCAACGCCGGTTCGGTCGGTTGTCCTTACCGTCGCCCGGATCAGGACGCTCGATTTCTCATGGTCCGGCTCGAACGCTATCTCGACTGCGCAAAGACGTAGAGGGTGGGAAAGGGGTATGAGTTCGGGGGTTTTTTTGGCAGCCATGATGCCCGCAACCCGGGCAAGACCGAACACGTCTCCCTTGGCAACTTTCCGGTCAAGAATGAGCGAGAGCGTTTCGGGCTGCATAGTGACACGGCCCTCGGCAATTGCCTCGCGGGCCGTTTCGACTTTGCCTGAGACATCAACCATGCGCGCGGCTCCCTGCCCGTCGAAATGAGTAAATTCAGCCATGCTTTTTTTTATCGATCCTCTCCCATTAGTCGATTTTAGCCGCCGATTTTCGACATGGTTCTGCGGAAGCATCCCGGGTCAGATTCAGAAACATGATGGCGCTCCGGTTTGACCTCGAGTGCCTGTCTGAGCAGCCGTTCGAGTTCCGCGTCGTCGCATCCGCTGCGCAAGGGAGACTTGACATCGATCTCCCTGTCGGACAGAAGGCAGGGACGCACCTTCCCGTCCGCGGTCAGCCGAAGGCGCCTGCAGGAGCTGCAGAAGTGCCTACTGATGGGACTAATGAACCCGATCACCCCCTGGGCACCGGGAACCTGAAAGTTGGCCGATGGGCCTGCGGAGATGGACGACGTGAACGGTACGAGCGGACCGAATTCCCGCTCAATCGCGGTGCGGACCTGGTCCGATGATATGCACTCATCCTTGTGCCAGCGGTCGTTCGCACCGATAGGCATGAACTCGATAAAACGGACGTGGAGGCGGCGCTTGAGCGTCAGACGGGCGAAATCAACGACTTCATCGTCATTCAGTCCCCGGACCGGCACCATGTTCAGTTTGAGCGGGAAAAAACCCAGCTCCTCCGCCCTGTTGATGCCGTGCCAGACCGCATGCCAGTTGTCGCTCCCGGTGATCTTCTGGAACCTAACCGCCTTCAAGGAGTCGAGGCTGATGTTGAGGCGTGGCTTCCCAGCCTGCGCCAGGGCTTCGACCATATTAGCGAGAAGCACGCCGTTCGTGGTCAGACTGATGTCATCGATCCCATTGAATTGACGGAGCGATGCGATGAAGTTTACGATGCCGCGTCTCACAAGCGGCTCTCCACCGGTAACGCGAACCCGAGAGATCCCGAGCCGCACCGCGATGGCCACAAGCCGTTGAATTTCCTCATAGGTAAGAATGTCCCCATGCCTCAGCATCTTCATCTCCCCCCGGGGCTTGCAGTAGACACAAGCAAGATTGCACCTGTCGGTCACGGAAATTCGCAGGTAGTCGATGCGGCGGTGATGGAGGTCGATGAGTGCCATGAAAAAACTTTACCACAGAGGTTGGGATACTTCAAGACAAAAACTCATGGTAGAAGTCGAAATGAGCAGTACGGAAAGTGTTCGGATTACTCGATTTTTATCAAGCGGCCGTTTTTTTGCGCAACCATAAAAAGCAGCTCGATCGAGATGTCGTCTGCGCAGTAGAAATATTTCTGCAGTATTTCCGAACTCAGCACGTCAACCAGATAAGTGTTTTTGCAGGAAGCCATTTTTTTTTGCATCCCTGCATCAAGCCACGGCGCGTTCTCAGGAAGGACCTCGAATTTAGAAACACCATATTTCACATCTTTCCCGTGCCCAGTCCGGGGCAAATCGTGATTGATGAAGTAATCGCCTATTTTTTTTATGAGCATGGCTTCTGTTTCCTCGCTACTTGCCGATGATCCGCTTGAGGCGGGCTCTTTTGCCAATGCCTTCGCCTTTCCTGCAAGGGCAAGCAACCCTTGCTTGACCTCCGCCCGAGGCGTCTTCTCCCTCGATACCGCGGCCTGCCGGTTTGTTTCGGCAGGGGCCCGAGGTGCTGGCACAACTTTTTCCATGATCAGTGATTCCCCTCCAGGCGTCTCCTGCTTTGCCTGTTTTGGTTTACCGGAGGCAGGAACTGTTTCTTCGCCTCCATTAACGGGAGGAGAAGGCGCTTCGTATTCAAGTTTCATATCTAGCGATTTGTATGCAGGCAACTGTGGGACCTGTTGTGAAGGAAGTGAGGCGTACTCTTTTTTACGCAGACCATCCTGTGGTCGATTCGAGGTGGACAACTCAGGGCCCGCATCGTGCTGCACCGTTGAAAAGCGACCCAAAAGAAGTTCCCCCGGCCGGGATGAAGGTTCGATGCGCCGGTAAATATAGAACGCACACACTGCGACGAACAAGACAGCCACAGTCTGGATCGGTATCTTGACGAAGGGTGGGAAGAAGAGCCTGTGGAACAGACTTTTCTTCTCTATCTCTTCAGAACGGACCTTCATCATGATTTTCTGTGTCATTTAAACTGGTTTCTCTTCCTTCTCGACAACTTTAATGCGTTCGATGGTTTTTTGCAATTCACTGAAAGCGCCGTTACAGACCGAACAAGTCCTGAGATGGGCTTCTATTTTCTTTTCTTCAGCCGTTACCGCTGTCAATATACTCGGAAAGCATATGACGAATTGTATTATGTTCCATTAAAGTTCTCCCCTAACGCGCATCAGGCAGTCCTTTACCCTTTCGCGCGTTCGGAGCACACGGGATTTTACGGTTCCTTCGCGCATTTTCAGCATGTTTCCAATTTCGTTATAGGAAATATCATGCAAATCGCAAAGGACCAGTACCTCTCGGAAATCATCGGCCACGCTTTAACTCAGTAATGCGCCTTTTGTTGGGCCTCTTGCTGTTTGAGCCGGTTCTTCGAAAGGTTGATAATCAATGCTTTCGACAATTCGTGAATTTCAAATTACCCCCCAAAGAACCAAATTCTTGTGTGCGGACACAAATGCGTCCTGCACCGCCTCACGGGCTTCTTCGGAATCCTTGGTAAGCTGGCGCGCGACGTTGAATACCCTTTTCTGGGCCTGTTCACTCGCGACTCGAAGGCGTTCAGGTCGCCATCCGAGGCCGATGATACAAGGGCCACATCGCCGTCCAATCCGGACATGCCGTTGCTTCCTGTTTTATAAGACAAAACAGCCACAAAACTTGTTCCGTTTCGCGTGACATTTTGATTGTATCTCAAAAATTTTACTTTTGCATCGCTAAAATGATATTATATAGACTGATGCGTAGAAGGAGGATACCATGCCGGAAAAAGTAAAGATTTTCGGGAAAGCGGGTTGACCGCATACGGAAAAAGCCAGGTTGGCTTATCGCAATGATGCGGTCTATTACGATGTCAAGGCTGACAGCGCAAAACTGGATGAAATGCTGAAATATTCAAAAGGCGTGCGGAAGGTCCCGACCATCGTTCAAGGCGATATCGTGACCATCGGATATGACGGCGGTGCCTGAGGAGTGTAGGGGCGGCGGTCTGCCGCCCGGAATTATTCATGGCCAAAGGGCAGGGAACTGACCGGCAGTAAAAGCGACAAGAGCCGAAGGTCTGGAGAGACATGTTTCGAGAAGGAGAAAGAGAAAGAATGAATCTGCGCGGTTTTGTTCTCAAGAAGGAAGATGCGGTGCTTCTGATCGTTGATATCCAGGAGCGACTTGCCGTAATCATGAAGGAAAAAGACAAGGTCGTGAAAAACTGCCAGCACCTGATCGAGCTGGCGAAAATGCAGGGGATCCCGGTCGTGGTGACCGAGCAGTATCCTAAAGGTCTAGGTCGGACTTTGCCCGAGCTTCAATCAGCTGTCCCAAATTATAAACCGATCGAAAAAACGGCCTTCAACTGCTGTGGAGAGCCGGCATTCGTAACGGAGATCAAAAAACTTGGAAAGAAGCAGATCATCATGACCGGCATGGAGACGCACATCTGTGTGCTCCAAACCACGATAGGGCTGTTGCAGGAGGGCATCACCATACACGTCGTGCAGGATGCCATGTGCTCGCGGACGAAGGAAAACTGGAAGACCGGGATTGCATTTATGCGTGATGCCGGCGCGGTCATTACGTGCACGGAGACAGTTCTGTTTCAGCTTCTCAAGGTTGCGGGTACAGAGGAGTTTAAAAAAATATCGCAGAGAATAAAATGAAGCAGTAGAGGATAGCTAGTAGGTAGTAAACAGTTGACAGGTTGGATACCTAGGACTACAGAAAATGCATGGGCAATTGATGTAGTCTGTTTCACGACTTCTCACAGAGGTTCACCATGGCACAACAACAAATTATTCCGGATGATGTCAAGAAGGTAATCAAGGAAACATTTGACCAGGGGTTTAGGGAAGACATCGTCATCGAGGTCTATACCCGGAAGGGAACGAACGACCAGTTCAACGAAGCGGCAATTGCCCTCGTTAAATCCCTTGCCGAACTCTCAGACAAACTAAAGGTGTCCTATCATACGGTGGGCGATGAACAATCAGCGCAGAGGAATGTCACACGCACGCCGACGGTGCTCATCGCACCGGACAAATATCAGATCCGTTACACCGGCGCCCCGGTTGGTGAAGAGGGAAGGTCGTTTATGATCGCCCTCATGATGGCTTCCACCGGAAACACCATCCTGACCGAGCCCGCCGTGTCAAAAATAAGGGAGCAGCTGCACGATAAGAGGGATATCCGGGTTTTCGTCAGCCCCACCTGTCCCTACTGCCCACAGCAGGTCCTGACCGCATTCTCGGCCGCGATCGCCAAACCCGACCTTGTGTCGGCTGAGGCCGTCGAGATATACGAGAACCAGGACCTTGCTGAGAGTCTCGGGTCTCTGGCTGTACCGCAGACCTTCATGAACAGTACCTTCACGGGAGCGGGGCTCCAGCCGGAGCCGTTGTTCGTGGAATCGTTGCTTTCGCTCAAGGAGCCCCAGGTCGCATCGACGCAGATTTCTGGCGAACCGGTGGAGAAGGACCTTGTCATCATCGGCGGCGGACCAGCAGGGCTGACGGCGGCGATTTACGCCGAGCGTGCGGGGCTCGATTGCGTAGTGGTCGAAAAGAGCAACCTCGGCGGACAAGTGGCGATCACGCCGGTCGTGGAGAACTATCCGGGCTTTATGCGCATCGGCGGAAAAAGCCTCGTGGACCTCATCGCGCAGCAGGCTGCTCAATACTCCGAGATTCATATCGGCGAATTCGTAACAGAGGTGTCAAGAGACCGTGAGGATGGCAGGTTCACGCTCAAAACGAATCATGCCATCTATCATACAACGGGCATCGTCATTGCCACGGGCGTGGGTAACCGGGCGCTGGAAGCGCAGGGCGCGCAGAAATTTTACGGAAGAGGCATCAGCTATTGCGCAACCTGCGACGGTTACTTCTTCAAGGATGGAAAGCAGGTGCTCGTGGTGGGAGGCGGTAACACGGCAATCACCGACGCACTCTACCTCCACAATATCGGCGCAAAGGTGACGCTGGTGCACCGGCGCGATGAACTCCGGGCGGAAGCGAGGCTCCAGGAGAGCTTTCGACAGTCCGGCATTCCGGTACTGTGGAACAGCGAGGTTCGGGAGATCACGGGAGAAAAGATCGTCAAAGCCGTAAAGATCGAAGACAAGAAGAGAGGCACGATCAAAGAGCTACCGGTGGAGGGGGTGTTTGTCGCCATCGGTTACGTTCCGAACAATGACCTCGCGAAACAGCTCGGCCTGGAGCTCGATGACCAAGGATACATCAAGACCGATCTGATGACCATGCGGACCTCGGTTCCCGGCGTGTACGCCGCGGGCGATATCACAGGCGCGCCGAAACAGATTGTCGTCGCTGTGTCGCACGGCTCCACGGCCGCCATGTCCGCATTTGAAGATCTCACGAGCCCCTCCTGGCTGAAACAGGAAAAAGAGATCGGGGCGGCCGCAGCTGCAAAAACCCAAGTCGTTTAATACTGGCCTAGCATGCATGAAACAGCAGACGGCGTCAGGAAAAAAAGGATATATGCGAGTAAAGGGGGCCGCGCTGCCAATGCAACAGCCGTCGTTAAAGCGGACAGGTTCAGTTAAACTTCACCTTTGGTACTTCCTTTTCCGCCTGCGGAATTTCGTAATATTGGGCCTCGTTCACGCCCGCTAGAGAAGCAAAGAACCTTCCAAAGATAGTCCGTCTATAGGTGTTGAGCACTTTTACATCATCATTGTACCGCTTTCGTTCCACGGCGATGCGGTTTTCCGTTCCCTCAAGGCTGTCCTGCAGCTTCAGGAATGATTCGTTGGCCTTGAGCTGGGGAAAGGATTCCTGAAGCATCAGGAGGCGGGAAAGGACCCCTTCGAGCTGCTGCGATGACTGGATCTTGTCCTTCACTGTGGCGGCCTGAAAATATTTTGTCCGCGCATTGGCGATGTTTTCGAACAGTTCCTTCTCGTGTGTGGCATACCCTTTCACGGTCTCCACGAGATTCGGGATCAGATCATAGCGCCGCTTCAATTGGTTCTCGACCTGTGCCCACTGCGATTTCACCTGCTCATCCATGGACACGACCTGATTGTACTGGCCCATGCCCCATGTAAAGACCCCGATTGCGATGAGTGCGACGACTGCCAAAATGATCAATAATACCTTAACGCCGTTGCTCATTTTCCCCTCCTGATAATAACAGTTTTTAGTGCTAGGTTCAGAGCTCGATGCTTCATGGAGAAGCTGTTGATCAAAAAATCAACACTAAAAATTAAAAAACAGCATCCGCTACCATCCCCCTGATGCACCACCGCCTCCGCCGCTGCCGCCACTGCCCCCTCCGAAACTGCCGCTTCCGCCGAACCCTCCGTCACCCCCGGACCAGCCTCTTCCTCCTCCCATAGAGGACGCCAGCATCAGGAGAAGGCATTGCCCTGGATGGGTGATGAAAAGTATAATTGCTCCGAGAGCGAAGATGCCCAATATGACCATCTGCAGCGCGCCGAGGGGCCTGGCCGCGCTGATCTCGCCCGGCTGGGGAAAAGTGGGCATGCCGGTAATTTGCACGCCGTCATGAGTAGCAATGGTATTGGCTACTGCGAGTGCGGCGGCATAAATGCCTGCGCCATAGTCGCCCTTTCTGAAATAAGGCACCAGATATTCCCGGCCGATTGATCCTACCATGCTGTCGGGGAGCACACCCTCCAGTCCGTAGCCGATCTCGAACCGGTATTTTCTATCATTTACCGCAACGGCGATTAGCACGCCATTATCCTTGCCCTTCTGTCCCAGCTTCCATTGTTCTTTCGTATTGAACGCGAATTCCTCGATGCTCTGGCCGTCGAGGCTCTGGACGGTAAGGACAAGGACCTGCGCCGTGGTTTTCTGTTCGAGTTCCTTGAGGTAGGCGTTCAGCCGGGCCTGCACCTCTTCCGGAATAACGCCCGCAAGATCGACGACGTAATCGCGCGGCATCGAGGGTGGCTGCGGCGTAGAGGCCGCCGCAAGGTATGCGCAGGCGGTCACGAAAAAAAACGTCGCGACAAAAAAACGTTTATACATGGAGTTCATCGATGATTTTTCCTGTGGCTTCGAGGGCATGATAGTAGCTCTCGAAAAATGCGCGCAGTTCCCGCTCCGAGGGTTTGATGCGTTGTGCTTTGAGTGCGAGTAGCTTTTCGAATATGCCGGTATCAACGCCCGTTGCTGCCCCGAGCATGCGTATTACCTCAACTCGCTTGACTGGAGGAACCTTGCCGAGCAAAGAAATGATTGCCCTGAACAGAGCCATGGAGCCGGTGATCGATTTTACCAGGGTAGATGCAAGATGTTCCTTCTTCCCGAGTGAAGAAATATATCCTTGCCGCACATGGATGAGCCTGGTTTTTATCTCGCGCTCGCACTGCAGTCTGAGATCACGTGCGGCGATGATGAGGTCCTTCAGGATGTCGGCGCCGAACACGGTTTTATGGATGAGCTTGAAGTCAAGAAACTCCACGGGAAAGGCATTGAGTGATTTATGAATATATTCAGGAGTCATCACCAGCGGCGCTGCGATATGTTTTTTCCCGTACTTTTTGCCCAGCGGCGCCAGGAAGGCGATGAACTGCAGGTCCATGTTGTTGAGGAGGACGACCGAATTGATGTCTGACAGCCTCGCGTCGTAGTCTGGGATTACGGCGCTGCCTACGATATGAAATGAGTGAATGTTCGATCCATGCTCACCGAGCAGGTCTTGGACCATGGGCGAAATCTTCTCAGCAACTCCGGGATTGAGTCCGTCGAGATCGAGGTTGTTCATAGTGGCGCTATTATAGCACAGTAGAAGGTTCTTCACAATAAATCGAAATGCGGAGGCACGGCACTGCAAACAGCTCCCCACAAACAGCTCCCCGCGTTGCTTTTCCGAGCGAACTGCGCTATTCTTGCTCGTAATAGCGCGGATACTGTCCCAATAAACCGGCTTCGGTCATCCCGGAATTTTCCGTAAATGGAGGAGCGGCATGAACGCAGTTGAAAAAAAAATCAATGGAAAAACGATCCGTCTCGTTTCCGAAGACCTCACGGAGCGAAACGTTGACGCCATCGTGAATGCGGCGAACAGCCATCTCCAGCACGGCGGCGGCGTTGCGGGTGCGATTGTCAGAAAAGGCGGCCGCATAATCCAGGACGAGAGCGACAAGATCGGTTATGTGCCCGTGGGCGGCGCTGCGTTAACGACAGGCGGAGCGCTGAGGGCGAAATACGTTATTCATGCCGTAGGGCCGAGAATGGGAGAAGGGGACGAAAACAACAAGCTGAAGAAAGCCATCAACAGTGTCCTTGCACTTGCAGCGGAGAAAAAAATGAAGAGCATCTCTGTTCCCGCCATTAGTGCCGGGATTTTCGGTTTTCCCAAGGACCGATGCGCGAAGATCCTGGTGGGAGAAACGGCTGCATTTCTCAAAAGTAAGGATCCGTCCTCCCTTGAGCTTGTCGAATTCTGTATTTTCGATCAGGAAGCATTCAGTTTTTTCAGGACAGAGGTGGAGAAACTCTAGCTCACCACGGAATCCAATCTCACGATATATTAGGAAACCTTGCGGGTCGGATATCCTGAGCGCGGTTGGGATGACAGGATGAGGTGGGATGAGGTAAACAGAAGCGGGCGGAGCACGATGTGCCAACAAGACGACTTTTAACCTATTGCCATTTTAGTACAGACTTTGATATAATCGAGCGGCAAGAAGAGTTTTCATTATTTATGCACAACGATAGTTGAGGGGTATCCATGAAACGAAAGACGGGATGGTTACTTGCAGTTCTCTTGGTTGCTCTCTCGGCGGTTGCAGATTGCGGCGGCAGCGGCTCCTCTTCCACAACAGTTGCATGGACAGGCCAATTATCAGATACGACGAATGATCTGTATGGCATCACCTGGTCAGGCACACAGTTTGTGGCGGCGGGGGAAGATGGTACAATCCTCACATCGCCTGACGGCGTGACCTGGACAACCAGCCCATCAGGCACGTCATATAAGCTTAGCGGTATCGCTCTGTCAAGCACACAGTCAGGCACACAGTTTGTGGCCGTGGGGGAAGATGGTACAATCCTCACATCGCCTGACGGCGTGACCTGGACAACCAGCTCATCA
>Ga0335079_10005657_pt1 | contig 14288 bp, 9 predicted proteins | sample Lox_Sample_33_FD_206719 | JGI IMG/M metagenome (GOLD analysis project Ga0335079, IMG submission 206719) | Soil microbial communities from Loxahatchee National Wildlife Refuge, Florida, United States - Lox_Sample_3.3 | ecosystem: Environmental > Terrestrial > Soil > Wetlands | place: USA: Florida...
TCTGGCTAGCCAGTTAGTTGGCAATCGAACGACGCCGGCCCAAGGGACCAGCAAAGATCACTCATTACTCGCCGCTGTGGGCCTTGGTGACGTAGTAGAAATCCAGATGCTGCGCGGGGAAGCCTCCGAAGCGCACCACCTTGCGTCCAGGCAGAAGATACTGCAACTCGCGCTCGGCGCCGGCGGCGGCTACAACGATGTGATCTCCCGCCGGAATCTCATGGTTCACGTAGCTGGCGACCCGATGATCGCGATAGAAGGCAAGGCCGAACTCCACGCTGGCGGGAACATCGTAAGCCGCGATCTCCGGCGTGCGCCCCAGTTCGGTCCGATCGAGCGCAGCTGCGACCAGCCGCTCCGATTGCAGGTAGTCGAGAGCGGGTAACGTACCCTTCAGCGTGAGCGCGAACGCGATCACCACCGGCACTAGCGTAGCGAAGCGCAGTATGCAATAGCCCTGGTTCTGGAGCGTGAACCAGAGCATGAGAATGGTGATGACGGCCAGCGTCGCTGCTACAACCATCACGGTCGGGGGGAGCCTCAGCTTCAGCAACTTGAAGGGCACGATAAACGCGGCCGAGAGCATCGCTCCGCAAAGAAAGGCGTGCAGCAAAACCATCCACAGCGCGGGCCGGGCAGCTTCTTTTTCGCGCCGCGCGATGAAGTCGGCCAGCAGGATTGTCGCGGCGGGAATCGCCGGCAGAATATAGCCCGGCAACTTCGAGCGCGAGATCGAGAAAAAAATGACGGGCACGAGCAGCCAGAGCGCGAGAAGGGTTCGCAGGTCTTCTTCCCCGGGCGGTTGCTGCGCGGAGTACCACCAGTCGCGCATGGCGTCGACGATAGCGTCTACCGCGAACACCGTCCACGGCACCAGCGCCGCCAGCGCCACCGGCAGATAGAACCAGAATGGCTGCGGATGGTGATACAGGTTGCTGGTGAATCGCGCGAGATTGTGTTGCAGAAAGAAGACCCGAAAGAATTCGGGGTTCGCACGCTGGACGGCGATGAACCACGGCGCGGCGACGATGAGATACATCGCGATTCCAATCGGCCATAACGTTCGCGCGAGCAATTTGCCGTCGCGGCGCAGCGCCGCGAATGCGCCGATGATGATCGCTGCGAGGAAGATTGCGACTGGCCCCTTGGCCAATGTCGCCAGCGCAAGAAACAGATAGAAGCCGAGTAACCAATGACGTCCGGCGCCGCTGTGCCAGGCGTACCAGCACAGCATCGCGATGCTGAACGTCACGGCCAGCGGCATGTCGGTTGACGCGCTGCGGCCGAAGCCGACGATCATGGCCGCTGACGCCGTGATCAGCGCGGCATCGAGCTGCATGCCTCGTCGAAACCTTCGCGCCCAGACGAAAACGAACACCACCAGCAAACACGACAGCACTGCCGACGGCAGGCGCGCGGCCGTGTCGCTCACGCCGCCGGACGCCTTGTAAGCCAGCATCGCGCACCAGTAATACAGCGGCGGTTTCTCCAGCCACGGTTGGCCGTATAAGACGGGAGTGACCCAGTCGTGGCGCGCCAGCATCTCCCGCGCGACTTGCGCATAGCGCGGCTCGTCGGCGCCGACCAATCCAAGCAACTGAATTCCTGCGAAGAACAGAAAGCCGCAGAAGGCGATGAGAGCAAGCGTGTCGGTGGCGCGGCGCGTGCGATCGGAGAGGCTGGGGGGAGTCGGTCTCAAGTTCGGGTGAAGCGAGGCTAGGTAGAGCGAGCCTTCAGGCTCGCGTTCAGGATGCTAATGATTCTCATCGGGGCTTTAGCCCCAAGGTTGTCAAGCCGGGCTGAAGCCCGGCTTCTTTTCAAATATACATGCCGGACGCGAGTCTGAAGACTCGCTCTACCTCACTGAACATGGGCGTCGTAGCCGCGCACCCGCAGTTGCGCGAGCAGTTGTTCCAAGGCCGACGCAAGCGGCCCATCCAGCGCGCAGCCGCTGGCGCAGGAATGACCGCCGCCGCCGAAGGCTTCCGCCACATGCGCGACGTTGACCGCTCCCTTGCTGCGCAGGCTCACGCGAAAGCGCCCGTCGGGCTGCTCGCGGAAGAAGAGCGCGACTTCGATGCCTTGGATCGCCAGTGCGTAATTCACCAGCCCCTCGCAGTCTTCGTCGGCGGCTTGGCAAGATTCCATGGCCGCGCGGTCGACATGCATCCAGGCGAGCGAGCCTTCGCGGCGCAGATTGCTGAGCGCCGAACCGAGCAGGCGCATCTTCGAGAGATGAGTGGAGAAGTACACGTTCTGCGCGATGCGCACCGGATCGGCGCCGCAGCGCACCAGTTCCTGGGCCAGGGCGAACGTCTGCTCGGTGGTGCCATGGAAGCAGAACGAGCCGGTGTCGGTCAGGACGGCCGTGTACAGGCAGGTGGCGACGTCGGGAGAAATCTTCACGCCGGCTTCGCGCGCCAGGCGGAAGATCATCTCCGCGGTGGCGCAGGCGTTGGGATCGATCCAGTTCACGTTCGCGAACGGACGCGCGGTGGCGTGATGGTCGATGTTGATGAGGTAGTGTCCCTCCAGGCCGGTCAAGCGCGTGCGCGCCACACTATCGCATTCAAGAATGATGGCGACATCGGCGTCGGGCGCCTGGGCGGTGTCGCGCAGCACCGAGTCGGCGAAGGGAAGCGGACCGTAGATAGCGGGCACGCCATCGCTGAGCACCACGTTCGCCTGCTTGCCCATGCTACGCAGGATTTGTGCGCACGCGAGAGCCGAGCCGACGGCATCGCCGTCCGGACGCGCGTGCGAGGTGAGAATGAACTTCTGCCTTCTTTCGATTTGGTTTAGAACTTCGTTCAACATGGCCCGTGTGCCGAGTAGGTAGTTACTAGTTACTAGTTCCTTCTTTTCCTCTTCTCGACCCTTTGCAACAACTCTTCAATCCGCCCGCCGTATTGCTCGGAGCGGTCCAACACAAAAAAAATCTCGGGAGCTTGCCGCACACCCAGGCGCCTGGTCAACTCATGGCGGATATAACCGCGAGCGGCGTTCAATCCCTCCAGGCTTTGCTCCGCTTCGTCGTCACTGCCGGCGGCGCTGACGAATACACGCGCGCTTTTGCCGTCGCTGCCCAGATGCACCTCGGTCACGCTGACCAAACCGATTCGCGGGTCGCCCAGTTCGCCCTCGACAAGCGCGCCGAGTTCCTCCCGCAGCGTCTCCTGCAATCGCTCGCGATGATGTTTCTGTCCCCGGTTCTCCATTTTCGATCAGCCCAAAACGCAAGGGGAACGTTAGAGCATACCCCTATCTGTCAAGGTTGCGGTGATAACCATCACGGTTCGCCGTTCGAAGTTGCGCCGAATTCCGCCTCTGAGAGGAAGTCCAGAAAGGAATCGGTGATCTCGCCGCCGCTGTTGTTGGCCACACGCATGGCGTGCCGCTCGACGTTGCGCATCAGGCCTTCGAGATAGTCGCGCGAATCCGAGATACTGACCACGCCCAGCGTCGCGCGCTGCCAGGCTTCGCTCGGATCGATCTCGGCGACGGCAACGTTGAAGTGGTTGCGCAGGCCGTCTTTGACGCTGCGCAGCACCTGGCGCTTGTCCTTGAGCGAGTGCGCGCCTTCGATGCGAATCTCCAGTGTGAGATACGCGATCATGGTTTCCTAGTGCACAACGTCCCGGATACCGGCTCCTCGGTGAGGATCAGCTCCGGGACAATGGGGGATGCCATGTTGCTCGGAAGAGCGGGCCTTCCGGCCCGTGTCCAGTCCGCACGTAAGTTGATAGGGGGCTGAAGCCCGGAGTTTCTCCTCAAGGCTAGCCGTGACGCGGCGCTGAAGCGCCGCTCTACCTTACACAAACGCTTCGGCCGCCACGCGCTCGGTCACGAACACCTCGATCACATCGCCGACCTTGATATCGCCGTAGTTGGTGATCGAGATGCCGCACTCCATGCCGTTGCGGACTTCGTTGACATCCTCCTTGAAGCGCCGCAGCGAGCCGATCTTCCCTTTAAAGACGACCACGTTGTCGCGCAGCAGCCGCACTTCGGCATCGCGCTTGATGGTGCCATCGCTAACGTAGCAACCGGCGATCATGCCGACCTTGGGCACGCGGAAGGTGTCACGCACCTCCGCACGGCCGAGATAGGTCTCTCTTACGATCGGCTCAAGCAGGCCGGTCATGGCCTTCTTGATCTCGTCCTGCACCTCGTAAATGATCGAGTGCAAGCGAATGTCGACCTTCTCCTGCTCGGCCAATTCCTGCGCCTTGCGCTCGGGCCGCACGTTGAAGCCGATGATAATGGCATTCGACGCCGAAGCCAGCAGCACGTCGCTCTCGGTGATGGCGCCCACGCTGGCGCGCATGACATTGATCTTCACGCGTTCGTTCGAGAGCTTGGTGAGGACATCGCCCAGCACTTCGACCGAGCCCTGCACATCGCCCTTAAGAATGATGAACAGTTCTTTCTGGCCAGCCGTCTTGAGCTGCTCCGCCAGGCCTTCGAGCGACACGCGCGAGCTTTTGGCCAGTTGCGCCTCGCGCGCCTTGCCCTCGCGATACTCGGAGATGTCGCGCGCCTTCTCGCGATCGGCCACGGCGACCAGTTGATCGCCCGCTTGCGGCAAGCCTTCCAGGCCGAGCACTTCGACTGGAGTCGCCGGGCCGGCGGTCTCCAGCGCGACACCTCGGTCGTTGAACATCGCGCGCACCTTGCCGAACACGTTGCCCACGACGAAGTTGTCGCCGGTACGCAGTGTGCCGTTCTGCACCAGCACTGTCGCTACCGGACCGCGGCCGCGATCAAGCTTGGCTTCCAGCACGGCGCCGCTGGCCAGGCGATCGGGCACGGCCTTCAGGTCTTGCAGGTCGGCAACCAGGCAGATCATCTCCATCAGCAGGTTGAGGTTGGTCTTCTGCTTCGCTGAGACATCGACGAACACGGTCGTCCCGCCCCAATCTTCCGGCAGCAGGCCTCGATCAGCGAGCTGCTTCTTCACACGGTCGGGCAGCGCGTCGGGCTTATCAATCTTGTTAACTGCAACGATGATCGGCACATTCGCAGCTTTGGCGTGGTCGATAGCTTCAAGGGTCTGCGGCATCACGCCGTCGTCAGCCGCGACGACGAGCACCACGATGTCGGTCACCTTCGATCCGCGGGCACGCATGCGGGTGAACGCTTCGTGACCGGGCGTATCGAGAAAGACGATCTCGCGGCCGTAGGCGGGCGAGTTGGGATCGGTGATCGCAACCTTGTACGCGCCAATGTGCTGCGTGATTCCGCCGGCTTCGCCTTCAGCGACGTTGGTCGAGCGGATTGCGTCGAGCAGGCTGGTTTTGCCGTGATCGACGTGGCCCATGATGGTGACCACTGGCGGCCGGGTCACGGCCTGCGCGCCGCCTTCTTCGCGGGCGCCCTCGGTCGGACCCTCGTCCTTGGCCAACTGCTCTTCGAAAGTTATGACCGCTGTCTCAGCGCCGAAGTGGCGGGCCATATCGGACGCCAGATCGGAGTCCAGCGTCTGGTTGACGGTGGCAAAGACGCCGCGCGCCAGCAGCCGAGCGATGAGGTCTTTGGCGCGAATCTCCAGCTTCTCCGCCAGATCCTTCACGCTGATGCCTTCAGGGATGGTGATGCTACGCGTGATAGGCAGCGGCTCGCTCGACAGCGAAAGGCGCGGCGGCGGAACGAAGCCCTTCATCGGGCCTTCCTTCACGCCACGCGGAACGTAGCGCTGCCCCGGCCGCGCGGGACGGCCCATCGGACGTCCTGTGGGCGGAGGCGGCGCACCAACTCCCGGCCCACCTGCGAATCCAGGACGCGCCCCCGGCGCGCCCGAGCGGGTCGGATGTGGACCTCGGCGCTCGCCGGGCCGCATCGGTGGCCGTGCTGCGCCCGTCGGAGGCGCCCCAGGACGCGGGCGCTGGAAGATCGGCTTGCCACGCTCGGGCATGACTGGGCGCGTTGCCATGCTCGCGGCCGGTCGCACGGGAGCGGTGTAAACAGGACGCGGTCCGGTCTGCGGCACGATCAAGCGACGCGGCGGAGGAGCAGGCTGCGCGGGACGCGCCGGAGCAGCGGATTCCGTTTGCGCCGGCGAGGTCGGAGCGCTCGGACGTATCGGCGGGGCTAGCGGCGTTGCATGGCCAGGTACAGTTGGGGGCGGTGCTGTCTCGACTGGCGAGGCGGCCTCCATTTCGGCAACATCGGGTACTTCGATTTCGGGTTGGTCCAGGACTGCGGTCTGAGTTTCACTGGCAAACTCGGCGGATCTCACGGCTTCGTGCGCCGGTCGGGCGTGTGCCTGCGGAGGAGCGGGCGGCGCCGGCGGACGGGGCGGAGTAATGATCGGAGCGGGGGGGCGCGGCACCGACTGCGGCGTGATGAAACGCGGCGCTGGCTTGGCCTCAGCGGGGGCAGCAGGCTGCGCGCTGGCCGCCGGAGCAGCAGGCTTTGCCGGCACGGCGGACGGCGGCGCCACCACGGGACGGGGTACCGGAGGCGCGGTCGGACGCGGAGGCGCAGACGGTTGCGCGGCCCGCTGCGTGATCGCCTTCAGCACATCGCCCGGTTTGGAGATGTGCGAGAGATCGATCTTCGGCTTGAACTCATCCGGCGCGGCGGCTGAGTGACGCGAGCCGCGCGCCGAGGCGGGCGTTTGCTCCGTAAAGTATCTCTTCACGCGCTCGGCTTCGTCTTCTTCGATCGAGCTGGAGTGCGTTTTTTTCTCGGTGATGCCGATCTTGGGCAGAACGTCGAGGACCTCTCTGCTCTTGACCTCGAGCTCTCGTGCCAAATCGTTGATTCGAACTTTGTGCTGCATTACGCCCCGTCTCCTCCGTTTTGTCCCGTCCGGTTACGCCTTCATAGCATCCTCACGGTTGTGAATCAGTGGTCAGTGGCCAGTGGCCAGTTAAAATTCCACCGCTCTGCGGCGGATGTTGCTTTGATTCGGTCCTGTCTCCGAAACCAGGTCGAATCTCCTAACGACATTATCTCTGCGTAGTTCAACTGGCCACTGACTACGGGTCACTGGCCACTGCTTTTCGGCTTTTCTTCGTCGGGCACGTTCTCATTCGGCGTTTCAGGCCGCTCGTGAATCGCCAGCTCTGCCTCATCGGCGAGCGGCGCATTCTCCACTCCGTCCACCACCTCGGCCTCGAAGGCCTGGCCCTCGTCAACCAGTTCCTCGACGCTCTCCGAAGAAGCTAACGGCTCATCGGAAAGACCTTCTTCGTCACCCGCCTGGCCGCCTTCTTCTCCGGGCTCAACGTCGCTTTCCGCAGCCGCCTCGACTTCGGGTTCTGCAGCTTCGGCCTCGTCGTCGGGTTGTGCGGCTTCGACCTGGCCAGGCGATTCACCGGCTTCTTCTCCGGCCTCCGAGGCCTCTTCCGCCGCCAACTCGCGAGCTTCTTCCTCGGCAGGGATGTCCTCGCCCACCGCTTCGCCCGCGTTTGGCAACTCCTCTGCCGCTTCCAGGCTCGAGAAGTAGTTATTGACCGCGATGCTGATTTTCTCGACAGTCTTCGGCCCGATGCCCGGCACCTCTTCCAGTTGCTCCGGCGTCATGTCGGCGACCTGCTCGACCGTGGTGATGCCCGCAGCCACTAGCTTCTCGACGATGCCCGGCTCCAGGTCAGGCACCGACTCCAGCGGCGTGGCCTGGGGCGTCATCATGCCGCGCATCTGCTCTTCCACTTCCTGCCGCTTTTCTTCCTCGCTCTTGATGTCGATCTTCCAGCCCAGCAGCTTCGCCGCCAGGCGTACGTTCTGTCCCTTCTTGCCGATGGCTAGCGACAACTGGCTGTCGTCGACGATGACCTCGAGGTGCTTGTCCTGGCCCTCGAGAACGGTGACGCGGCTTACCTTGGCGGGCTGCAACGCCTTTTCCGCGAAGACGACCGAGTCTTCGTGATACTCGATGATGTCGATCTTTTCGCCGCGCAGCTCGCGGATGATGGACTGCACGCGCATGCCCTTCATCCCGACACACGCGCCCACCGGATCGACGTCCTTGTCCTTCGACATCACCGCGATCTTGGTGCGCTCGCCGGCCTCGCGCGCGATGGCGCGGATTACCACGGTGTTGTCGTAAATCTCCGGCACTTCGGTCTGGAACAGGTGCGTTACCAGCTCCGGCGCGGCGCGCGAGACGACCACCTGTGGGCCCTTGGAAGCTTTTTCGACGCGCACGATCACGACGCGAGCCCGCTCGCCCGGAGCGAAGGACTCCAACCGCGACTGCTCCTTGCGCGGCATGCGGCCTTCCGCCTTGCCCAGGTCGACGATGACGTCCTGGCCCTCGGTCCGCTTGATGGTCGCGTTAATGATCTCGCCCACCCGACCGATGTACTCGTTGTAGACCGTGTCGCGCTCGGCCTCGCGCACCTTCTGGAAGATGACCTGCTTGGCAAGCTGCGCCGCGATGCGGCCCAGAACGTCGGTGGGCTTGTAGGTGCGAAGTTCGCCGCCGACTTCCGCAGCCGGATCGATGCGCTTGGCATCGTCCAGCGCGATCTGTGAGAGGGGGTCTTCAATCTGGTCGTGGTTCTCGACGATCGAGCGCACTGCATACGCGCGAATTTGGCCACTTTCCTTGTCGAGTTCGGCGCGCAGGTTCTCCTGCGTCTTGTAATACTTGCGCGTCGCCACGACGATGGCATCTTCCACCGCGCTGACCACAATTTGCGGATCGATGCCCTTCTCCCGGCTGAGTGCGTCGATTACGTTGTACAGTTCACTTGCCATAAAATTCCGTGCTAAAACTCCGGTACCAGGTTTGCCTTCTCGACGTTCGAGAGCTGGATCTCGACTTCGCTGCCCGGCTCGACCGCTTCGACCGGGGTCCCCGACGAGCGCGGTCCTTGCGCTTGGCGGGGCGGTTCGTGCTTCTTCGACTTCTTGCGCGGAGACTGCTCGATCCAGAGCCGGCTGTCCTGAAACGCCTTCAGCCGCCCTTCGAAATGCCGGTTGCCATTCACCGGGTCGCGCACCGTGACCTTGACGATGCTGCCGACGAAGCGCTCGAAATCGTCCGGCTTCGACAGCCTGCGGTCCAGGCCCGGCGACGATACCTCCAGCGTGTATGATCCGCCAGGCACCGCGTCTTCCACGTCGAAGATCACACCCGCCTCACGGCTGAAATTCGCGCAATCCTCATGGGTCACGCCGCCGGGCTTGTCGATGTAGACCCGCAGCATGCGGGCCTTGCCGCCGCCATGCAGCTCCAAATCCACCAGCTCCAGGCCGCTGGACTGCGCCACACGCTCGGCAATCTCGCGAATCTTCTCCAGTCCTGCCGCCATGGTCCTCGTTCGGGCCCGGCCTCGAAACACAGGCCGCCCGTCAGGCCCTTGTAACCACCTGGACTCGCCGTACTACAGCGGATTAACGGGTGGAAATAAAAAGTGGGCGATCGCCCACCGGTGTGCTTCGCCGAATCTGCCGGGCTCACTGCCGCGCCGGAACCGGCGACAGGAACCAAAACACAACAGTACAGTCGTTGATGATACGCCCAAACCCGAGGGAACTCAATGGGAGATGTCGGGTATAGGACAGCGCCGTCTAAATAGAGCAACCCTGTTTGATTCGATGCCGGTATGCCTTAATCGATGCGCGCCGGCGGTGAATCCACTGAGCGGAGACGGTCGATGAATAAACCCTCCTCGTTCTATCAATTGGGCAGCAACGGGGGACGCGGCTGTCGCTCAGGTTTTGTCGAATCTTGCGCACACCTTGGCTCCGCAATGCGGCATTTCCTCATTAGGTTTCGCGCGAACAGTGAGTCGAGCTACGAACGTTTGCCTAACCGCTATCCCAACTCTACAATTGAAGCTTATCCCTCCATGGAACGCATATCATGATTCATTTTCCCGTCCCTGAGGCGTTGACCTTCGATGACGTGTTGTTGCTGCCCGCCAAGAGCGATGTGGTTCCCGCGCTGGCGGACACCACCACTCGCCTGACCCGTAATATCGAGCTGCGCGTGCCGCTCATCAGCGCGGCCATGGATACCGTGACCGAATCGCGCATGGCCATCGCCATGGCGCAGCAGGGCGGGCTGGGCATCGTCCATCGCAATCTGTCGATTGAGCAGCAGGCGGGCGAGGTCGACAAGGTGAAGCGCTCGGAGAGTGGCATGATCGTCGATCCGATCACTGTCTCGCCCGAGCAGAAGATCTCCGACGCGCTGGAGGTGATGCGGCACTATCGCATCTCGGGCGTGCCCGTCACCAAGAACAAGAAGCTGGTCGGCATCCTGACCAACCGCGACCTGCGCTTCGAGACCCGCACCGATATTCCCATCAGCGAGGTGATGACGAAGGACAACCTCATCACCGTTCCCGTCGGCACTACGCTGACGGACGCCGAGGCCATCCTGCATCAACACCGGATCGAGAAGCTGCTGGTGGTTGACGACGCTTACAACTTGAAGGGGTTGATCACCGTCAAGGACATCCAAAAGCGGCTGAAGTATCCCACGGCCGCCAAGGATGACCACGGCCGGCTGCGCGTGGGCGCGGCCATTGGCGCGACCGGCGACTATCTGGAGCGCGCGCAGGAGTTGGTGCGAGCGAAGGTCGATGTGCTGGCGATCGACAGCGCGCATGGACATTCCACCCGCGTCATTGAAGCCATCAGGAAGATCAAGTCGATGCTGCCGCAGGTCGACTTGCTTGCCGGCAACGTTGGCACCTTCGACGGCGCGTGCGAACTGGCTCGTGCCGGAGCCGACGGCATCAAGGTCGGCATCGGGCCGGGATCGATTTGCACTACGCGAGTCGTGACCGGCGCCGGAGTCCCGCAGATCACGGCCATTGCCGAGGCCGCGCGCGCCACCCGCGACAGCGAGGTCTCGGTGATCGCCGATGGGGGCATCAAGTACTCCGGCGACATTACCAAGGCGATCGCCGCAGGCGCCGACTGCGTGATGATTGGCTCGCTGCTGGCGGGAACCGAAGAGAGTCCCGGCGAGACCATTCTCTATCAGGGCCGTTCGTTCAAGACCTATCGTGGCATGGGATCGCTGGCTGCCATGGCGCAAGGTTCGAGCGAGCGCTACTTCCAGAACTCGGACAGCGATGGCAGCGATTCGTCAGTGCCGGTCATCACGGAAGAGGCCGACGGCAACCGTCTGGCGAAGCTGGTTCCCGAAGGCATCGAGGGTCGTGTCCCGTATCGCGGTACGGTGGGCATGATCGTCTATCAGCTTGTCGGTGGGGTGAAGAGCGGCATGGGCTACATGGGCTGCGCGACCATTGAAGAGCTACAGCAGAAAGCGCGCTTCGTGCGCATCAGCGGCGCTGGCCTGCGCGAGAGTCATGTGCACGACGTTATGATCACCCGCGAGGCCCCCAATTACCGCGTCGAGTAGAGCGCCGTTGCTGGCGCCCTCGCGACGCTCGCTGCTCCGCAACTGGTGGCCGGTGGTCTTCTGGCTGGGAGTAATCCGCGCCGAGTCTACCGATAGCGCTTCTTCGGCGAATACGGGCGCTCTCCTCTACAAAGTAATTGCGACTGTCGCACCTCAGGTGCAGCCATCGTTGATTGAGCAACTCAACGCAGTGCTGCGCAAGACCGGGCACTTTCTCGGGTACGCCATCCTCAGCGCGCTGGTTCTGCTGGCTCTGCGCAACACCAACCGCGACCGCCTGTGTAAACTGCTGCGTCGCCCGTGGGGTGTTCGCTTACACGACTCTTGGCGATGGGAGTGGGCGCTGCTTGGGATTTTCCTGACCGCCTATACCGCCGCGCTGGATGAGTTCCACCAGACGTTCATCCCCTCGCGCACGGGCCGGTGGCAGGATGTGGTGCTGGATACTTGCGGCGCGGTCGCGATGCAGGTTGCGATCTACCTGCTCTCAGTGCGGGCGTCGCGATCTGGGAAGTCGCCTGCCGGCACGGAAGTAGGAAGCGCCGAAACCCGAGCGCCGCTGCCGCCAGGCTGAAGCCCCGCATAATTCGAATATTTCGCTCGTGACGCCGGCCTGAAGTCCTGCTCGACTCCGTCAATACAGCAGGTACTTCGTTCGCAGCAGCAGGAACTGCTCCAGCTTTTCGCGGTCGCTTTCGCGGATGCGATTCGGGTCCTCGCCCGCCTGCAGCGCCGTGAAATCGGCCTTGTTCGCCAATATGGGGCCCATGTGAGCCAGGTCATATCCCAGGGGATACAGCTTGTGCAACGCCGCCGCGAGTTCTAGCCCGAGCTGCGGCGCATCCAGTTGCTCGCGATTCGTGACCAGAATGCTGACGCCAAAGCACTCGCGGCGGGCGTACGGGCCGGCGGAGGGAGTGAACGATGTCGGCAAGAAGCGCACCCCCCCGATGTTGCGGGCGTTCAGATACGACGCCAGTTCCTTCGCCAGAAAATACGGCGAGCCGATCAATTGAAACGGCATGTTCGTTCCGCGCCCGACGGAAACATTGGTGTCCTCAAGCAGCGCGACACCGGGGAAGAGAGCGGCCTCATCCAGATTGCGAAGCTCTGGCGCGGGGTTCACCCACATCTCGCCGGTCGAGTCGAACCAGTCGCCGCGTAGCCAGCCGCGCATGGGAATGATCGTCAGGTCGGCGTCGAGGTGCTTCTCTTCGTTGAACATCTTGGCGAGTTCGCCAGGCGTCATCCCGTGGCGCACCGGAAGCGAATAGTAGTTGGTGGGGCCCTCCTGGGCGTCCGAGATCGGCCCCTGAACATAAGCTCCCGTCAGCGGATTGGGACGGTCGAGCACGAAAATCGGCTTCTTCAGCTTGGCCGCTGCTTCCAGGAAGTATCCCAGCGTGGTTTCGTAGCTGGAAAAGCGCGTGCCTGTGTCTTGCAAATCGAAGACCAACACGTCTAGTGAGCGGACGACCTCCAGGGAAGAACGGCGCTTCGCCTCGGTCTCGCCCCAGACGTTGTAGACCGTCACGCCAGTCGCCCCGTCCTTCGCACTCGGAGTCGAGCTGTCAATACCCAGCAATCCATGTTCGGGGGAGAAGATCGCCGCCAACTGAATGCCGGGCGCGGACGCCAGCACATCGATCGTCCGTCTCCCTTTGGCATCGATCCCGGTCTGGTTGGTCACTAATCCGATGCGCGGTTTGGTGACGTTCGGCAGCTTCAGCGGCTCGAACTGGCGCTCCTCCAGGACGTCGATGCCATTCATCACCTTGCCATTGCGCACCAGGACACGCCGCGCTGCCATTTGCGTCTCGTTGTAGCCGGTAATGCGCGCCAGGCGCAGCTTCTCTCCCTGGCTGGGCTCGAGCTGGAGCGCCGCAGCGACGGCGGTTGCAACCTCAGTGCGGAGCGCGATGATGCTGGCGGTCTTCAGCTGTACCGAGTTGGTGAGCAGGATGATGTAGGTGTTCGTCGTCGGGTCGATCCAAATCGAGGTGCCGGTAAAGCCGGTATGGCCGAACGAGCCCACCGGCAGCAACTCGCCGCGATTGGAGGAAAACGGGGAGTCGATGTCCCATCCCAACCCGCGCACGCTCGGCATGTTAGCCGGCTGCTGCGGCGTCGTCATCTTCTCGACGATGAGCGGCGACAGCACGCCCGCGCCTCCGTTCAGCATGGCCTGTGCAAACTTCGCCAGATCGTCGGCCGTCGAGAATAAGCCGGCGTTGCCGGCCACGCCGTTCATCTGCCGCGCCGTGGGATCGTGCACGGTTCCGCGCAGCGTCAGGCCGGTGTGCTCATCACGCTGCGTGGGCGCGATGCGCGACTGCCATGCCGGCGGCGGGTTGAAGCGCGTATTCGTCATGCCCAGCGGGCCGAAGACATACGTCTGCGCGTATTGATCGAGCGGCATGCCGCTGACCTTCTGCACCAGTTCGCCGAGCACAACGAAGCCGACGTCGCTATAGACGAATGTCGAACCCGGCGACTCCACCAGTTTGGTGGCATTGACCCGGCTGTAGCCCTCATCGGTACCGTTCCACGACTCCTTCAGATCGAGATCGGCGGGCAGCCCGGAGTAGTGGGTCAGAAGCATGCGAATCGTGACATTCTCTTTGCCGTTCTGCCCGAAGTCGGGGATGTATTTGGCCACTGGATCGTTGAGCTTGATCTGGCCCAGTTGCTCTAAGCGCATGATGCAGGTGGTGGTCGCGACGACTTCCGTGAGGGCGCCGAGATCGAAGACAGTGTCGGGCGCCATGGCCTCGGCGTTCGCCGCGGGGGTGAGATGTCCGAAGGCCTTGCGATACACGTACGCACCGTTGTGGCCGACGAGGAGCACCGCGCCCGGAGTATTGCCGCCGGCGATCGCGTCCTGCACGATCTTGTCGAGTGCCGCGAAATTCGCACTGGCGCTGGGGGCAACCGTCGTCGGTGTCGGGGATTG
>Ga0335079_10005658_pt1 | contig 14286 bp, 7 predicted proteins | sample Lox_Sample_33_FD_206719 | JGI IMG/M metagenome (GOLD analysis project Ga0335079, IMG submission 206719) | Soil microbial communities from Loxahatchee National Wildlife Refuge, Florida, United States - Lox_Sample_3.3 | ecosystem: Environmental > Terrestrial > Soil > Wetlands | place: USA: Florida...
AAACTGCCGGAAAACGAGAGGGCAACGGAGGTCTGAAGGTAGCGACGTCGCATGCCACGTCGTTACGAAGACCATTCAAAGCCAATTACGTCGGAGAATTTCTGCGGTACGGTTGGAAAGGGCTTTCGAGTTTAAGGTCTACATTAGATTAGATTGCTTCGGCAAAAAGCGCCTCGCAATGAAGCTGTCTCTTTTTGGGTTAACCATTCTCCCCGGCAAGCCGGGCGATTTGAAGCATGTAGAAACGCAGGAGCTCTTGTTTCTCCGGCGAAAGCGCTTGTTCCTCAATTCGCGCTATCTGTTCCACTTCCTTCAGTGAACGGATGATCGCGATGGGCACTTCGATCATCCCTGCCGAGAGTGAGGTCAGATAATCGAACGCTGCTGCGAGGAACTGCGACATATCATCAGTTGAAGTTGCTCCCCGGAAGAAATGCGACAAGTCCGAAGGGAGTTTCCCACCGCGCACGATGTCCTGTGGCGGAAGGGTCTGCCCCGTCGACGACAACGAATGAAGCGCTACGGCAAGCTCCACGAAACTCTGTACACGCTGGAAGATCGGTTGCTCGAGGAGAGTCCAAATCTTTGACCTCCAAGAACGAATCGAACGTGGGATGGCAAGCAACCTTTCCATCTCTAACTTCCAGATTCCCTCTATACCTCTACCGTTATCTCCGACTTCCAGCTTAACCATTTCCGTGTTGAACAGATCTTCCTGCAGTAACACCGCAAGGTCCGGACGCAGTGAAGGCAGAAATCCAGGAATGAGCTTCCCGTGCTCGAAGAAGTCCGCGACATCCAGTCCGTGCCTCCGAAGCAATTCCTGTTGCATCAGCCCGATGTACCTCTTCAGTCCGTCGTTGTCTTCCCGGAGCGCAACGAGGGCTGTGTTCCCCGCGGGGAACGCCTCTTCCATCGCTTTCATGAACGTCAGCGCCGGGTCGTGGTAGATCCGGATCGTGTTAAGCATCTCGTAGACCGGAAGCCGCGGGAGAATCCGGTCCGCTATGAGCGACTCCGGGTCTCCCTCTTTGAATTCGAGCTGTGAAAAGCGCTCGAGCGAGCGGAAGATACCCGTCGTAAGCTGGTTGAGTCCCAGGATCGCCGTCTGTGCCTGGTTATGCGCGATCGCCCGCAGCCTGCTGCCGTGCCGCGAGAAGGGAATGATCCCGGCGATCTGTTCCAGAATTTTCTGTCCCCGCTCTTCTCCCGTCCCGGAGGTCGGGCGGACCGTCGGCCGATCCCGGAGTTGTGGCATGGTGCGCGCGATGAAGTACGAAATCACGTGGATGCCGACGACGTCGTGCTCTCTGCCGTAGAGGATCTGCCGGAAGTTCTCGGTGACGAGCTCGAGGAACTGGTCGAACACCGCATCCCGCACGCCGACCGTGAGGCGTTCGATCTCCTGCGTCCCCCGTTTCTTCTGCTGGAGCCTGCTCTCGACGAGCGACTCCGTCGCCCGGATGAGGTCGTCTCTGTGACGGTGTTGCGATTCCTTCAGGTGGTGGAGGACGCGCGCCATTTCCCGCACGGGGAGGTGGCGGAGCTGTTCCGAGACGGCGCTCTGGAGCGTCCGGAGGTCGCTGCCGGTGAAGAGACCCATCAACGGCGTGGTGGCGTATTCGGCGCTCTTGCGTCCGGCGGCCTGGAGACTCGTTGCGATGATGCGCCGCGCTTCCGGCGTAGTGCCGAATGCGGGCAGACCGGAGACTTCCGCGTAGTAGCCCCCCTGCCGCTGCATCGGCTCGCCGCTGCCGAGCTTGATGCGCACACGCTCCGCGAGACCGTGTTCGGCAAGCCAGAGTGTCAGCTCGTACTTCGCCTGCCCGTAGAGCGTTGCACCGGCGGCTTGACCGACTTGCTGGCTGAGGTCGGAGCCCGCCACGAAGACCTCGGAGATGATCTCCGCAAACCGATCCTGCGTGTCCTGGTCGGTGCGGCGGCTTTGAAGCGCGTAGTCCCAGATCTTGCCGAGATACTCGGGGATGGATTTGACGGCGTCGAGGTTTTCGAACAATGGGATAAGGTCGATCGTCGGCAGATCGAGTGCGGCCCGGCTCCGGAGCGATTGTTCACGGCGCGCCCGCATCTTCCGGTCGAGCGCGATGAGCGCATCCGCTCTCGTCGTCAGGCTCACCTGAAGGGCGAGGATGACGCCGGGGTTGCCGTAGTGCGCGGCGATCTCGTTCAGCTCGTGGATGTTGTGGACAGTCGTGTCGATGGCAAACGAATCCTGCGCGGTCAGCATTTTCTGATCGATGCGCGGCGTGATGACTGCGCGCTGGAGGAGGTCCCGGTAGAGACACATTTCCAGCAGGAGCGGGCGGTCGCCGAGATGCTGCGGCAGGACCGGCAACAGGCTGAAGAGTTGTTTGCGGATCTGTTTGTTGAGCGAAAAGTAATATTCGAGCGTCTCCCTCCTTCGCTGGCGGAGCGAGAACATTTTCCGCTCGAGCCTGTCGTTGTGGTGCCACAGGAGCGTGAGCGGGTCGCGCGCGAGGTGGAGCTTCATCCCGAGATTGCGGATGCGTCCGGGCTTGATCGTGAACGGGAGAATACCGCGGTACCGCCTTTCCAGCTGTTGCGTGAGCGTCGTGATGTCGTTCAGCAGCTGTGTGAATCGGCGGTTGTTCTCGGGGATTCTCCGGATCTCTGCGAGCAGGAGCGGATCGATCCTGATGTTGCCGTCTGCGTTCATCAGGAGTGTCAGGAGGCGCGACAGGCGGCTGACGTTGACCATTACTGCAGCTGCAGCGAGGCGATGCCCCTGACCGCTCGGGCGGTTGCTTCCGTCCCAATCGCTCCAGAATGAAACCAGAGGGCGCTCTTCCATGCCGTGCTTGAGCAGCGCATAATTCTCCGATACGATCCGGGAATCGAGGTCGAGGATCAGCTCATCCGGTTCTTCCGCCGACGATATGGCGACGTTGAGTCCGAGAAATTCTTCGAGCAGTCCGTTGGCCGCTGAGTCGAGCGCGGCGGACGGCACAGAGCCACCGCGAATCAGCGTTCCGATGATCCGGTTGAACTGGCGCTCGAGGCGCATCGAATACATCTGCGTCGGATGGACGGTCCGGTCGTGCGAGCGTCGGTGGAATGCATCGACCCGTCGTGCCAGCGAGTCTTTATAGAATTCCTGTTCGAGCCGTCGGACGAGTGATTTGCCGCCGTCGGCCCGTGCCAGCGCCATCATTTCCTCGGCGAGCGATGAACGGTCGGACCAGCATTGGTGGAAAACCGCGAGCCGCTGCGGCAGGTATTCCTCGCGGAATTTCCTGGATAAATCGTTATTACGGAATCCCCTGACACGATCGACCTGCAGCGTGCTACAGATGCGGAGTATTGGCTCTTCGACGTTGTGCCAAGGTACGTCGTCGATCTGCGGTAGTTCTGACTTCCGAGAAGGGGCCGTCCGTGCAGGTCGAACAATCTGTCCGACCGCGCTGGAATTGCTAACACTTTTCACTTCACCATTACTCGAACTTCCACTCGGTCCCTCCGATACGTTTTGGACGGCCTCGGGGAAGCGGATTCGATTATAACGCGCAGACTCCTCGGAAATCAACCGGTTAAGATCAATTAACACCCGGCGGGTCTTGTTGAGCAGCACTTCCGCGCCGTCAACACCGCCGAGCGTGAGGCGGAACGTCTTACGTCCCGTTTCAAATCCTTTTTCGGTCCGTGCGAAGGTGGAGAGAGGAAGCATGCCGATCCCCTGCCGTGCGAGTCCGGATGCGAGCCAGTCCAGCGAGAGCCCCGCCGGTAAATCGTGGATGACAAGGAGCGGGTACATACTCCCGGTCGGAGGAATAATTTCGATGTGGAACGGGTTCCGGTCCTTCGGGAGATGACTGACGGCCTCCAGGAGTGCGTTGGTTCGCTCGAGAAAAATCTGGTTGCGGAGTCTCCAGTAGGTCCGCGCGTTTCCCGTCTCGCTCCGGTAGAAAAGGTACGTCAGTGCAATGGCGCCGAGGTTCGGGAGGATGTTGCCGTTGGCGGCCGCGAACGTTTCGAACAACGCCCGGCGCTGTACTTCCACGACGGCAAGTCGTGCGCCTGCGAGACAATCGGTCTTCGAGACGGAATGGACGGTGATGACGTTCTCCGCCTGTTCCCCGGAGATGGTACCGCTGTTCACAAGCTCGTTGGCGATCTGGCGGACGCTTTTGAACCCCGGCAGATCATTCGACGGCGCGACATACTGGTACGAGAGGTCGTCGATGACGAGGACGCCCATACCGAGCAGAGTTCCTACCAGCATGCGGACACCGGCTTCGTCGAAGACTCTGCCCGTGGCGTTATGGGGATTGTTGATGACGAATGCACCGCTCTTCGTCCACGCTGGGTCGTCTTCAATTTTCTGCCGGATAGTCTCAATAATAGCATCAACGTCCAACTCGAGCTGTTCCGTAAGGGGAACGGCGTGAGCAGATGGGAAGCAATGTTCGTAGCTCCAGCTCAGGTCCGAGACGACGACTTCCCGGATGCCGCAATGGAACCCGAGGAGCCCGAGCGCCGTTCGGGACGATCCGCTTGCAACGACGGAGCGCGAGAGCCTGTACTCGGGATGGTGTTGGAGGAAAACGCTGAGAAAACTTTTCTGAAGCTCTTCGTGCCATTCGGACGAGTCGATCTCGCGTGTGATCTCGTCCAGGAACTCCGCCGGTTCCATCTGAGCGAAGCGGTCGACCGGAACGAGGGGACCGAGCGAATGAATCTGTTTGGTCGCCGATCCGATTCTCGCCGAAAGGGATGCGGCACGGCGTTCGAGTTTCTCCGTCACGGATTCGACGATTCCGCCGAGCCGGTACTCGAGGCTCTGCGCCCGTTCGGGCAGAGCGCTTGATGTCCTGAGTGCCGGCGACAAACCTTCGAACGTTGGCTCTACCGTGAGGGGTTCTTCTTCGGTTTTCGAACGCTCGCCGGTTTTGCTTCGGTTGATCAGGTACGAAAGGAGCTCGATCTCCGAAGCCGAGGGGGTGCCTTTGAGCTGAAAATGAACGGATTCGAAGACTTTGAGCAGGTCGGAGTTGCCGACCAGGAAGATCGTCGACAGCTTGCCAAACCGCTCGTCGAAGATGGCGGGTGTGAGGAGTCGGACAACCGTCTGGACGAGTTTTGCTTCGCGTGAAAGCGAAAGCCGGTTAGGAGCGTTGTTGGCTTCGATGAAGAACAACGGATGACTGAGACTGACGTGTCTGAGATTGCGACGCGTTTCTTCGTCGAGCATCTCACCCATCACGAGGAAATTCGGTCTTACTGGTTCTTGTGCCAGGCGTTCGTTGATCGCAGCAAGCGCCTCGTGTTCGTCGTCGGGGAGCCGCTCGAACGTCAATCCTTTGAAGTCGGACTCCCTCAACCTTGTATCGAGACGGTGGAAAAAAATACGCGCGGGGAGCTCGACCATGGAGGACGAAAGTGCGTGGAACAGGATACGGAGTGCTTCGTGGATTCCGCCGGTGGCGAGAATGATTTCCCGTTTGCCGCTCGTCTCCCCGAGGTCGTACTTCATCGGTTCCGGCTGGTTCTGCAGCCAGTCGGTGAACGTCTTGATGAGCTCGACCGGATTGTTGCGCGAAAAACCGCCGCGGGGTGTGTACGGAGAACTCCGGTGGATCGTCCGTTTCAGGAATTCGAGTTTCGCTGTTTCGTCGCTGTCCCAGTCGAGATGACGGATCAGTTCGTCCTCATCATCATCGTGCAGGTCCGTTCGCCGGACATCGATGCCGAGGACGATCCGAAGGTAGGCGGAAGTCAGTCGCGGATCCTGGACGGGGTTCCCGATATGGAAATTGACACGGTCCTCCGGCGCCGTTGCCGACGAGCCTGTTGTCTCGCTGATTTCCGAGACGCGGGCGGCACGGAGCGGTTTGAGCCGAAAATAGGAAAGGAGGTCGATCATGTATTTGTGAATCTTTTGTAGCGACGTAGCATGCTACTCGCTAACAAAGAACTTTTTTTCCAACGGATGATGTGACATCGTCACGTCTCAACGAAAACGACCATGTACTTACTGAGTTTCATGAAAAATGCCGACGGAAAAAACGTCTTTCTGGGCTCCAGGGTATCCTGAGCATGTCGTGTGACTCCCGCGGCGAAGGACCTCACTCGCGTCGGTCCCCATGTCGATGGACGCCACCTGCAATGCACACCGCATGAAGGTGGTGTTCATTTCACCTGCTTTCTTACTTCGCTTTGGATTTTTTGTCCTTGTCGCGGTAGGCGTCGAGCGCGGCCGAGAGCATCTTCTGGAACATCCCCAACAATTCCGATCCCTGGGCAACATCGTTCGGCGAGAGCGAGACGATGGTGCGGGCATTTTTCAACCCCTGGCTCGCCTCGGCAAGCCGCGCAGCCTGCGGCGTGAGCATGAGGAGCTCGGGACTGCTCCGGAGCATGTCGAGCTCCTCTTTGTCGAATTCCAGTTTTCGCCGGCTCCGTTTCAATTCCTCATCGACCCGGAGGTTGGCAAGAACCGATTCCCGCTCAAGCTGGCTTTTCTTCAGGTCGTAGTTCTTCAGCTCAAGCTGGTTCTCGAGCGTTGCGATCTCTTCGTCGGCTTTGAGTTTCGCTTTGGCGCTCGCGATGCGCGCTTTCTGGTTGAGCGCCTCCGTCTGCTCGAGGATGCGGGCGTGTTCCTGCTGCCTGAGCGCCTCGGATATTTGCGGATTGAGCGGCTCGAACGACAGGATGACGAGCGAAATGATTTCCACTCCGAATTTCGCGGCGTTCGCTGAGACCTTCTGGTTCAAGTCCGCGTGGATCTTTTCCGACGAGAGCTCCTCGATGCCGAACTGCTCGGTATATTCTTTGACGAACCCCAGCACGAGGGCTTCAAGCTCCTTCGCCGCTTTGCCTACAGCATCGGTACTCCATCCGCCCACCCGGACGAGCGCGGCGAGGTTGGCGGGTGACGCTGCGACGGTTGCGGCAAGCTTGACCCTGATCTCGAGGTTCCCCTTTGCCGTCGCATCGACGGTCATCTGCATCGAATGCGTGGTGCGGTGGATGGGGAGGCTGAAGTGGCGCGGATAGAATCGACCGGTTCTAACCGCCATACCCTTCTTGCCTTCGAAGACGACAACGTCGTCGGGTCTCCGGATCCGATACTCGAATGCCACGATAAGACAAACCAGTACGACAAGAACTATAAGATACTCCATTGATTTCTCCTTTGAGTGGATCGTTCAGGCGGTGCTCACCTGTCAAGATACGATTTTCGCGAGTGCTACGCAACGGCTAAAGAGGACAACAGTGGCGGGCACTTTACTTGGGTGGTGTAATACAGTTTCGGCGGATTCGAAGCGGGTCCGGTGACCGCGGGTTCCGCCTATGGAGACAAATACAAACAAGCGCTTTGATCCGAAGTTACTGATTCTAAAACGAGAATGTTTTGGCCACGATGCTCATATCGGTGGGATAGAACGGGCGCGGAATCGTCCATTCGGGCCTCGGGCTCATCCCCCGCATCGCTTCCGGAGGGATGCCGGCAAACCGCTGGATAACACGGAGATGAAACGGGTGGCGGGATGGAATCTTCAGCGAAAGCTCGCAAACCTGCCCGAAGTAATCAAGTGCCCACGGCCGCGACTGTCGCTGAACAAAACGGGTGATCTGCGGAATATAGCGCTCGATATTCACGAACGGCTTCCCATTGACGCGGGCGTCGTAAACGACATCGTCGCTGTCTGCCACTATCGACATCTCGATCACTTCGCCTTCCGATGCGATCTTCAATCTCAACGTCCGGACGGTGTTCGCACGCTTGTCCTGCTCAACAGTCACGCTTGGGCCGGGCAACGACGCCTCCGGTGCCGCACCAGTCAGGAGTCGTGCCGTTATCGAGGGGAAGTAGCGCGATACTCTGCCTGTATCCACGTCGCCGGAAAAGAACTGGCGTGTCCAGCCATCAATCGTGTGTTCGAACGTGATCCATTGTGCACGCCCGTGATCCATATCGGAAGCGTACACGATGCTATCCGGTTTCGGGGATTCGGTTGTGGGGTCGTTCTGGAGGAGACCGAGAACCGTGCAGACTGCCGAAACGAATAGCAAAAGCGACGGTTCCATCCACCACCTTCGCTGGGAGACAACCGCCATGAGGTGCTGCATCGTCCCAAGCAGGAAGACAATCAGGATTGCGATCAGCCCGGCGACCAGAAGCGTCATCCCCTGATACAAAAGATCGATGAGCTGAGCGTACAAGTAAAGTCCGGGGATTGCACACAGTGCGACCACAATGCATCCCGTCCGCGACAACGCGAATGGATTTGCTTCCCTGATTGCGACTACAAGCGCGACGACTGTGGTTATCATCGGCCAGACGAAAAGGTAGCTCCCGTCCGGGAGATAGAGTGCTGCTCCCCAGCACGCTGTTAGCCATAGAACGAGCGCTCCAAAGGCAAGGTTAAACAGTCCGAGTTTCTCAGCCAACAAGCGGTGGAACGACCAGCCGAAGAAAACTGCAAGCCCCATGAATCCCGCGAGGAACCAGCCTCCGTGGTAGACTTTCTGCAGGTAGAGCAATCCGAATTCGGGCCGTAAGGGACCAAGCGACCTCCACAATACGAATACTGCGGCGCCCGCGAGGAGGACACGAACGACGAAGAGAACGAAACCGATGAGAAGCCGCGTCGCGCGCACGTGTCTTCGTCTGAATGCCTGCACCAGAGCAACGAGGAATAACAACGTTGCGACAGAAACGAGAGGGATGTTCCACGCAACCGGATAGAGGACGAACCGGGGAACGAGGAATGGAAAATAGATGACATCCGGTTCCCGTGTGTTGTTCAAATCTGCATCGCCAAAATATCTGACGGCTGCGAGCATCGATTCGCCGTGATGCTGGAGCGTTCGCCGGTCCAGACGATCTGGGTTGTCGCGCGCACTGTGGTAGTATTCCACACCTCCGATATGGGCGAAGTTCAGACCGCTCGCGATTGTGTCCTTGAGGAACGTGAAATCCGTGTTGTTCGGCAAAAGCTTGTAGATATCGACCATAAGCGAGAAAGCGACTTTGTTTCTCACTGCCTCACTGAACCGACGGACGACCCAGCCGTTATTCTCTGTTGTCTCGAACATCATCGAAGGTCCCGCGTTTCCCCTCCCCTCGAAATTCATCGCAACGCCAATGGGTTCGGACAACGGGTACTCATCGACGAATGCCCGAGCACCGAACATTCCGGGCTCTTCGGCGTCCGTCATGAGGACGACCAGGTCATTCTTCAGCGGACGAGAGAACTTCAACGCGCGAACTGTTTCGAGAATGGCGGCAATAGCATAGCCGTCGTCTCCTGCTCCTGGTGCTTTGGTTTCCGAATCGTAGTGCGCGACAAGCATGACCGCCTTCGAAGACCCGGTTCCTCTCTTCTCCGCAATGATGTTCTGAACTTCCGCAGCGCGCGCATTTCCGTACGCAAGGACAGAGGTGGTTTTCTGGATCGACACTTCCAGGTCGAGCGATCGCAACTCACTCACCAGGTATTCTCGAACCTTCCTGTTTGCAGCCGAACTGACAGGATGGGGTTCTGCCGCAATAATGCGGACGTGCTCCATGGCTCTTGTCGCCGAGAAGAGGTCGGGATCCGCGGTTGCCGGTAGAACAGCGGGAGGCTGCAGTCGTTCAAGAGCGAAGAAGACCGTCGCTCCCAGGACAGCAATCATCAGGATGTACGTGCTCAGTCGTTCCATTTATCAGGTTATGAATGTCATGATGGCTTTGAGATCCGCTGCTGCAATTCCGCCATTCCCCTCATAAGAACCGCGTTATATCCGACCCAAGTTTCCAATCAGGCGCGAACTATCGTTCGCGACATTCGTATGCCTCCGGCTCCCTGGTCCGCATCGAGATCTTCGAAAATGGTACACTCAGCGGACGGATCATGAATTTATGTCTGCCCGGACAACGGCGTTCCTGTTGACCTGCGAGAACGATGTGCATCCTGCGAGTCCAAGCGTAAGGTCGATATCGGCGATGAGGTTTTGAAGGACGTGGCGCACGCCGTCCTCACCGCCGACCGCAAGTCCCCACATGTATGGCCTTCCCAGCAATACGGCTCTTGCTCCCAGCGCGATCGCTTTGAACACATCGCCGCCACGGCGAATGCCGCTGTCAAAGAGCACGACGGTCTTCTGGCCGACTGCCTTAACAATCGAAGGAAGAGCATCGAGTGAGGCGATGGCTCCGTCGACTTGTCTACCGCCGTGGTTCGATACGATGATTCCATCGATGCCGTACCGAAGCGCTTTTCGAGCATCATCCGGGTGGAGAATTCCTTTGAGGACGATCGGGAGGTCCGTTTGTTTGCGCAACCACTTGAGATCGTCCCACGTCAAAGCGGGGTTCGAAAAGATTTTTGCGAAGTGCCGTACCGCATCGAGCGGCGCTTTCTCGGGCGGCTTCGGGAGGGCCGAGCAAAACACGGGGTCCGAAAAGTAGTTCGCAAGCCCCTCGCCCGTCAAAAACGGCAGATAGGCATTTTGAATATCTCGCTCGCGCCACGATAGCAATGCTGTGTCGAGCGTGACAACGATCGCCGAGTATGAAGCCGCCTCCGCACGCCTGATGAAGCTCTTGGCAAGCTCCGGGCCTTTCGGCCAGTACAGTTGAAACCAATGTGGAGTGCCGTCGATGGCCGAAGCAACGTCTTCAATCGACTTCGACGAAGCGGTGCTGAGGACGAGGGGGGCATTCAACGATGCGGCAGCACGGGCAACGGCGACCTCTCCCTCGCGATGAACAATCCCTTGCACGCCGATCGGAGCGAGCAGGAAGGGAACAGTCAGCGTCTGACCGAACAGAGTCACACGCAGGTCTCGTTGCGCGATATTGCGAAGCTGTCGGGGGACAATTCGCCAGCGGTCGAACGCCTGACGGTTCGCCGTCATCGTGCTCTCGCTTCCCGCTCCCCCTGCCACATAATCGTACGCTTCGCGACTCAGTTTCTCCCGCGCTTCGCGCTCGAGCGCTTCAACCTGCACGGGAAACGGCGGGGTTCGTCCAAGAATTCCTTTCTGGTAAATATCGAGCTGGCGTTGAATCCCGGGCAACTGCGGAGGCGGCGGAGCCCCCTTCTTGAAGATCGCTCCCCCTTTGAGGAGAACGAGGAGCGTTTTTGGCTTGATCATTCCACCTCCGTTCGCTCTGCACTGGTTGTGGTGAGGGACATCGGGAAGTTACATCGCATTCCAGAGAGCAAAGAAGATGAGAACACTCCCCCAGGAGTTCCGCGTCAATTCTGGAATGACGAGGACGATATAAATAATGACGACGTCCGCAATCCACGAAGTATCGATGATATGTCCTGTGGAGACGTGGACAAGCACATTGAGGACCACAACGACGAACGGACCCGGCCTGAGCAACGGATTGACGACGCTCCACAGCTCGTCGATTTTCTTTGAGGCAAACAGAAGAGTAAACCCTTCGAAAAACCCCCACGATGTGGCGATCAGGAGAATTCCAAAGACATTCAGCGGCAGCTGCAACTGAAGCGCGGTTCGCGTCACGCCGACCATCCGGAACGGCATCCAATCGACTTTGCCTTCGGCAACGGCAATGTACACGGTATACGCTGCGACGCATGCGATCCCAAGGAAGAGTGACTTCAGAACGTTATCCTTCACAAGACCATACTGCTTGAATTTTTCCTTTCGCGCCGCCATGACGACCACCGGACCAAGTCCGGCGACCGAAAACTGCGCGAGTGCGGTCCACACGACCGAAGAAAAACCCGTCAGCGATTTCAAGGTTAACTGCAACGTGACCACGACCACGATCGCAAGGGCGGTCACGATCAGCACCAGAGTGAGATCCACGAGCGTTGATCGATGTTCACGAAGGTAGGATTTCAATGTGTCATCTCCTTTTGTATGCGGGACACCGCGCTGTTACAGGCCGTGCATCTCTTCGCACACGGTACCGGCCCGGCAATCCACACACGATGTCCTCGGTTCGACCGGTTGCGCGCCTACAATCTGGTTGAGATCCGACCGAGCGACTCAAGATTCGGATCAAGGGTCGCCAGGTGCTATTGTTGATTCTGTTGTTGGAGTTGAACGTAACGCTCGTACCAGTTTGCAGCATCCTGATACGCGTGTTGCGACTCCGAAATCAGATTCGAGATCGAACCTATCATCAGAGTCTGCCCGGTTGAGAGATTCGTCCTGCTCATCTTGTTCTTGGCGTCGTCACCGAAGTGAGTCTTTTCCAGACTCCTTTCATACGGAGTAAAGAGTTTTTTGGAATTCGCCAGCTGTTCGGCCCACATTTTGTCCGTCTGTTTGAGGTCTTCGTCGACGATGGCGAGGTGTTTCTCCATAGCCTTCTTTTTGATCGCATACACAGCCTTCGGATCCGGCCCACCACCGCCTTCTCCTTGTCCCGCTTGTTCCGGGAGCTTCTGGATCTGCGCTTGCTGCCAGTCATCGATATTGGTGTGCTTCGCTTCGAGCTCGCGCGAGTGTTGCCCCGCCGCCTGGACATTGCTGTTGAGGTTTTCGAGCTGGCCCGACGTGGCTTCGTTGAGTTTTCCTATCTCTTCCATGCAGGCGATGACCGTTTGCGGTTCGGGCTTCATAGGTCCCTGCGTTGCCCCCGTGGCCTCGTTCATCTCCATCGCCATTTTCATTTTCTCTTCTTCGCTCATCGTCTTCATTTTTTTTTGAAACTCCGGATCCTGCATTTTCTTCATGAATTCAGCCTGAGGGCTGTTCGGCGGCGTTGCAATATCCATCTGGATTTGTTGCAGCTTGTCGACGAGAGGTTTGAAGATGCTGTCGGCCACCACCCGATCCTCGCGGTCCGGCGTCTTGACAAGACATTTTGCGTACGCTTGCTTCGCCGAAGTCGGGGGAGACGCAACTCTGTCGAAGTATTCCATCAAGTTCATTTTCACCGGTTGCTGAGAACAAGCGGTCATGCTGAGGAAGAACAACGATGCGGTCACAAATGTCCATTTCATGGAGCACCCCGTTTGTGGTTAGGTTTGGAATGTTTGTCGCGAATTGAATGATGCCTTGGGAAGACCACGTTAGAACTGGTCTCAAAAAACAATCTCGCAACGACGCCAAGACCGCAACGGTGAAAACAATTGTTGAAATTCTACGTCTTTGCGCACTTTGCGGTTCCGCCTTGTGAATCCCGCCGGTTGGCGTAATCCGGATGCGGGACTTTGCGAGAAACCCAATTCAACGCGGGCGTACTTTTGAGATGGCTTTTGGAAAGATAACCAATTATTCGTCGCGGACAAACGAACGGTTCGCGGATGTCGTTCAAGTGATGCGATCTCCGACCAATGCTCAAGGAAGATTCATCCCTTCATCAAGGCATACCGGAGGACGAAGAGTACGCCGAGCACATACATCAGCCAGCTGACTTCTTTTCCTTTGCCACTGAGAAGTTTCAACAAGGGGTACGTGATGAGTCCGAAGGCGAGGCCGTGGGCGATGTTGTACGTGAGTGGCATGCCGATCATCGTGAGGAATGCCGGGATGGCATCGCTCCAGTCGTCCCAGTTTATTTTCAGAATTGATTTTGACATCATTGCACCGACGAGAACCAGGACGGGCGCGGTGATCGGGTAAAGGAATTTTCCATCGCCAATCGGGCAACCGCCGCCGACGGTCTGCACGAGCGGGACGAACACCAGCGAAAACAGGAAGAGCAGGCCGGTAACCGTGTTTGCCAATCCCGTGCGCGCGCCGGCAGCGATCCCCGCTGAGCTCTCGACATAACTCGTGACCGTGGACGTTCCCAGCGCCGCGCCGAGCGCTGTCCCGATGGCATCCGTCATCAGCACGCGTCCTGCACGCGGCAGTTTGCCGTTCTTCAAATATCCCGCCTGTGTACTCACCCCGATGACTGTTCCGACCGTATCGAACAGGACCATGAAAAGGAATACGAGGATCACGGTCGCTAACCCCATGTTCCAGGCACCCGCCACATCCATTTTCAGGAACGTCGGCGCGAGCGACGGCGGTGCACTGACAAACCCGTGAAACGTCACGAGGCCAAACGGAAGACCGATGAGTGCGGTAGCGACCATCCCCCACAAGATTGCACCCGGGACTTTTCTGATGAGCAGAGCCGCAGTCACGATCAGTCCGGCGAACATCAGCAGAACTGGTGGACTCGTGATGTTGCCCAGTTGGACGAGGCTTCCGGGGTTTCCGACGACAATTCCCGCCTGCTGGAGCCCGATGAAAGCAATAAAGAGTCCGATGGCAGCCCCGATGGCGTGTTGGAGCGACGGCGGGATAGCCTCAATGACCATCTCGCGGATACGA
>Ga0335079_10005659_pt1:7500-10000 | contig 14285 bp, 10 predicted proteins | sample Lox_Sample_33_FD_206719 | JGI IMG/M metagenome (GOLD analysis project Ga0335079, IMG submission 206719) | Soil microbial communities from Loxahatchee National Wildlife Refuge, Florida, United States - Lox_Sample_3.3 | ecosystem: Environmental > Terrestrial > Soil > Wetlands | place...
CCAACACACGACACCAAGCCGTATTTAGATTAAAAGACGCTCAGACAGGCATGCCTCCCAAAGAGAGGCGCAATGTGCGTTCAAAAACTCGATGATTCACAATGTTCTGCGATTCACATTAGATTTCGCGCTTCGCTGCGTTCTTCATCGATGCGAGAGCCAAGAGATCCTTTGTTGAAAGTTTTGATTTCGATTTGAAAACTCTGACTGACCACACTTACAATATGCATAAATGCCGGCCTGAGGCCGAAAGCACTCATTTGATCCACAGGGTATTGAATTGGAAAATTCAGGAATGATCCCTCCGCAGGTTCACCTACGGAGACCTTGTTACGACTTTTACTTCCTCTAAATGACCAAGTTTGACCAGCTTCTCGACTTCGGACCCGCTGTGTGCAACGAGGCCGAGCCAATCCGGAGGCCTCACTAAGTCATTCAATCGGTAGTAGCGACGGGCGGTGTGTACAAAGGGCAGGGACGTAATCGTCGCGATCTGATGAATCACGACTACTAGGAATTCCTCGTTGAAGAGCAATAATTGCAATGCTCTATCCCCAGCACGATGGAGTTTAACAAGATTCCCCAGGCCTTCCGGCCAAGGACCGTTCGATAGAACGAGACTCGCTGATTCCATCAGTGTAGCGCGCGTGCGGCCCAGAACATCTAAGGGCATCACAGACCTGTTATTGCCCCCGGCCTCCTCAGGCTAGACACCTGCGGTCCCTCTAAGAAGTCGTGACCGATTTAAAGAATAAATGGTCCCGGCCAAGGCCGAGTCGACTATTTAGCAGGCGGGGGTCTCGTTCGTTATCGCGATTAGGCAGACAAATCACTCCACCAACTAAGAACGGCCATGCACCACCAATCACAGAATCAAGAAAGAGCTCTCAATCTGTCAATCCTTACTGTGTCTGGACCTGGTAAGTTTCCCCGTGTTGAGTCAAATTAAGCCGCAGGCTCCCACAAACACTCAGTCTTTCAACCAAGACCGGACTATATCTTAAGCCAAGTGACACCTCGACCCACATCCATTTAGTCTCTGAACCTTCCCCACTTGATTTCCAATAGAGGGGCTTGGCTGCGGATGACCCATTGTAACATCTTCAAGGTTTTTACCATACCCGAGCCGTTAACCCGGCCACCAATGCCTTTCAGCCATTGACTTGGTACCTGAAGCTTTAGGACTTCCCCGCAATTTGGACGTGTCGCCAACCACCATGTGATTGACTAGCATCGGCTCACCACCTACCCTTACGGGTCGCTTTCTGGAGCAGAGTCGCTGCGGCATAGCAAAACAGTTTACTCCTGGTGGTGCCCTTCCGTCAATTCCTTTAAGTTTCAGCCTTGCGACCATACTCCCCCCAGAACCCAAAAACTTTGATTTCTCAGAAGGTGCCGAGCGAGTGTTGTTAGACTACGCCCGATCCCTAGTCGGCACAGTTTATGGTTAAGACTACGACGGTATCTAATCGTCTTCGATCCCCTAACTTTCGTTCTTGATTAATGAAAACATCCTTGGCAAATGCTTTCGCAGTAGACAGTCTTCAATAAATCCAAGAATTTCACCTCTGACAATCGAATACTAATGCCCCCAACCGTCCCTATTAATCATTACGGCGGTCCTAGAAACCAACAAAATAGGATCGACGTCCTATTCCATTATTCCATGCTAATGTATCCGAGCAAATGCCTGCTTTGAACACTCTAATTTTTTCAAAGTAAAGGTCCCCGGCCAACCCCGAGCGCACAATAAAGCGCTCTCGAGGGGCCCGAGAGGAGAAACGTTGCCGGGCAAAGGTACACGCCCTGAGGCAGACCGCCCAGCCACGCCCAATTTCAACTACGAGCTTTTTAACTGCAACAACTTTAATATACGCTATTGGAGCTGGAATTACCGCGGGTGCTGGCACCAGACTTGTCCTCCAATTGTTCCTAGTTAAGGTGTTTACATTGTACTCATTCCAATGCTAAGACCCCTTGTGGGGCCCTGGCTTGTTATTTATTGTCACTACCTCCCCGAATCGGGATTGGGTAATTTGCGCGCCTGCTGCCTTCCTTGGATGTGGTAGCCGTTTCTCAGGCTCCCTCTCCGGAATCGAACCCTAATTCCCCGTTACCCGTCAAAACCATGGTAGGCCTCTATCCTACCATCGAAAGTTGATAGGGCAGAAATTTGAATGAAATGTCGCCAGCTCTAGGCCAGGCGATCCGAAAAGTTACTATGAATCACCAAAGACCCGGTCTCCCGGGGATGGTTTTTTATCTAATAAATACAGCCCTTCCGACGGACGGTCGGGCGCTTTAGCATGTATTAGCTCTAGAATTACCACGGTTATCCAAGTAGTAAGGGACCATCAAATAAACTATAACTGATTTAATGAGCCATTCGCAGTTTCGCCGTACAATCGCTTATACTTAGACATGCATGGCTTAATCTTTGAGACAAGCATATGACTACTGGCAGGATCAACCAGGTAACTATCATAAAACACCGTCCACA
>Ga0335079_10005661_pt1 | contig 14283 bp, 13 predicted proteins | sample Lox_Sample_33_FD_206719 | JGI IMG/M metagenome (GOLD analysis project Ga0335079, IMG submission 206719) | Soil microbial communities from Loxahatchee National Wildlife Refuge, Florida, United States - Lox_Sample_3.3 | ecosystem: Environmental > Terrestrial > Soil > Wetlands | place: USA...
GGTTCCGCTGACTGGCAGTGATCGCTTTTTCCCAATCCCACTGATCCACGTAAGCGCTGTGGTCGTGATCCAGAAAGTAATCTTTGCGCACGGCGCGCATATCCGTGCAAAGGCCCTCACCCATTTCCATGCCGAGCCGTTTCAGAGCCACGCGTTTCCACTTCGTGGCGGCCTGTACCACTTGCGCGTCGATGGGATGTTTCCCGTGATCGTTCGCGATGTGGAAACCCACGGGTGTCCGTGAGCCGTCGCGATCCAGCAGATCGTTTACGCCGCTCTCCGCATCCACGATCAGAGGAACGGTGACCATCATGAGGTTCAGTTCCCGGCAGAGGTTCTCCTCGATGTAATTCTTCAGCGCGAAGATCGCCCTTTGCGTGTCCTTGGGGCTCAGCAGCGAAGCATAACCACGGGGCAATATCTTCTCGACGTCGTCGTAATTGCCGATGCCAGGACCGGCCAGGTCGGACTCCTTCTCGATCGTGATATTCATGAGTTTCGCCTCTGTAATTACTATAATGGTGTCATGCGGCGATGTGAAGCGTGTTGCGGGTGGGTGTGGATTGTGATCGTGGCGGCCGGGACGATGGCGGCGCAGAGCAAGGAGCACGCATCGGTCAGCAGTGAGGGATGGACCATAACGGCGGACGGCGCCATGTCCGTCATGAGCATTTCGCACGACAAGCTGGGCCCGGTTATGAAGCAAGTCCGGCTCAATTTGCAGGACGGGCACGGATTGCACGCGCTTGCCGGTTGGTCCGTCGAGAGCGAGGGCCAGCGCAGGCTGATGCTGCGAACCACCGAACCCCGCACTGCGTGGAGTTTCGAGCTGGGCGCGAATCTTCTGAAGATCTCCAGCACGTCAACGAGCGCGGTTGTTACCGTGGAACTGCCGGCGACAGCGGACCGGATGCCAGTTCGGATTCTGGATCCGCGAGGAGCGCCGGTGGATTGGGTCGGGACCGACGAAGTGGTTCAGAGTTACGGTGGAAGTGAAACCCGGAACCCGTCGTTTTTGCCCAGCCGGAATCCAGAGGTTATGTATTTCGCCCTGGGACAAGTTTCGGGCGCGAGCTTTCACAGCTTATTCGACCGCAAGACCGACACGGCAATCGCCTTCAGCGATGAGACTGTGCTGCGACGTCATCCCCAGGCTCCCGACCTGCTCGAGATGATCCTGCCGGTGCCGGGAAATACAAAAGTGCGCCTGATTCCGGATTACTACACAAAGGTGTTGGGCCTGCCGCTCTATGCTCCATTCGACGACACGTATTTCAAGCGGTCGCCGATGGTCTGGTCGAGCTGGACCAGCTATTACGGATTTGTCACGGAGAAGGATATCGTGCGGAACACGGACTGGATCGCGGATCACCTCAAGCCATACGGTTTCGAGTACGTCGAGCTGGATGATGGCTACGAGCGCGGACCCGAGGGAGAACATTACTGGATTGAGAACTGGAGTCGTGAAAAGTTCCCGCACGGGCCGAAATGGCTGGCGGACTATATCAAATCGAAAGGCCTGAAAGCGGGCCTGTGGATTGTCCCTAATGCGTACGCCGGAGCCGTGAAGCAGCATCCGGATTGGTACTTACGCGACAAGCAAGGACGCCTCATTCCGGACTATCGCACGCCTTCTCTGGACTCTTCGAATCCTGAAGTGCTGGCCTTCGTGCGGCAAATGTTCCTTCGTTTACGAGACTGGGGCTTCGAGTATTACAAGTTTGACGGCGAACACGCGCTCCCCGCCTACGTGCCGGCCGTAGACAAGCAGAAGCTGCACGACAAAACAGAGGATCCACTCGCCGTTTACTGGAACAGACTGAAACTGATTCGCGACACCATCGGGCCCAAATCATTTATCGAAGGATGCCCGGCCGGCACGCCGCTCAACGGGATCGGTTACTTCAATTCTTATTTCGCCGGCCACGACGTTTACAACAGCTGGCAGGGGATGTACGCGCTGTTCAGTTCCATCAATGCCAATGCGTTCCTGAACCGCATTGTGGTTTATCTCATGCCGGGAGAAGGACTCGAGGTTGGAGAGCCCATGAGCGTGGAGGAAGCGCGGGCCAGGAGGCCCGCCGAGGTTGTCGATACGGCCCGCACGCGCGAGGAGCCGTTAATTGGATTCGGTACAACGACTGCGGAGGCCCGAACTCTGGTCACCTTTATCGCTTTGACTGGCGTGGCGTACCCGCTGGCTAGCGTGATGCCCGAACTGCCGGAAGAACGAGTGAGATTGCTGCAACAGACACTGCCAACTATGCCGATTCTTCCGCTCGACCTGTTCAGCCGCGGCACCGACATGCACTGGGACCAGTTCAAGCGCACCCGAGCCGACGATTACATCCACAATTATCCGGAGATCCTGGACCTGAAGGTGAATGCGAAATCAGGGATCTATGATGTCGCGGCTTTCACGAACTGGCGCAGCGAGAAGGCCACCAGACACATTGAATTCGCCGATAAGTTGGGTTTGAGCGCCGGCTCCTACGTCGTCTTCGACTACTGGAAACAAGAGTTGCTCGGCGTTTTCAAAGACGGGATGGATATCGAAATTGAACCTCACGACACGCGGGTGCTTCTCATCCATTCTCTGCTGAACCGGCCGCAAATGATCGGGATCTCGCGGCACATCACCGGCGCGTATTCGGTTTTAGATGTGTCGTGGGACGGCGCGAAGAACACGCTCCGCGGTTCATCCGAAACCGTGCAAGGCGCGCCCTACTCGATGTGGTTCTACGTTCCCAATACCCTTCGTGTATCGAGGGCGGTAATGCCGCCCCAGTTCACCAGCAAACTGGATGGAAACGCACTCATGGTCAGTTTCCCAGGGCAGCAGCACTCGGTAGATTGGGAGCTGGAATTCGCGAGCCGGTAGCGCAACGAACTCTATTGCAAGTCGCCTGAGTGCAGCGGCACTACCATCAGGGCAAGAAAAAGACTTAGAGTGAGTTTTGACGCCAGTTGGGTGAAACCACGCAATTAGCTGATCGCCTGCAACCAATCAGGCCTTTTATGCGCCGACGCAGCATACGGCGCAAGCCAGACCGGCGTAGTACTCCCGGCATTCGGTTTCACGGCCGCGGATAATCCGCTTGCCTTCCATAGGCCCTTGTTGAGCCGTAATGGCGGTGTTTTGCCGCTCTCCGCTTCCGCCGTCGTGATAGAGAATCACCCAGTCGTGCGTTTTCCCCAGGCGATGAGCCCGGGCGGTATTGGAGAAAAGGGCGGTATACTCGCGCTCGCCGCGGCGCGTATGCAGGATCGGAAGCCAGGCAACGCCGGTTGGATTGAACCGCCGCGGTGCAATGCAGTGCAGTTTTCCGGCTTCCGCCAGTTGACGGTATTCCAGATCGACATCCAGGAGTTCTGCGACCTTCACATGATCCTGCTCTGCATTAGCCAGCGACTTTCGCACGCGATCGAGCCGCGTTGCCAGGGAGTCGATGATTCCCGCGGTTCTCTTGTGCCCAAAGCCGGCAATATCTGCCAGGCGGCCGTCTTGCGCTGCCGCTTCCAACTCCTCCAGGCTGTCGATGCCCAGCTCATGGTGCAGCCGCTCAGCTTGGATATAGCCGATGCCGGGAACGGACATGAGCAACTCGATCGGATCGGCCTCACCGCGAAGCCGCTCCAGGATGGGCAGCCGGCCTGTGGTGACGAGATGGCGAATCGCGACTGCCAGGTGATCACCGATACCCGCCAGGCCCTTCAGGCCGTCGATGCCTTCGTGTTGCAGGATCTCCGAGACCGGCGTCGCCAGCCGCCGCACGGTGTTCGCCGCACGGCTGTAGGCTTGGACGCGGTAAATGTTCGCACCCTGTTCGTGCAGCAGGTCGGCCACTTCCTCCAGCCGGCGCGCGACCTGATCGTTAATCCACATTCCAAAACAAATTGAGCAATTTATGTTCCAGGATCAATTGGATGGCTTTGGATATCCCACGGACTGTGCGAGCGTGATCTTCTGAGCGGGTCCCAGTTTCAGGGTCTTGCCGAGGGCGTCGCGGTCGATCCCGGCTCGAATCACGGTAGCCAGGCCTTCCGAAGCGCAATAGAGATAGACATTTTGCCCGATAAAGCCGGTATCAGCGGCGGAATACAGAACCTTTTCGGCGTCAGACGTGTCTGGCATCTGCGCATAATCGGCCACGTACACCAGGTTGAGATATGCTTCCGCGACGAAGGCCTCTGTACCGGTGGCGGCTCTCAAATCGCCGGAGATGATCTTGTCCAGCCGGTTGGCCTTCGCATCATATAGGTAGACTCCATCCGGCAACGTTGCATAGATGGCTATTTCCTGGCGGTTGAACGCGGAGGGCGCGGTGCGCCTGCCGTCGGGGCGATTGACGCCGAACGCGGCCCACAGCAGATTCGAGAGAACTTGAGGCGACAGTTTTTGAGCGCTGAAAGCGCGTTCACTTTTTCGCTCCTTCAGCACGCTCATGAGTGGTTTGCCACCGCTCGTGCCGGCTGGCGGCAAGACGATCGAGTCGGCTGTCTGCGCAAACGCAGCGACACCAGCCAACAGCAGCAGGATAAGTGCGGTCCTCTTGGGATGCATGTCGGAACACCACCGATCTAGCTAATGATACGTCCCAGGTCCGCCGACTTCCCTAATTATCTTCCACTAGGATTCGGACTAATTTCCAGAGGCCAGCGGCGCTGGACATCACAATGGCAAAAACGAATCCATAGCTGATGTGGAAGCCGTTTAGCGGTAGACTTCAGCGCTGTTTGCTTTCGGCTGGAAACCTTGTATCGATCGGCTTTTCCGGATTGGCACGGATCTGGAGATCGGCGCAATGATGGTAGGTGTAGCCGCCGTCCGGGTTCCAGCCATGCGCCGCCATAAACTCGATCACCTGCAACGTGCATTTCGTGCAATTGATGTTCGGAATCTCTACATCAGCTTCCTGTTCCTTATCAAAAGCCGCGGTGTGCATGAACAAGCCGTCGGCAAGAACTGGCGGTGACGGCGGATAGTGAATGGCTCCCGAAACAGACCGTTGACGACCATGGGGCTCCGTCTTGCTGATGGCGTCTGGGTCAGGCGGGAGTTCGCTGCGCGAATTCACGGCCAGGGCTACGCGGTAAAAACCCGGATGGAAAGCCATTTCCCGGATTCGGATGTGCAGCTTGTCACCGCCCTGGATTTTCGTAATGGCGCCGGTGGGCTTACCGGGTTCAGTCAACGTTCCGCCGCACGGAGCTGACCACTGCGGATCGCCGAGATCCTCTGATTCCTGAAGCCAGGATTCGGGCTCCAGCAGTCTGAAATGTGCGAGGCCGCGCGATGTCAGGGCCAAGAGCAAGAAGCCTCCAAGTAGACCGGTAAACGTTCTCATGTGATTTCCTCTCAATACCCCGCCTGTATCCGCTGGAGGCCGCTCACAAGGGCGGCATCTACGCGTGTCGCGAGGTCCGTCATGAGTTGGTAGCCAACCCCCATGAACAGCCAACTGATGCACGTCGTCGCGAGGGCAACCTGGGAAACCGGTGACCGCACTAGAGCCAAAACAATTCCGGCCAGCGGAAAACAAACCACAACAATGACCAGACGCGCGACCTTCCGAGTGACAAATAACTTAACCGCCCGAAAGAAGACCCCGTTTACGAGTCCAAAAAAAAGAAAGATCGCGTGCCAACCAGCGGCAGCGCACGAGAGCATCAGGACCGTGAGGATCGCCATGAGCAGTACCGCTGCTTTTTGAAACCGGCGGCGATCGAAGAAGGTTTCAAGCGAAGTCAGGCCGAGATAGACGCCAACGGACGCCAGGATATCGAGCGCTTCGATCATCGTGTGTCTACTCGCGAGTACTTTCATGATTGGTGTGCCAAAACTTAATGCCAGGCCCGACTGCATCACCAGAATCGACGCTAAAAGAGAGCTCGCCAGCACCACGGTCGAAAGGGTATATGCGACGATCCGAAGCCTTCGCCGCTCGTACCGGTAAACCCATGCGAAGCCCCGGGCGATCCGCTCGGGATCGCCAAAATTGGCCAGCACCAGTCGCTCGATCTCATCCTGGCCCTGCCCGTCTGCGCGCGCCGCGCCGACGACATCCTCGATGTGTGAGCGAAGCTCGCGTTGAACCTCCCGCCGCCGCCTTCCCGGCGGAATTTGCGAAGAATGCAGAATGCGATCGATCAGTTCCTCCGCTGCGCGCATCTACTTGCTCTCCAATATCGCCGCAATCGCACCCGTCAGATGATGCCACTGCTTCTCGTATGCAGCCGCGGCTTTCCTGCCTTTGGCGGTCAGCGAGTAATACTTACGCTCCCTGCCATTTTCGGCCGTGCGCCATTCCGACTTAATCTGCCCTTTTTTCTCGAGTTGGTGCAGCGCAGGGTAAAGAGTGCCCTCCTTGAACTCGAAAGCCTTGGCACTGCGGCGTGAGGCTTCCTGAAGAATCTCATAGCCGTACATTTCGCCTCGCGATAACAGGTTAAGCAGCAATAGGCCGATGCTTCCCTTTAAGAATTGCGTGTCGATATCCACAGCGTCCCCATACTGCCTTGCTTTACAAGGCTTGTATAACAAAGTATCATGAAAAAGCTGTTCTGTCAATTTTCATCGCGGGCACCGTGCTCGCACCGACGGGAGGTGTTCGATGTTAAAACGATTGATTGCGTTGTCCGGCGCGTTAACAGGTCTGACGCTGCCCGGCTTACCCCAGGAGGGCATCCAAGTTGTATCCGGGCTTGATGCGATAGCCGCGCGACAGGCAAGCCTGGATATGTCCGTCATTACGTTCCGCTCCATGGTGGATGCCATGAAAGCGGGGGCGGAAGCTAAGAGTCAAGGCTATCCCGCGGCCGGCCTCGCCAAATGGGCCAAAAGTCTCCCGCGAATGTTTCCGTCCGGCACCGGGAAGGATGAGACATCCGCTGATACGCGGGCGCTCCCGGCAATCTGGCGAGATCGTGCCGGTTTCGATCGGGCCGCGGCCAATTATGCCGACGCCACAGCCCGGCTGGCGGCCCTGGCTGCAGCCAACGACACACCAGGATTCACAAAGCAACTCGACGCGGTTAACCAAGCTTGCGCCGTGTGCCATGCCAGCTATAAGGGAGGAGACCAGGGTCCACCCAGGAAATAGGCCTCGCAAGGGAGTTGGGTATTGGTGAGTACTTCTGACGATCTTGACTGCGGGGCGAGCGCTGCTCGCGCTCCGGGTGACGAAGCCGAACACTTTACCGCACAATCGAGTTGCCAGCGTCGCTAGGCTCGGATTCCCGGCTCTCGCGTGTTTAGAGCGTCAAGTGGAATTGGAGTTATGGCTCTTCCGTTACCAGGAGACCACGTACGTGCAGGACTCGCCCTGTTTTGAGCGGCATGGTTTCGCCGCATCGTGTTGCAGGCGTACGACCGAACCCGCCGGCTTGAATTGCGACGCCATCTCCTCGATGATGCCGTGATCGAACTCGCAGGGATAGGGGTTCTGGCAGGTCATGGTGACCTGTGACGGGCCGGTTTTTGCGAACAAGTAGTGTCCGATCTCGCCGCCCCGGTGGTTCATGTGATAGGCGGCATCGATGGATTCCAGGGCCTTTTCGATGGTATTGATTCCCGGGGGAAATTTGGCGTTACGCGGAATGCTCCTGCCAATCTGATGCAGAGTTTTCCCACCGATGGTTTTGGCAATCTCCCGAAAAGCGTTCAGCCACGCCTGCTGGGGGTACCACGCGGCGGGCTCGGGATTGGAAATGCCGTTGCGTTGCAGAATCTGCGAAGCGGTGTCTTTGAATGCTCCCATGCCGCTCATCACGGAGAGAACCGTTTGGCCATTTACCATCACGTGCTGCGAGGAAGCCTCGAATTGCGCCATCGATGTCATGACTCCTTAAGTGTTTTGCGGCGTCCGGGCTGGAACCGCTGGTGTCAGGATCGTCGGACAACGCCGGGACCCTTGGAAGAATAGTAGGGTGGAGGGCACAAGACTCTCTGGCGCAAATTCCGGTCCGGCACCATACCAACTTGCCAGGACGTCAACGCTGCTCCTGGTACGCCAACCGCGTCAGCGCTCAAGAGAGTGCCTGCCGCCGCGTCACACTCTCGCGGCCATGTGGCCATTATACTCGGCCATGACTTGGAGAGAGCTACCCGAAGCGACGACTTCGCCATGGTCCAGCCAGATGGCTCGCTCGCAGAGTTTCTGCACGAGCGGCGCCGCGTGCGACACGCAGACGAAAGTCTTCCCGAGGCGTTGAAACTCGCAAATCTTGTCGTAGCACTTGATCTGAAACGCGCCGTCGCCCACAACCAGGACTTCATCGACCAGCAGGATTTCGGGGTCCGTGTGAATCGCAACCGAGAACGCAAGGCGAACGACCATTCCTGACGAATAGGTGCGCAACGGCTCGTTGATGAAGTCGTCCACGCCCGAAAACTCGACGATCTCCTCGAATACTTCCGAGATCCGACGGCGCCGAAGACCCAGCAGGGCCGCATTCATCCGGACGTTTTCAGCGCCGGTGAGTTCCGGATGAAAGCCCGATCCCAAATCCAGCAGGCCGGCGACCCGGCCATCTACGCGGACGGAACCGGAATCCGGCTGCGTCAAGCCTGCGATCAGCGCAAGCAGAGTGCTCTTGCCGGCGCCGTTAGCTCCGACAATCGCGACACTCTCGCCGCGTTCAATCCGGAACGAAACATTCTTCAGAGCGTAGAACCGGTCTTTGGCGCCTCGGTTCATCAGATGCTTGATGTGCGAACGGACCAGCATTTGCCCACGGTGGCGAGGGAAGGTCTTGGAAACAGAGTCGAAGTCAATGAGCGCCATGCCAGGATCTCACAGGTGATTGTAGAATCCGGTTTTTAGCTTCCGGAAGACCACCAGCCCGAAGATGAACATCCCGAAGGAGACCGCCGTCAATTTCAAGAGCAGGGTTGTTGCGGGAGGAGAATCTTCCAAGAGAATATTCCGCAGGGCCAGAACGAGCGCCGCGATGGGATTGAACTGATAGATCTCCTTATACGCCTGAGGAATGACCGCAAACGAATAAAAAATGGGAACCAGCCAGAACATAACCGTGTTCGCAGATTCGACCGCGTAGCGCGTGTCGCGAACGTACACGTTCACGGCGGAAGTCACCAGCGACAGACCGCATACGAAGATGATTTCGAGCCCCCAGACCACCGGAAGCCAAAACCAGTACCGGTTGGCGGAGATCCCAAGTATAGAAACCAAGCCGACCAAAAGCGCGATTTGAATCAGCAGATGCATGCAGTTGGACAACACTGCCGCGAGCGGGACGATTTCGCGCGGAATGGCCACCCTCTTGATGAGGCTTGTGTTATCCACGAGCGAAGTTGTCCCCGATAACCAAGCGATCGAGAAGAAGTTAAACGGCACCAGCCCGCACAGGACGAACAATGCGAAGTGCGGAGTATCGCCTTTCGCGAACACCTTTGTGAAAATGAACGTGAGCACGCCCATCATCACTAAGGGATTCAATAATGACCAGAAGACGCCGAGCGACATATTCCGGTAGCGAACCTTGAAGTCCTTTTGTACCAAGCTACCGAACAGAAAAAAATAATCACCGTCCCACATCTCTGGCAAGTCAGCTCGACAATTGTTGCTCAAGTATACCATGCGAGCCAGACTGGTTCTTCGCGATCTGCCTGGAGCGAGCAGCTGGGCGGTGCGCCAGCCGAGAACTGCATCCTCGATGGTTGTCCGCTAACATCAGTATTCGAGAGTCAAACATGATCTTTGCCTCGCGCCCGAAACAAGCCATATCGAGGATCGGCGCATTATGCGCTCTGGCCGCTCTCGGTTGTCCAATGGCTCCGGGACAGCAAACTCAGCGCGCGACTGCAGGCGCGCCCATTTCGCCTGCGAACGGCTGCGCGCCGCCGCCGATTTGGACAGCAGAACAGGACCATCAGAACATGATGGATCAGTTGGGAATCAAGGCGCTCCGTCCAGGGCCCAGCGGGAATGAGAAAGCCGCAGATCACGCCAATTACGATGAGTCGAAGGCCAATCCGTTTCCGAATCTGCCCGATGCGCTCACCTTGGAGAATGGGCAACGGGTCACATCGGCCGCACAGTGGTGGCATCAGCGACACAACGAGATCGTCGAAGCCTTCGAGCACGAGGTGCTCGGCCGCGTCCCGCCCAATGCGCCCAAAGTGACCTGGGCCGTAACCAGTACCACGGATTCGAAGGTAGGGGTCTTTCCCGTAGTTAAGAAGGAACTCGTGGGACACGCGGATAACTCGTCGTGCCCGTCGATCAACGTCGATATTGCCATGACGCTGGTGACGCCGGCTAATGCCCATGGTCCCGTGCCCGTGATGATGATGTTCGGCAGCGCGGCATTTCTCAAGCGGATGGCAGACATGATGGCCAGCCGTCCCGAATTGAAGGCGATGATGGGGAGTGATCCCGCTTCGACGGAACAACTGATAGCTGGAGGATGGGGTTACGCGCTCATCGACCCCGGCAGCATTCAACCGGACAACGGCGCAGGTCTTACGAGGGGAATCATCGGTCTCACAAACAAGGGCCAGCCCCGCAAGCCGGATGACTGGGGTGCGCTCCGGGCGTGGGCGTGGGGCGCTTCCCGCGGTCTCGACTATCTGGAGACCGACAAGACGGTCGACGCGCAGCGCGCCGGCATCGAAGGTGTCTCGCGCTTTGGGAAGGCCGCGCTCGTCACCATGGCGTTCGATACTCGCTTTGCGGTCGTGCTGGTGGGTTCCTCCGGGGAAGGCGGCGCCAAACCGCACAGGCGCAATTTCGGAGAGGCGGTGGAGAATCTCACGGGGTCCGGCGAGTATCACTGGATGGCCGGCAACTTTCTGAAGTACGGTGCGGCCGAGTCTTCGCTCGGAAGCAGGAATGCCGGCGGCCTGCCGGTCGATTCCAACGAATTGATTGCGCTTTGCGCGCCGCGGCTGACTTTCATCAGCTATGGAATCCCCGAGAAAGGGGACGCAAAATGGTTGGACCAGCAGGGCAGCTTCATGGCGACGGTGGCTGCGGGTCCCGTCTTCCGGCTTTTGGGTGCGAAGGATTTGGGAGTGACGGAAGACTATCACACCGCGAAGATGCCGCCGGCCAATACGGGGCTTCTCGACGGCCAACTCGCGTGGCGCCAGCATGACGCGGGCCACACCGATGTCCCGAACTGGAAATACTTCATTCCCTGGGCGGATAAATTCCTCAACTATGAGGCGGCGGCTTGGGAACTTCCGGCCGACCAGCCGCTGTTCCGAACCGATCCAAACTCCCTGGTCGCTCATTCGCAGTTACTCGCGAAGGCGAAGCAAGGGGGAATCGACGTCTACTTCGAAGGTGACTCGATCACACGGCGGTGGGGCGCCATTGACTACCCCGACCTGCTCGCCAATTGGAAACAGAATTTCTTCGGCTGGAATGCGGCTGATTTCGGATGGGGCGCCGATCTGACACAGAACATTCTCTGGCGTTTGGAGAACGGCGAGTTGGACGAAGTCAATCCCAAAGCCGTCGTTCTGCTTGCCGGCACAAAAAACGTTGGCAATTCATCGGCCCGAGGGAACGATGACGCGAAGGCAGACGAAGTCACGCGAGGTCTGCAGGCGATCGTGCGCGTGATCCAAGCGAAGGCGCCCGCGGCGACGATCATCGTCATGGGGATCTTCCCGAGAAACGACAATATGGCGTTGATACCCGTCATCGACAGGATCAACGGCAATCTGTCCAGGTTGGCTGATGGCCGGAAGGTTCGGTATCTGAACATCAATGACCAACTCGCCCACAGCGACGGAAGGCTGTTCGACGGGATGATGAACGCTAAAGACCGGCTCCATCCGACCGTGAAGGCGTACCAGGTCTGGGCAGATGCACTGAAACCGGTCCTTACGGAGTTGTTGGGGCCTCCCGTTGCCGTGGATCACGCCCCGCCGCCCACCGGCGATCCAGGCGCAGCGCACTGAGAACGGTGATTATAGTTTCCGCCAATCTGGGCGCCGATCTGCTGGTCACGGTGCGTCAGCTCAGCCGATCAAGATACTGCTTCACAAAATCGCAGCCCACCTCGGCAATGTAGGCGTCGGTCAGGCGCCTGGTGATCGGGCCCGGGGTGCGGCCGTCGCCGATCTTGGCGCCGTTGAAGCTGCGCACGCCGGCGATGCACAGGCTCGTGGAAGTCAGGAAAATCTCTTCGGCGTTCGCCGCGTCGAAGAGATCGATGTCGCCTTCAATTGCTGGAATGGCGAGCCCGCGCGCGAGATCGAGCGTCATCTGGCGGCTGATGCCTGGAAGGACGTAACGTTCGCTCGGGGTATAGAGCGTGCCCCCGCGGACCACAAAGATGTTGCTGCCAATTCCCTCGGCGAGATTTCCGTTGACGTCGAGCAGCACCGCCCAGCCTTCGGGATCGTGCGCTTTCACCGACTGCTCCGCGACGATCATATTGAGGTAGTTGTGCGTCTTCGCACGCGGGCTGAGCATGTCCGGGGCCACGCGGCGCTGCGCGGGCGTCCATACATCGAGACCGTCGCGGAACAGACGCGCGCGCGCCTTGAGCGGTAGCGGCGTGCATTCCACAACTACGTTCGGGCCGGCGTGCTCGGGCGCTTCGTCACCGATCGGATCGACTCCACGACTGACGCGCTGGCCGATCCACCAATCGCCAGCCGCGCCGCGCAGATGTTCGTTGCGCGCTACGATCTGCTCCGACACGTCGATCATCTCCCGCGGACTCATTCCGGGATCCAGGCGCAGATAGCGCAGGGAACAATAAAAGCGGTCAATGTGTTCCTTGAGCCGGAAGGCGCGGCCGTTAAAGGTGCGCGTCATGTCGAAGGCGCCGTCGCCGTACCTCCAGCCCCGGTCGCGGAACGGGATCAGTACCTGATTCTCGGGCATGAACTTCCCGTTGAACCAGGCGAGGCGGGAATTGGTTAGCGGCGTCATGGTCGTCTCTGCTATCTTAGCCGTCCGGATCAACCTGCTGTTCGCCCGAACGGCTCCAGCCGGCGCTACTGTTGGGATGCGGCTCTGTATTACTGGTTAAGTTTCCGCCGCCCACGATGAACTCCTGAAATGCTATGTCCACAACGGCAGACCATCCGTCTCGGCGGGAAAAACTTCGAGCTGGCCGCGTTGGTATTCCGTTACGTAGAGTTTCTTCTGCCCCGGCAATCCGAACGCCACGTTCGTGGGAAGGCCGCCTTGAGTGGATAGCCGCTGGACCACCTTTCCATCGGTTCCCAACACGGTCACATCGCCTTGGCCATAAACCGCCACGTAGAGTCTTCCGTCCGCGCCGAAGGCCATTCCGTCGGGACCACGTAGGGTCTGGTACTTCGACTCATTCCAGACATTGCCGAAGGTTTCTCGGGGTCCGAAGCCGTCACTCTTCCGCCGATATCGATAGACCGCGCCCGTGATGGTCTCATTCACGTACAAGTCATTGTCCGGACCGAAGGCGATGCCATTCGTGAAACGCAGGCCCGCATCAATCTTGTCAATCGTTTTCGTTCCGACATCGATGCGGTACACCCGTCCATCCATCGGGCACGTTTCGAAATCGGACCGGACTTTCCCGCCCGGCTCAAACTCCGCCGTGGTAATGCCGGAGTCGGTCAGGTAGAGCGCGCCGTCGGGCCCGAAGCACAGGTCGTTCGGATATAGAAAGGACTGGCCTTTGCAATCCGTCATGAATACTTCTACGTTGCCGTCCAGGGTGACCCTCAGCAGCGAGGGCACCTTGGGCTCCGCCACCCAGATGAAACCGGCCGAATCTACCGCGAGCCCGTTCGGCAGCCCTGTGACGGCAACCGTGCGCCGCTCGCTGCCATCCGCGCTGATCTGGGTTACGCAGCCGCGTTCACCACCCTCAACCACCAGCCACGTGCCGTCGGGCAGAGCTACCGGACCTTCCGGAAAGAACAAACCAGTGGCGAAAACGCTACTCATTGTGAACCTCGGATCTGGCTGCCGGACCTCTATCGAGTTATGGGTCGGCGGCGGCCCGCGTATTTGCTTCTTTGAGTTTATAAAGAAAGACTGCGACGGGCGTTGCTTCCGCCTGTTGCTTCAGTTTCTGGCGTTTTGCCATGGCCGCGCGGGCCCCGTTCGCATCCCCGTCTTTGCGCAACGCCAGCGCAGGCTGAGCTTCCTGGAACCAGGAAAATCCTGTCGCGCCGCCTCAGCCACACGCACCGCCGCTTCGAAGTTCTGGTGCAGGGGCAGTTCTTGAATATAGTCGAAGCGGTAGCTCTCGTTAGCCGGCTCGAGTTCGACAGCCTTTTGAAACGCATGCAAGGCGTCCAGATAC
>Ga0335079_10005662_pt1 | contig 14282 bp, 9 predicted proteins | sample Lox_Sample_33_FD_206719 | JGI IMG/M metagenome (GOLD analysis project Ga0335079, IMG submission 206719) | Soil microbial communities from Loxahatchee National Wildlife Refuge, Florida, United States - Lox_Sample_3.3 | ecosystem: Environmental > Terrestrial > Soil > Wetlands | place: USA: Florida...
TCACCGGCATCCTGGAGGCCATCGTCGACCTGGAATTGATTGGCGATTATGCGGACGAGATCGCCGAACTTGCGCAGGCAATGAATAGCCGGCCGGTTTCCGCTGCGCTCAATGAGCTTTCCGAGGCCGCCCGGAAGGTTCAGGAGATGCTCTCGCAAGCCTTGGACTCTTGGCGAGGACTAGACCGGAATTTGGCCCTCTCCATTCGCCCGATGCAGAATCACGCAAAGAACGACTGCGAACGGTTGGTAGACAAATTGACTACGCTGAGCGCCACCTCGCGGGACACTCCGTCGTACGTGGGCCTGATTCTGATTTGCAAACATATGGAGCGAATTGGCCGCCACGCGGTGAACATCGCCGAGCAGGCCGCCTTCGCGGCACCGTCGTATTCGTAGTCTCTTTCGACAGCTCAGGCTGAGCCCGGCCCTTACGGCGAATTCGTTTTCTCAACCGTTGGGGTTCTCGTGCCTGCTTCCGGGCATGGTTCTCTCCGGCTGCGCACCCTCTGGATAGTAAATAAGGCAAAGTGACCGAAAAGCGTGGTCAGCAGCCACGAGAACAGGAGCACAAAACCGTCCCACGAAGGGATATTCGAGAGACCTGGGTTCCAGAACATCTCCAGGAGCGGATGGTAGCCACCGACGGTCGGCTGGGCCGCCAGCCAGACGAGAGTCCCGATCATCGCCGCCCAGACTAGCCGGTTGGAGGCAATGGCTTGCGCTTTCCTGAAGCTTCCCAAAGCTGTAACCCGGCTCCTCCGCTTATTACATCACCAGAGTTCGGCCGGTTCAAGTTCAAACCGGCTGGCCGCCTATCGGCGCACCGCCTTGGCATCCACGCCGCCCTGGTGGATGATCAGTGAGTGACCGTGCCTTGCGCATCCTTCACGAATTCCACTTGGGCGTCCACGACCTTCAGGAAGAAACGCGTCTCGCTTTCGCTCGGGTATACCACACGTAAGGCACGATCCCGTCGGCTACTCTTCCGTTGCATTCGACGGCATTAGTTTCAGTTCAACGGCGGCCGTGGCTCGCGCCCCAACTTCCACCTTCGCCGCGAACTTCTCGATTCTCTGCCACTCCTCGTCGTCGTGGATCACCGGCGTCTGCCGGCCCTCGGACGCGAACACGAAATAGGCGCCAGGCGCCATGCCCTGCATCTTACACTCGCCATGGTCGCCGGACTCCGCCTGTCCGTGAAGAGCCATGGCATGGCGCCGCGTTCCCGCAGGCACGGCCGTCACTCGGACGTGGGGCGCAGGTTCCCCGTTTTCAGACGTAACTCTGCAAGTAATGGTTCCGCCGTCGTCGCTCAAGAGCACATCGAGCTTGCCGGAACCACCGCCGCGCACCTCCAGCCCTGCATTCAAAGCCTCATCATCCCCGAAGCGAACGGCCTTTACGTAAAAATCATCTGGTTCAACCGGTAACTTGACCAGCACCAGGTCGTAGAGGCCTTCGTAGACGGAATCGAAACTGAACATGCCGTCGGGTCGCAGGGCCGCGAATCCCCCGGCTTCGTGCGACGGGTTTTCTTCTCTTGGAACGAGCATGGCATGCAGGCCCGCTGGCAGGCGGTTATCGCCCTGCGCTCGGACCCTACCTTCAATCTTCATCGGACGGCTTACGGCGATTTGAATTCCTTCAACATCCGTGCTGCCCACGTCGATCCATTGCCTGCCTCGCAGTCGATCGGTTGGGGATTCGAAGGCCGCATCGCACTCCAGCAGATACCGGCCTGGCCGCACGTTGTCAAATTCGAACGAGCCGTCGGGCCGCGCCAACCCACTTTGAGACCCTGCTACCGCTGGCGGCCGGCCTTCGAAACGCATGAGCATCATCACGGCCAACGGGCCGGAAGCGCCTGCCACCCTGCCACGAACGCGCACCACGCCGCCACGGCTGCGACGGATTTCGATGCTGGAAACGAGCGCGCCCGCACTCACCGTAACCACGGCGGCTTGAGAAGCATCAACGGCGCCCGGATAGTACGTGGTCACGTAGTCCTCTCGCGGAGCCTGCTTGCCGGAAGTTTCCGGCATCACCGGTTTCATGAGGCCCAGACGCCATTCGGGCTCATAAGTGGCAGACACCAGGTATTTGCCCGGCGGCACGTTGAACACCCGGTATTCCCCGAGATCGTTGGTCTGTGCGAACTGTCCCTGCCGCAGATCTTTCTTGCCTCCCACTGCGGAGAGCCGGACGTTGGCATTCGCAACCGGTTCGCTATCGGCGTCCAGGACTCGCCCGGTGATCACGCCCGCAGGACTGAGCCGGAGTTTGACATCTTTGATGACGGCGCCAGGTTCGAGCGTCCAGCGTGTTGCTTTCGCTCCGGCCTCTTCGAAGCTGCCCAAGGTGACGTAGCCATCCCGGTGCACCTCCGCACTCCAGTTTCCCGGCGGCAGACCCGCGAATTCGAAGTGGCCCGTGGCGCCGGTCACAGCGGCCAGTCCTTCTGAAGTCGCGGCGCCTGTGCGCAGAAGCACCGCCGCTTTCTTCACCGGCTGGCCGGTCACAGCGTCCAGGACGACTCCTTCCAGCCGCGCGGTTTTCGTATCCGGCTCCTGGCCCGAAAGACTCAGAGACGCCAGCAAGAACAGCGCGGGATAACACCGGCTCACGACTAGAAGCTTACGCCCCGCCTTTCCCAAATGCCAGGCTTGGAACCGGTTCTCACTTGCGCACCGCCTTCGCATCAACGCCGCCCTGGTGGATGATCAGGTGAGTGACTCTGCCTTGCGCATCCTTCACAAACTCCACTTGCGCGTCGACTACCTTCAGGAAGAAACGGTTCTCGCTTTCGGCAAACAGCGGAAACTTCGGCTGCCCGGTGATCTGGGTCATCAGCGTGTCCCCTTCCAAAGTCATCGTGACATCCATCGTCGGCGACAGCGTGTAGGTGCCGGTGTACTGCGCCAGGATCTGCGGATCGAGCTTGATCTCTTTACGCGGCGGCGGCGCTTCCGCTTTGTCGCTGATGCGCGGCGCTTTCTGGTCACGCCCGTTCTGGTGTAGCACCAGCGCGTTGACGGCGCCGCTTGAATCCTTCAGAAACTCGATTTCGGCTTCCACCACCTTCAGGAAGAACATGTTCTCGGATTCCGGAAAGATGGGAAACATAGCCTGGCTCCCCAACTTTTCGGACAACTGATCGCCCTCCAGAGTGATCAGCATGTTCACACCCGGAGCCATCTGATAGGTCCCGACGTAATGGGCGAGGATTTTCGCGTCGAGCTTGATCTCGTTCCGCTCGGCCGGCAGCTTGACCGTTTCCCCATGCGCGATGGCCGCCAGTTTTGTCGCGATATCTCCAACCGCCTGCCCGTTCACGTTGGCCAGCGCCACAACCGTCAGCTTGTCTTCGGGATAATAGGCCAGTTCAGTGTTGAACCCCTCGATACCCCCGCCGTGTTCGATCACCTTGTGGCCGCCCTTGGTTTCGACTTGCAATCCGAAAGCGTAATTGTCCTTGAACGGCGTGGTCATCTTTTCGAGCGACGCCGCAGAGAGCAGCTTTCCGCCGAACAGACCTTGTTCCCATTTCAGAAGATCCTCGGTGGTGGAGTAGAGCGCCCCGGCGGCATGCGGAACGCTCATATGGATGAACCCGGCGTTTTCGAGCCCTTTCGAGCCATGCACGTATCCGGTCGCCCGGTGCATGATCACGGCGGAGTTGGAATCGTAGCCGGAATCCTTCATGCCGAGCGGCGCGAAGATGTTCTCGGTTACGAATTTCTCGTAGCTGCCGCCGGTGATGTTCTCGATCAGATATCCGAGCAGCACATATCCCGAGTTGCTGTAGCTCCACTTTTCGCCGGGCGCAAAATCGAGCGGTTTGTCCTTGAAACGCGCCACCAATTGCTCCGCGGTGGTGGGGAAGGGCTCGAGCTTGGCATAGTCGGGAAAGCTGGTGAAGCTCGGAATGCCTGACGTATGCGTCAGCAGGTTGAAGATCGTGATCTTGTCCCAAGCGGCAGGGGCGTCGGGCAGATACTTCTTCACCGGATCATGGATGTTCAGCTTGCCGCGCTGCTCGAGCAGCAGGATGGAGGCCGCGGTGAACTGCTTGGTAATCGATCCCAGCCGGAATTTAGTCGCCGGCGAATTCGGAATGTTCCATTCCAGGTCGGCTGAACCGTAACCTTTGCTCAGCAGCACCTGGCTCCCGCGCGCGACCAGCACCGAGCCCATGAACGACTGATTGTTCACGTAAGATTGAACGACCTGGTCCATTCGAGCGATATCCTGAGCCGCACAGAGGGTTGCAAGCAGAGCGAAAACCAGCAGGCGTGAGAGCATGATTGGATATAGCGTTTTTCCAGAGTGAAGACAAGGAGTGGGACGGCGTGACCTACGATTCACGGCTGAAAAAGGCCTTGGCAGGTTGAATGCCCCGCCGTATCCATTGTGCCGGGTTGGTGGGGCGGTCCCCCTGGACCGCGGACACGCCCTCGTCGGCCCGCGACCTGTGGACAAGAAGCTCTAATGGGCCGTAATTCGCGCCGTCTCGCAGGCTGGACCAGGCGACACATCGTTCTGTTCTGCCCTCCTGAAACTCCGGTGCTTCCCATCGCCTTCGGAAGATAGAATGCAGGTGGAACGCCATGCTGCGCGTCACAAGGCTCTTTGCCGTCTGGATTACTGGATGCTGGTTCATTCTAAGCGCGCAGCCGCAAAGCGCTTCCTGGCAGGGTACGCTGCGAGACGCCGGGGGTAAGCCTGTACCTGAGGCGGTAATCCGGCTGGAAAACCCGCAGCAGAACTGGGCCGCCACCACCGATTCCAGTGGGATTTTCCGCTTTTCGCATCTCGCGCCGGGCAGTTACTCCGTTTCGGTACTCCAGGGCGAACGGGTAGCCCGTCTGCAAAGGAAAATCGAGATCGCGGCAGGTATGCATCCCGAGACCTTGCTGCAGCTCACCCTAGTAGCCGGAACGGAGTCTCTCACCGCGACGGACATTCAGGGGCCGTCCGCAACGGGCGGCGAACTCCTCTCAAGCCGGAGAGTCGCCGGGCTCCCTCTCAACAAGCGCGACTTCAGCCAACTGCTGCTCCTGGCTTCAGGCACCCAGACCGACACGAACGGCGCCGCCAACTTCACACAGCAGTTCGCCGTAAACGGGCAGCGCGGCACCGCCGCCGTGTTCGCTATGGATGGAATCGATTCCACGGACCCGGAAATGGGCGGCGCCACGTTCTCGAACTTCAACGTCGACGCCATCAAGGAAATTCAGGCGAGTTCCGGCGTGCTGCCCGCCGAAATCGGTCACGGAGCCGGCAGTTTCACCGACATCCTCACGAAATCCGGCGCGGATCAGATTCATGGCGCCGTTTTTGAATTCGTGCGCAACGCGGCGTTTGATGCGCGGAATTTTTTCGACTACCGCTCCGTAGCCAATCCGGGTCGCCTGCCTCCGTTTCAACGCAACGAATTCGGATTTACCAACGGTGGTCCGGTGGTCCTGCCCGGCCTCTACGATGGCCGTGGGCGCACCTGGTATTTCGGCCAGTATCAGGGCTTCCGGCAGGCGCTGGGGACCACGCAGGTGTTTCCGGTTCCGACTCCCGCCGAGCGCCGCGGATTGGATTCCACCGCGTTTCCAGGCGACACGCTGATCGTGCCGGTCAATCCGCAAATCGCCTCAATTCTGGATCGCTACCCCTTGCCGAATGATCCACAGGGGCCCTACGGCGATCGGACCTACGCCACCTCGTCTAAAGTGACCACGGTGACCGATCAGTTTTCGATCCGCATTGATCACCGCATCTCAGACAAGGCCCAGCTCTTCGGCCGCTTCAATCTGAATAACGTCACCGGCCCTGTGACAAACCCGGACCAGACGGCCATTGATCCGAGCTTTGCCATCCGCTTTTTAGACCGGCAGCGAAATGTCGGCCTCACCTACACCAGGACGCTTACGCCACACCTTACACTCGAGACGTCCCTCGGCTACATACGAAGCACGCCGCAGTTTCCGCCCACCAATCACACCGAGCCGGCGATCAATTTTCCGGACAACCTCTACGAGTCGTTCAATGCTCCCGGCGGAACCATCAGCGGCGCGTACGGCAATCTCTATCAGGGACGCCAGAACGTCACATATGTACATGGCTCACATAACTTGAAGGCAGGATTTGAGGCCCGCTGGAACCGCGACACAACGGTTTTCGGAATATCGCCCAACGGCCAGTATACTTTTGGCGGCGGCACCGCCTATGCGCAGGTGCCCATTCTTTCAGAAAGCGGCCGGCACGAGATTCTCCCCGGCGATCCTCTTCCCGATTCTCTGACGGGATTCCTGACCGCCACTCCGTTCTCATACACCATCGCGGTGGCGCCGGCCGGGTTTCCGAGCGGTGATCACATTGGCTGGACCGGCGTGCAGCGCGAAGCGTACGGAGCATATTTTCAAGACACCTGGAAGGCGGCTTCCAAGCTGACGATCAATTACGGCCTGAGATACGAAGTCAGCACACCCATTCACGAACCGGCGGATAGAACGTCGGGACCTGTTTTCGTCCACTTGCCCGGAGGGAGCGTGGAGCAGAAGCTGCTGGTGAATCTTCAACCGAGTTACGTGATGGATTGGAACGGCTGGGGTCCGCGGCTCGCTCTCGACTACCAGGCAAGCCCGCGCCTGGTTCTGCACGCCGCCGGATCCCTCACCACCATTCTGCCGAACCTGTTTCAGGACGACTTCCTGACTGCCTCGACCCCATTTGTTGTGATGCCGTATCTCTCGGCGAAACCAGGAGCACCCGTTCCGTTTGAAAACGCCATCTCGCAATTCCATCTGCCCATCGCGTACACACCAGCCGGGCAGCCTATCTTTGCCACGGGCCGCACCACCGATGTTCCACCCAACACGGAGATGGACATCCAGCGTTTCGAAGACGAGCTGGCTGCGGCCACGCCAGGACATCAGATCCGGCCTTTAAGCGTGTATGGGAATGACCAGGACTTCCGCAACGGCTACATTGCCACCTATACCGCGGGGTTCGATCGCGATTTCGGCGACATCAAATGGTCCGCCTCATACGTGGCGACTGCCGGGATCAAGTTAGCCGCCCTGTCCTATCCCAACGGGTACGGCAGCGCCGATCCCGCCTTTGCGCCATTCACGAAATTCGATGCGCAGGGAAGAGTGCTGGGCGGAATCGGCAACGAGAGCATTGTCACCAACCGCTCTCACTCGACTTTTCACTCTTTGCAGACGAGCGTGCAGAAGACGTCCACCCGCGCGGGATTGGGATTTCAGGCCAGCTACACATTCAGCAAGTCGCTGGACGATGCCAGCACCGTGCTCGGCGGACTCCCGGGCTCGTCTTCAGGAACGTTGCAGCAAACCGCCCCGCAGGATCCTCAAGACACGCGCGCCGAAAAAGGGCCATCCACGTTCGATGTGCGCCACGCGCTCGCATTCAATCTTGTCCAGGAGCTTCGGTTCGACCGCTGGTGGCGGCCGAATCGCCTAACGTCCGGATGGCAGTTGTTCGGCCTCTCCAGCTTCACCAGCGGCCTGCCGTTCACGGTGTATTCGGGAATCCAGCAAACCGGCGCGGGTTCCAATAGCACGGACCGTCCGGATCAGATCGGCGTGCCCGTACTCTCTACCAGCCGCACGGTGCGCGAAGACTACTTCGGTCTGGGCGCTGCGAATGCTTCCCTATTCTCGATTCCCATCGATGTTCCCGGCGGAACCGGGCCGAATCACGGCCGCTTCGGGACGCTGGGACGCGACACGTTTCGCGGTCCCATGCTTCACAACGTGGATGTGTCCTTGATCAAGGAGACGCCGCTGGTGCGCGAAGCGCTGAAGCTCCAATTCCGTGCGGAAATCTTCAACGTTTTCAACCTGGTGAACTTCGGCCTGCCTGCAAACATCCTGCTCGGCCCCGGCTTCGGCCTGATCAACCACACCGCGGCGCCCTCGCGCCAAATTCAGCTTTCACTCAAGCTGCTGTATTGAAGCCTTACTTCGAGCCCTCGTCCACGAGCGTAGCCAACGGATCTGCCGTGGATTCACCGGTCTGCCCGTTGCGGGCGTTGAATCGGGGGCGGATGGAGCGGCCGATGCCGGTGTAATCGAGCCCCGCCGTGCGCGCGGCTTCCGGATCATAAATGTTCCGGCCATCCACCAGAACCGGCTGTTGCATCAGGCAGGCGATTTGAGAAAGATCCAGTGTACGGAACTCGTCCCACTCTGTGACGAGCACGGCGGCGTCCGCTTCGAAGACGGCATCCACGGCCGAATCGCAATACTGAATCTTGAGCGTAGGATTCTGAGCGCGGCATGCCGGCATGGCGATAGGATCGTAGGCTTTCACTCGCGCGCCAAGCTGCAATAGGCGCTCGGCAATCTGCAGACTCGGGGCATCGCGCAAGTCATCCGTATCGGGCTTGAACGCCAAGCCCAGGAGCGCAATCGTCCGGCCCTTCAGGATGAACAGCTTCTCCTGCAACTTTTGAATGACGATCTGACGCTGGGCGCGATTGACGGCCAGCGCCGCTTCGAGCAGCCGTGCCTGGTAGCCGTATTCCTCAGCCGTGTGAAGCAACGACTGGATGTCTTTTCCGAAGCAGCTTCCGCCCCAGCCCAAGCCGGTATTGAGAAACTTGCCGCCAATACGCGAGTCAAGGCCAATGCCTGCCATTACTTCGATGGCGTCGGCGCCCACTCTCTCGCACAGGTTGCCCACCTCATTAGCAAAGCCAATCTTCATCGCCAGAAAAGTGTTGGCGGCGTACTTAATCATTTCGGCGCTGGTCAAAGTTGTGGCCACCAGGGGAACGGACGTCACATTTGCGGGGCGCGGCAGAAAGTCCGGCGCGTCGAAGGACTGGGTGGTCAAAGGTGCATAGAGCGCGCGCAACGTGTCCAGGGTTCGCTCTTCTTCGGCTCCCAGCACAATGCGCTCAGGATAAAGAGAATCGGAGATGGCGCACCCCTCACGCAGAAACTCCGGATTGCTGGCCACGCCGAAGCGAATCCGTCGCTCTTCCTGCGGGTGGGTCTCCCGAATGCCTTCGCGAACCAGCGTCTCCACCAGATTGCCGCAGCCCACCGGTACGGTGGATTTGTTGACCACCACCCGAAACCGCTCGGCGTCCATGGCGGCCCCGATGCTGCGGGCGGCCGATTCGAGATACGAGAGATTCGCCTCGCCGCTGGGACGCGGTGGAGTGCCGACCGCAATGAAAATCACGTCGCTTTCCACCGCAGCCGACGAAAGTTCGGTGGTGAAGTTGATTCCGCCAAGCGCCGCCGCCGATCGCAACAGCTCCGTCAAGTGGGGCTCATATATCGGCATTTCGCCGCGCTGCAGCTTGGCGATCTTTTCCGCATCCATGTCCACGCAACTGACTTGATGCCCCATGTACGCCAAGCACGCGCCAGTCACAGTTCCGACGTAACCCGTTCCAATAACCGTTACTCGCATAGATTTTGAATCGTCCGGAGAGGCTGACACCATCAAGAAACCGCGCCAGCCGCCATTGTACGGCTTTTAGGCGCGTGGACGCCAGCAGTGTGAAATTCGTGATATTCGGCTTTGACTGCAATGGCTTTGGAGCCACTGTCGCAGCGCACGATCTTCCCGCGCATGACCAATTTCAGGTTGCAGATTCCCTGCAGCAGAAACGGCCAATTTAAGGCTAGTTCGATGGGCCCGGTGGCGGGCAGCAGTTCGTCGGCTTCAAACAAAACGCCGCCACTGCTGATGTTAAGGGTCCGGCCCACTCCCAAATGCTCCACCCGACCCTTGTTCAACAGCTTGTATTGAAGCTCCAACGTGATCGGGTAACGCCCATTGAGTCGCTGCTCGGTTCGCTGCTGCTCCGACATAGCAGGAGCAGGCGACGTGTCAGGCAACCTTCGGGCGTCAGAAGTGGCGTGCATGTTCCTCCTTAACAAAAACCAGACGCTACCGGGGACTGCGAATCCCTCTTTGCTCTGGTTTTGGCAATTCTAGTTCCATTAGTACCAGAGCTTATAACCCTATGCGATAAAAAGAGTTGCGGAAATTGATGCGAACAGTGAGGCAGCAGACATTCCCAAACCTCGGGAATCCACGTCAGAAACTTGGATTTTGGTTAGAGAAATGCTACAACGTACCGGTAAATCCCCGAACAGTCTGATCCCGGCTATGGAAGGGACGTCTGCAGCGAACTGGAAGTACCGGTGGCGTTGGCGATGGTCGCCGTAACCGAAGCGATACTCTGCAACAGCGTTTGAGTTGTCGATACGGTCCCCTGGAGAGTAAACGGAATCGTCACTGTAAACTGGCCCCCGAAGGCAACCGAAGCCGTGCTGTTAAACCAGACCTTGGCAGCCTGGCTAACATCGATGTTGAACGGCGCTGTGGGCACCGTGAAACCGGGAGCCGCAGTGAATTGAACGCTCACCGTGCTCAAGGAGCGGGTGGTGGAGAAACCGCTCAAGATCAGCACAAAACTGCTCGATGTAGAGCTGGTCACCTGGCTGGCGATCAGCGTTGGCGCGGCCGGAGCCACCGTAAACTGCAGAGAGACCGGCTGGTTGGGCGTCAGGTTGACTCCACCCGCCTGAGTTGCGAACGACGGGGTCAGCGTGATGGTGGTGGCGACGGTTCCGGTCTGCAACTGAATCTGTTGGCCTTGGCCGGTGAACACCGCACTGGTTGCATTTGCCGCAATCGTGAATGCTACCGAACGTCCGCCGGTGGAGAATTGTACGGCCGGATCCGCCGGCAGGGCGCCGAAAGCGCTCAATGTGAGGGTGCCCGAAATGGCGACGGGATACGGCGCGGCGAGCTTGAGGCTCACATTGGGCTGCGAGGCAGCATCCACGTTTCCGCTAGGTCCTTGAATGCTATAAGCCGGAAGGGGCGGAGGCGCAGTACCCGAGCCGATCAACGGTACCACGTTGGAGTCCAGCCGGAGGGTTCCGCTGGAAAAACCCGTGGCGATCGGCGTGAAGGCGACATTGAAGGTCGATTGCGCGCCAGGGGCCAGAGTCAGGGGCAAGGCAGGAAGGCCGGAAACGGAAAACGGACTAGGTGATTCGCCGATTCCGATATTGAAGATCGTGGTTGCGACCGTGCCGGTATTCTGGACCGTGAAGTTCACCTTTCCCGATTCGCTGATCATGATCGGGCTGAAGACCACCGCGCCATTGGTCCCGACCTTGACCGTGGCTCCGCCGGAAGCATAGGAAAACACCAGAACAGGGCCCAGACCCTTGCCGGTCAGATTGAAAGTATCGGTTCCGATCGACAGAGAAGCCAGCCGCGTTACGGCTTGGGTGGGTGTAAAGGACACACTGAACGAAAAACTTGCGCTGGGCTGCAACACATCCGGAAGAGCGGGAGTGCCCGAAAGGGCAAAGTCAGTGCCGTTGAGAATGATGGCAGAGATGGTGCCGGCAAGGTTTCCGGTATTTTTGACCTGAATGAGGGCGCTGCTGGTATCCCCCAGATTGGTGTCCGGCAGGGGAATGGTAGCCCCAGGCGAAATGGTTGTGGTCTGCGTCCCTTGCGTCAACGTATAGACGAACCTGGCGGCACTGAGAGGACCCAGAAGATTGAAGCTCGCGCTTGCGCCCCCCGCGAAACCGACTGTAACCTGGCCGCTGTCAGTAACTGCGCCAGTGGGCTGAAAGCGAAGCAGTATCTGAAGGGTTTGGTCTGCCTGTACCAAGACAGGAAACAGCGGCGTGCCTGCTACCCCGAAAGCTGCGCCACTGACCGCGACACCGGTAACCTGGCCTGCAAGCGCGCTGTTGTTGGTGATATTCAGCGCCGCCTCGGACACCGCATTGAGAGGGGTTTCAGGGAAGGTGATAGTGCCACCATTCATCAAAGGGACGGTGTTAAGGTTTGAGGGCAAGATGTAACTGAAGACAAAAGTGGCCTGCTGTTGAGCCGGCGCCAGGACAGCGAGCGCGAGGCACAACAGAACGCTGCGGACTATGCAGCCGGGTTGCATTCGCCTGGCGCTCCAAACGGGAGAGGCTTTTTCAAGTGACGGTACCCGCATGGCTTACTGAGGAGCCCCTACAGTCGGCGAGCCGGGTGAAATCGTAATCGTGTGGGTGGTGGTGCCGCCGCCACCGCGGGTCGCCAGAACAATTCCAGCAGCCACGCCGGCTGCCCCGGCAATGACACCGATCTTGAACCACTTGGAGGAGTACCAGCTCCGATGTTTGCGATACGTCTTGGCGTCCCCGGCAACTCGAGTCACGTTGGTCATCGAAATGGTAGTCTCCCCGATTTGGTTGCCGTATGCTGCGGTTACATGAACCTGAAATGCTCCCACTTCGCTGTTCGCCATCCAACCCGTGGCCGCTGCTTGACCTTGCAGGTTCGTGCGCACGGTTTTCGAGTTCTTCTGGTCGGCGAAACTGCCCCCCGGACCATTCAATGGAAAACGGAACACCACATCGGCCCCTTCAACCGGCCGGTCGTTTTGATCCACCACTTGTACGACCAACGGCGCCATGACGCGGCGTTCTAAGTCATTCATCTCTCCATTGCCGGCCAAGGCGGTCACTTTGAGGCTCTTCACCGTCGGCAACGGCGCCATCGGTTTGACCGGAGGCACGGCAGGGGGCTGTTGTCCGCCGGCGAGGTTTGGCCAGGCGAGGAGGGCCACTATCAGCGGAGACAGCCAGCGCTGCACGGCTGCACCTTGTGGTAAAGGTTTCATGTTAAACGAAACAGTATAGCGTAACGTTTAGCGGCGATTCTCAGGATCCGGCATGAATTCATTTAACGGCAAGATAGATGAAGGGCGTCAGGATGGCAAGACTTGCCGTCCCGACTACAGTCAGCACAGTCCGAGTGTAAGTTCGTGGTACAAACAACACGTCGTTCGGCAGCAATGGTACGTCATTCTCCTTCCCTTCAAAAACGCGGCTTGCATCCACATCGATCTCGGCCCGCCGGTCTGTATTTAAGATCGGCCGCAGAATTCGTATTTTGCTCCGATTTGCGTCTCGCGCGAAGCCACCGGCCATAGTCAACGCTTGCGCGAGGGAGACCGAATCCCGCTCGCCGAGTTCGATGCCGCCGACTTTTCCGACTTCCCCGTTTACATAGATCATCTCGGCTCGTTCGACGCTGATGACATCGAAGGGCTGCAGCACGATATCCTCCGCAGGATTGACGTTCTCCCTCAGGCTACCCATGCTGATTTCAACGAAACTGATTTTCTTCTCGGGATCCTCGACCGCGTTGGGAAGCGGGATCGTACCGTATTCCAGGCGCCGCGTGACCTTGATGTGGCGGGCGGCGTTGGGTTGCAGCCCTCCAATCCTGGAGATCATTTCGACCAAGGTCCGGCGCCCCTCAAGAGCATAGATCCCAGGCGACCGAAAGAGGCCCACAAAAAAGACCGGCTCGCTCCGAAATTGAGTGACCGTGATGATGACTTGAGGATTCACGATATATTCGCGCAACCGTTTTACTAACTCGGCTTCAAGCTGTTGCTGGGTCAAACCCCCGGCTCGGACACGGCCGATTAAAGGAAAATTGATGTTGCCCTCAGCGTCGATGCGAAAAGGTCTTTCGTTGATCTCTTCCACACCGGGCGCGCGCACCAGGATTTGATCGTTGGGGCCAAGGATATAATTGGGCCGGATCGAATCAGCCGGCAACTCGGCAGGCTGGGCGGCTTCGTTCCCTTGGGCCGGCGCAGGCTGGCCGGGCTGGGCCGGCTGGGGCTGTTGTGCGAAGCCATGGAGAGTGAACAAAACAGCGAGCAACGAAGCCTTGAGTCCGCGGAACATCACCATAGGAGCCTATTTTCTCACGCTCCCGTCAGACCGAACAGGGGGGCTGAATCAAAATCTCTCTCGATCCCGTTTGCCGCACCGGACGAACCCAGTTCCGATCCACCTCTGCAGAAACCGATCGCTGCAGCAGGCCGATCGAGACTACGAGACGAAACTGGCCCTTGAGTTCCAGCAGAATCCCTTCTACTCCAGCCAGGGGCCCGCGCTCGATGAGCACTGTCTGGCCCACCTCGAGGAAGGGCCACGGCTGTACCAGGATGCCCGACAGCACCATCGTGCGGATGTTTTCGATTTCCTTATCCGGGATCGGGGAAGGCATTTTCCCGAAACCCACCAGACTTACAACCCCAGGCACGGTCAGAACGGGCATGCGGTCTTGCGGATTCAGACGGGAGAAAACGTATCCCGGAAAAAGGAACCGCTCGACGGTTTTCTTTCGATCTGACCATTGCCGCTCGGTCTTATACGACGGGGAGAACTCTTCGTAGCCGCGCTGGCGCAGATG
>Ga0335079_10005663_pt1 | contig 14276 bp, 12 predicted proteins | sample Lox_Sample_33_FD_206719 | JGI IMG/M metagenome (GOLD analysis project Ga0335079, IMG submission 206719) | Soil microbial communities from Loxahatchee National Wildlife Refuge, Florida, United States - Lox_Sample_3.3 | ecosystem: Environmental > Terrestrial > Soil > Wetlands | place: USA...
GTCCGATCTATGTCTGTGAGCGTCACTACCGACAGTTGCCGCGCATTCAGCGCATGCTGCGTCTGAGTGGCATCGACCCGCGGCGTTGTGTGTTTCTCAGCGATCGGCCCGTCAAGGGCCCCGTTCAGGAGACGGACCACCTGGTCGACCGCCTGGTTGCGCTCGGCGCCCGCACGCCGGCCAATCTGCGGGCCGCGGACTATCCACCCGCTGCGGACGCCACGCTGGACGGTCCCCGACTGTATGTACTGGAGTCCGAACGTACCGAGCGCGATGCGTGGCTGCGCTCGCGGGGCCTCAGCGGACGCGAGCTCATACTCGTCCAGCCGGGGAATCATCGCACCATGGGACCGAGCCGCGCGCGCTGGCGCCGCCTGAATACCGATGACAAGTGGTGGCCGCTCGCACGCTGGGCCGAGCTGCTGCAGCGAATTCACGGCGAGCGTCCGCAGGCGGTGCTTTTGCTGCGCGGCTCCGCCGAAGAGATGCCGATGCTGCAGGAGATACAGGCGGCAACCGGGCTGACTAGCGTCGCGACCGCCGCCACGACTCTGCGGCAGCTCTATGCGCTGTGCGATGCGGCAAGCAGTATGGTGTCGGTCGATAGCGGACCGGCGCATGCCGCGGCGGCGCTCAGTGTGCCCCTCGTGGTGCTCTACGGCGCCGAGTCGCCACGCTACTGGTTGCCGCGCAGCCCGACCGGGTCGCCGGTAGTCGGCGTCGGCGGACCTCCGGCATCACGCCGTGCGGATCAGGTACCCGTCGATGCGGTCTTCGGTGCCTGGCAGCGGGTCGCGGCCGGGAGCCGACCGCCGGTGTAAGAGTTGGAAACGCTTGGTGGGATCTGGCGGGAGAGATGGTGGGCCGTGTAGGGATCGAACCTACGACCAAGAGATTAAGAGTCTCCTGCTCTACCAGCTGAGCTAACGGCCCTTTTCAATTCGGCAATGACCGAGACCTCCTAGTCGCCCATCCGGGGCGCGCGGACAAAGCCGCGCTCCCCCTTTCGAAAACTGGGGTGGACGATGGGACTCGAACCCACGACAACCGGGATCACAACCCGGGGCTCTACCAACTGAGCTACGTCCACCGTCCGGTCCTCGTGCGCGGCTGGCGTGCCCGGCAGGACTCGAACCTGCGACCCTCGGCTTAGAAGGCCGATGCTCTATCCGCCTGAGCTACGGGCACGACCCGATAAGGCGCCCCTGGCCGGCCCCACCGCACGGGGCCGCGAATCATACGTAAGTGGCTTGAGGAGCGTCAATTTCCTCTGTCCCGCGCACGGCCCATAGGGTAGCGCTTTTGGGCACCGCGGCCGCCTTCTCGCGTCTCGAGCTTCGGATCGAGTCCGCCGCGGCCCGCAATCGACGTCCGTACGTCGCCGCACTCGGCACAATCATTTCTGCTATCGTTTTCCTCGGACGAGGCGCGCATCCGGCGAACCGCACGCGACGCCGCATCTTGATCCAGATTGCAGCCGCGGCGCGGAACAATTCTCGACGAGCCACGTCACGTACTGATGCCGGGGCTTATGACAGCGCGCTGCCAAGGCCGCGCTTTTGTTACACTTCCGTGACGATACGCCCTAGACTTCTTGCTTCATGAAAATTCCCGTAAACGCTGCTGACCCGGCGACGGTCGGCACCGCAGCGGAATTCGCACCTGTAGTCACATCGACGCTCGCGGATCCGGAACTCGCGCTCGATCCGTCCGCGACTGCGTACGACGTGGCGATCGGCGAGCTCGGGCGGCTGGTGAGCGCCTGGCGCAGGCACGAGCCGGGCGCACGCCTCGGGCACGACCCCGAGGAGCTGCACCAGCTCCGTGTAACCACGCGGCGCATCGACGCGACGCTCGGCCTCTTCAAGCACCAGTTACCGCCCTCCCTGGTGCGCGCCCGCAAGACGACCAAGGCGGTGCTGCGTAGTCTCGGTGCGGCACGTGACCTCGACGTCGAGCTGAGCGAGCTCAACCACTACTGCGAGGGGCTGCCGGAGCATGAGTCTGCGGCCGCCGAGCCCCTGCGGGCGCGCCTCGAGAGCGAGCGCGCACGGGCGAGGGGGCGGATGATTCGGGCGCTCGACTCCGAGCCCACACGTCGTTGGCTCGAGACGCTCACGTTCGCGGCAGCTGAGCGCGGCACCGCGGACCACGGCGACCGCGCTATCGAGGTCATGCCCGAGCGAGTGCGGCGGCGCTTCCGCAAACTGCGCAAGTCGGTAAACAAGCTGCGCGCCAAGTCCTCGATGGAGGACTATCACCAGGTCCGCCGCCGGGCGAAGCAGCTTCGCTACGCGACCGAGTGCGGGGCGGTGATGTTCGGGAGACCTGCCGACGAGCTGCTGAAGGCCTTGCGCCGGCTGCAGGATCGCCTCGGCGCGCACCAGGATGCCTACATGGCGCAAAAACGCCTTGCCGCACTGGCCGCCGATCCCGCGAGCGGCCTGCCGCCCGCCACCCTCTTCCTGATGGGCCGCCTCGCCGAGCAAAACGCGCAGCTCACAGCGCGCGCGCGCGCCACGGTCAGCCGCTCGTGGCGCAAGGTGCGCGGCAAGCGCTGGCGGGCGCTGCGCGCCCGCCTTGCACAGCTGGCCGACGCCGCTGCAGCGAACGGCACGCTCGCGACGGCACGCGATGCGGAGAATGTCGTGGCCGCCGCCGTGGACGTCACGCCGCCCACCACACCTCAGTCATCCGCGCCAGAATTCCGGCCGGTCAAGCACTGATCGCCGGTGGCTCCCGGTATGGAGCTGCTCATCGTCCGGCATGCCATCGCGTTTGAGCGCAATGCGCAGCGCTGGGCAGACGACGGCGAGCGTCCGCTGTCGCCGCGGGGCGCGGGCCGTGCCCGCCGTGCGGCGGCGGGACTGCGGCGTCTGACGGACCCTCCGGCACGGGTCCTCACGAGCCCGCTCGAGCGCACGCGGCAGACCGCTGCGATCCTCACCAAGCAAGCCTCATGGCCGCGCGCCGTCGAGAGCCCATTGCTGCTCCCGGGAGCCTCACCCGAGGCATTGCTCGGCGAGCTCGCGCGGCTGCACGAGCGGCGCGTGGCGGTGGTGGGACATCAGCCCGATCTTGGGCGGCTGCTCGCCCTGTGCCTCGCGGGCAGTACTGGCGGCGGCGCGTTCGAGCTGCGCAAGATGGGCGCGGCCCTGGTCGCGTTTCCCGGGGCGGCGCGGGCCGGTCGCGGCGCGCTGCTGTGGCTGGTGCCACCGCGGCTGCTGCGTGCCGCGCGGCCGCCGACCGCGAAGCGCTGGGAGAGCGGGACTTAGTGAGCGCCTGATGCGGCCGCGGCCCCGCCCGCTCCCCGTACCGGCTGTGCGAGCCACACCAGGAAAATCAATCCGAGGAAGACCAGTCCCGACACGTAGAAGATGTCGTCGGCCGAGAGCATGAACGCCTGCGAATCGACCAGCCGATTGAGCACAAAATAGCTCTGGTCGTTGCCCACACCCCCCGCGTGCAGCGTGCCGAGGGCCTGCGAGGTCACCGAATCGCCGCTCGTCAGTCGCTCCACGAGCTGCGCGTGGTGCAGAGTCGCACGCCGATCCCACAGCGTGGTCGTGATCGAGGTGCCGAAGGAGCCCGCCGTGATGCGGGCAAAATTGAACAGTCCGGAAGCCGCAGGGATGCGCTCCGGCGACAGGCCCGAGAGCGAGATGGTCACGAGCGGGATGAAGAACGCCGCCAACGCTGCGCCCTGGATCACCGTCGGCAGTATCAATGTACCGATCGTGGCGTCAGTGTTGAAGTGCGAACGCATGAACAGCACAAGCGCAAAGATCGCGAACGAGATCGACACCATGATGCGCGGATCGACGCGGTCGGAGAAGCGCCCCACGAGGGGGCTCAGGAGGATCGCGAGGAAGCCGACGGGCGCGAGCACTTCGCCGGCAAGCGTCGCCGTATAGCCCATGTACTGCTGCAGCCAGAGCGGCAGCAGCACGACGTTGCCGAAGAACAGCCCATACGCGCACAGCATCGCGAGCGTGCTCACCCAGAAGTTGCGCAAGCGGAACAGCGACAGATCGACGATCGGATGTTCCTCGGTGAGCTCCCAGATCAGAAACACCGCCAACCCCACGACCACCACACAGGCGAGCGTTACGATCGTGCCCGAGTTGAACCAGTCGAGATCCTTGCCTTTGTCGAGCATGACCTGCAGTGAACCGACCCAGATCATGAGCAGTCCGAGGCCTACCGCATCCACCGGCACCCGGGCGGTCGGGGTGTCGCGATCGCGGTAGATCGACCAGGTGACGAACGCCGCGCCGATACCCACCGGCACGTTGATGTAGAAGATCCACGGCCAGGAGATGTTGTCCGTAATCCAGCCTCCGAGCACCGGCCCGACCACCGGCGCCACGAGCGTCGTGATCGACCACATCGCGAGCGCCGTGCCGGAGCGGTTCTTCGGGTAACTCGCGAGCAGCAGCGCCTGCGACAGCGGAATCATCGGGCCGGCGACTGCGCCCTGCAGGACGCGAAAGAGAATCAGCAGCGAGAGGCTCGGCGCCAGCGCGCACAGGAAAGAGGCGATGACGAACAGCACGACCGATGCGGTGAACAGTCGCACCTGACCGAAGCGCCGCGTGAGCCACCCGGTGAGGGGAAGGGAGATGGCGTTGGCGACCCCGAACGAGGTGATGACCCAGGTTCCCTGGTCGGGCGAGACACCCAGGTCGCCCGCGATGGAGGGCAGCGAAACGTTGGCGATGGACGTGTCGAGCACGTTCATGAACGTGGCGAGCGACAGCGCTACCGTGCCGATCGCGAGCTTCGCCCCGCTGAGCGGCGGCAGCGCGGCCGGCACCCCCTGAGGGGCGCCGCCGCTTGCCGGTCTGTCAGCATTCGCTGGGGACATGTTTCGCAGGCTCCCCGTCTCGTGGAGTACGCACGTTTTCAGTGCGCCCGTGCCGCCCCCGCGGCGAGGTGAGCGCTGGCCAGGAGGCCCGACGCCTGCGGTGCGGCGCGAGCCGCACCAGCGCGCACCGGCGGCACCGACTGGTTAGCGGCAATGATCTCCTCGACACGCGCAGTGGCACGCGCATCGGTCGAGCCGAATACATCAGTCGACCAGGCGGTCGCAGTGCTCGCCAGCTGCGGCAGACGTTCGCCGTCGGTGCCACTTCGCACGTCGACCTCGGCCTTCATCGACAGGCCGATCTGCAACGGATGCGCGGCGATCTCACGGGGCTCGAGCGCAATGCGCACCGGCACACGCTGCACGATCTTGATCCAGTTGCCCGTGGCATTCTGTGCCGGCAGCAGCGAGAACGCCGCACCCGTGCCCGCGCCGAAGCCCTCCACCCTGCCGTGATAAACCACGTGCGATCCGTACAGATCGGCGGTGAGTGTCACGGGCTGACCCATGCGCATGCGCGTAAGCTGCGGCTCCTTGAAGTTGGCGTCGACCCATACCTGGTCGAGCGGTACCACCGACATCAGCGGCGCACCGGGACCGACGCGCTGGCCAAGCTGAACGTTACGCCGTGCCACGAACCCCGCCACCGGCGCCGGCAGCTCGGTACGCGCAAGCGTCAGGTAGGCGTTGCGTACCGCGGCCGCGGCGTCGCGCACCTGCGGGTGGTCCTTGAGAGTCGTGCCGTCCACCCGAGCGCGGTTACCGGCGAGCTGCTGCTCGGCCGCGAGCAGCGCCGACTGTGCGGTCTTGACCGCATCGCTCGCATGCTGCAGCTCCTCGCCCGAAATCGCACCTGTCGTAGCGAGGCGCTGGCGACGCGCGAGATCGCTCTGCGCAGCGGCGAGCTCGGTGCGACGCGTCTCTACGGCAGCCTCGAGCTCGGAGGTCGTGGCAAACAGGTTGCGCACGTCACGTACGGTGCGCGCCAGCTGCGCTTCCGCCTGGTCGAGCGCGACGCGCGCGTCGGCCTGATCGAGGCGGACCAGCGTCTGACCGGCCTTCACGAACTGGGTGTCGTCCGCGCCGATCGCCACGACCGTGCCCGAGATCTGCGGGGTGATCTGTACCACGTTGCCGCCGACATAGGCATCGTCGGTGCTCTGCCGGTAGCGCAGCACCTGCGCCCAGTAGGCGCCGTAGACGAGCGCCGCGGTGAGCGTGACTCCCAGTACCGCGCCGAGCCAGCGCCAGCGCCAGCGGGCGTTGGTAGCTGAAGTCGTGTTCTGCGTGCTCATTGGTGATCCTTTGCTTCCTGCTTGTGGCTGCCACGGCTAATAATGCCTAGGCAGATACTTACTCAAAAAAAACCTCGCCTCAGGCGCTGGCTCGTGCTGAGACGCCGTGGGCGTTCTCGAGCATGCGCGTGAGAAATCCCTCGAGCTGCCGTGCCTCGGCCTTGGTGAAGCCGCGCAAGAAGCGGTTAGCCACACCCATCGAGATCTCGCGCATCCGCGGATACGCCGCGAGCCCCTCGTCGGTGAGCTCCAGAATCATCAGCCGGCGGTCATGCGTGCTGCGGCTGCGACGAATCAACCCTTTGCTCTCGAGGCGGTCGAGCATGCGCGTCATCGCGCCTGCGTCGTATGAGATTCCCTTGCACAGGTCCGCCGCCGACTTCGGCTCTCCAGGCCCGGCGAGGTTCGCGATGATGATGTACTGCGCCGCGCTCATCTCGAGTGGAGCCAGACGCCTATCCGCCGCAAGCTCCCGATCGATGGCCGCCAGCATCTCGACCCTCACGCGGCTCAGCAGAGAGCCAATGCTCCGGCATGGCTGGTAGCTCGCGTTGTCGTAAATGTCGCCCAAGGTGCTGCTCCGTGAAAATCTCCCGTTGGGGAGACCCTGACTCCTCTCCTGCGGGACTGAGCGGTAATCTACTTGCCTAGGCTGTGATTGTCAAGGCTTTGATTGCCGTGGCAGATCCAGGCGGAGAGCGCAGTCGGCGCGAGCCGTGCCGGTCACGGCTGCCGAGAGCCGTCTTGCGCGCTCTCGGGTGACCCTTTCTGCTACGGTCCACGTGTGTCGTAGAATCACGCACCCTTCGCGGGGTGTAGCTCAGACTGGTAGAGCGCTACGTTTGGGACGTAGATGTCGCAGGTTCAAATCCTGTCACCCCGACCAATGCACTCGGCGCCCTTGGGGGCGTGAAGTCACGCAGCGTAGCGTCGGCCCGCTTCGCGCGCTCCCTGCCCGGTGCCCCTGATGGTGAGTATGTCGTTGTTCAATACCGCACAAGCTTTGAACACAAAGCCGCGGCGATAGAGGGGTGACGCCGATGAGGGACCCGGACGGACAGTGGCGTGTGAGCGGCTACTACATCAGGTAAATGCAGGGCTGGCGTCACCCGCCTTCACTCCCGCGTAGCTCGTCCTCGCGGGTCGCCTGCCAGGCTACGGCGAGCCAGCGTCCGTTCTGCCGCACGTAGACCCGCGTATAGCGGAAAGCCCCGCCCTGCTCCTTGCCCTGATTCTGACCCGTGTACAGTGAGCGCCCGGTCACGACGGCGGCATCGCCGTAGACGCGAATCTTCACATCGTAGATCTGCCGGTACTCGTACTTGAACTCGCCGTTTGCGAGCGCCCTGAGAACCTGCGCCTTGGTGACGAGGAAGCCCCGCGGCGTGATGAAGGTGTAGTCGTCACTCGTCATCGTCTCGAGGGCAGAGACGTCCCCGTGTGCAATGGCCGCATTGTGCTCGGTCTCCAGCGACAGGATCTGCGCGGCCGCATCGCCCGCGGCCGATTGCGCGCCGACGTCCGCAATCCAGTATCCGGCGGATGACACCATCAACAGAGCCGCCGACAGGAGAACGTCGCAGCGCTTCATCGTTGTACCCCCTTGCCCTGGAGCTATTTAACCGTCCCGATCGCTTACCCGGCAATGGCCCGAGGCGACTTCCCGGTGTGGCGGACGCTCGCTCCCGGTCCCACCCGTCTGCAGAGCGTTGTTCTGCAGTCGGCCTCGCAGTCGTTGGCGAAAAGTGGTACTAAACCGCCGCCCAGGGAGCAATCGGGTGTGGCCAGCGCATGAGCTCGCGGGATCGAGACACCTGCCGTTACGCGCGCGTCGCCGTCGCGAGTGTCGCCGTCATTGTGGCGAGCGCCGCGTGCGTGAAAACCAATCCCGATCAGGGCTTCAGCGGCACCGCCACGCTGACGTGGACACCGATCAAGACCGACACCAGGGGTAACGTGCTGAAGGACCTGGCGGGCTACAAGGTCCGTTATGGAACATCCCCGCAGGAGCTGTACACCGTGGTGGTGCTCAAGAATCCCGCGCAGACCACCTATGTCGTCAGGGATCTGTATCCGGGGACCTGGTACTTCACCGTCAGCGCGTACACGCGAAGTAACGTCGAAAGCGCCCCGTCCGGCATTGGCAGCAAGACAATCAAATGACCACCGGGCTGCCGGCCGCCGGCGAGGCCCGCCGTTCTCCCGTCCGCAACGCGGCGCTGACTCGGCCAGCGTCGAGCGCAGGGAGTGATCAGGCGCGCCGCCAGGTCGTCGCCCCGCCCGGCTTGTCTTCGAGAATCACTCCGCGTGAGGCGAGCTCGTCGCGGATGCGGTCGGATTCCGTCCAGTCCCTGGCGCGTCGCGCCGCCGCACGCGCTGCGATGCGTGCCTCGATCTCGGCATCGGTCAGCACCGCGCCGATGGCGTCGCCACCGCCGCCGCCCGCAAGTGCCACCGGCTTGACGAGCCGGAACCACTCCGCCGGTGGCACGGCGAGCAGCCCCAGCACGCCGCCGAGCGCCGTGAGCTCCGCCGCCAGCGCCGCTGCGCGTTGCGCATCACCGGCATCGCGCGCGGTATTCACTTCGCGTGCGAGAGTCTGCAACACGGCAAGCGCCTCAGGCGTGTTGAAATCATCGTCCATGCTCTTGAGGAAGCGCGCCGTGTGCGCCCCTGCCACGGGCGCCACGGGCGGCAGGTCACGCAGTGCCGTGTACAGCCGCCCGAGCCCGGCATCCGCCTGCTCGAGCTGCTCGGGGGCATAGTTGATCGGGCCGCGGTAGTGACTCGAGAGCACGAAGAAGCGCAGCACCTCCGGATGACGCAGTAGCGGCAACACCTCGCGCAGGGTGAAAAAGTTACCCAGCGACTTCGACATCTTCTCGTCGTCGACATTGACGAAGCCGTTGTGCATCCACAGGTTGACGAAGGTATCGCCGCTCGCGGCGCAGGACTGCGCGATCTCGTTCTCGTGATGCGGAAACTTGAGGTCGAGGCCACCGCCGTGCAGGTCGAAATGCGTGCCGAGCAACGCCGTCGACATGGCCGAGCATTCGATGTGCCAGCCGGGCCTGCCGCGGCCCCACGGCGACTCCCAGGCCGGCTCCCCGGGCTTGGCGTGCTTCCATAACACGAAGTCGAGGGGGTCGCGCTTGGCCTCGTCCACCTCCACCCGCGCCCCGGCACGCAGATCCGCGAGGCGCTTGCCGGAGAGCCGCCCATAGGCGGGGAAGCGCTCCACCGAATACATGACGTCCCCGCTCGTGGCGACGTAGGCGTAGCCGCCCTCGAGCAGCTGCCTCACCATGGCGATGATCTGCGGCACGTACTGCGTCGCGCGCGGCTCGTGATCGGGGCGGGCGACGCCGAGGCGCGCGCAATCCTCGTTCATCGCGGCGATGAAGCGCTCGGTGAGCGCGCCGATCGGCTCACCGCTCTCCGCGGCGCGGCGGATGATCTTGTCGTCGATGTCGGTGATGTTGCGCACGTAGGTGAGGCGATAGCCGCGGTGGCGCAGGTAGCGGGTCACCATGTCGAACACCAGCAGCATGCGCGCGTGGCCGATGTGCACGTAGTCGTACACGGTGAGGCCGCACACATACATGCGCAGCTCCCCCGGCGTGATCGGTCGCAGCTCCTGCTTCGTGCCGCTGAGGGAATTGTGGATGCGGATCATGCGAAGCGCGCCAACCGCTCGCGCGCCGTGCCGGCCGGCATCGCCTTGAGCAGTGGTGCGAGCTCGGGGCCGTGCACGCGCCCGGTAAGCGCCACGCGCAGCGGCATGTAGAGCTCGGCGCCCCGCCGGCCGGTGGCGGCGCGCACCGCACCGGCGATCGCGGGCAGGTCGTTGCCGTCCCGGGCGGCGGCCGCGGCCGCAGCGGAGAAGTAGGCGCTGCCCGCCTGGCGCACCACTTCCTCGGCGGCGGGCTCGAGCGGCGGTGGTCCGCCGAACACAATATCGACCCAGGGACGCGCGTCCTCGGGCAGTACCAGATTCGGCAGGACCGCACTGACGAAGTCGCCCGCGGCGCGCTCCTCCAGCCCGGGCGGCAGCAGCGGCGCGAGCCAGGCGCGTGCCGCTGCCGCGGACAGGTGATGCGCGGCGTCCCTCTGCCAGACGTTGAGCTGCGCCTCGTCGAAGCGGGCCGGGGCGCGCCCGAGGTGCGTCGGGTCGAATGCCTGTGCCATCTCCGCGAGGCTGAGCAGCCCATGGAGTGGCGTCGAGTGCCCGAGGCGAAACAAGTGATTGATCAGGGCCGCCGGCAGATAGCCCCGCTCGCGGTACTCACGCACGCTCATCGCGCCGTGACGCTTGGAGAGCGGCGCGCCGTCGGCGCCGACGACGAGCGCCACATGCCCGTACGCCGGGGCTGGCAAGGCGAGCGCAGCGAGGATCAGCAACTGGCGCGGTGTATTGGCGAGGTGGTCCTCACCGCGCAGCGTGAGCGTCACGCCCATGCGCGCATCGTCCACCGCATTCGAGAAGAAAAACGCCGCCGAGCCGTCGGCGCGCCGCACGACGAAGTCACCGATGTCGTCCGTGGCAAAGCTCTGCAGGCCGTGCACGAAGTCGACGAAGGTGACGCGCTCGCCCGCCGGTACGCGAAAGCGCAGCGTCGCGGCAGCGCCCGCGCCGGCGCGCCGGGCGCGCTCATCGGCGCTCAGGTTGCGGCAGGTGCCGGCATAGCGCGGCGGCCTGCCCGCGGCCAGCTGGGCACGGCGTGACAGCTCGAGCTCCAGCGGCGTACAGAAGCACGGGTACACGGCGCCCCTGGCTGCGAGCTCGGCATAGTAATGCGCGTACAGCGCGCCGCGCTGCGACTGGCGGTAGGGGCCGCGCTCGTCCTCGCGATCGGGGCCGGCGTCCCAGTCGATGCCGAGCCAGTGCAGGTCCGCCATGAGCGCCGCGATGTGCGCCTCGAGGCTGCGCTCGCTGTCGGTGTCCTCGATACGCAGCAGGAAGCGCCCGCCAGCGTGCCGGGCCAGCAGCTGACTGAACAGCGCAGTGCGCGCGTTTCCCAGATGCAGCTCGCCGGTCGGGCTCGGGGCGAAGCGTGTGACCCGCAGCCCGCCGGGTGAAGTGGCCCTCGCGCTCATGACACCATGTTACGGTAAAGAAGCGAAGCTCAACAAAGCGCCGCGCTGCGCCGCGCTGCTATAGAATTCGGCGCCGGCGTACGCCGCAGCCCTTTGCCCAGACGGAGGATCGATGCTCTTCAAGCCCCGGACCCGGATCGCCCTGCTCGCGGGCGCGCTGCTCTGCGGACTGCTGGCCGGCGCCGCGACGGCCGCCGAGGAGCAGCCCACCCAGGTGAAAGTGACCACCAATATGGGCGACTTCGTCATCGAGCTGCGCAGCGACCGTGCGCCGCTCACCGTGGCCAACTTCCTGCGCTACGTGCGCGAGGGCTTCTACACCAACACCCTGCTCCACCGCGTGATCGCGAACTTCGTCATTCAGGGCGGTGGCCACGACGCCACGACCCTACAGCTCAAGCCGACACACGAGAGCGTGTTCAACGAGTCGGGCAACGGGCTGCAGAACAAGCGCGGCACGGTCGGCATGGCGCGCGCCGATCCGCCGCATTCGGGCAACGCGCAGTTCTACGTGAACCTGGTCGACAACCCCGACCTGGATCCGGTTCCGACCCGCTGGGGCTACACGGTGTTCGGCCGCGTCGTGCAGGGCATGGACGTCATCGACCGCATCGGCGAGACGCCTACCGGCGCGACCGGGCCGTTCAAGAGCGATGCGCCGCTCAAGCCCGTGATCATCCAGAAGATGGAGATCATCTCGGGCGCCGGAGCCGCGAGCGCCGCCCCGGTGACCCCGGTCACGCCGCCGCCGCAGAACACCATCTTGTCGCCGAAGTGAGCCGATGGCGCGACTGTTCGTCTCGGACGTGCACCTGCACGCGGGCGCGCCGCAGGCGATCGAACAGTTCCTCGACTTCCTGCGCACGCAGGCCTCCACCGCCGAGGCGCTCTACATCCTCGGCGACCTGTTCGAAGCGTGGGTCGGCGACGACGACCGCGAGCCCGCCAACGAGCGCGTCTGCCGCGCGCTGCGCGCGCTGAGCGCGGGCGGAGTCGCCTGCTTCGCGCTGCACGGTAACCGCGACTTCCTCCTGGGACCGGGCTTCTGCGCGCGCAGCGGCTGTCGCCTGCTGAGCGACCCGGTGATCGCGCAGCTCGACGGCGAGCGGGTGCTCATCACTCACGGGGACGCGTTGTGCACCGACGATCACTCGTATCAGGAGCTGCGCAGCATCGTGCGCGAGCCGGCCTGGCAGCGACGCTTCCTCGCCCTGCCGCGCGCGCATCGCGAGCTGCTCGCGGACGAGGCGCGCGCCGGCAGCCGCCGCCACACCTCCCGCACCGTCCCCTACATCATGGACACCAATGCCGCGGCGGTGACAGCGGCGTTTCGCGCAGCGCGCGTGCGCCGCATGATTCATGGTCATACCCACCGCCCCGCGGTCCACGATCTCGAGATCGACGGCGAGCGCGCGCAGCGGATCGTGCTCGGCGCATGGTACGAGCAGGGCAGCTACCTGTACTGGGAGCGCGGAAATTGCCAGCTGCGCGCGCTGCCGCGCTAGCTGCTCTCTGCCGCTCGCGCCGACAGAAGCCGGGGAGGCTTCTGCCGGCGCGCGGGCAACGCCGGTCAGTTCTGCGCGGGGGGCGCGCTCGAGGTGCTGGGACCGCCGTGGCCGAAGTGGTGGTGGCCGTGCATGGCCTGCTGGATGATCTGGAACTTCTTCAGCTGCGTGGCCGACAGCACCGGCTGCAGCTTCTGCAGCGTCTCCTGCTGGATCTGCTGGTGCAGGGCCTTCATCTGCTGCCAGTCGGGCTTGGTGCCCGAGGCCTTCGCCTGCTCGAAGCTCTCTTTCATCTTCGCGTGCTCTTGCTGCAGGACGGTCTGCACCTGCGCCTTCTGCGCGTCGCTGAGATCCAACAACGTCGCGAGGTTGTCCATGTGACTCGTGGCGGCCGCTGGCGCCGGCGGCGGCGTCTCGGCAAACACGGCACCCGCACACATGAGCGCCGCTACCGCCACTATGCTGGCTTTCATCGAAGTGTCTCCTTGTGGGCCTGTCCGGGCCCGCGTTGCGAGCATCTAAGCTAACGGTCCGGGTGGGACGCCCGCCGTGAACAATCGTGAGGGACTGTGAAGGCGGCGTGCGACGCGGCGAGGGCCGCGCGCGGCAGGCGGTTAGTTATGTCAGTGACGCCGCGGCAGGCGCAGCAGCGCCTCGAGGCCCCCGGCGGCCAGGTTGGCGAGGCTGAGCGAGCCGCCGTGCGCCTGGGCGATGTCCCGGGCAATCGATAAGCCGAGGCCGGTGCCGCCGCTGTCGCGGTTGCGCGATGACTCGAGGCGGTAGAACGGCTCGAAAACGCGCTCGAGCTCATCTTCCGGGATCCCGGGCCCGTGGTCGCGTACGCGGATGATGAGCTCGGCGCCGTCCTCCACTTCGATGTCCGCGCGCGCTCCGAACTTTATGGCGTTGGCGACGAGGTTGGTGAGGCAGCGCTTGAGGGCCTGCGGCTTGCCGACCAGGGGCTGCAGTGCCTGTCCACTCAGTGTCACCACGGCACCCATGTCGGTGAACTCGGTGCGGATCTGCGCGAGCAGCGCGTTGACATCGAGCGGTGCCGCCGGTTCCCCGTCGTCGAGACCGCGAAACAGCGACAAGGCCTCGCGCACCATGCTCTCCATCTCATCGAGCTCACGGCCGATGCGCGCCTGGAGCGAGGGGTTGTCGAGGGTCTCCACCTGCAACCGCAGCCGCGTAAGCGGCGTCTTCAGATCGTGCGACATGGCGGCGAGCACACGAGTGCGGCTGTCGAGATAGCGATGCAGGCGATCCTGCATGGTATTGAAGGCGCGTGCTGCGTCGCGCAGCTCGCGCGCGCCGCGCTCTTCGAGCTGCGCCGGGCGCAGCTCGCGGCCGACGCTGTCGGCGGCGCGTGCCAGGTCCGACAGCGGCCGGGTGATGTTGCGCGCCGCGGCGTACAGCACGACCACCAGCAGCAGCACCAGCAGGGTCAGGTTGATGAGCAGGTTGCGCGGCAGCGGCGCCCCGCCGGGCATGCGCGTCAGACGGTAGATC
>Ga0335079_10005664_pt1 | contig 14276 bp, 14 predicted proteins | sample Lox_Sample_33_FD_206719 | JGI IMG/M metagenome (GOLD analysis project Ga0335079, IMG submission 206719) | Soil microbial communities from Loxahatchee National Wildlife Refuge, Florida, United States - Lox_Sample_3.3 | ecosystem: Environmental > Terrestrial > Soil > Wetlands | place: USA...
ACGCACCACGAGGAGCCGCCAGCCTCGTGAGCGAGGAAACCACAGCCGCCGCCGTGGGCTTCGATCGCGGCCGCCGTCAGCTGCTCGTGGGTGTGGCCCTGGTCGGCGCCGGACTCTATATCGGTGTGAATGTGAAATCCGCGCCGGCGCGACTGCCGCCGGCGAGTCACGAGCCGTTTGCGCCGAACGCGTTCATCCGCATCGCCGAGGACGATACGGTCACGATCATCAGCCCCAAGGCGGAGATGGGGCAGGGTGTCTACACCAGTCTCCCGATGATCATCGCCGAGGAGCTGGGCGTGGATCCATCGCGCATCCGCGTCGAGGCCGCGCCCGTGGATCCAGCCTATAACAGCAACTGGTTTCCGATGCAGTTCACCGGCGGCAGCTCGAGCGTGCGCACGAGCTTTGAGCCCTTGCGCGCGGCAGGCGCTGCAGCCCGCGCCGTGCTCATCGCCGCCGCGGCGAAAGCGTGGCAGATCGACCCCGCGCGGCTCAGCGCTGCCGACGGCGTGATCACCGATGGCACGCGGCGCGCGCGCTACGGCGAGTTGGTGCCGCTCACCGCGGGCATTCAGCCGCCGGCGAAACTGCCGCTCAAGCCCGCGAGCGAGTTCAAGGTCATCGGCCGTCGCGTGCCGCGGCTCGACAGTCGCGTCAAGGTGACAGGACAGGCTGAGTTCGGCATCGATGTCCGTCAGCCGCAAATGCTCTACGCGATGATCGCGCGTGCGCCGGTCTTTGGCGCCAGGCTCACCGGCGTCGATGACACGGCCACGCGTGCGATTGCAGGCGTGGTGGACGTGAAGAGCGTGCCCTCGGGCGTGGCGGTGATCGCGACGAACACCTGGGCCGCAAAGCGCGGCCGCGAGGCGCTGCAGACTCGCTGGGACGAGGGCGCCGGCGCCGAGCTCGCCACGCGCGCCCTGCGTGAGGAGTATCGCGCATTGGTCGCGAAGCCTGGCCTCGTGGCTCATGCGAGCGGCGATGTGAGTCAGGCGCTGGCGCACGCTGCGCATGTGATCGAGGCCGAGTACGAGGTGCCCTACCTCGCTCACGCCTGCATGGAGCCGCTCAACTGCACCGTGCATGCGCGCGCGGACCGCTGCGACATCTGGGTCGGCACGCAGTTTCAGTCCGAGGATCGCCGTCAGGCGGCGGCCGCACTCGGCCTGAAGCCCGAGCAGGTGGCACTGCATACAACTTTTCTCGGTGGCGGTTTCGGCCGTCGCGGCAATGCCAAATCCGATTTCATCGTCGAGGCCGTACACGTCGCCAGGGATCTGGGCCGGCCGGTGAAAGTGCAGTGGACGCGCGAGGACGACATGCGCGGTGGCTGGTATCGGCCGTTCTTTCTCGACCGCCTGCGCGGCGGACTCGATCGCCACGGCATGCCCGTTGCCTGGCATCAGACCATGGCCGGGCAGTCGATCATCGCGGGCACGCTGTTCGAGCCCATCATGAAGAAGACCTTCGACGTGACGAGTGTCGAGGGCGCTGCCGATATGCCCTACGCCATCGAGCATCTCACCGTCGACATCCACGAGCCCGTGAATGCCGTACCGGTGCAGTTCTGGCGCTCGGTCGGCCACTCGCACACCGGCTTCGTCGTCAATGGGTTCCTGGATGAGCTCGCCGCAGCCGGGCGCAAGGATCCGCTCGAGCTGCGCCGCGCGTTGCTCGCCGGCAAGCCCCGCCACCTGGCCGTGCTCAATGCCGCGGCCGAGCACGCCGGCTGGGGCAAGCCTCTGCCACAGGGTCACGCGCATGGCATCGCGCTGCAGGAGAGCTTTGGCAGCATCGTCGCGCAGGTGGCGGAAGTCTCGGTGATGGGCGAGGCGGTGCGCGTGCACCGGGTGGTCTGCGCCGTCGATTGCGGTCCGGTCGTCAACCCCGACACCGTTGCTGCGCAGATGGAAGGCGGGATCGTCTACGGACTTTCAGCGGCGCTGCACGGCGCGATCACGCTCGATCACGGCCGCGTGCAGCAGAACAACTTCAACGACTATCCCGTGCTGCGCATGAATGAGATGCCCGCCGTCGAGACACACATCATTGCGAGCGACGGCCCGATGGGGGGCGTGGGTGAGATTGCCGTGCCGGTGATCGCTCCGGCCGTCTGCAACGCCATTTTCACAGCGAGCGGCCGGCGCATTCGCCGGCTGCCGATCACGGCGAGCCTGGCCTGAAGCGCTCCTGAGGCGTCAGGGTCTTCAGCGCAGGACGGCGAGACGCGCGAGATTCATCTGCACCGTCGCCTGCCGGCCGGCCCAATCGCTGTACCAGCGGCGGACGGCCTCGACGAGCGCGGCGCAGACTTCCAGCGGTGCGTCGCTTTCGCGCCGCTCTTCATCGGCCATCGCCATGCGCCGGCGCGCCGGGGCGGCGCGTGACAGGCGGCGCAGCCGCAGCTGGCGCAGCGCGTGCGACGGCACGGCAGAGCGCGCACCGATCTCTTCGGCCACATCGTGCGCCTGCGCCAGCTCGAGCAGCTGTGCCGGCGTGGGCGGCTGCCGGTATGGGCTGCGCTCGAGCGGGCGGACCCAGGTCTCGCACCAGACGAGAAAGCGCTCACGCGAGCTGTGCAGCTCCGAGTTCGCCAGCGCACAGCAGATATGGGGCAGCGCCAGAGCGAGCGGCTCGGCCTCTTCCCACAGACCCTCGCGCATGAGGTACTCGATGTCGCCGAGGTAGCTCTCCAGCATGCGTGAGCTGCCGCGGCCGGCGGATGCCGGCAGCCGGCGCGGTGCGTGCGCGACGAAGCTCTCCGGCCCCTGATAGGTTTCGATAGACATGATGCGAACCCTTTGCGGTCCCGCTCGAAATAAACCCGGCCGCGCGCTCGCGTCTTGAGGCTGTTGTTATCGCACGTCCGGAACAGGTGACAGTTTGGACCAGGGGACGGTTGAAATGCCACCGACAGCGGAAATTTGACAGCAGCGAACGCGCTGTGCTTGCCGCTAGCGCGGCCGAGGCGTTTCAGTGAGCTCGAAGATGGTGAGCGCGCCGGAGCGTTCACCGGCGGCGAGAAGGCGGCCATTCGGCGACCAGCGCAGCACCGTCGGCGCATCGCCCGCGAGCTGCACGTCGGCGGGGCTGTCCAGCTTGCCGGGCAGCCACAAGGAGATGCGACCGTCGCGCGCGGCTGCTGCAAGCCATTGACCCTGCGGCTGAAATGCGAGCGCTTCGACACGCTCTGTGTGCAGTGCAAACTCGAGCGGCTTGGAGCGCTCAGGGCCTTTGCCGGCAAAATCCCACACGATGATCTCCGGACCTGAGGAGGTTGCCAGGTAGCGAGCGTTGCCGCTCCACGCCGTCAACCGCACCTTGGCGCCGTAACCGGCCATCTGGGAAACGCGCCCCGTGGCGCGGTACCAGAAGCGCACCGTGCCATCGGCAAGCCCGGTCGCAAGCACGCGCCCGTTCGGACTCGGCGCCACGGTCAGGCACGGCGCCGGTGCCGGGTACTCGCGTCGCGCCGCCGGTGCCGACAGACGCTCGAGCACGAGGCCCGCGGGGGTGGCCGCAACGATCTCGCTGCCGGCGTCGGCCCAGGCAAGCCCTGCGGCATTTCCCGAGCAGGGTGCGAGGTCGCGCACCAGCTCACCGCTGCCTGACCACAGCGTGATGATCTTGCCGGCGGCGCTCGCGAGCCACTTGCCATCGGCGCTGTAGGCGAGGTGCTCGGTCCAGGCAGTGCTGTGTCGAAGGCGCCGTCCGGTTCCGGCATCGGCGTCCCAGAGCATGAGAACGCCATCCTGACCGGATGAGGCGAAGGATGCCGTGCGCGGGTTCCAGGCGATCGCGAGCGACCCGAGGGCATGCTCGCCCAGCGTCCGCGCCTGCGTCTCCGAGCCCGCCAGAGTGATGAGCATGATCGGACCTTCGCCGCCTGCGACCGCAAGGCGTGCGCCATCGCCGGACCAGGCGCAATCGGTGATGTAGCTGCCGAGCTCGATCCGGCCCGTGCGCCGCAGCGTCGCCGTGCTCACGCGCAGCAGGACTCGAATCCGGCCATCAGCTCCTCACGATCCAGATTGCGGCCGATGAAGACCAGGCTGTTGCTGCGCTGCGCGCCGTTCCACGGCCGATCGAGACGGCCGTCGAACATCATGTGCACGCCCTGGAACACGTAGCGGCGGTCCTCGCCGCGGATGCTGAGCACGCCCTTCATGCGGTAGATGTCCTGACCGCGGCTTTGCAGCAGGTACGAGAGCCAGTCATTGAGTCTTCCGGCATCGAGCGGACGCGGATCGGCAATGCCGACCGAGAAGACACCATCGGTGTGATGATGCGAGGCGAAGTGCAGCTGCGCCGATGGCTCACCGGCCAGGATCTGCAGCGTCACTTCGTGGGGCTCGTGCTCGCAGAAGATCGCGTAGTCACCCGGCTGAGCGATGCTCAACCGATAGCCGGCATCTCCGTGTGCCAGCGGCAGACTAAAGAGCCGCTCACCGGGCTCAAGCGCGCTGCGCGCGGTGAGTTCTGCCGCGGGTTGCGCGAACGCGCGCACGCCGGCATCGATGCTTGCTTTGAGACCCGGCTCTCCCGCACCCGCTGCGGGCAGCACCGCCATCTGCAGCGCCGAGACGAGCACCGGCGCGTGAGCGTGCGCATGTTCGTGCCCATGCTCATGATCGTGCCCGTGCTCCTCGCCCAGGCGGATCTCGTACTCGCCCGGCGCAAGCGCGTAGCTTGCCGCCCACTCAAATGGATACTGCGGTGCGAGGAAATCCTGATCGACCTCCAGCGCGCGCGAGAGATCGAACGCGCCCTGATCCAGCACCTCGTCGATCGCAACCGCGGCATTGTGTGTGCGCAAGATGCGCGCCGAGGGGTTGATCGAGCGCACGCGTGCCTCGAGACGCTCGAGATCCGCCGTAGCCACCAGATCGGTCTTGTTCAGCAGGATCACATCGGCGAAGGCGATCTGCTGCGCCGTGGCCTCCGCCTGGCCGAGCTGCTGCTCGAGATGTCTCGCATCGACCAGTGTCACGATCGCATCGAGCTCGAGCGCCGCCTTCAGATCCTCATCGAGGAAGAAGGTCTGCGCAACGGGACCGGGATCGGCAAGGCCGGTCGTCTCGATGAGGATGTAGTCGAAGCGGTCGCGGCGCTTCAGGAGCGCTCCCAGGATGCGGATGAGATCGCCACGCACGGTACAGCACAGGCAGCCATTGTTGGTGGTGAAGATCTCCTCTTCGGCGCCGATCACGAGCTGGTGATCGACACCCACCTCACCGAATTCGTTTTCGATGACGGCGATCCGCTTGCCGTGCTGCTCGGAGAGGATACGGTTGAGCAGCGTAGTCTTGCCTGATCCCAGGAAGCCCGTAAGGACGGTGACCGGTACGCGTGGACGGACGGACATGGCGTGATTCTAGCGTGTGATGAGTACGACGCCCGCGAGCAGCAGCACCACGCCGCCCATCCGCAGCAGGCTCACCGGATGCTGCGCAAAGCCCAGCCAGCCGAAGTGATCGAGCAGCAGCGATGCGGCGAGCTGCCCCAGCACCACCAGGGAGAAGAAGGCGGCGGCGCCGAGCCGCGGTCCCACGAGCGTCGCCGTGGCCACGTAGAACGCACCCAGGATTCCGCCGCTCCAGGCCCACAGGGGCACGGCAGTGAGGCTCGCGCGGGCAGGCCAGCTGACGCGCCCCGCGATGAGGTAGATCGCGAGCGCAAGTGTCCCGACCAGGAAGCTCGCGAACGCCGCACTCAGGGCGTTGTTGGCGAGAAAGCCGCGCAGCGTGGCGTTGGCGCCGATCTGCACGGTGAGTGAGATGCCCGCCACGATGGCCAGCGCAAAGAGCATGCCCTGCATATCAGAACCTCTGGTTGCTATTGCAGTCGGCGGCGGCGCGCGGCGAGCCAGCTGCGCCCGAGCGCACTGCCAGCCACCCACAAGAGGAGCCGCCAGAACATCCGCTTGGCGAGCGGCGCGGTTCGCGGCGGCACCGCGGCAAATAACGCCGCGCCGACATCGCGGTGCAGATAGGCGCGCGCGGCCGTGAATTCCCAGGCGCGCCCTGCGCTCGAGAGCCGGTAGCGCGTAGCGTCGAGACGCTCGATGAGTGCGCCGGGAAGCTCCCCCGGCAAGCCATCGACCACGGGCTGCACAAAGGCGAGCTGGGCGCGCTCGCTGCCGTGATTCTCGAGCACGCCCTGGATGAGCAGTGCGAGCGGGGCCTGCGGGAGGCTTCGGCATTGCGTGCGGCCGGCAAATCGCGCCAGAACCGTGCTCATGGGCGGCGCCCGAGTCGCATGCTGATCGGCCAGGCGATGCGCCGTTCCTCTGCGGCATGGGGCCAGTACCCGGTGAGCTCTTCTTCGACCTGAATCACCGGATCGACGTGATGTTTTGCGACGAAGCGGGAGGTGGAGGACCAGGTGCGCAGATAGCCGGTCAGGCGCGTGCGATCCCAGTGCTGCTCGATGTCGAACTCCGGCGCTTCGAGCTCCGCAAACGGAAACGGAAGCGTGCTGTAGCCGCTGTCGACGAAGCGGCGCTCCGGCGGCCAGTACGGACCCACCGTCTCCTCGCTGTAAGTCTGCAGCAGCGCCTGCGCGTCCGGATCCTCGACGTGCACAGCGCCGTACGTCCACACGGCAAGGAGACCGCCGGGCTTGAGCACGCGCGTCGCCTCGGCGTAGAAGCGCTCGACGTTGAACCAGTGCAGTGCCTGCGCAACGGTGATGAGATCGGCCGATGCGGTGCCGAGATCGCTCGCCTCCGCCGGCGCGTGACGGTAGCTCACCCGTGGATGCGGGCGCGCAGCCGCCAGCTGCTCGGCGCTGGCATCGGTGGCGATGACCTGGGCGAAATGCGCGGCGAGCGGCACGCTCGCCTGTCCGCTGCCACAGGCGCAGTCCCAGACGAGCTCGTGCTGGCGACATTCGCCTGCCAGGTAATCAAACAGAGCCTGCGGGTAGTCCGGTCGGAAGCTCGCATACTTCACGGCGACCGGTGAGAAATGATCATGGAAGGTCACGGCGACTTCCCCACGGTCTCGAGCTCCCAGGTGGCGAGCGGCGCGCCGCGACGCAGCCACAGTCCCGCTCCGACCTCCACGAATCGGCGCCGCAGCCGCTTGCGATACCAGGTGCCCGTGCGCCGGTACACGTCCGGGTCCGTGCGGCGCTGGTCGCAGTTCTCGTGCCAGTCCGCACGCGTGAGCGCGCTGAAATACAGCACTCCGCGGCACAGCCGCGCGAGGTTCTCCAGCGCGCGAGTGGCAGCGGCGGCATCGAGGTACTGCACGACGTCGTAGCAGATGACCAGATCAAACGGCGCGGCAGCGCGGAAGTCCTCGACCGAGCCCTGCGTCCAGCCGTAGCGCTGGCACAGATACTCGCTGAACTCGAGGCCCTGGTAGCTCGCCCGCGTCAATCGCCGCAGCAGCGGCCGGCGCAGCGCGCCAATCCCGCAGCCGGCATCGAGGATGCGCCGCACCGGCAGCCCCACGTACTCGGTGTAGGCGGCGATGAGGACTCCGCGGGCATCCATCTCCTTGCGGGAGGTGACGCTGGTGCGCGGATTGAAATAGTAACGGTGATAGTAGGCGCGATCGAATGCCATCGGGGGAATCCGCGCTCAGCTGCCCGCGACGCTCTTGGCGAAGCCCTGCAGAAATTCCGCAAGACGCTCGCGCGTCGGCTGATCGGTGAGCTTGCCGGCCGCATCGAACAGGCTCGCGGCACCGGATACATACAGGTTGCCGCCGAACCAGGGCCTCATGCGCAGCGCGCGCAGCACCGTGAGCCAGGCGGTCTGCGAATTGATGGTGCCGAAACGCCCGGGCGAGGCGCCGATCAGCGCCACCGGCCGTCCGGCCAGGATCCGCGGGATATCCGCGGGCGGGCGCGACAGCCAGTCGATGGCGTTCTTGAAGACCCCGGGGATGGAGTTGTTGTACTCCGGGGTCACGAGGAGCAGCGCCTGATTCGCGAGCACCCGCTCCTTCAGTCGCGCGACCGCGGGCGGCACGCCGCTCGCCGTCTCCTCGTCATTGTTGTAAAGCGGAATCCCCTCGATGGTGCCGGTCTCGATCTGCGCCCCGGGCGCAGCGAGCTCCACCGCTGCGCGCAGCAACCCCGCATTGAACGAGCCGCGCCTCAGACTGCCGCTGATGCCGAGTATCTTCACCATCGCATCAGACCTCGCGCAGGTAGCCCCAGGTGTGGAGCTTGTCGTGATCCTCGAACCAGCGCTCCCCGATGTCATCGCGGTAGTACATGTCGGGGATCATGATGTTGCGGATACGCGAGTAGGCCTGCGCCTGTGCCTGGCGCATGGTTTGCCCGCTGCCGCAGACGATGAGCACCACGCCCGAGGTGCCGGCGACGTACCACTGGCCGTTGACCTGCTTCACGTCCTCGATGTGGACCTCTTCGGGAATGCCCTTCTTGAACAGGATCGCGGCGTTCTTCGAAACCGACAGGAACGTCGCATCGTCATCGAAGGGGAACGGCGAGACCACGATGCGCACCCCGATCTGAAAGCCGCTCTTCACCTTGAGCTTAGGGCTCGTGCCGGCCGCGAGATCCGCGAGGAACTGCCCGATCGGTGTCGACATGCCTTCCTGCTGAATGCTGATCGTCGGATAGCCGAAGCGCGCCGTGAACTCGAGCGGATAGATACCGTTGCCGTTGACGATGCAGTTCAGATCGATGTAGCCGACATAGCCCTCCTCGGCGAGGCGGCTCTCCATCTTCTTCAGGGTCGAGTTGAAGAGCCGGTTGGGGCCGCTCCAGAACATGACGGTGCCCATCTCACCGGTGGAGGGTCCGATGTTGCCGGGGAAGAGTTTCTTGTGCTCGAAGTTGACGTTGACGGGATAGATGAATTCCTTGCCGCCGAAGAACGCACCGACCGCGATCTCGACGCCGGTCACGCGCCGCTGCAGCTGGAACACCTTGATCTCATCGGGAAACGATTTCTTGTAGGCCTCGAGCACGCGCACCACGTCCTCGCCATCCTCCTCATCGCCGACGAAGAGCCGCCGCTTCACATTGCCCGCTGCCCCTGAGGGCTTGATGACATAGCGCTCGGGATTGGCTTTGACGTAGGCGATCGCGTCGTCGAAGTTGTCGAACTCGCGATACGGCAGGATGTTGATGCCGGCCTTCTTGAGCTCCTCCTGACCGAAGGAGCGGTCGTCCTCGAGCCGGTCGGTGTACGGCGTGCCGCCGACGACCAGCTTGCCGCGCTGGCGCAGCTGCTGCGCCATCTCACCGTGTCCCAATGTGTCATCGAACACGATGAGCTCGGCCCAGTCGATCTCGGCTTCCCAGTCGGTTACCTTGGGCACGAAGCCGTCGGCGATGTCCCGATCCTTCTCTTCGCGGATGTAGTACTTCACGTCGTGTCCTTCCTTGCACACCTGCCAGGCGATGTCGCTGATAAGGCCAGTGAAGGACACGAACAGAATACGAAGGCGATCGGAACTCACGCGCACACCTGAGGGGTTTGAGTGACTATACAACCCTATGCTTCACCTCGGGGTAATCTCGGATACTCACGGACTGCTGCGGCCTGAGGCAATCCGCGCCTTGAGCGGCGTGGATCAGATCATTCATGCCGGCGATATTGGCGGTGCCGCCATCCTCGATGCCCTGCGCGCGATCGCGCCCGTCCACGCCGTCCGCGGCAACAACGATCACGGGGTATGGGTGCAGGGTATTCCCGAGACGCTCGATCTCGAGCTCGAATCGGTCGCGCTGCACGTCCTGCATGATCTCAAAGAGTTGAAACAGCGCCCGGCGCCATTCGATACCGGCGTAGTCATCGCCGGGCACTCGCACCGACCCCTGCTCGAGCGGCGCGGCGGGGTGCTCTACTTCAATCCGGGCAGCGCCGGACCCCGGCGCTTCAACCTCCCCATCACGGTGGGTGTTCTGGCCCTGGATGGTGGGGGAGCAGAAGGTAAAATTGTCACCCTGGAGGGGCTCCCGTTGCCTCCCGGACCTGCCTGAGAGTAGGCTGCGCGCCATGCAGAATACCCAAGAGGCCCTGCGCCCCGCCCCGCACCGGCGCGCGCTCTGGTGGCCCTGGATCCTGATGCCGCTGGCGACGCTCGCCCTGTTCTACGCGCTGTGGACCATGCGCCATCAGCCGGGAGCGGGGAATTCGACCGCGGGCATCGCGACCGACCTGTCCCAGCCCTGAACGAATCGCAAGCCTGACCGCGGATGCCTTCAGGCACTTCCGCACGCCGTTCATCCATGCCGTCCCGAAAGCCCCGCAAGAGTGCATCCCGCCGCAAGCCGAGCGCGCGGCGCACACGCGTACGCGCGCCCAGAGTGGGCTTCGTCAGCCTGGGTTGCCCCAAGGCACTGGTGGATTCGGAGCGGATCATCACCAAGCTGCGCTCGGAGGGTTATGAGGTCGCGCCCACCTACCAGGCCGCCGATCTGGTGGTCGTCAACACCTGCGGCTTCATCGACTCGGCGGTGGATGAGTCGCTCGAGGCCATTGGCGAGGCGCTCGCCGAGAACGGCCGCGTTCTCGTCACGGGATGCCTCGGTGCGCGCCCGGAGCGCATCCGTGAACGTCATCCGCAGGTGCTCTCGATCACGGGGCCGCATGCGTATGAGGATGTCGTGCGCGCGGTCCACACGCATCTGCCGCCGCGCCACGATCCGTTCGTCGACCTGGTGCCGCCGCAGGGCGTGCGCCTCACCCCGCGCCACTACGCATACCTGAAGATCTCCGAGGGCTGCAACAACCGCTGCAGCTTCTGCATCATCCCGGCGATGCGCGGCCGGCTCGCAAGCCGCCCCATCGACGATGTCATGCGTGAGGCGGAGCGCCTGGTCGATGCCGGCGTGAAGGAGCTGCTGGTCATCTCCCAGGACACGAGCGCTTATGGCGCCGACCTGCACTACCGCAAGGCGAGCTGGCGCGGCGAGGAGTATGCCTCGCGCTTCATCGATCTGGCACGCGCGCTCGGCACTCTCGAGGCGTGGATACGCCTGCACTACGTCTATCCGTATCCGCACGTCGACGCCGTCATCGAGCTCATGGCCGAGGGGCGTGTGCTGCCTTACCTCGATATACCGTTTCAACACGGCAGTCCCAGCGTGTTGAAGCGGATGCGCAGGCCGGCCCATGCGGAGGACACGCTGGAGCGCATCCGCTGCTGGCGCCGTGGCTGTCCTGAGCTCACGATCCGCAGCACGTTCATCGTCGGCTTCCCGGGCGAGACCGAGGCCGAGTTCGAGGAGCTGCTCGCCTGGATCGACGAGGCAGAGCTCGATCGCGTCGGCTGCTTCAAATACTCTCCGGTCGAAGGCGCGCGTGCGAATGCGCTGCCGGATCACATCCCGGCCCAGCTTCAGGATGAGCGTTACCAGCGCTTCATGGAGCGCGCGGCGGGCATCAGTGTGAAGCATCTGGCGCGGCGTGTGGGCGAGCGCACCCGTGTGCTCGTCGACAAGGTGGAGGACGGCATTGCGATTGCACGCACCCAGGCCGATGCGCCGGAAATCGACGGCGTCGTGCGCATCGATCCGCCGGGCTCTCTGCGAGCGGGCGACTGGGCCGATGTCGTGATCACCGCCGCCGATGCTTACGATCTGACGGCGCGCCTAGCGGGCGCGTCGTAGCCTTCGAGCAAGCCGCGGCGTCAGCAGCCACTCGAGATGGGCGGCGCCTGCCCGCACGCGGCCCTCGAAGTTCAAACACGCCACTGCGCCCTTCTCCAAAGCTCCGCTGAACTGCGCGCGTGGCCCGGCGAGCATGTGGGCGAGTAACGCGGTGAGGTCGGGCTCATGGCCGACGAGGGCGATGCGTTTGCAGCGCTCGCGCTTGACCAGTGCCAGCACTTGCGCAGCGCCGCCGCCGGGCGCCAGCACCGGCGCCTCGCGCGCCTTCGGCCAGCCACCGGCTCGCCTCAGCAGGGCTGCGGTCTGCCGCGTACGTCGCAACGGACTGGTGTAGAGCCGATCCACGCGCCCGACGACCTTGCCGAGCTCGCGCGCCAGCCGCCGGAACTTGCGCTCTCCGTGCGCGGTGAGCGGGCGCTCGGCATCATCCGGCCAGCGGCGGCGGTTACGTTCGGCCGCGATCGCGTGTCGGATCACGTACACCCGCATGGCGCAGACTCAACGCATTGGCAATGGACGTACGTGCTCGGCCGGCAGCGGCGCTTTGCCGAGCACCATGTCGGAGGCTTTCTCGGCGATCATCACGCAGGCCGCGTTCGTATTGCCACCCGGTACCGTCGGCATGATCGAGGCATCCGCAACGCGCAGGCCCGCGATGCCGCGCACCCGCAGCTGCGGGTCGACGACGACATCTCCCCCGATCCCCATGCTGCAAGTCCCGACCGGGTGCTGCGTGACACCCGTGGTGCGGCGGATGTAGGCATCGAGCTGCGCATCGCTCCTCAACTCCGCGCCCGGCATCACTTCGCGCGCCACCAGCGCTGCCTGTGGCGGGGTGCGGTAGATCCGCCGCGCCGTCTCGATGCCGCGCCGCGCCGTGGCGAGATCCTCCGGCTCCTGGAAGATGTTGAGCTGCACGCGCGGTGAGTCGAGCGGATTGGCCGATCGCAGGCTGACGACGCCGCGGCTCTTCTGGTGCAGCACGACCACGTCGGCGGTGATCAGATGTTCCTGGGTCGACGTGACACCCGGAAACCAGAGCTTGGCATCCATCCGAACCGGATTGCACATGAGCTGCACATCCGGCTGCGCGAGATCAGGCCGCGTGCGCACGACGACGTTGCAACTGTTGATCTGGGTGGCGAAGGCGCCGGTGCCGAGGGCCGCCCAGCGAAGCGTCGAGCGCACGGCCCGATCGAAGCGCAGCTCGTTGAGGAACGTCACCGGCTCACTCGCCGCGAACGACACCGGAATGTGTGGATGCTCCGAGAGATTGGCGCCGACGCCCGGCAGATCGACCATCGGCTCGATGCCGTGATGGCGCAATTGCGCGGCCGGTCCTATACCCGAGAGCATCAGGAGCTGCGGTGAGTTGTACGCGCCGCCGCAAAGGATGACTTCGCGCTCAGCCCGCACTTGCCGGCGTTCACGGCGGTGCAGATACTCAACGCCGACGGCGCGTCCGTTCTCGATCAGGACCCGTGTCGCCTGCGCATTCAACTGGACGGTCAGATTGCGCCGTCCCATCGCCGGGTGCAGGTAGGCCCAGGAGGTGCTGGCGCGGCGGCCGCGGCTGTCGATATTGACTTCCCCGCGCGCAAAGCCTTCCTCGACATCGCCGTGAATGTCCTCGGTCGTATTGAAACCCGCGGCAACCGCCGTCTGCATGAGCGGATCGTGCAGCAGGCGGCTGGTATCGATCGGGCGCACATCGAGCGGCCCGCGGTCGCCGTGATATTTGTTGGCGCCCCGCCAGCTGGTCTCCATGCGTTTGAAGTACGGCAGCACGTCGGCGTAGCCCCAGCCCTCGCACCCCATGCGCCGCCAGGTCTCAAAATCGAGCGAGTGGCCGCGCATGTAGAACATGCCGTTGATCGAGCCGGATCCGCCGAGCACGCGCCCGCGCGGCAGCATGAGCCGCCGCCCATCCGCGTAGGGCTCCGGCTCGCTCGTGTATCCCCAGACGAAATTCGCGCGAAACATCGCGCGCAGGAACGCGAGCGGCATGCGCAGCACGTAGTGCGAGTCGTTGCCGCCGGCCTCGAGCAGCAGCACCTTGAGCGTAGGGTCCGCGGACAGACGGCTCGCCAGCACGCAGCCCGACGAGCCGCCGCCGACAACGATGTAGTCGAATTCCCCTGCGCGCTCGCTCATGGCGCGCGGGATTATGCCGGCAGCCTCAGGAGAGCGTCGAGGGGAGCGCCGGCGCCGACCGCTGTTCGGCGGTGCATACCGCTCACAGGCGTGTCGAGCGGATATGCGCGAAGCGACCGTTCTCGATCCGGTAATGCACGAAGCTCACGATGTGGATCGACTCGCCCTTCTTTACCGGGCCGGCAATGAACTCGGGCCAATCCTCGAGCGCATAGAACTCGGTGGCGATCTCGGCGGCGAGCCCCTGCTCATCGCAGATGACGTTGCGGATTTCCAGCGTCTCGCGGATCCGCGCCTTGACCTCGCGGTAAAAATCGAGAATCGCCTGGCGCCCCCGCAGCTGCTTCTTGCGCCCGAGCTCGAGCAGCACATCATCGGCGTAGTACTTGCCGAAGCCCGCGTAATCGTCCCGGTTGAAGCAGGCGATGTAGTCGGCGAAGAGCGCTTTGTTCAAGGCAGTACCCCGTCCCTCGGTGATCCGGCGAGATCCGGAGATTATGCCGCGTCGGCACGAG
>Ga0335079_10005666_pt1 | contig 14275 bp, 15 predicted proteins | sample Lox_Sample_33_FD_206719 | JGI IMG/M metagenome (GOLD analysis project Ga0335079, IMG submission 206719) | Soil microbial communities from Loxahatchee National Wildlife Refuge, Florida, United States - Lox_Sample_3.3 | ecosystem: Environmental > Terrestrial > Soil > Wetlands | place: USA...
TGGCGTTCGTAGTAACGAACCAGATGATTGTCGTCGCGCACGCGGATGGTTCCAACGCGGCCCCGATTGTTTCGGGCGATCAGCCGGCATGGAAGCCCCATCGCTGAGCCGCGTGCGCCTGTGGATCGGCTGTGGCATCGGGGCGCTCTCCGCGGCCGGATGCCAGGATACCGCGGGCGTCCCGAAGCCGGCTCCGCCGAGTGTCACCGCCCTGTCCCTGCAGGCAAACCCATTCAACGCGCTCTCCACCGTCGCCACGTTTCAAATCCATCAGGCCGATTCGGCTCGCCTCAGCTGCGCTCCTGAAAACGGCGGGCCTGCGAGCGAGACGCCAGCCTACCCAGTCACCGACAGCGCCCAGCGGATTGCGGCCCTCGGTCTCTTGCCGGCAACGCGGTACGAGTGCCGGGTCGCGGCGCTCGGTCCCGGCGGCTCCAGCACATCCGAATCGGTTGCCTATGACGTTGCGGCGCTGCCCACGTCATTGTCCGGCGTGCACCTCGATATCACCGGTGCCCCGACCTCCGGCTACATCCTGACGGAGGTGTCGCGCGATACTGAGGCGTTTGCGGTCGCCTTCGACTCCACCGGTAACGTCCGATGGTACCGCGGGTTCCCGGCAAGCGCGGCGGGCGCCGCGGCGGACATCGACCAGCAGCCCAACGGCGCCTTCACCTTGTACGTCGGCGCGAGCACCGGCTGGCAGCCGACCGCAGGCAGCTACTACGAATTTCGTCCGGACGGCGAGCTGATCCGCACGTACTCAGCCGGCGCGCCGTACTACACCGACCCCCACGAGCTGCGCCTCACCACCCAAGGGACAACCGCCACGACTGCGCTCTGGTTTGGTTATAACCTGCGGGTCGTCGACCTCACCGCCCTCGGCGGTCGAGCAGACCAGCAAGTCGCCGGGCACAGCTTACTGCGACAATCGGACAGCGCGGCACCCGTGTTCATCTGGAATGCCTGGGATCATTTTTCGATCGCCGACTGGGTGTTCGTCCCGCCTGGCCTCAGCGCGTACCCCTCCATCGACTTCGACCACCCCAACTCGTTGGCCATCGACCGCGACGGCAACTATGTCGTCTCCTTCGCGATGCCGGGCGAGATCGCCAAGATCGACGCCACCACCGGGCAGTTCATCTGGCGCCTGGGTGGTCGCCACAACCAGTTCACCATCATGGGAGATCCGCTCAACGGGTTCGGATTTCAGCACGACGTGCGGATCCTCGACAACGGGGATCTCCTGTTCTACGACAACGGCCTGATGCACTCGCCACCCCAAAGCCGAGCCGTTGAGTACCGACTCGATACCAGTCACATGACGGCAACGCTGGTGTGGGAGTATCGCCATGCGCCGCCCGTGTTCACGCCATTCGTGGGGACAGTAGAGCGGCTCGGTGACGGGAGCACGCTCGTTGGCTTTGCGGCTGCGGATCTTCTGGATATGGTGACACCGGACGGGCAGCTGGTGTGGGAGGGTCGAGTAACTATCGACGGTCAACCCGTCCCGTATTTCTATCGGGCGCGCCGAATCCGCTCGCTCTACGGCTACACAGAACCCTGAGCGCGCCGCTCGGTTGAGCAGTCAGCGTCGGCTCCCGATGAGATCAATCACGCTCCAGGCGATCTACTGCGCCGCTTGATCGGCCAACGTCTCCACCACCGCGATGTTCTGGACCAACGCCTGCGGAACGGCGTGCCGCTGTTGCAGGTACGCCGGGGTGTTGTAGGAGAGCCATACGGCTCCCTGGTCGTCCTCCCAGATGAGGATCTTCAGTGGGAGGTCGATGGCGATGCTGGGAGCAGCCAGCATCAACGGCGTGCCCGCCTTGGGGCTACCGAAGATCAGCAGTTTGGTCGGGCGCATTCGCATTCCCGCCCGTTCAGCCTCTCCGCTGTGGTCAACGAGGGCGAACAGCGTGACCCCTCGCGCCTCGAGAATGCTCGTGAGATTCTTCACTGTTTGGTCCACTGAGTGATGGCTCGGCTTGTTCACGACTCCGTTGACCGCGGCGAGGGCCATGGGTGCCTCCCAGGAACGCGACGCGTCGGATCAACCCCGACCTCGGGGACGTCATGAATTAAGAGCCGATCCGGCGTGTATCAGGTATTTGGGCCGGAAGCTCGCACCAGTCCCGCTCCGAGGGTGACGACACCGGCCGCCAACAGCGTAGCGCCAACGTACGCCAGGTATATGAAACCGTTCGGCGCCCGCGCGTCCGGTCGCAGAACCGACAAGAAGAAGGCGGCGGGCATCAGAATGGCGGCGGCGGGAATGGACCACCGCACCAGGCTCTTCAGTCCGGCAGAGAGGCGAGCTTCGTCGACGAAGCGCAGGGCGATTAGGGACAGGACGAGCAGGGTCCCCGCGTGCGCATGGCCCGCCCGCCACAGATTCTGCCGCAGCGGGTTTTGCATGTATGCGGGGTCGGTAATCAGTAGGCGGAGGATGCTGACGCCGCCGTACATGACAGTCGGCAAGACGATGAAGATGATCCCCGCCGACCGCCGCGAGTCAGGGCTCATGACCACTCTCCTCGTACACCGAATTTTGATGGTGAGCGGGTTATTGCTGGTGACATCCCATGCACGAAAAAGCCGATCCGTTCATCATCCCACTTGGCGGATCCGGATCGTTGCCGCTAAAGCGCGAGACATTCGCCTCGGCGTTGCGGATCCGGTCCTCCAGCACCCTGGCGAATGGCCACGTCGCATATCCCGGCGTCAGCTTGGCGTTGGCGTAGGTGACCTGCGCGCCGCGCCAATCCCCCGACTTGACCAGCATGTCGCCCATGTTGAGATAGAATCCCTCGGCGTTGTGCGGCGCGATCCAGGTATTCAGGCACGCCCGCTGATCCGTGACTCGCGCCAGGTACGCCGAGGCTTCGGGATGCGAGCGATCGACGTGTTCGCGCGCGCAGACATCCAGATTGCGCCACTGCCACTCGAGTCCCTCGCGGAATTGCTTGGACTGCGCGGGCTGCGTGCTGAAGACATATCCTGCCGTGAACAGGTTGAACGCGGGCCACGCCTTGATGGCATCCTGCATCAGGAAGTAACCTTGGCGCGTCAGGCGTTCGTTGCCTTCGATCGATCCTTCCCCCATGGTTGCACTCGCGAGGAACCCGAGCTTCCGCGCGTCGGATGGATCGAGAGCGACCGCATCGGAGAAATATCGGCGCGCGAGCGCCATGTCCTCGATAATCGCCGCGGGCGTCGAAGCCATGCGCGCATGCTCCGCGATCCGCCAGATGTGCAGCCACCCGAGGTGCGCGGCCGTCGTCGGATCGTTCGGCGTCGCGACATATGCTCGGGCGAGCGTCTCGATGGCGTCCTGAATGTGGTCGTACTGTGCGCCGTGAAACGTGCGCCAGAATGTGGAGTCGGCCGCGATGGCTGCTGCGCTGCGAGCGCCGATGGGCCTCTTTTCGGGCGCCGACCAGGTGGCTATCTGGCGGTAGTCGACGGCGGTGGCAACCGCGGCGATCCCCAAGAACGCTCCGACGGTGATGAACACCTTGCGCCGTGAGTTCATCGTGTCTCTCTCCAGCGGCCCGAGGGGACTTGGTTGAGCTGGACTGGAGTGAGATTATGCTGACGGGCGGACTACTCGGCTAGCCGCGCGCGATGCTGCCTGAAACATCCTCCTCGACGACCAACGCACGCGGCCTCAGCGCATGTCCTTCGGTTTCCACCGGTAGATGTGAACGTCGTTTGGGTCGCGCTCGTACAGTCCCGGAAGCTGGTCCGCCCAGGGCGGCGGTAGACCGTCCCACGCGCCCGCCTCGAGGCCAGCGATCGCGCCGGTGACGTCGATGATGGGCCAGACGATGGGCCCCGGCCCTGGTGTCGCCCAGACGTGCAGTCTGCCGTCCCATGGACCGCCAATGAAGGCAACGCGGACGGCTTCTCTACCGAGCGGAGTTTCGGGGCTTCCCTGCCCCTCGTGTCGTTCAGGAGTCATCTCCCGTGGCTCCGGGCGGTGGGCCGTATGACGAACACGAGAACCCCGACGCAAAGCCGGGAGAGTGAAGGGTGTCGCATGTTGAACAATTTACGGGTGAGGCAGGGCGGTCGGTAAGGCGGCGCTCGCGAACCCCGTTTATTTCCCCCGGTGCAACAGCATCCCCGAGAGATACGTATCCGGGGCCCCGTCCCTACGCATCCTCATGAAGCGGTGACCAATGAAACGACTGCCGAGCGATCAGCGCCGGCGGCGCCGGCGGCGTTTGGCTCGCGGTTGATCTCGTACGTAGACGAACAGCTCGCCCGGCGCGACATGCAGGGCCGCGCACACCCGGTCGATGGTACCGAGATCGATCCGCCGGGGGGCGTCGGGCCGGGCCAGGCGATACGCGGTCGTCACCGGGATCCCCGCGAGGCGCGACAGCTCGAGGGGATTCATCTCGCGCTCTTTTAGCAACTCTTCGACGTGGAGGCGCACCATACGGTTGCCACTTGTGGTAACCTGCAACCTTGCCACTTCCGGTAACTCCCCGATATTGTCCTTTCGCCCAATACACCGAGGTTCTCGCGTTGGCCAGCGCCGCTGATGGAGGGGAAGGTGAAGAAGTATCGAAGCCGCTCCGCGGCCTGCCCGGCCGCGGAGAGCTCATTCTGGTGGTGGATGACGACGAAAACCTGCGAGTCGCGCTGGCGCGGATGCTCAAGACGCTCGGCTTCAGTGTGGTGACGGCAGCCGATGGCGAAGATGCGCTGGAAGTCATCAAGCGGAGCGCGGTGCGCATCGACGCCGTATTGCTGGACGTCAGGATGCCGCAGCTCGACGGGCCGGGATTGGTCGATCGACTCTGCTCCCGGGGGCGATGTCTGCCCATCCTGTACATGTCAGGGCAGGAAGAGAACTCCCCGGCCATGGCGGGCGCGCTGGACTCGGGGCATCCACTGCTGCGGAAACCGTTCACCCCGCAGGCGTTGGTATTCGCCTTGCGCGAAGTGCTCGATACGCAATCGCGTTCTGGTTAATTGCCAAAACGCCCATCGCGCCGTTGAGCCATCGAGCGCCAGTACCCCGTGCGGCGGGACGGAGCTTTAGGCTCAGCTACTTGCGGTGGTCAAGCACCTCGCGCAACACGAACACCACCGCATGCGGCGTGAACGGCTTGTGGAGCAGCGGAACCCCCTCGTCGACCGGGCGGGATACGTGCGTAGCCCCGTTTTCGTATCCCGACATATAGACCACCGGCGGCCGAATTCCCGCTGCTCGCAGCCGATCCACCAGCCCAGGCCCATCGAGCCGGGGCATGACCACGTCCGTCAGCAGCACGTCGATGGTTTCCCCCGTGTGCTCGATCACGTCGATCGCGTCTTCGCCATCGGTTGCCGTCAATACGGAGAATCCGAGGTTCTTGAGCATCCGCGCGAGCGCTGTTCGCAGGTTTTCGTCGTCCTCTACGACCAGCACCATCTCACCACGTCCAGGAAGCCCGCGCAGCGTGTGGGCGCCTTTTGATCCTTCGGACAATCCGATCTCCAGCAGTTTGAGGCGATGCGACAAGTAAGCGAAAGGACAATGCCGGGACCAATACCGAATGCGTAGACTTCTCATGCCGAGCACGCATGACCCAGAACGTGGCGGAATGAATGGATTTCAGCGACCTGCGCTACTTCGGAGCGATCGCCGCGACGCAAAGCTTCACCCGCGCGGCGCGCGAAGCGAGGATTGCTCAACCGGCGCTCTCGCGCCGAATCCGCGTGCTGGAACGCGAGCTCGACATCGTGCTCCTCAATCGCGGCGCTCGAGGAGTCACGCTGACCGCTGCCGGGGAAACGTTCGCGGCAGCCGCCACCCAGCTGCTCTCCGATGCCGCCGCGGCTCTCGAGCGGGCCCAGGCGACCGCGGCCGGCCGGCGCGGCCGGGTGATTCTCGCCGCCATGCGTGCCGCCGTGGCGGGCGGGTTCCCGATCGCGCTGCAGGAATCACTGCGCCAGGACCACCCTGAGATCGCCCTTGTGGTCCAGGACTTCGATCCGCCGGACACGTGGGAAGCGGTCGCAGACGGCCGGGCCGATGTCGCGGTGTGCGTCGAAAGCGCACTCATGCCCGGACTCGTGGCGGAGCTCTTGTGGATCGAAACGATCGACCGCGCGATCGTGCCACGCAGCCATCCCCTCGCCACGCGCGGCACGGTCTCACTCTCCGATTTCGGATCGCTGCCGCTCCTCGTCTCGCCCAACACCGTTTCGCCTGAGACGGCAGGCCGCATTGCGGAGCCGCTGCAGCAGGCCGGCCTCCGCTCGCCAGTCGAGCTGATCGCGGGCGACCTGCGCGCGGTGCATCTCGCCGTCGCGCAGGGCCGCGGCTGGACGCTCGTGATGCGCTCGCGTGCCGAAGCGCGACCCGAAGGGACTGCGGTCCTCACGGTGACCGGTCTCGCCATGAAGGTGCGCATGCAAGCCATCTGGCGCCGCGGCGAGCGGCGACCGGTTGTGGGCACGGTGCTCCAGCGGGTGTTGCAGCTCGGACGAGCCAACGCGGGCAACGCCAAAGCGACGGTGGCTCCGCTGCCTCCCCCACTCCCGCATGCGCCGCGCGCGCGACGGCCGCGGTTTCCGCCCGGCACCATTCCTCCCGGGCTCGAGCTCGCCCATCTGCGGGCACTCGTGGCCGTCGCCGCGAGTCAGACGATCGGCCGATCCGCGAAACAGCTCGGCATTACGCAGCCGGCCCTGTCACGCCGGCTGGCCGCGCTCGAGAACGTGATCGGTATCGCCCTGCTCGAGCGCTCGGCGCGCGGGGTCACGCTCACGCCGGCGGGTCACTCGCTCGCCGACGATGCACCGGCGCTCCTCTCCGCCGCGGACCGGTTCCTCCACGAGATCTCGCGCGCCCGGCGCGGGGTCGAGGGGCGCTGCGTGATTGGCGCGGTCGCCACCGCGGCGTCCAGTGCGCTGCTCGCGCGCGTGACCGAGCGCTGCCTGACCCGGCATCCCGAGATTCACGTGCTGGTCGAGGAGGTCGCCACGCCCAAGCTGCCGGCGGCGCTCGCCAGCGCCGAGATCGACCTCGGACTGGGACACGCGTTCCCCATCGGCCGCCGCCCCGCCGGCATCGTCGTGACGCCCGTCCAGAAGGACATGCTCGACACGGCGTTGATTCCGCCGACCCACGCGCTCGCGCTGCGCCGCCGCATCGAGGCGCGCGAGCTCCGCGATCTGCCGTTCCTGTTCATGGAACGGGTGTTCCAGCCGGAGTTCTACGACCGCGTGCTGTCGAGCCTCAAGGCGCACGGGCTGGTACCACGCATCGAGGCGAGTTACGACAGCCTCCACATCGTCTGGGCGCTCGTCGCACAGGGAAAGGGATGGGCCCTGGGATTTCATTCCCAGCGCGCGCGCCCGCCCAGCGGCACCGCGGCCGTCCACATCAACGATTTTCGTTTGCCGTTTGGCCTCGACCTGCTGTCGCGCGTCGGGGAATCGCGGCCCCCGGTGCTCGCCGTGGCGGCGGCGTTCCGCGAGATCTCCGGGTCGCGTCGTAAGCGGCGCTCGGCGTAGGGACGAAACGCCGAGGGCGGAAGACGGAACGCGGAAGACAGATCGCTTTCCCGTGCGACCCTTCAGGGCACGGAGGGGGAACGACGATCGCGCAACACTCGGTACCCGAGTGGCCCCACGAGCCCCAACGCCAGCGCGATCAGCACACCCGGCAACCCGCTCTCATGGTCTCCCACTTCAAGCGCAACCCCCACCCCGAGCAACGCGAGCGGAAGCAGCGCGAGAGCAACGAGACCAGCCGTGGGAAGCGGGACACGGAACGGCCCCCGCAGGCCGGGCTCGGCTCTCCGGAGCCGCACGAGCGCCGCAAACTCGAGGGCCAGGGCGGTCGTGTATAGGAGCACGTCCGCCGCAAGCAGTCCGCCGAACGAGAGCAACGCGAACAGCGAATAGGCGACCGCGGACACGAGCACGGCGTTCGTCGGCGTGCCACGCGCGTCGGTGAGGCGGAGCGACGCGGGCAGGAATCCGTCCCGCGCCAGGACGAGCGGAATCCGCGAATAGGAGAGCAGCAGCGCATTGAAGAGCGCGAACGCGCTCACCATCCCGGCCAGCGCGAGCCACCGGCCGAGCCAGCCGCCGACGAGGGTGGACCCGAGAGCCGGCCAGGCGCCGTCGGACCACGCCGTCCACGGCGTGAGCGCCAGAACGGGAACGATCGCGGCGAGATAGACGATGACCACCAACGGCAACGCGCGCGCCAGCGCGCGCGGATAGGTTCGTCCCGCCTGTTCGATCTCCTCGCCAATCGTCGAAGCGTTGTCCCAGCCCGAAAAATTCCAGATGCTCTGCGAGATGCCGAGTCCCAGCAAACCGGCAAACGATTTCCCGGGAGCGTGAAACGGCTCGAACATTCCTGAAACCGCGCCGAGATGGAGCCAGCGCACGAGCGCGTCACCCGCCAGCACGGCGAACGGCAACAGCACGGCGAATACGAACCACGATGACACCGCGCCCACCACGCGCGTCCCCCGCACGTTGAGCCACGTCGCGCCCCAGATGATCACGAGCGCCAGCATCCAGCTCTCGGCTCGCGACACCCCCGGCAGGAAAAAACGGGTGTACTGAATGAACAGCACGGGATAAATCGCCATGTCCACGAGCGAGTAGATCCAGGATAGCCAGCCGTTCCAGAAGCCCCAGAACGGCCCGAAGGCGCGCTTGACCCACTGGTAGTAGCCGCCTTCGATCGGCAGCATGGAGGCGAGCTCGCCGATCAGCAGGGTCTCGGGAACGCTGTAGAGCAGTGGCGTCAGCACGAGCAGCAACACAGCGAGGCCGGGGCCGATGCTGCCCACGATCCCCTCCAGGCCAAATGGCCCGCCCGAGACCGTGAAGAACAACACCGCCACGAGCGGCCCGAGCCGCAGGGCAGCCCGCGGTGCTATGCCGATTTGCGCACCGCGGCCGAAAACGCCTGCCATACGCGGAGATTGCCGGGATGCTCCTCGAGCATGCGCTCGGGATGAAACTGCAAGCCCACGAGGAATCGGGCTCGGGGATCGTAGAATGCCTCGATCAGGCCGTCTTCCGCCTGGGCCATGGAACGGAGTCGCGGCGCGAGACGGCGAATCCCCTGGTGATGATAACTGTTGACGCGAATGGTCGGGTCGCTGTACCAGCGGGCGAGCGGTGTCCCGGGCACGATCGAGAGGGAGTGCCGGTACGTGTCGTAATTATCGTAATCGATGTGCGGCAACGCGGACCGGTTGTCGTGTTGCACGTCGACGAATAGCGTGCCGCCGCACGTCACGTTCACGATCTCCGAGCCGCGACAGATGCCGAGAATCGGAATGCTCCGTTTCAACGCCAGCCGAACCAGGCGGATTTCGATCTCGTCTCGCTCGGGATGGGTGTCTTCGAGATGCTCACGATTGACTGGCTTGGCCGCGTACCGTTCGGGCTCGATGTCTTCGCCTTCGACGAGCACCAGGCCGCGCATTCCGCGGGCATATTGCGCCAGGCGCGCCACCGTACCGGGAACGACCGGCACCATGACGGGCAACAGTTTGAGCCGGATCAGGAGCTCGAGGTGCAACTCCGCCACGTAATCGATGCTGCGATTCTTGCGGATCATGCGGCGGGTGACAACGAGAACGGGGGGCGCCTCAGCTGCGCGAGGCGTCATCGCGTGAGCGTCTCGAGCGCCTCGACCAGTTTGGCGTCCTTTTCCCTCCCCTGCGACGCGACCCGCACATGAAACCGGTCCATGCCGACCTTGTTCGAGCAATCGCGGACATACATGAGGTGCTCTTCGAGCAGCCTCCGCTGCAGCTCGGTGGCGGTCATCCCGTTCAGCAGCTTGAACAGCACGAAGTTCGCACCCGTCGGATACATGTCGATCGCTGGAATGGCTTCGAGCGCGCGCGCGAGCCAGTGCACGTCGGCGATCAGTCGCTTGCGCGCCACGTGATACTCGGCGTCGGTCGCCGGCAAGAGCGACAGGAAATACTGGGCCAGAGTGTTCAGGTTCCAGGTCGGGAGGTGGCGGCGCAGCCGGTTCAAAATGTAGAGATTGGCGCTGTAGCAATAGCCCAGCCTCAAGCCGGGAACGCCGCAATGCTTGCTCATGCTGCGCACAATCAAGAGGTTCGAGAACCGATCGGCGACCATGAGCAGGCTCGGAATCGGATCCCCCGCGAAATCGATGAACGACTCGTCGACGATCACGAGCTCCAGGTCCTGCGCGTCGTCCATGAACGCGACCATCTCGTCCTGCGGGATGAGCTGGCCCGTGGGGTTGCCCGGATTGATGAGCAACAGCGCCCGCAGATTCTGCTTTCGCACCCAATCGAGATACTCCGCGGGCCGGAGCTGGTAGCGCTCGCCGGGATCGAGCGGATACAGCTCGGCGTCACGCAAATCCCGCATCTTGTCGATGTACTCGCCGAACGTCGGCACCGGCACCGCGATCCGATCGATCAAGGTCATGTTGATCAGCGCGATGATCTCGGTGGCGCCGTTGCCGATCACCAGGTGCGAGGGGTTGACGTGCAACACCGCGGCCAGATGCTCCTGGCTCAGATAGGGATTACTCGACGGATACGACTTGATCAGGTTCGGCAGGTTGCGCTGCAGGTCCAGCATCATCGCCGCGGTTGGATAATACGGATTGGCGATGAAGCAAAAATCGATGATGTCCTTGGCGCGCTCGTAGCCGACCAGATCGGCCAGCGCGGGGGAGTGGGACGTCTCGTAGAAGAGGTGCCGACGCAGGTCGGTCTCGTGGGCGATCCCGGTCATGCAGGGGATTCTAATGGTCAAACGCGGACGGCGGAACGCGTTCGCCTTCCGCGTTCACTTACCCTGCCTGATCACCTCTATTTGTTCCGTGGAGCGGCGGGCTGCTCATTGCCAGTCTCGCGTGAGGGCCTAGAATCCGATGTGCAGGCCCAGACTGGCGTTCCCGGCAATCGTATACGCTTCCAGTCCGATGACCGACCCGAACCACACCGTTCGCCAGCGCTGAGGCAAGAGCGCGCCGATCCCGACGGTCCCGCCGATCGCGAGCATGTTATAAAGGGCCAGCCGACCGCTCGAGGGGTGAGTGCCAAGAATCGGATTCTTCTCCGCCCAGCCCTGGCCCATCGCCTGGCGGGTTTGCGACCAGTCGATGAGGATCGAGAGGCTCGCAGCGGACGCGAGGGCGACGTGTGCTGTCGTCCAGCTATGATCTGCCTGGGCGGCCGCTCCCCTTGGCGTGATCGCGAGGAGGAGCGTCAGGGTGAGAAGCGCGGGCGCGAGCTGCACGCCACCGGTACCGGGCAAATCACATGCCTCGGAGCTGATGCAGACACGGCGTGGTAGTGAACGTCCACTGCTGCAACAACGCTACAGCACTGCGCGGCTTCCCGCCAACCGTCCGACCGACCGCTGTACGCGTGTTCCGCCCGACGACGTTGTTCGTTGCAACGCGGCGACAACGTGCGCAGCAAAGCGAGCGTACCAGCGAGAATGGGTTCGTCGATCACGATTCCGGACGCCGCCGTCGTCCCTGCATCCCCATTGCGGCGGCCGGCTCGGATTCCCCTCACCATCGTCATTCCGACCCTCAATGAAGCCCCGCGGCTCGGCGAGCTGCTGGAGACGCTCGATTGGGCCGACGAGGTGATTGTGGCGGACGGCGGCTCGAGCGACGAGACTGCCGCGGTCGCACGCCGGCATGGCGCGCGGGTGCTCGATTGTGCGGCAACGACGATTGCCAGCCAGCGGAACCGCGCGATCGCGGCCGCGCGCAATGAATGGGTGTTCGCGCTCGACGCCGATGAGCGGATTTCCGAGCAGCTGCGCGACGACCTGGCGGCTACCGTGCGGCGGCCCGCACATCGCGCCTACCGCGTGCGGCGCCAGAATTTCTTTCTCGGCCGCGAGCGCCGCCACGGACGCTGGGGCCGTGACTGGCAGGTCCGCCTGTTCACCCGTGATCAGCGGTTTGTGGCGACGACGGTACACGAGCACCTCGAAGCCGTAAGCGATACGGGCTCGCTCAATGGCCTGCTCGTGCACGTTCCGTATCGCAATCTGCGGCACCAGCTGGATAAGCTCGCCATGTACGCATTGTGGGGGGCCGAAGATCTGGCGCGGCGCGGCCGCCGAACGACCGTGTGGGAGCTCAGCGCGCGGCCGGTATGGCGCTTTCTGCGGGATTACCTGTTGTACGCGAACTGCCTGGACGGAGCGTTCGGACTGCTCACGTCCGTGCTCTCGGCATACGCGTGCTTTCTCAAGTACGCGGCGCTGTGGGAGATTAGAAACAAGCGCTGAGAACGCGGAACGCGGAACGCGGAACATCAGTTCCGACTTCCGCGCTCCGCGTCCGCCTTTACTCTCCCCACTCCCGCCGCGGCCCCTTTTTGGGGCGGAACTCTTCGTCCTCTTCATCGTCGAACTCGTCGTCGAGGTCGTCGTACTCGTCCAAGTCGTCGGATTCTTCATCCTCGAGCTCGTCTTCGTCGAGCTCGTCCTCGAAGTCTTCGCCCAGGTCTTTATCCTCTTCGAAGTCTTCGAAATCTTCATCGTCGTGACTGTCGCTGCGGCGCTTGAGCGACCAGTCCGACGTGTCACGGCACAACATTGTCACCCCCAGCTAAGGTTGTGGTTGAACGACTTTCACGGTTCGACTACTCCACTTCTTCCCTCCCCCGCGCGCTCCGGGAGAGTTTACGGCGCTCCGTGGCGCCGAGTGCGCGCTTGCGTAGCCGCACCGAGGACGGTGTCACTTCGATCAGCTCGTCGTCCTCAATGTATTCCAGCGCCAGCTCGAGCGTGACCTGGCGCGGCGGTTCGAGGATGATCATCTCGTCGGACGCGGTGGTCCGCATGTTGGTCAGCTTTTTTTCCTTGGCCGCGTTCACGTCGATGTCATCGGGCCGCGCGCTCTCCCCGACGATCATCCCCTCGTACACCGGATCGCCGGGGTGCACAAACAACGTACCCCGCTCCTGCAAATTGAACAGGGCGTATGCTACCGCGGCGCCCTCCCGGTCCGCTACCAGCACCCCTCGAGACCGGCCCGAAATGGGACCCGCCCAGGGGCCATACTCGAAGAACCGATGGTGCATGGTCCCGTTCCCGCGCGTGTCGGTCAGGAACTCCGAACGGTAGCCCAGCAGGCCGCGCGCCGGAATCTTGAACCGCAGCCGCACGGTGCCCTGCCCGGGATTTTTCATGTCGAGCATCGTGGCACGGCGCGGCCCGAGCTTTTCCATGACGACACCCAGATACCCCTCGGGCGTGTCGATCATCAGCTCCTCGTAGGGCTCGAGCTGCTCGCCGTTCGGACCCTCGCGCGGGATGATGCGGGGCCGGCTGATTTGAAATTCGTAGCCCTCACGCCGCATCGTTTCCATGAGGATGCCGAGGTGCAGCTCGCCGCGGCCCGACACCGTGAACGCATATGGCGTGTCCGTGTCCTCGACGCGCAGCGCGACGTTCCGTTCGAGCTCCTTGTACAGGCGTTCACGCAGCTGCCGTCCGGTGACGAACTTGCCTTCCCGTCCGGCAAACGGGGAGTTGTTGACCATGAAATCGACGGAAATCGTCGGCTCTTCGACGGCAATGCCCGCGAGCCGTTCGGGCGTGTCGAGCGCCGTAAGCGTCTTGCCGATCTCCACGCCCTCGAGCCCCGCCAGCGCGATGATCTCTCCAGCCGTGGCTTCCTCCACGTCGATCCGCTCGACTCCTTCGAACGCGAACAGCTTGGCAACCCGGGCCCGCTCGTAGAGGCCCTCGAACACCATGCCCGGCTGCCCGAGGGGCAACAGCGCGATCGTTTCTCCCACCCGAACGCGCCCCCGCTCGATTCTCCCGATGCCGATGCGACCCAGGTACGGCGAGTAGTCGAGGGTGGAAATGAGCATCTGAAACGGCCCGCTCGCGTCGCCCGCGGGCGCCGGAATCGTTTCGAGAATCGTCTCGAACAGCGGCACCAGATCCGTCCCCGGAACCGCGATATCGCGGGTGGCTGTCCCGAGCCGGCTCGCCGTGTACAGGAACGGGCAGCTGAATTGCTCGGGCGACGCTTCGAGGTCCAGCAGCAGCTCGAGCACTTCGTCGTGCACGCGCAACGGCTCCGCGTCGGAGCGGTCGATCTTGTTCACGAGCACGATCGGCCTGAGCCCGAGCGCGAGCGCCTTGCCGGCGACAAACCGGGTCTGCGGCATCGGCCCTTCGGCCGCGTCCACGAGCAACAAGAACCCATCGACCATCCGCAGGATGCGCTCCACCTCACCGCCGAAGTCCGCGTGTCCCGGAG
>Ga0335079_10005667_pt1 | contig 14274 bp, 13 predicted proteins | sample Lox_Sample_33_FD_206719 | JGI IMG/M metagenome (GOLD analysis project Ga0335079, IMG submission 206719) | Soil microbial communities from Loxahatchee National Wildlife Refuge, Florida, United States - Lox_Sample_3.3 | ecosystem: Environmental > Terrestrial > Soil > Wetlands | place: USA...
GGCATATCCGCGTTATGAGCCTTTGGGATGCGTGATCTGGTCGCAGGTGGTTCCCGGTGTGTACCGCTTCCGGAACGTGCGCATCGATTTCGCGCAGGCGGTCACCAATAAGTGCCCCGTGGGTCCAAACCGTGGCTATTCGCGCATGCAGCACCTGTGGTTCCTGGAGCGGGTGGTGGATATCTGCGCGCATGAACTCGGCATTCCCGGCGACGAGATGCGCATGCGTAATTACATTCGAGCCGAGGAGTTTCCGTATCTCACGCCGAATGGATGCGTCTACGATTCGGGCAATTATCCGAAGATGCTGGAAGTCGCAAAGAAGCTGATCGGCTGGGATGAGTGGAAGAAGAAGCAGGCGGAAGCGAAGGCAGAGGGCCGGCTGATCGGGCTAGGCATTGGGACGACACTTGATTCCGGCACCAACAATTTTGGCCAGTCGCAGATCGTGAATCCAGGTGCTCCATTCTCCGGCAACTCGCAGGGCGCGAACTGCAAGCTCGATATCTATGGAGAAGTTATTGTGGCGGTCGGTTCCTGTCCACAGGGGCAGGGGCATGAGACTACGGCGGCGCAGGTGGTCGCCGACGTGCTCGGCATCTCTCCCGATCTGATTTCAGTGCGCACTGGTTTCGATACCGAACGCAACGTGCATACTGGATTCTCTGGAACCTACGCCAGCCAGTTTGCGGTATCGGGATTGTCGGCGGTGCACGGAGCCGCGCAAAAGTTGAAGGCGGAAATGAAGCGGCTGGCGGCGTTCGTGCTGGAGGCCAAGGAAGACGACATCGAATTCGGAACTGGCAACCAGGGTCCCGAGCTTTGCGCCAGGAGCACCGGGAAATCCATTAACTACTGGGGCCTGGCGAACATCGTCAATGTGAACAGCGCGGTGCTGCCCACGGACATGCACGATGTGACGCTGAATTGCCGCTACGTGTGGCGTGCGCCATTCAAGGTGCCCGACAAGCAGAAGAAGTACGGCAACCTGACCCTTACGTACGCCTCGCAGCTTCACATCGCAGTGGTTGAAGTAGAGCGCGACACTTTCATTCCGCGCATTCTGGATTACGTCGCCGTCGACGACTGCGGGACCGTGATTAATCCGCCGATCGTCGAGGGCCAGGTTTACGGCGCGACCGCGCACGGCATCGGCGCAGCGCTGATGGAGAATTGCGTCTATGACGAGGTCGGCAACATGCTGACCAGCACCTTCAGCGATTACACGCCGATCACCGCGGTGAATATGCCGAAGGTGAAGTACGGGCATATCTCGACGCCCTCCCCGCACAGCTACAGCGGCGCGAAGGGAATGGGTGAAGGAGGAGCCGCGCCGATCCATACCATCTCTGCCGCCTTGCAGGATGCGTTATTTGAGAGCGGCGTGATTATCGACGACTCATTCAACAACGCAGACAGCTTGTTCCGCGCGTTGGTGGGGAAGGAAGTCGCACAAGCAGACAAAGTGGTGCGAGTGGACAGGCGCTGACGCGGAAATCAGGCCTCGGGCACCCGACCTCGGACCCCGGCCTTTCGCACCACGGGCTGCGATCCGCTTGGTGAGATGTGAGTTTTGAATCGTAGGGCTGATTTCCGATGTCGAGGTGGGGTCTGAGGTCCGAAGCTCAGGGTTATGAAACGCGTCTGCATTGTCGGATGTGGGGCGATTGGGAGTCTGTACGCGGCGCATTTGGCGCGGGTGGCAGAAGTCTGGGCGTTCGTCCGGCGCGACGATCATGCGCGGATATTGAGCCGCGATGGGCTGCGGGTTTCCGGCAGGCGGGAATTCCATGTGTCCCTGAGAGCGACGTCCCGGCCGGAGGAACTCCCAGCTTGCGACTTGGCGATTGTGGCCACGAAGGCCACGCAGGTTGAGGACTCGATGGCTTTGGTGGGCTGGCACTTTGACTCGGGCGCGGTGATTTCGGCGCAGAACGGTTTGGGAAGCGAGGAGATTATTGCGGCCCACACGCGCGGCCAGGTAATTCGCGGCACGACTTTTATGAGCGGGACCAGGCACAGCGATTCGCACGTCCAGTTGGAACTCGACACTGCGACCTGGCTGGGCCCATTTGAGCCGCGGCAGACGCCCTATGCGGTCGTCGAAGAGGCAGCGCGGTTGATTGTGGCCGGCGGACTCAAGGCCGAATCTCTGCCAGACGCGCGCCCGGCCCAGTGGTCGAAGCTGATTTTCAACGCGTCGGTCAACGGAGTTTCGGCATTGACTGGGCTGCCGCATTCGCCGCACTTCGCTGACGAATCCGAGTTGGCGTCGCTGGGGCACTTGCTGCATGCGCTCATGGAAGAGGGCAAACGGGTGGCCGCGGCGGTAGGAGTGAAATTGCACGAGGATCCCTGGGAGATGAACAAGATCGGCGCTATGACCAATCATCCACCCTCGATGTTGTACGACGTGCGGAAACAGCTTCCCACCGAGGTGGATTTTCTGAGTGGGGCGATAGCGCGGGAAGCGCAGAAGGCCGGGGTGCCGGCGCCCCTGCACACCGCGGTTTACCGGCTGGTGAAGGGTCGCGAGGCTGCGTGGACATTCGGTGACGAAAATCGCCCGGTGTCGGCGCAAGTTAAGGCGGGAGGGCACTGAGGAAGACGCGGCAAGCCGCGTCTCTACGGGTAGACATGGGTTGGACGATGGATAGCTCGAAGTTGGACCGGGTACGGGCCCTGATGAAGGATCAGGGAATCACCGCGCTGGTGGCGCGCGCCCCGGACAACCTTCTCTATCTCACCAATTACTGGTGTATGAAGGGATACGATGCGGTCGTATTTCCGCAACAGGGTGAGCCCACCTTGATCGCGCTGGAGCCGCAACTGGCCGATGCGCAGCGCAATTCGTGGACGCGCGACATTCGCCTGTTCAAGGGATATGACGAGCGCGATCCGCGCCCTCCGCAGTATCGGGCGCTTGATATCGCGATTGAAGTCTTGAAACAGAACGGGCTGACCGATAAAGTTGCGGTCGAACTCAACATGGGGACTCAGAGCGCCGACCGCATGGTGGGCGAGCCGACTACGCCAACGCAGGCGTTTTTCGATGCGATCCGCAAGGCGGCGGGCCAAGTAGTGGACTCAACGCCTTTGCTGAACGAAGCTCGCGCCATCAAGACGCCGCAGGAGATCGAGCGCATGCGCCTGGCCAATGAATTGGCGGCGCTGGCGATGGACTACACCCGCGAGCACATGCGTCCGGGGATGAAAGAAAGCGAAGTCGGAGGCATGTATGAGGGGTTTGTACATGGGCTGGGAGTTGGCTATCAGGGCAAAGTAGAGATGGCGAGGGCCTTCACGCTGGTGTGGTCGGGTAAGGGGATAGCGACGTTCACGGCTACCCGGGATCGTCCCATTCAACAGAACGAGCCTACCTTATTTGAGATCTGGGTCTGCGCTGACGGCTACTGGACTGACTTGACGAAGAACGCGTGTCCGGGCGAACTTACGCCGGAATACAACAAGCTGTTAGATCTCTTGCTGAAAGTGTTCAGCGAGGCAGTTGAGTTTGCGCACGACGGCGCCAGCCTTCCCGAACTTGACCGGCTGGTCCGCGCGCGCATTGCGGAATGCGGATATCCCGGGCAGCCATCGCATCCGATTTGTCACGGTGTTGGGGCTCGGGCGCATGAGTTCCCCTACGCGCATCAGGCAGGGGGAGGAACGATCAGGAAAAACATGGTGCTGGCGATCGAGCCCGGTATTTACTGGCCCGGCGGCGGCGGCCTGCGCCTGGAGGATAATTTTCTGATCACGGAAAAAGGGAACGACAAGCTGTGCTGGTACGCGGACGATTTTCGTCTGGCCCGCGCGCACTAAGAAGGAAAACTGTGCATAAACCGGTCAAAAAATCGGAAGGCGTTCTGAATCCTAAGCTGGTGGAGCGGATCGTCGCCGAGGTGCAAGAAGAGGAAATCATCAGCATGGCCTGCGATGTCATCAACATTCCCAGCCCTACGGGCGAAGAATTGCAGATGGCTGAATACATGCGAACCGCGCTGCAGAAGCTGGGTTTGCAGGTTACGTGGCAGGAGTTGGAAGAGGGGCGTGCCAATGTGGTCGGGCGCTGGCCTGGTTCCGGCGGTGGAAAGAACCTTATGTTCAACGGCCACCTGGATACGTCCAATACCGGGCGGGAAGAATTTCTTACCGGGCTGGGCTATAAGCCGACCGCTGTTATCAAAGATGGATTTCTATACGGCCTCGGCATCTACAACATGAAGGGCGCGCTGGTTTGCTACACCCATGCGGTCAAGGCGCTGCAGCGCGCGGGCGTAACGCCCAAGGGCGATGTGATTATCGCGGCAGTTGCCGGCGAGATTGAAAAGGCGCAGTGGGGCGAGTTCCAAGGCAAGGAGTATCGCGGCTACGGCTGCGGCACGCATTATCTCGTCAACCATGGCGTGCTGCCAGATATGTGCATCTTGGGCGAGCCCACCGACATGCACGTCGTGCTCGAGCATTTTGGCTCGCTCTGGGTGCGAATTTCCTGCACCGGAATCTATGTACACACGGCATTCTGCGAGGGCCGTGAAGAGATGAACTCCATCCGTCGAATGTACGAGCTGATGGAGCCGATCATGAATTGGATCGCGGAATGGGAAAAGAAGGCGGCATATGGCGGCAGGAAAGCCATCGTCAATCTCGGCGGTATTCGCGGCGGCCATGCGTGGCGCGCCAGTCGCACGCCGGAGAAGACGGATCTGTTCCTCGATGTGCGCGTGCCCCCGACCATGGCCATGAGCGACGCCCGGCGCGACATTCAGCGAGTGTTCTTCGGCCTGGAGAAGAAATATCCCGACTGGGGCCTGGAATTCGAAACCTATGTTTCTGTGCCCGGGGCGCGCATCCACGAAGAGCACGAGATGATTCGCACGATCGAGTCAAATCACAAACGCATCATGGGGAAACCGCCGCAACGGGATGTCGTGACCTGGTGCTCGGACGCCAGCGTGTTGAGCCGCTACGGTGTGGAAACGGTGAACTACGGCCCCTCCAGCGGCCCCCGTGACAAAGAGGGCGAAAAAGTCCGGATTCAGACTTTGGTGGATATCACAAAGATTTACGCGCTGACTGCCGCCGAACTGTGCGGGGCGCAGGCCGCATAGGAGTCTTAGAAGATAGGCTTTACCCAGAGGTCGCATTGCCGACTCAAGAAGAAATCGATCGCCGCTACCGGAACCTTCGCAATGCGATGCAACGTGAGCATCTTGACGCGCTGATCGTGTGCGGCAATCAGTATGCGGGATTTGAGGGCGCGGTGCTCTACACCTCGGGCTTTGAGATCGTGCACCGCTACGTCTATGTGCTGATCCCACTGCAAGGCGATGCCACGCTGGTTTTTCCGCGCGAAGCGCGCTGGATTGGCGACAAAGGCAAGCCATGGGTCAAAGATCAGGTTTGGCCCGACATTCCGGGCCAGTGGTTGCGTGAGCGCGCGCAGGAGCGCCAGTGGAAACGTATTGGCGTCTACGGAACGAACTTCATCATGGCGGTGCGCGATTATCGCGAACTGGCGCAGGGAAGCTACGAGCTGGTGCCATTCGACGTCCAGTTCGACACAGTTCGTGCGGTAAAGAGCGAAGAAGAGCTGGCCGAAGTTCGCGATGCCATGGACATCATCGTAGACGGTTTCTGGGCGCTGGTCGCGGCCTACGCGCCGGGTAAGACGGAGGCCGAAATCATGGCGCCGGCGGTCGAGAGATTTTTCGCACGGGGCGCCGGGCCGCGCATGATGAACATCCTTCTCTCTGGTCCCGAGGGAGAAGCAGCCGCCCACTTTAAAGTGCCCGGGAACCACGTGGTTTCCGCTGACGACTTGCTGCTCTATTCCCTGGAGATCACCGGAGTGGGTGGGTACTGGGTGGAGTTCTCGCGTCCGCTGATTCGCGGCAGCGTCAGCCCGCGAACTGCGGCGATGGCGGAAGCTTATCCGCAGGCCCTGGAAGCGGCCCGCAAGCTGATGCGTGCAGGAGAACTTGCCAGCAACGTGCATCGCGCGGTTGCCGAAAAGTTCAGCCGGCATGGTTTCGCTCTCGGCCATCTTTCGGGGCACAGCATTGGAGCCACCATGATCGAATATCCGGCGATCGGCGCCAAGAGCGAAGTTCCGCTTGAAGAGAACATGATCGTCTCGCTGCACCCGCAGGTGGTCGATAAGGACGGGAAAGTTTGTCTTTACACCCAGGACACCTACCGCATCGGTAAGACGGAGGGCGAGTGCCTGGCGGACGTGCCGTGGAAATTCTTTAACGGAGAAGAGACGCGCGAGAGCATGCTCGCGATCAAATCTACGTAGCGGGCAGATCTGTCTCCAAAAGCGAAATCATAGAGGGATTGGTGTCCATGAGGATTTGTGTCATCGGGTGTGGCGCAGTGGGAAGCCTGTTTGCAGCGCACCTGGCGCGGGCGGGAGAAGCCGAAGTGTGGGCATACGACGTGTGGAAGGAACACACCGATGCCATTCAACAGAACGGGCTCAGGCTCTCGGGCGCCGCGGAGTTTACAGCGAAGCTGAACGCGACCAACAATCCCAAAGAGTTACCCTGCTGCGATTATGGGATTGTCGCCACCAAGGCGATCCATACCCGGAGTGCGATTGCACAGACTGCTCATATCTTCGACCAGAATAGTGCGGTGTGCTCCGTGCAGAACGGCGTGGGCAACGAGGAAATCATCGCCGAGCATGCAAAGTGCGTGATTCGCGGCACAACGTTTCCCGCGGGCCATCCGATTGCCCCCGGACACATCGGTTACGACATTCAGGGCGACACCTGGATCGGGCCGTTCGAGCCTACGAAGACGCCGATGAGCAAGGTCGAAGAGCTGGCGGGCCTCATGACGCGCTCGGGCATGAATACCATTGCGCTGAAAGACGCTCGCGGAGCGCAGTGGACCAAGCTGATCTTCAACGCCTCCACCAACCCCACCGGAGCGCTCACCCTGCTGCATCACGGCGCCGCCACGCGGTTTGGCCCGACCGGCCAGCTATACAACGACCTGATTGCGGAAGGGGAAGCGGTGGCGAAGAAGCTTGGAATTGAGCTGCATGGCGATCCCCGGCAGCTGGTGCAAAAAGGCGCCAACGCGCCCGGCCAGCATCGTGCCAGCATGTTGCAGGACGTGCTTGCCAAGCGCCAGACCGAGGTCGACTTCATGAATGGCGCCATCGTGCAGTGGGGCGAAAAGATTGGCGTTCCTACCCCGCTCAACAAGGCTTTGTGGGAGTTGATTAAGGGGCTAGAACATTCGTGGAAAGACCCGGAGTAACAGTGTAGTGGCCCAGGAGCCTGCATAACGATGACTGTTCCTTTCAATATCGGTGTTTTGCAACTCAGCATGGAGCCGGTGCGCGAGACCATGGACATGGCTGGGGCCTGCGAAGATGCGGGTTTTGACGCGTTCTGGATTGCGGAGGCCTATCCGTGGTGGCGTAAGCACTCGTTTGAGGCGCGTTCTTCTACGGCCATTCTGGCGATCATTGCCAGCCAGACAAAGCGCATTCAGCTGGGATGGGGGATCATTTCGCCATATACGCGGCACCCGGTGCAGATCGCCATGGAAGCGCGCGTCATGCAGGATCTCGCAGGGGAACGCTTCCTTTTGGGCCTGGGCGCTTCGAAGATCTTCATGAAGGAGATCGGCGAGGGGGAAGGGGAAAAGGTCGGGCCAGCTACGGTGATGCGCGAGAGCATCGAGATTGTGCGCCGGGTTCTGCAGGGCGATGCCTTCGAATATCACGGGAAGGTTTTTTCCGCCTCGGTTCCGAGGCTCAAGCTGGACGCGCACGCTCCGGCCGGGGTTCCACCCATTTATGTTGCGGGCACGGGACCGGTGTTGCAGAAGATGTCCGGGTCGGTCGGGGACGGGCTGCTGACTGCCAGCATTACCACGCCGGCGTTCGTCCGCTATTCCAGAAAGAATATGGAAGAGGGTGCGCGTAAGGCGGGAAAGGATCCTGCAAAGCTCGTCCTGGGCTGCGTCATCGTGGGCAGCATCGGACGGGATTCCGCCAAGGGCAAAGAAGGCGCGCGCGAGCAGGCGGCTATGTACCTGGCGAACAAAGTACAAAACATTAAGGGCTCCGCAGATGTGCTTCTGGAGTGCGCGGGCCTCAGTTTCGACGAGCTGAAGCCCATCGCCGATGCCATGGAAAAAGGCGGGCGCAAAGCTGCGGCGAGGGAAGTGACCGACGAAATCCTCCGCAAAGTCTGTCCCATCGCCGGGACTCCCCAGGAATGCATCGAGCGGATCGAGGAGTACCACGATGCGGGCTGCACCCACATCATGCTGGAAATCTGGGGCGACGACCGCACCGGCCAGGCCAAGCTCTTCGGCGAGGCCGTTCTGCCGCATTTCAGGAAATAGGGCTGTCGCTGGGGATTAACAGGGAACTTTCTCAGGTGGCGGTTCGTAGCTTCTCCCATGACTCGCGCAAAAGTCTGGACCTACCGCCTGGCCCTTTTCCTGCTCCTGGCGCCTGGCCTGGCAGTCGCTGGCGACAGGCCATTGGACATCACCGCCAATCCCTTTGAGACCGACTTTGCGCCCGGAGGGCGACTCAGCCTGGATTTGTGTTCCAGTGGAGTCGGACTGCGGGGCACGGACGAGAACAAGCTGCGGGTTTCTTATAACTCGAAGAGCGCATATGACGCGGATCGGGTCAAAGTGCGGCTGAAGGGTTCGGGAAACAGCGTTTCGCTGGAGATTGACGGCTGTCCTCACAACAATTTTCAGATCACAATCAGTCTGCCGAAGATAACGCATCTGTACGTGCGCATGTGGGCGGGACAGCTGGATATTTCCAACATCACGGGCGACAAGAACCTTGAGCTGCACGCTGGACAACTGAACGTGGACGTCGGCAAACCGGAAGAATATGGCCAGGTGGATGCCTCGGTGACCACCGGCGAGCTCGACGCTGCGTCTTTTGACGTGTCCAAGGGAGGACTGTTCCGCTCATTCCACAAGAGTGGTCCCGGGAAATACAAGCTGCACGCGCATGTGGGAGCAGGACAGATTGATTTGAATTAACTTCTGTAGCGTTGCCGTCTCGGCGGGACGCCGGCGCTACTGGTCTAGATGTCTTCTACAATTTCGCGGAACTCCGCGTCACTCACCAATCCTCGTTTTGCAATTGCCCGCTTCTTCACCGCCGCCAAGATGGGTGCGCGCTGCTCGGGTGAGATGGAGATGCCGAGTTCCTTGCACTTGAGATCAATGCTGTCGAGCCCGCTTTTCTTTCCGAGAACGATGCTGCGCTGGGCATTCACCAGTTCAGACGAATAAGGTTCGATCGCCTCGGGAATATGAAACTGGCTGGCGACGGCTCCGCTCTCTCGCATGAAGAGGTTCTCGCCTACCAATGGCTTCCAGGCTTCCACCGTGTAGCCAGCGTTCTGGCAGACGAGCTGGGATGCTTCGCGGACTTTGGTAAGGTCCAGGGCGACTGGGACGTCGTAGAGACACTTCAGCGCCAGCGCGATTTCGCAGATATCGGCATTACCGGCACGTTCGCCCATCCCGTTGATAGTGCCTTGAATCCAGTTGGCACCGCCGCGGACGGCGGCGATGGCATCGGCGGTAGCCATACCGAAATCGTTGTGTCCATGCCAGTGCAGGGGAATCTTGTCGCCGACCCATCTCCGCACCTGCCGCATCAGGAATTCGGCGGCTTCAGGGCCGCATGCGCCGATGGTGTCGACCACTACTAGTTCCGCCGCGCCGGCTTCCAACGCGGCCAAGTAAACCTTCTTCAGGAAATCAAGGTCGCTGCGCGTGGCATCGACGGCAAAAAAAGCTACAGTAATGCCATTCTTCTTGGCAAAGGACACTGCGTCCACCACGCGCCGCAGCAGTTCGTCGTGTGCAATGCCGTAGGCTTTCAGCTTGACTTCGCTGGTGGGCGACTCGATCACCGACGCATGCAGACCCAGCCGCACAAGTTCTTCCACATCCGCCTTCACTGCCCGCGAAAAGCCCCAGAGTTCGGCCATGAGGTTGGCCTTCTGCATGAGCTGGATGGCTTCGGCGTCCTCGGGAGACACGCGCGGGAACCCGGCCTCGATGCGGCTTACGCCGAGGTCGTCCAGCTTGCGCGCGATGTCGAGCTTCTGCTGCGGGGAGAGAACCACACCGACGGTTTGTTCCCCGTCTCGCAGGGTAGTGTCGTAGAAGTGGACGGTGGTTCGCGGAAAGGCCGAGCGGATTTCCGGCCGCGCGTTGAGTTCGCTGACCCAGATTGTGGAGTTGTTAATCACCGTTATCGATTACTACGTAACCAGCGTTATCCTGAGCACCGGCGCAAGTTCAGCCGGCCGAAGGATCTGGCGAGGAGCGGCGCTGAGGCAGCCACGATGACGGGCGCTGCACGCCAGATCTCTCGTCCCGCCGGAGAAAACGCGGGGCTTCGGGACGACTCCCGGTAGAAACTATTTCTTCACTTCCTGCGTCGCCATTGCCTTCGGCTTCCGGCCGTAGGCATCTTCCCAGGAGATCACCCGGTTGCGCAGAATGCCGATTCTCTCGATTTCGCACTCCATCACGTCTCCGGGTTTCAGATACCACGCCTTCGGGTCTCCCGAAAACGCCGCCACTCCGGAAACCGTGCCGGTAGAAACCACGTCGCCTGCGCTATAACCCATCGGCGAGTAATGCGAGAGAATCTCAGGGATCTTTACCGACATCTTTCCCGAGTGCGACCGCTGTCTCGGCTCGCCATTCACACGCAGTTCCATCGCCAGGTTGTGGGGATCGGGGATCTCATCGGCGGTGACAATCCACGGGCCCAGCGGGCAGAAGGTGTCGATGCCTTTGCAGAAGCTGAAGACGCCTGACTTCATTTCGCGGCGCTGAATGTCGCGTGCGGTGACGTCGTTGAAGATCACGTATCCGCCGATGTGCTCAGGCGCCTCCTCCGGCGTGAAGTGCTTGCCGCCCTTCTTCAGCACCACGGCCAGTTCCAGTTCATAGTCCAGTTCCTGAGTCAGGTGCTCGGGATAGATCACCGCCTCGTCGTGTCCGATGATGGCGTCGGTGTTCTGGAAGAAGACGATCCACGGCATCACTGGATGCGAAAACCCGGCCTTGGTGGCTTCTTCATGGTGTTCCCGGAAGTTCCCAGCGGTGTGAAAGAACTTCTTGGGAATGATCGGAGCTTTGAGGGTGACCTGGTCGGGCGCAAAAGAGATCACTTCGCCGCGTGGTCCATTGGCGCCATCTCTAAGCAAGGCATGATCAAAGGCCTTACGGGCCGCTTCCAGGCTGGTATCCCCGCCGCGGAACAGGGCGCGCATGTCCGGGGGCACCAGGGCGTCGGCCAGGCGGTAAAACGCCGGTTCGTGTTCGACCTCGTGCAGATACAGGGCGCAGGCGGAATGCAGATCGACGATCCGGCCATCGGCGGCAACCGCGCCGATGCGGGACTGTCGCAGAGGGTTTTCGAATGTGACCAGACGCATAGAATAGAGAGGTCCCGCGAGACTTCCGCGAGACATGGAAAGTGTATGGTCAGCTAAGGGATGTTGTCTACAAAGCTGCCGTGGCAGCGTGCACGGCTTTGCGATGCGGAGCAGCGGAAACAGGTTCGTTGACCAGGTGCTGGATGCCGACATACTGCCCCCGAACCTGCGCCCAGCGGGAGCTTCCCTGGCGCACATCCACATGCAAGAATCCGCCGTCGTAGGCGCCGATGCCGCCGTTGGCGAACTCCGGAACTCGCAGTGCGAGCTCGTACATTTGTTGCAGCGTCATGCCGGGGATGCGCACGTGAGCGGCGGTGCCCTCGGTATGCTCTCCGTCACTGATTCCGTCCACTTCCTGGTTGTGGGCGGGGCAGCGATAGGCATCCTCCACCTCCAGCACCTTGCCCGCCAGTCTCTGCAGGGTTTCGAGCGCGGTCAGCAGGCGCTGGTCTATTTTCAGGTCACCACAGCAGCTGCATGCCAACTGGGTCCGTGACAACTGCTTCTGAAGTTCAGCCATATATTCGCTCGGTTCAGGAATTCGGCGCTACCTGGAGGGCTTCATGAGACGCTGCGAACCCATCCAAGGCGCTAACCCCTAGGAAAAATCAAGTAACCTTGAATTTCAGTGATGGTGATCACATCTGCAAGATTACTAATGGGATGCGCTCCAAAATTACGTCGATCGCCAGGCCGCGATCGGGTTGGCCCGGATGCGGAAGTGGTAGGCCCTGTGTTACTTTTTGCATCGGTAAGCATCTAATAAGTGTCCTATGACGAACAACCAGCAAGAAAAGCTCTCCAAGACCGACCAGGAATGGCAAAAGCAACTCTCACCCGAGCAATTTCAGGTGACCCGGAAAGCCGGCACGGAACCTGCCTTTACTGGCAAATACTGGCAAACCAAGCAGGCTGGCACCTATGCCTGCGTTTGCTGCGGCGAGCCGCTGTTCAGCTCTGACACCAAGTTCGATTCGGGTACGGGATGGCCAAGTTTCACCCAACCGGTGAGCAAGCAGGCGGTGGAACAACACACCGACAGCAGTTACGGGATGACCCGGACGGAGGTTCGCTGCGCCAAGTGCGATGCTCACCTTGGGCACGTCTTTCCTGATGGACCGGGACCGACTGGCCAGCGGTTCTGCATGAACTCCGCTGCCCTGGATCTGAAGCCCGAGGACGGCGCAAAGAAATAGGGCACACCCCGGGGGCGTGCCCTGTCTGATCCTGACGCCAGATACTCGATTCTGCCCTAGGCTCCGGCAGTCGCCGCCGCTGCTTTGGGCGGGACCACGGGGCTAGCCGGCTTGGCAGCCTCCGCAGCGGCTTCCTTCTTGGCCGTCTTCTGGATGTCCACGCCACCCTTCAGGAAGGCGCCATCCTCGACGCTGATGCGGGGCGCGACCACGTCCCCGGTCAGGGAACCCTCGGCGCGGATGTCGACCCGGTCCCCACAAACCACGTTACCTTCGACCTTCCCCATGATGACGACTTCTTTGGCGTGGATCCCGGCGCTCACGCTGCCGCTGCGGCCAACCGTCACCCGGTTGTCGGGAACATTGATGCTGCCTTCAATCCGCCCGTCGATGTAGAGCGGCTCCGAGCCGGTGACTTCACCCTTGATCACGACGGTGCGTCCGATGGTTGCTTGTTCGGCGGTTGCAACGGCGTTGCGCGGGGCAGCGAAGCTGTTGTTATTCGGGGAAGATAGGGGCGTAATTCTTGGAGAGTTGTCCTTGGGTTCCAGCATGGCGCAATCCTTATTTCAGAATTAGGGACGGAGTGGACAGTCCTGGCGTCGGCTCGCGGCAAGACCATCAAACAAATTGACTATGGCACGGAAGGGTGTAGGCGGGCAGGTTACGGAAGAACAGGGACGAGTGTCGAAGCCGCCATCGACTCTCTCGTCTCAAGGCAGAATGATCTCTCAGAGGTCTGTTCCGTCATGGGGCATCGGTATTTCCGCCGGGCGGTCGCTTTCCAACCGCTGGTGGAGCTGACGCACTGGACTGATGGGTCGAAGTAGAGGTTAAATTGCCGTCCGGGGACACGGAGGCAGCCGATTTCGAACACAGCTCCACGGCTTCCGACATGCTCTGCCATTCCTGCTGTTTCAGGGTCAGCCAATTGCCGAATGCGGCTTTCTCCTGCGCTACACAATCGAGGTTGCGCTCGATACGCGCCTGGTAGTATGCCTTGGCGTGCTCCAGTTCAGCCTCGATTTGGAGATTCTCTTCCGCCTTCCGTGCCCATTCCGCCTCAATCTGCTTCTGCTGCGCTGCTTCGTAAGAATCCAGTGCCTCCTGACGCGCTCTGGCGTCCTTCAGCACTTCGTCGATCGGAATGCCGGCTGCATGGAGAGCCATCAATACCGCCGCGCGCTTCATCTCATTCGACAGTCCACAGATATGCTCGCTGTGCAGCATCTCGACGACTTTCTTGATGCTGTATCCCTTCCGCGGTGCGGCAATCCCGGCCTCGCGGTAAATATCTTCCGTCGACAATAACTCGGCCTCGAGGTCGGTCACATTCCCGACCAAGTCCGCCGAACTGTTCACCGGGGACAGATGTGCCTGGGTTACAGGATTTCTCTCGTCTTGGTGCTTGCCGTTTCCGTTGCCGCTTGCGCTGCGGCCGTCCGGCTTGTGCCAGGGCGTCCGCGCGAGCCATTTGTGTCCCATAAATTTCCTTTCCGTGCCAGCTTCTTTTCCTTGTGCAGGCTGTTTCGATCGGAGTTCCGTCTGCTGACCGTCGGCGTCGCGGGGCCGCGGGATGGCGGGCCGACTCTTGTCGTCGATCTCTTGAC
>Ga0335079_10005668_pt1 | contig 14274 bp, 8 predicted proteins | sample Lox_Sample_33_FD_206719 | JGI IMG/M metagenome (GOLD analysis project Ga0335079, IMG submission 206719) | Soil microbial communities from Loxahatchee National Wildlife Refuge, Florida, United States - Lox_Sample_3.3 | ecosystem: Environmental > Terrestrial > Soil > Wetlands | place: USA: Florida...
CTTGCGTGAACACCTGGAGCAGGTGGAGCTAGCTCGGCGGTAACGCTATAGCTCTATCACCTTGAGCGCAGAAAATCCGGAGTCGGAGCACAATTCATCCAATCCGGAGCCCACCGCCATTCTCATTGTCTGGGACGACTGGGGTTCATTTTATGACCATGTGCAGCCGTGGGTTTTGTACACCGGTCACCAGAACCAAGGCACGTGGGTGTGTACCAGCCAGGATGCACCCAACGGCTGGGGCTGCGGCTATACCTCGGGCTTCCGCGTCCCGCTGCTGGTGGTGTCGGAATACACGCAAGCGGGCTACGTCTCCGGAGCGTGCGACCATACCGGATGCCACAACAATCAACCCCCTTACCGGCACGATTTTGGGAGTATTCTAGCCTTCACGGAATGGAACTTCGGGATGCAGAAGATCGCCCCACCCTATTATTCCGACAACAACGCGCCGGACGGGCAGCAGGGTAACACTCCGCTCTTGGATTTCTTTAACTTAACCTGGCAGCGGACCTTCACCCCGATAACTCCTTTGCCGGGGCAGGACTCAAGTCTCTTCCTGAATTACTATGGGAATCCTGTGTACGGTAGCCCCGTACCGCAAGACCCAGACGGAGACCCAGATGACGATTAGTGACCTAGGGGTACTCAGGTCGAGATACTCTCTTGAGGGGGGAAGCCAGTGAAGTCTGGCCGAACAACGGTCATAGTTCTCGCGTTGCTCGTGTTCACCACGCCCCCGCAAACCTGGGCTGGTGCCGGGGCCAAGGTTCTACACAGTTTCGGAGCCAACTCGGACGACGGGACGACCCCCTATGGAAATCCAGTTCTGGACCGCCGGGGGCATCTTTTCGGGGTCACGTTGACCGGCGGTAACGTGTCTTGCGGGACCTACGGTTGCGGTACCGTTTATCGGTTGGCGCCGGGGAAGGATGGCAGGTGGAAGGAGAAGATCATCCGAAACTCCACGCCAACCGATGGTCTACCGTATGGACCCCTTGCACGGGATTCCGACGGCGATCTTTATGGGACGACACAGGGGTTTAGGGGCCACAGCGAAGTTTTCGAACTGACTCCAGGACCGGGTGGATGGAGTTATAACGTTCTGTATACCGATGGCGCGGGGCCAGGAATCTTGCTCGACAAGGCAGGGATCATCTACGGTCAGATGGGGCCGGGCCCATACACGTATTATGGCGCAATCGCCGAGCTTTCGCCGGGTCCCGATGGCTGGAATTACGATGCGCTGTACAACTTCTGTTCCCCCACCGGAGACTGCTGGGACGGCTTTGTGCTGCCCGCTCCTCCGGTCTGGGACGGGAAAGGCAACCTGTTCGGAGTCACGCAGGAAGGCGGTATCGGCTGGGGCGGCAACGGTAACCCCCCGTGCTGGACGAACGACGGCTGTGGGGTGGTTTTTGAAATGACGCCCAACGGCGACGGCACCTGGGATTACTATGTGCTGCACCGCTTCGCCTCTTCTCAGACCGATGGCCAGAGCCCACAAGGCGGACTGGTGAGGGACGCCGCCGGCAACTTCTATGGCACTACGGCCCACGGCGGCCCCCATGGGCACAAGGGCGGCGCGCATGGCAATGGGATTGTCTTCAAGCTGAGTCCCAACGCGACGGGCCGCTGGACGATGACGGTAATTTATGACTTCCCCGATGGCTGCGGTCACGGCTGCGAGCCGTTCGGCGATCTGGCTTTCGACCAGGCTGGCAATCTGTACGGCGCCAATGGAGGCGGCAATGCTACCTGCTCCGGCGGAGCTTATTTCTGCGGGATGATTTACAAGCTGACGCCGCAGCCCGACGGCACCTGGAAATACGGTGCGGTGTACAAGTTCAACGGCCCGGACGGCTTCGGTCCGCTCGGAGTTACGCTCGACAAGAAAGGCCACATCTACGGCGCCACCACCGAGGGCGGCAAGTACAACTTCGGCGTCGCCTTCGAAATCATCCCGTAACGCTGCTGAAAGCGTGGTGAACGCAGGCGCGTGTGAGCAGCCTGATTACCGAGAACCCGCGTCTGTACGGCGTGCCGGTGATCTAAAAGTAGCCTTCTATCCTGATCCAAGGTGTCGTGCGGCAAAGCGTGCGACAACGCAGTCGCTGGATCCCTATTAGCATCAGTCCTGCACTACTGCAACCGGGAATTCGGGCCGGACGGTTCGCGTTCCCCGCGCGCGGGCTCGGTGGAGTAATATGTTGCTCTGTTGAATCCCATGTGGGGTGCAGCTCAGCTGCCCGTGTCTGCAAGACTGCCCACGCTGAGAGGACGATGAGCAAGACATTTCGGGTTTTTGCCACCTGCGACATTGGCGAGTCCATTGAACTGCTGCGCAAGCGCGGCTATGAGGTTGAGGTTTATCCGCAACCGGAGGCGCCTGCCAAGAGCCTGATCATCGAAAAGGTGAAGTCCGGCGTGGACGGCCTGATTACGACTTTGCGCGACAAGATCGACGCGGAAGTCTTTGCCGCGGGCAATGGCACGCTGAAGGTCGTCGCCCAGATCGCGGTCGGATTCGACAATATCAACCGCGCCGACGCCAATCACTATAAAATTCCCTTCACCCATACCGCCGACGTTTTGACCGAGGCCACCGCAGAATTCGCCTTTCTCATGCTGGGCATGCTGGCGCGGCGCATGTGGACCGCCGAGCACCTGACCCGCGAAAACAAGTGGGGATACTGGCATCCGTATTTGCCATTCCTGGGCGACGAAATCACCGGCAAGACAATTTCCATCATCGGGACCGGGCGCATTGGGTTGGCGATGATCAAGAAATGCACCGGGTTCGACATGAATATCCTGTGCTACGACCCGGCTTATCAGAATCATGACTACGTGAAAGCAATTCAGGAGGAAAAAGACCTCCGGCACGCGCGCGGCATTTGCCGGGACCAGACCTGGATCAAGTACGTGGAACTGGACGACGCGTTGACGCAGGGCGATTTTGTCAGCGTGCATGTCCCGCTGCTCCGCACCGGAGAAAGCCCCACACCTACCTATCACCTCTTCAACGAGCGGACACTGCGCATGATGAAGCCGACGGCCTTCTTGGTGAATACGTCGCGCGGGCCCGTGGTGGATGAAGCGGCCCTGGCCAAGGCGCTCAAGGAGAAGTGGATCGGCGGGGCGGCCCTGGATGTTTATGAGCACGAGCCTCTGCCGGCGGATTCGCGGTTGCGCGATGCGGCGATTGAAGATCGCTGCCGCTTGATGCCGCACTTTGCCAGCGCGGCGCGGATTACGCGGCTATCCACCGACCCCGACAAGGGTATGGCGGGACGATGCGCCCAGGCACTGATCGATGTTCTGGAGAGGAACTACGGCGGCGATGTGACGAAGATGCCGTACGTGGTGAACAAGGAAGCCTTCGCGAAGCAGTAATCCATGGAGCACGGGCATCTCGCCCACGCTGATCTTCTCCAATTCCTGCGCGTGCCAACATTGCCGGCAACCGCCACTGTCGTCGGTCGGGGACGCCCGCCTCCACTGAACTTAGGAAGATGTTACGGATCGGAGATGGTGGATTCTTCGCCCTGCGCCCGCAGCACGCGGTCAACCGAGTACGGCGTGCGGCGCGACGGCTCGTAGTAGTGGCGTACCTGCATCTCACCCAGCAAGCCCACGGCCAGCAGATTGAGCCCTGCCAACAACAGCACCGCGGTGAAGATCATCAGAGGCCCGTGGTGAGTCATGATCTCGGTGTGGTTCAGGAACTTCTCAATCAGCAGCCATAGCGAAATTCCCGAGCCCGCCAAAATACTAAGCATGCCAATGCCGCCAAAGAAATGAAGTGGGCGCGCCAGATAGCGCAGCAGAAAGCGGATGGTAATGAGATCAAAGAAGACCCGGAAGGTGCGGGTGATGCCGTAATGCGAGTTGCCGCGCTCGCGGTTCAAGTTGCGGATTGGCACTTCGCAGATCGAGGCTCCGTGCCACGATGCCAGTGCCGGGATAAACCGGTGCATCTCGCCGTAGAGTGGGACCTGCTCCAGAATATCGCGGCGGTAAGCTTTGAAAGTAGTGCCAAAGTCATGGATGTCGACGCCGCTGAGCTTGGCCATGAGCCAATTGGCGATGCGCGACGGGATGCGGCGCATCCACAGGTTATCGATGCGTACCTTGCGCCAGCCACTGACGATGTCGTAGCCCTCGGCAATCTTCTCCAGGAACAGCGGAATATCGGCCGGATCGTGTTGAAGATCGCCGTCCATGGCGATGACGTATTCGCCTCGGGCGTGGTCAAAGCCGGCTGCCAAGGCGGAGGTTTGACCAAAATTACGGCGCAGGCGCACCACCACCACCCGGCTGTCTACTGCGGCAATTTCTTTCAACAGCGGGAATGTCCCATCGTTGGATCCGTCGTCCACCACAACAATCTCGAAGGGTTCACCGTGGCTCTCCATAACCGCCTTCAGGCGGGCGTAGAGGCCGGTCACGTTTTCCTGTTCGTTGTGGAGTGGTACGACGATGGAATACCTGAGCATGTAGGACTATTATACGGCACAGGTAATGCCGGGCGGAGGTGGGGTGCCGCCGAACCAATCCCGCCAATCGGCTTGAGGCGGCATTTTCTTTACAATCCCTTCACCCATATCTGTCCGGCTTTTCGCGAGAGTCGCCCTGCGTACACGGGCAAGCGGGAAATGGAGACCGCAACCGATGGACGTGCTTTTCATGATGTTCATTAGCGTGATTACCGTGATGACCGCGCTGACGTTTATTGAAGTACGCCGAATCCGGAAGAAGTTGCAGAAATAGACTTGCAGCCTGGCACCAGAGCGGAGGCGCGGCAAGCCGCGCCTCCGCTCTGGGCATTGGCTACAGCCCAGGCCCTCCCGGGTAGGTCGGCAAGTCCGGAGGACGGGCCGGCAGTTTCTTCGGGTTCTCCTGGATCGCCTTCATCACCAGCTCGATGGCCTTCTCCAATTGCGGATCCTGGCCTTTGACCACCAGGTCCGGCGGGTTTTCGACCACGACGTCGGGTTGGACGCCGCGATTTTCGATCAGCCACTTGCTGTCCGTACCATAGAGGGCGAACTCTGGCCGCGTGATATAGCCGCCGTCCATCAGCGGCATTTGCCCGCGGATGCCACGGACACCTCCCCAGGTACGGGTTCCAATGAGTGGACCCAGCTGGTAGTGCTTGAAGAAGTAGCTGAAGAAATCGCCGTCGGACGCCGCATAGTGGTTGGTCACGCAGGCCATCGGCCCGTAAAAGACATTGGGCGGGAGGGTGTTGCCTTCGAAATTGCGGGCCGACTGCATCCCGGCCAGCATGCGGCGCAGCCTTTCGAAGATGAGTTGATCGACAAAGCCGCCGCCGTTATAGCGGACGTCGAAGATAATGCCCTCTTTCCGAATCTGCGGGAAGTACTGCTTGACGAACTCGTTCAGGCCGGCGTCACCCATGTCGGGCAGATAGACGTACCCGACTCGCCCGCCTGTGGCTGCATCGACCTTCTTGCGGTTGGTGGTGATCATGTTCAGCTCCCGCAAGGGAAATTCGTCGTCGATGGGTTTTACCAGCACCTTGCGTGAACCGTCTTCCGAAGGCTTGGAGTTGACCGTCAGGGTTACGGTTTCGTTCGCGGTATTCACGAACAGTTCGTAGGGACTCTGCGGCGTTTTCAGCGGATGGCCATTGACCGCAATCAGGTATTCGCCCTCTTTGACGTTGACACCCGGCTCGGTGAGCGGTGAACGCAGTTCCGGTTTCCAGTTTTCACCAGGATAGATTTTCTTGAAGCGGTACATGCCGCTGGCCGGGTCGGCCTCGAAATCCACGCCTAGCAAGCCCACATTCACGGGATGCAGATCGGGGTAGTCCCCACCGCCCACGTAGGTGTGAGAGTTGGAGAGTTCTCCGATCATCTCCGCCATGATGTAGGTGAACGAGTAGCGGTCGGAGGCGTAGGGCAGAAGGGCGGCATACTTGTCGTGCACTTGCTGCCAGTCGACGCCGTTCATTGCCTGTTCAAAGAAGTAGTCGCGCTCCTGGCGCCACACTTCGTTGAAGATTTCCTTCCATTCCTGGGACGGATCGACTTCCGCCTTCATGCCCCCCAGATTGAGCGAGCCTTCCCCGACTTTCTTGGGACTGTCGCCGGGCTTGGCATCGATGATCCCGTAGGTGTGAGCTCCGCCGCCATCGCTCTCGTAGAGTAGTTTCGAGCCGTCGAAGGAGACGGCAAAGCGGCCCACGCCCTCGAGCATGACTTTGTCTTTGCGTTCTTTGAGATCGTAGCCATGCAGCGCTGAAGTCTCGCCGGGAATCGGACCGGAAAGGCCTTGGATCGGCGTGGTCGAATAGTAGATGTAGCCCTTAGCCGCGGCGAATGAACGGAACTGCGCCGGCGGGGTCGGCAGGGCAACGGCCCGGTCCTGGATGCCGTCCAAATCGATCTTCAACTCCTTGGCGGCTTTCGACTTGTCTTCTTCTTTCTTCTTGTCTTTATCTTTGTCCTTAGCGTCGGATTTGTCGCCTTCTTTGGCGCCGGCATCCGCAGCGGGCTCTTCCTTCTTGGCCTCGGCTTCATCGCTCAGGGCCGGGAAGGGCGAAGGCTCGTCCTTCCGAAGAGTAACGATGTAAACCCGCGTCGTCTTCGGGTTGGCGAATTCAAAATCAACGTTGCCCAGCACTTCATTGAAATCGCGGTCGGAGAGGAAGTAGAGATATTTCCCATCGGGATCAAAGACGGGAGCGAAGCTGTTGCTCAGGTTGGTGGTGACCGGCGTGATCTTGCGGTCGGCCAACGAATACAGGTCAATGATCGAAAAGTTGTTCTCGGTCTGATAGTCGTAGGTCAGCCACTTGCTGTCCGAGGACCATGCGTAGTTGTTGATCTCGAAATACTTGCCCTGATCAACCTGGACGGGCTTTTTATCGGTGATGTCCACATACCAGAGGCGGCAGTCCTTGTCGGCCCATGCCAGCTTTTTGCTATCCGGAGACCACTGCGGAGCAAACTTAAATCCCTTATAGCCGCTGGTGATCTGCTGCTCTTTGCCCATGCCGTCCTGGGGCACGATGTAGATTTCGTCCTCGCCGGTGCGGTCGGAGATGTAAGCAATCCACTTGGCATCCGGCGACCAGGCGACTTTTTGCTCACGAATGCCGGGCGTCGTAGTCAAGTTGCGGATGCTGCCTTCCTTGGCAGGCACGGTGTACACATCGCCTCGGGCGGCGAACACGGCACGCTTGCCATCGGGCGAAATATCGAAGTCCGTAATGAGTTTGCTCACGCTGGTCCAGTGCTTCATGATCTGGTCGCGGTCAGCGGGCAGGTAGATGGTCAGCTTCTTGTCCTGCTGGCTCGCAAGATCGAAAACGTGCAGATATCCGCCATTTTCGAAAATGATCGAGTCCGGGCCCAAACTCGGCCACATGACATCGAAATCGGTATAGCGGGTAAGCTGCGCAATCTGCTTCGAACCGGTGTCGTAACTGTAAAGGTTCAGGCGATGGTCGTCGCCCCGATCCGAGGTGAAATAAATGGTATTCCCATGCCACATGGGGAACGTGTCGGTGTGCTCGGTATGCGGGATGGTCGCTTCCACGACATTGTTCTTGATGTCGTAGATGGTGATGTCCTGGGCCATGCCGCCGGTGTAGCGCTTCCACTGGCGGAAATTACGGAAGATCTGGTTGTAAGCGATCCTGGTGCCGTCGGCGGAGAACGAAGTCAGCCCGCCCTCCGGGACAACCATGGCCTCGGGCAAGCCGCCATCCACGCCGATGCTGAACGGGCGCTTGGTCCAGCCGTTCGAGGCGTCGAAGCGGGACAGAAAAATGATACGCTTGCTGTCCGGCGACCAGTTGATGACTTCATTGTTGACGCCCATGCGGTCGCTTAGGGGTGGGCCGCCCTGATAAAAAGTCAGCTGCCTGGGTTGGCCGCCATCAGCCGGCATCACGTACACATTGAAATTGCCGTCGTACTGGGCGGTGAAGGCCAGCCATCGCCCGTCAGGCGAGAATTTGGGAAACAGCTCGCGGCCAGGATGCGAAGTGACGCGCCGCGCGACACCTCCGGAAGTAGAGGCCAACCACAGGTCCCCTCCATACATGAATGCGATTTTGTCTTTATAAACATCGGGAAAGCGCATCAATCGGCCTTCCTGCATCTCCTGGCCCAGGGCCAGGCAGGCACATCCCACTACGAACAGGCCAATCCACTTCTTGAATAAAGGCATCAGGGCTCCTCCTTGCAGAGCAATCCAATCTGGAAACTGAATTGGAAATCCATTGGGACGAGAAACGTGCGATTGTATCAGTTTGGCCGGATGGCAGGTATGAGCTATGACTGCCCTCCGTGTCCACCTACGATCGAGCCAGGACACACGAAGCCATAGATTGGACGGGCCAGTTCAAGAAAGGTAAGCCGCGCCTTGCCTGCCGATATTTCCGCCAACTTCCCGAGACGGCGCCCGCCGGCGGCATTGGCCTATAATGCGTCTTCCTCGCGATCAAGGAGAAATTTGTCGTGGCAAACAAAAGGTCGATTGACAGCCATACCGTTCCGGAGCGAAGACAGTTTCTGCAAACCGGCCTGGTTGGCGGGCTGGGCGCGGTGCTATTGCCTGCTCTCACCGGGGCGCGGGCGCTGGCACTTCCCTCCCCCTCCGCTCCCGAGCCGGCGCCCTTCGAACTGGCTGAGATCACGATCGCGGATCTCCAGCAAGGCATGACCTCGGGCCAGTTCACCGCGCATTCGGTTACCGAAAAGTATCTGTCCCGGATCGATCAGATCGACAAACATGGCCCTTCGGTAAACAGCGTGATCGAGATCAATCCCGACGCGCTGGCGATTGCGAACGCTCTCGACAAAGAACGACGCGAGAAGGGACCACGCGGCCCCATGCATGGTTTGCCGGTTCTTATCAAAGACAACATCGACACTGCCGACGGGATGATGACGACCGCAGGATCGCTGGCACTGGTGGGCGGCAAGCCAGACAAAGACGCGTTCGTGGCACAGAAACTGCGCGAGGCGGGAGCCGTCATCCTGGGGAAGACCAACCTCAGCGAGTGGGCAAACATTCGCTCCAGCCATTCCACGAGCGGGTGGAGCGGGCGCGGCGGTTTGACCCGGAATCCCTACGCGTTGGACCGCAATCCCTGCGGATCGAGTTCCGGCTCGGGCGCCGCCACGTCGGCCAACTTGTGCGTTGTGGCGGTCGGCACGGAGACCGATGGCTCGATCGTCTGTCCTTCGTCCTCGAATGGACTGGTAGGCATTAAGCCAACGGTGGGCTTGCTGAGCCGCTTCGGGATCGTTCCCATCTCCCACAGCCAGGACACGCCGGGACCGATGGCGCGAACGGTAAGGGATGCAGCCACGCTGCTGGGCGCCTTGACAGGAATTGATCCTCACGACTCGGCCACAGCGGCTAGCCAGGGTCACGCCCTCAGCGACTACACGAAATTTCTCGATCCCAATGGCTTGCGCGGCGCGCGCATTGGTGTAGCCCGGAAGTACTGGGGCTTCAATGATGCCGTGGACGATCTGATGAATGGCCTGCTCGACGAAATGAAGCGGCAAGGGGCGATTCTCGTGGATCCCGCCGATCTGCCCAGCCACGGCAAATTCGACGATACCGAGTTACAGGTGCTGCTCTATGAACTGAAGGCCGACCTGAATGCGTATCTTGGGGCGCGGCCAGGCGTGCCGGTGAAGTCACTCAAGGACGTGATCGTCTTCAACGATCGCAACCGCGACCGGGAGATGCCCTATTTCGCTCAGGACCTTTTCGTTCGCGCCGAAGAAAAAGGACCGCTCACCAGCAAAGAATATCTGGATGCGCTGGCCAACGATCAGCGGCAATCGCGCACCGAGGGCATCGACGCCATCATGGACCAGCATCAGCTCGATGCTCTGGTTGCACCGACGGCGGGGCCGGCCTGGCTGACCGATCTGGTCAACGGCGATCATGCCGCCGGAGGCAGCTCAAACGCAGCTGCGGTGGCCGGATATCCCGACATCACGGTGCCGGCAGGAATGCTCTCGGGCCTGCCGGTGGGGGTATCGTTCTTCGGCCGGGCGTGGAGTGAGCCAACGCTGATCAGAATCGCCTACGCGTTCGAGCAAGCCACCAAAGTGCGAACGCCTCCGAAGTTCTGGGAGACTGTGCCGCCGGATAATCTCGGTAAAGCTTGAATCGAAGAGTTCCCTAAAAGAGCTACTGAGAACGCGGAGAAACCCTTTGCGACCGCAGCGGCGGCTCTTTGCGACTACGGCCATTTAAGCTGTGGCGTTCTCTAACCAGGCGGGGAGTAGTGGTAGAAGGTGTCAATCAGCCCGATCCCCCGGCGAATCTCCTGCTCCCCGCGGTCGCGGATCTTCGGAGTGATCCGGTTATGAATTCCGAGGGGGTCGTTCACCAGGTCGAAGTAGTAATTCCGGTGATTGACTGCGTCCACGATGAACAGCGACTTGCCACGATCGCCAAGCATCCCATAGACCGGCGCATAGCTCGACACCAACAGATAATCCGAGCCCAGATAGCTGTCCAGTTCTTCGCGAGTTCGAGTGAACAGCGGCCGTCCGTACAGCTCATTCTTCACGATCGGCCCGTGTCCGAGCAGGGAATAAAGGCTGGGTGTAATGTCGAGCGAAAAGGCAACCTGCCGCGGGTCCCAGACAAACTCGGGCTGCATTCTCGGTGGGATGTGAAAGATGAGCGGAATTCGCATGACTTCGGGGAACAGGAAATCCGAGTGCCCGTAGCGGCCAAATTCGCCGTAGGAGTCGCCGTGGTCCGAGGTGAGAATAATAATGCTGTTTTCATACAAGCCACGGGCCTTCAGGAAACCGAGAAATTCGCCAAAAGCTGCGTCCATGCGCCGCAGTTCAGCGATTGAAATCTCGCGCCTCGTACCATGTGCCCGGGAGCGCTCCAGATTCAAGGTGTGGACGTTTTGCGGCTGAGTATAGGCAAAGATCGGCTTGCTCCGGTCAGACCGGGTGTCGATCTTCGATTCCAGTTCCTTCACCGTAGGAATGAAGTCGAGATCGCTCCACAGCGGCGCTTTTTCATCCAGCTTCACAATGTTGGTGGAGGGATGAAGGATGATCTGGAGAATCGGGTCGACGCTGATGTAGCTCTCGTATCCATCGGTGTCGAGCAGTTTTTGCAGAGAGTTCATCGGGTAGAACGGCTCGATGTACTGTTTGTGCAACTGCATGGCGCCGGTCCAGATGGCGGGCTCGGAGAGCGCAGTCCCCGCATAGTGACTGTAGGCGTTCTCCATGACTACACTGTCGCGCGCGAACTGATCGATCTGTGGGGTGAAGTCGACCGAGGAGTTGTAAGGTCCGACGTAATCACGGCGCAGGCTGTCGAAAACAAAGAAAAAGATGTTCGGCTTCACACCTGGGGTCGGCTGCAGATTGTCCACCAGCTTTACATCCGCAGGACGAACGGTCACGTTCCGGCCAAGATTCGTATTATCGCGCAAGAACTGATAGAAGCCGCTATACGCCTCGTTGTTCACCGAGCGCGACAGAATGTCGTAAGCGGTTTTGAAAGAGATGTCGGCTCCAGCGTAGTTGTCGAACAGCGCGTCCCAATCCATACCCTTTTCGACCGCCCGCGAATGAGCGGACCCCTGGAACGCAGCCAGCCCGATTGCGCCGCAGATCAGGATTGCTAACGCCATCCTGCGGGCGGTTTGGGTGTGTAGCCAACCTCCGCTGCAGCGAAGCAGGGCGATAGCCAGTCCCCAGATGAGCACGACTGCGAGTTTCTGTAGAACAAAGTCCCAATCGGTAGGCCCGAGTTGGATGGGAACGTAGTACGCCGCTGTCGCAAGCCCGGCGGCAGCTGTCACGCGCAGGGTTGCGCCCGTAACCGCTCCCGACTGCAAAACCTTTGTGCTGGCGAACGCCGCACGGACCCCGGCAATCAATCCGCTGACATACAGAACGAAGACCAGAGACGTGGTGGCCGCGAAAATGTTCGCTTGCAGGCCGTCGAAGGAAATCGTCGGCAGCACGATGTAGCGGATCACACCGCCACAGACCATCCAGGCCAATAGCAGATTCAGCAGGAATCCAGTTCGATGGGGCCACCCGGTCTTGCGGCTCACGACCCCGATCAGCAGAACCGCCGCCCCGAACAAAGTGAATATGGCCAGATGAGCGACCAGACTTGCTGCCAGAGAAAGCGCGGACAGGGCCTGGGCGCCTTCGCTTGCATGAACCGCTCGCTGAAGAAGAGATGTCGCCGCAAAAGTCAACGTCACGGCAATCGCGGCGAATGTCGTAGTTGCTAGATTCATTCGCGCCCGTGCGTGGTTACGGGTTTCAACGTCATCAGACACCAGATCCAGGCTCGCGAGCCAGAGCAGCGGGAACAGAGCCAGCATGCTCCAGACGTAGGCGAAAAAATCGCGCAACATGGTGGCTAGAGCAGGCCGGAACAAAAGGTAGATGCCCACGGCAACGTGCAGCCCCACAAAAGCCGCCGCCGAGCGACGCGTTCTCTCCGCACGCAGCTCCGGGATCAATGTGATCGCGACCGCCGCAACCAGGAGCACGTATAAATAGGAGTGGATGCGCACAAAAGCCGGCAGCCACGCCAGCAAGGGGTTATGAATAAAACCGAAATAGGTGAAGGGAATGTACAGCAGCAGACAATAGACGGAAGTGATCAGCAGGAATACGCCAAAAGCCGCCCGCGCAATGAAGAAGAAGAGTGCTTTAGTAATTCGCAAAGCCGACCTCGATGTGGTCACTTCTCTGGGCTCGGGCGTCCCTGCCATCGGATCAATTTGTGTAGGAGTAAGGCTCATGCAAACGGCTTTTGGCTCACACCACCCCGTTTGCTCAGCCTAATTGCCAAACGCATCGGTTACAAGTGACTGAGGTACCTTGATTTAAACGCTTCACCGCACCCTCTATTTCGCAGCCTCGGGGCAGCTTCGCGAACGCACCGCCGGCAGTATCCGGCTGACAAGCTCGCGCTCCGACACTGGATCTTTGAGAATGGACCATCCGGTAAAGACGGCGATCATGTCCTCTTCCGGAAAGACCATGAGGCGTTGCCCGCCGAATCCAATTGCCGCCCAGATGTAGCCGGGCCGGTCGGTGCGAGGCAGGAGCCACCACTTGAATCCATACTTGAAGCCGTCGTCCGCGTCGATCAAGGGCGACAGTGACTGCTTCACCCACTCCTTCGAGACGACCCGTTTCCCGTTCCACATGCCGTCATGCAGGTAAAGGTATCCAATCTTCGCCAGATCGGCTCCATTTAGATACAGTCCGCCTTCGGTATCGACAACGCCCAACGGCGTGCGCTTCCAGTAGTGCTTGATGCCCAGTGGCGTGAACAGATACTTCTCTCCATACTTCTCGATGTCCTGCCCGGTCTCCTTCTGGAAAACGTAGGCCAGCAACTCGGACACGCCGCTGCTGTAATTGAAAAGCTTCCCCGGCTCCTGGGCCATGGGCTTGTCGATTACGTACCGCACCCAATCGTCGGTCGCTTCCATGAGGCTGGAGTCGCTGCGCGGGTCGTCGTAGGGGACATTTTCATTCCAGTCGAGTCCTGTCGACATGGTCAAAACATCGCGCAACCTAATGCGGCGCTTGCGATCGTCCACATTCTTCACTTTGGCCGCATCGAAATAATTCAGTAACGGTGTGTCGAGGCCAGCTTTGAAGTCACCGCGGGTGATCGCAATGCCGAGAATTACCGATGACACGGTCTTGCTCACTGACTGCATACTGTGCAGATCGGATCCGTGATAGTACGGGTGCCAGGTGGGATCAAAGTAATTGTAAGAACCGGTCAAGCGGGCGTTCAACGGCCCCCGAGTCTTGGCCTGTTTGCCGTAGATTTGCCCGTAGTCATGGGAATACCTGCCCTCGTACACTTCCCTGCCGCAGCGAAATAGTTGAAAGTTGTCTACCAGCGCATATTTGCCGCTGGCAAAATCAGCGTTCAATACGGCGAGGGGCGTCTGATCGAGCCCAACGCTGGCAGGCTTAGCTCTCACCCAGCCTGACGTCGGCCAAGGCGTCGCCGGCACCCTCTGCGGCGACGCCGTGAGAATTGAGAAAACAACTCCAGCGATCAATACGGCAACCACACGGATTTTCCCCATGGTGTGCGCCCTCAACCGAATGGACAATACGGGGACGGCGGTACGGTGTCAAGGCAAGGAAGCGCCGGTTTGAGGCTGGGAGGTGTCCGAAGCGCGCACCAGCATGGCGAGCCGTGGAAACGAGAATCGTCCGGCTGCGTCGTCGATGACGT
>Ga0335079_10005669_pt1 | contig 14273 bp, 11 predicted proteins | sample Lox_Sample_33_FD_206719 | JGI IMG/M metagenome (GOLD analysis project Ga0335079, IMG submission 206719) | Soil microbial communities from Loxahatchee National Wildlife Refuge, Florida, United States - Lox_Sample_3.3 | ecosystem: Environmental > Terrestrial > Soil > Wetlands | place: USA...
CTCCCGTAGGAGTCTGGACCGTGTCTCAGTTCCAGTGTGGCTGATCATCCTCTCAGACCAGCTACCCATCGAAGGCTTGGTGGGCCGTTACCTCACCAACTACCTAATGGGACGCAGGCTCATCAATAGGCGCCCTTGCGGGCCTTTAACAACTGTCACCATGCGGTGCCGCTGCATCATCGGGTATTAGCCTCGATTTCTCGAGGTTGTCCCCGTCCTAAAGGCAGATTGCCTACGTGTTACTCACCCGTGCGCCACTTTACTCAGGGTATTGCTACCCCTTTCTCGTTGACTTGCATGTGTTAAGCACGCCGCCAGCGTTCGTCCTGAGCCAGGATCAAACTCTCCGTTGTAGTTTTTAAATTCAAACCTACAGTGTCGAGTTTGAAACTTGGCCACATTACCTTCCGCCCGAAGACGGAAACTAATCTTAGCCAAGGTGAAGCTCTGCTAAGATTGACGTATGGCTATGCACACTAATTGTCAAAGAACTCCAGCCTTTTTGAGGCTGCCGCAATTTGAGCGGGCATTAAATATACGAAAACCGGCCCCGATTGTCAATACCTGAGAAGACTTATTGCAACGTCTCTTGAAGAGAATTGTTGCAGTATCAGGGAAGGGTAAGTATGATACGCGATTTCGGCAGGAAAGTCAAGGAGAATCTTCAGGTGGAGAGGATTCTGGCAAGCCGCCAGAGGTCGTTATCGAGCTCCTTCCTCTTCGACCAGGTGTCTTTCAGCGGGGTGTAGGAGATCTTCCCATGTATATCCCCGACCATCACGCCGGTCTGCCCCTCCAGGAGCGCGTCCACGGCCGCCACGCCCATCCTGCTCGCCAGGATCCTGTCGCGGGCCGTCGGGCTCCCCCCCCGCTGGATGTGGCCGAGGACGCAGACGCGGTAGTCGTATCCGGCCGTGTCCTTGATCTTCTCGGCCAGGCTGAACGCTCCCCCTTCTTCCTCCCCCTCGGCCACGATGATGATGGCGCTCGACTTGACTTTCTTGTACGTCTCGAGGTACTCCCTCAGCGCCTGGACGTTCGTGCGCGTCTCGGGGATCGCGACGTACTCGGCACCGCTGGAAATCCCCACGTCGACGGCGATAAAGCCCGCGTCGCGCCCCATCACCTCGACGTAGAAGAGGCGGTCGTGGGATGCGGCCGTGTCGCGGATCTTGTCGATCGCCTCCATCGCGGTGTTCACGGCGGTGTCGTAGCCGATTGTGAAATCCGTGCCGAAGAGATCGTTATCGATCGTGCCGGGCACGCCGACGACGGCGAACCGGTGCTCCTCGGCGAGGCAGACGGCCCCGTGAAACGTCCCGTCGCCGCCGATGGCGACAAGTCCCTCGATCCCCGCCTTGCTCAACTGCTCGGCAGCTTTCGCGCGCCCCTCGGGCGTGCGGAACGCCTCCGAGCGCGCGGTGCGCAGGATCGTTCCCCCCCGCTGGATGATGTTCGAGACGGAGCGCGCGCCGAGGTCGACGAAATTCCCCTCGATCATCCCCTCGTACCCGTGCTGGATGCCGATGACCTCGCAGCCGTTATAGAGCCCGGTGCGGACGACCGCGCGCACGCAGGCATTCATTCCCGGAGCGTCGCCACCGCTCGTAAACACCCCCACCCTGTTCATAAGAACTCAATGGATAATGGTCAATGGACAATAGTCGATGGTCAATGAGATTGGCTATTGTCCATCGACTATTGACTATTGTCAATCGGGCTTCATCAATTCTTCAAGTGACCAATCCTGCATGCGTGCGAACATCTGAAGATCCGTGAGCTCGTAGTGTATCGGCGTGATGGAGATGCAATTATCCCTGACGGCGATCTGGTCGGTGTCGGGATCGGTGTCCTTGATGTCCATGCGGCCCGTGAGCCAGAAGTACTCCCTCCCGGCCGGGTCGCGGCGCACGTCGAACGTGTCGTCCCACGACGAGAGGCCCTGGCGCGTGACGCGCACACCCGCGATCGCGGAGGGGGAAACGGCAGGCACGTTCACGTTCAGGAGCGTCCCCGGGGGAAGTCCCTCCGCCACCACGCGGGCGGCGAGCCTGGCGGCGAACCGCGCGGCGAACGAGAAATCCGCCGGCCCGTGCGTCGTGAGCGAGACGGCCATCGACGGGATGCCGAGCACCGTTCCCTCGGTCGCGGCGGAGACCGTCCCGGAGTAGAGGATGTTGATGGCGGTGTTCGAGCCGTGGTTGATGCCGGAGATCAGGAGGTCCGGCGGCTCCTTGAGCAGGAAGCGGACGCCGAGCTTCACGGCGTCGGCGGGCGTGCCGTCCACCGCGTGACCGAAAAACTCGCCGTTCTTCGAGAACGGCATCGCGCGCAGGGGATAGTTCATCGTGATCGCGTGGCCCACCGCGCTCTGCTGCTTGTCGGGAGCCACGACGGTCACGCGGGCGATCTTCTTCAACTCGCACGCGAGCGCGTAGATCCCGGGCGCATCGATGCCGTCGTCGTTGGATACCAGGACATGGAACGGCTTCACCTGCCCCCCGCGCGTGATGATGCCCGGAATGCCTGGCCGGGCGGCGGAGACCCCTTCGCGTTCTTCACCGTCAGTAGCTTTCTTTCATCGTGGGGAATTCACCCGACTTCACATCGCTGATGTAACGCCGGAAGGCGCCGCGCATCGCCTCCGCCATCTCCGCGTACCTGCGCACGAACCGCGGCTTGAACTCCTCGGTCATGCCGAGCATGTCATGCACCACGAGCACCTGGCCGTCGCACCCGGGGCCGGCCCCGATCGAAATCGTCGGCACGCGGATCGCCCGCGTCACGCGGCGCGCGAGTGCGGCGGGGATTTTTTCCAGGACGATGGCAAAGACCCCGGCCGCGGCGAGCGTCTTCGCATCATGCATGAGCTGGGCCGCTTCCCCTTTCTCCTGCGCCCGCACCTCGTACGTGCCGAACCGGTTGATCGCCTGCGGCGTGAGGCCGAGGTGGCCCATGACCGGGATCCCGATCTTCACCAGGTGCCGCACGATCCCCGCGACGTATTCCCCCCCTTCGATCTTCACGGCCCCGGCCCCGACCTCTTTCATGACGCGGCCGCAGTTGCGCACGGCCTCCTCGAGGCTGTTCTGGTAGGACATGAACGGCATGTCGACCACGATCAACGCGTTGCGGACGGCGCGCTTGACCGCCTTTGCATGGTAGATCATGTCGTCCACAGTCACCGGGAGCGTCGTCTCGTGCCCCTGCACCACGTTTCCCAGGCTGTCCCCCACCAAGATGATGTCGATGCCCACCTGGTCGAGGAACTTCGCGGTGAGATAATCGTACGCGGTGAGCATCGCGATCTTCTCCCCCGCCCGCTTCATCGTGACGACTGTCTTGGTGGTCACCACGCGGGGCGAGGTCTTCTGTGCCGTGCTCATGCTCTCCTCACGACGGATGTGAACGGACCCTGCGTCAAACGCTACTCCCCACTCACGTTGACTCCGATTGGAGCTGCTGCGAACGTTGCGCTTCACTCACGATGAATGTGAATGGACGCCGGCCTCGAACGATACGCCCCACGCCTCCTCGAAGCCGCGACGGATGCAGGCCCCCAGCCGGTCCATCGCCACGGGTCCCCCGGTGATCGTGCCGAGATCGGCGGTCTTCGCACGGAGCAGCTCCCGGATCCGGTCGCGCGCGGCGGCGTCGCCCGCCGCAAGGTAGTCCGCGAGCCGCAGGTGCGCCGCGCCGCAGAGTATGGACCCGTGCTGGAGCACCGCGTCCCCTTCCGGTCCCCCGAAGCGGCGCTGCGCGCTCCCGACCAGCTTCCTGCCGCGGAACTCGATCTCGTAGCGGGCCGAGCTGGTGAAGCAGGGAACCGAGGAGACGGAGCGGTACTCGGCCGGGAAATCCGGCTGGGATTTCTGCAGCGCCACGTCGACGCCGAAGAGGGCGAGTCCCCGGACCAGCGCCGCGCTGATGTCGTTGTACACCTCGAGCACGCTTCTCCTGCCCGTCCGCATCACCACGCTGTAGGTGAGCTCCTCCGCGTGCAGGATCGCCCTCCCTCCCGTGGGGCGCCGGACGATGTCGATCCCGTCGGCGGCGCACCGGGCGGCGGCGATCTCCCCTGCCGCCTGGTTGTACCCGAGCGAAATCGCCCACGGACGCCACCGGAAGAGGCGCAGGACCGGTCCCCCCTCCCCCGCGGCGAGCGAGCGGGCAAGCGATTCGTCCAGGGCCATGTTCTCCGCCCCGGTCATCGCCCCCGAATCGATGAACGACCAGGGCGCCATCGCCTAGCGCCGGAGACGAGGCGCGGCCAGGATTCCCCGTTTGCTCCTGCCGATGAACTCCACCACATGCTGCACCTCGGGAACGCCGATGAGCGCCCCGTCCTCTCTGATGCGTGCAACCGCCTGGGAGACGTTGAGTCCCGAGCGGTAGATCAGCGTGTACGCGCGGTCGAGCGCGTCGATCGACGCGGCGCTGAAGCCCCGGCGCCTGAGGCCGATCGAGTTCAGTCCCTCAAACGCGAGGGGCTCGCCCCCCGCCAGGATGTAGGGAGGAACGTCTTTGGGAACGCGGAGGCCGCCGCCGATCATCGCGTGGCACCCGATGTTCACGAACTGGTGCACCGGCGTGATCCCGCCGATCGTCACCCAGTCCTCCACGTGGATATGCCCGGCGAGCATCGCGGCGTTGGCCATGATCACGTGGTTGCCGAGCACGCAATCGTGCGCGATGTGCGTGAACGCCATCAGGAAGCAGTCGCTACCGATGACCGTGCGCCCCCCTTCGTTCGTCCCGCGGTGCAACGCCGCGTACTCCCGGACGGTAGTCCTGTCGCCGATCTCGCAGGTCGTCTGCTCACCCGCGTACTTCAGGTCCTGCGGGACGTGGCCGACCACCGCCCCGTGGTGTATCCGGCACTCCTTCCCGATTCTCGCCCCCTGGCCGATCAGGGCGTTGGCCGCGACCGTCGAACCGTCGCCGATCTCGGCGCCGTCCTCCACGATGGTGAAGGGGCCTATGGAAACGTTCGTGCCGAGGCGGGCCCTCGGGCTCACCACGGCACGCGGATCAATGGCTATGCTCATGCGCTGTTCAGTTCATTGTGGGGGTGGACCGTGCCGGCGTTCGCGCGCGCCCCCCGTCACCTCCCGTCCCATCCTGCTGCACCTCGTTGCGGGGCACGATGGACGCCAGCATCTCGGCCTCGGCAACGAGCGTGCCGTCCACGAACGCGAGGCCTTTCATCTGGCAGATGCGGCTCTTCCGGCTCATCATCGTCAGCTCGAACACCACCTGGTCGCCCGGGAGCACGGGCTTCCGGAATTTGGCGTTGTTGATCGCCATGAAATACACCAGCTTGTCCCCCGGGTTCTCGATCCCGTTCAGCAGCAGGATCCCCCCCGTCTGTCCCATGGCTTCCAGGATGAGGACGCCGGGCATGACCGGGCGGCCGGGGAAGTGTCCCTCGAAGAACGGCTCGTTCGCGGTCACGTTCTTCACACCGACGATCTTCTCGTCCATCTGGAACTCGATGATCTTGTCGATGAGGAGAAACGGGTACCGGTGCGGGAGGATCTTCTTGATCGCGTTGATGTCAAAGACCACCCCTTCCTTCCGCTCGTGCTGGTACCTCCGGATGAGCTTCTTCTGCTGGTAGAGCTTCCGCACCATGCGCGCAAACGCGATGTTGCTCGCGTGTCCCGGCCGCGCGGCCAGGATCTGCGCCTTGAGCGGGACGCCGATCAGGGCGAGGTCGCCCATCACGTCGAGCAGCTTGTGGCGCGCCGGCTCGTTGGGGAAATGGAGCGTCCGGTTGTTCAGCACCCCGTTGCTCCCCAGTATGACCGCGTCCCGGATCCCGAGCTTGCCCGAAATCCTCTTGATCTCGGCGTTGTCCAGCTCCCGGTCGACGATCACGATCGCGTTGTCGAGGTTTCCCCCCTTGATCAACCCCTGCTGGTGCAGGACCTCGACCTCGTGCAGGAAGCAGAACGTGCGGCACGGCGCGAAATCGGCGACAAACTCCTTCTCCAGGCTGAACAGCCCGGTGTGCTGGCTCCCCAGCGCGGGATTGTTGTAGTCAACCATCACCGTGATGCGGTAGTCGTCCGTCGGGAGGGCGACGATGTCGACCTTTTTCTCCTCGTTGTGGTAGTGGACCGTCTGGTCGATGATCAGGTAGTCCTTCGGCGCCTCCTGCTTCTCGAATCCCGCCCTGAGCAGGACGTCCACGTACGGCTTGGCGCTCCCGTCGCCCACCGGGGGCTCGTTGGCGTCGAGCTCGATGAGCACGTTGTCAATCTGGAGCCCCACCAGCGCGGCCATCACGTGTTCGACCGTGTGGATGCGCGCCTCCCCGACTTCGATCGTGGTCCCGCGCGAGATATCGACCACGTGGTCGACGTCCGCGGGCACCTCCGGCGATCCGCCGAGGTCAACGCGGCGGAACCGGATGCCGTAGTTCTCGGGCGCCGGCTTGAACGTCATCGTCGAGATGCTGCCGGTATGAAGGCCGATGCCGCTGAACGACACCGGCTGCTTGATCGTGCGCTGCTGGACGAGCATGGGTTCTCCCGAGATCTGGCTCCCGATGAATTGCGCTCACACCCGCGACTTCAGTCCCTCAAGCTCCCTGCGCAGGGCGTCCACGTCGGCCTTGAGCTCCCGGATCAGCGCGAGCGCCTCGGGGAGCTGCGGCATCGCTCCCATGATACGCGAGGCCTGCCGGAACGGGACGGCCGGCGATCCCATGAACGTCACGCCGGGGTCCGGGGCGGACCGGTGGACGCCCGACTGGGCGCCGAATTTGCAGTCATCGGCGATCGCCAGGTGTCCGGTGAACCCCACCTGCCCGCCGATCATGTTGTGCCTGCCGATCTTCGTGCTCCCGGAGATGCCCGCCTGGGCGGCAATCACGGTGTGGGCGCCGATGACGACGTTGTGCGCGACCTGGATCAGGTTGTCGAGCTTCGCCCCCCGCTCGATGCGCGTCTCCCCCATCGTTGCACGGTCGACCGCGCAATTGGCGCCGATCTCGACGTCGTCCTCCACGACGACGATGCCGAGCTGCGGGATCTTCTCGTACGTGCCGTCGTCCCTGGGGGCGAACCCGAAGCCGTCGCTCCCGATCACGGTGCCGGAATGGATGATCACGCGCGAGCCGATCCGGCACCCCTCGCGCACCGTGACGTTGGCGTAGAGCAGCGTCCGTTCGCCCACCGTGACGCCGCGCCCGAGCACGGTCCCGGGGAGTATCATCGTCTCCTCGCCGATCGCGCTCCCCGCCCCGACGACGGCGTGTGCGCCGATGCGGACGCCCGGCCCGAGCGTGACGCCGGGCTCTACGACGGCCGCAGGGTGAATTCCGGGAGGAAGAGGATCTTCCGGTGGGTGAAACAGGAGCAGGGCCTTGAGAAACGACGTGTACGGATCGCTCACCCGGAGGTAGGCCGCGTGCGCTCCCGCGGGGCGCTCCGCGTCCTTCCCCACGATCACCGCGGAGGCCCGGGTGCTCTCCAGGAACTTCCGGTATTTCGGGTTGGCCAGGAAGCTGATGTCGCCCGGGGCCGCCTCCTCGATCTTTGCCACGCGCGCGATGACGGTCGCGGCATCCCCCTCGACGGCGGCACCGAGTGCGGCGGCGATGTCACGCACGGTCATCATGGGCGGCGGAGGAGGTTATTTGCCGAACGTCTGCATCCGCTGCAGGACAAGCTGGGTGAGGTCGTACTTGTCGTTGGCGTAGAGCACGAGGATCTCGCCGCTCCGGTCGAAGATGTAATCGTATCCCTCGTCCTTCGCGATCTGCTCCAGCACGTGGAACATTTTGTTCTGGATCGGCTTCATCACCTCGTTCTGTTTCTGAAACAGCTCGCCGTTCTGGCCGAACTTCTTGTTGCGGTAATCGGTGATGCTCTGGTCCAGCTCGCGCAGCTCCCGCTCCTGGTCCGCCCGCACCTGGTCGGTCAGGATCAGCTTCCGCTTCTCGTAGTCGTCGTACTTCTTCTTCCAGTCGGCCTGCATCTTCTGGAGCTCCGCCTCCCAGGTCGCGACCGTCGCGTCGATCGACTTCTGGGCGTCGATCGCCTCCGGGAGCGTCTGCATGATCGTCTCGGAGTTGATGTGCCCGATCTTCATCTGGGCCGGCGCGCCGGCGCAACAAAGCGCCAGGAGCGCGGCCACGGCGAACCGTTTCATGCCTTCCCCTCCTTACACAGCGTTAACCGCGCCTCAGCCTGTCGATCACCTTGTAGGTGATGTCGTCTTTCGGGTCGCCGTAGAGGAGGATCTGGATCTGCTCGGTCTTGTCGAACACGAAATTGTACTTCAGCTCCTTCGCCACGGTGGCGATGGCGGCCTTGATGCGATCGCGGATCGGGTTGATGATGATCTCCGTCTGCCGCGCGAGCACCCCGTCCTGCCCGAAGCGACTGACCTTGAACTCCTGGATCGCCCGCTCCTGCTCTAGCAGCTTCTGCTGCTCGCTCTTCTTGGTGGCGTCGTTGTAGAGCGCCTCTTTCTTCTGGTACTCGGCGTACTTGTCCTGGAGGTCCTTCGTCATCGCATCCGCGGAATCCTGCATCGGCTTGCCGATGCCGTCGATCCGCTTCTGCGCTTCCTGCGCCGCCGGCAGCTCCTGGAAGATCTTGGACGAATTCACGAACGCGATGCGCTGCTGTGCGCCCGCGGTGGCGGCGCACAACAGCACGGCGGCGCCGATCAGGGAAAGCAAACGAATGTTCACGAGATCCTCATAGTGAGAGTGAGTACTGGGTGTGGCCTAGATTGTCCCGCCTGCGGCGGGATGCAAAAATCGCACTTCGCAAAAAACGCTCCTAGACTCGCGATGACGGGGGGACAGTGTCAGAACCCCTTGCCGAACTGGAAGTGGAAATGCCAGCCGGAGGGCGTCGTCACGCCGGGCACGGGATTGTCGAAGCCGAAGCCGTAGTCAAAGCCGAGGAGCCCGATCGGCTGGATCTGGATCCTGGCGCCGAACCCGGCGGAGCGCTTCAGGTCGAAGAAATTCGCCTCCGAGAGCGTGGGGTAGACGTTGCCCCCCTCCGCGAACAGGAGGAAGTAAATCGGGATCGGGTTGATCGTGGCGGCGAAGCGCAGCTCGAGCGTCTGCTTCGTCATCACGTTGCCGTAGCCCACGGTGCCGACGTCGTTGCGCACGCCGATCGACTGGTCGTCGTACCCCCGCAGCGGGGTCGTGGCGACGTACCCGAGACCCGTCCCCCCCATGATGAACTCGTCGATCGGGTTGATCAGCGACGCGCCGATCGGGGCCAGGTAGCCGTACGTCGAGCTCCAGTACAGCGCGACCCGCGTGCTGTTGAACATCGGCAGGTACCACTCCGACGAGAAGATCCACTTCGTGAAGTTGATGTTGCCCGGGAGCAGGGGGCCGCCCGACATCTGGATCGACAGCGAGACGTTGGAGCCGAACGTCGGGAAGACGGGATTGTCGATGCTGTTGCGGGTGATGATCTGCGTGACGCTGACCTGCTTGGAGATCCCCTCGCGGTAGATCCCCTCGCCCGCGCGGACGTCGTTCGACTGGAAGTTCACGATCCAGTCGCCGCGGAAGAAGTCGTCCGGCCACTTGAAGCGCCGCCCGATCCGGACGGACGCGCCCGTCTGCTGCAGGTCGAACCCGTAGATCTGCCTGGTGTCAAAGAGCGTCACCCCGAGCAGCGTGGGCTCTCCCATCAGCCAGGGCTCGGTGAACCCGAGGCTGAACGTCCTGAACCGGTTCCCCTCGCCGAACTGCCACTGGAAATCGAGGATCTGTCCCGCGCCGCCGGAGAGCGGCTCGCTGATCGAGAAGTTGTTGATCGTGAAGCCGAGCGCTCCCGTGACCCCGAAGACCCCGCTGTACCCGACGGAGGCGTTGATGTTGTCGCTCGATTTTTCCTCGACATCGTACGTCAGGTCGACCGTCTTGTCGTCCACCAGGTTGTAGTCGGGCTTGATCTTCTCCGGGTTGAAATAGTTCAGCACGGAGAGCTGCCGGATGCTCCGCATGATCGCCGCGCGGCTGAAATAATCGCCCGGGCGCGTGAACAGCTCGCGCCTGATCACCTTCTCCTGCGTCTTGGTGTTCCCCCGGATGTTCACGTGACCGATCCGGAACTGGTTCATCTCGTACACGTTGATCGTAATGTCGATCGAGTCCTCGCCCACGCGCGTTTCGGTCGGTTCCAGGTTGACGCGGAGGTAGCCGTTGTCCAGGTAGAGCGACGCCACGTCGTTCTGCGCCTCGTTCCCCCGGAGGTTATGGTCGAACTTCTCCTGGTCGTAGATCTCCCCCGGCACCATGCCGAGGCGCTCGTTGAGCTCGTCCGCGGAGTAGACCGTGTTCCCCTGCCAGGTGATGTGGCGGATCCTGTACTGGGGACCCTCCTTCACCCGGATGAGGATGCTCATGTTCTCCTTGTTGTCGGAGTACCAGATCGTGTCGCCGAGGATCTCGGCGTCCCGGTAGCCGTGATTGTGGTAGTAGTCCAGGATCTTGACCTTGTCCTCGTCGTACTTCTTCCGGTCGAACTTCGCCGACGACCAGAATTTCCACCAGTGCTTCTCCGACGTCTCGTCCATCGCCCCGCGGAGGTCGCCGTCGGTGAAGGCGTTGTTCCCCTCGAAGTTGATGTGATCGACCGCCACCTCGACCCCCTCGTCGATCGTGATGAGGAGCTTGATCCGGTTTTTCACCGAGTCGATCCGGACGGGCTCGACCTTGATCACGGCGAGGAGATATCCGTCCTTCTCGTACAGCTTCTTGATCTCCTTCTGGATCCGGATCGGCTCGTCCGGAGCGAACACCTGTCCCTTGACGAGGGCGATCTTCTTGTTGATGTCGTCCTCGCTCACCTCCTTGCGACCGACGAATTCCACGTGGTCGAACCGGGGGAGTTCCTTCACGGAAATCAACAGGTACACGCCGTTGGCGACCTGGCGGTCGATCCCGATGCGGACGTCCTCGAAGAGCTTCAGGCCCCAGAGCCGCCGGATGGCCTGTCCCACCTGGTCGCCGGGAACGGCGATCTCGTCTCCCACCTTGAGCCCGGAGTTGGCGATGATCGCCGCCGGGTCCGCCATCGTGTTTCCCTCGACGGAGATGCCCAGGATCTTGTACATGTCCTGCGGGGTGGGTTTCTGCTGAGCGCCGGCGGGGGAACACAGGACGCACGAGGCAACCGCCAGCACCGCTACTGCCTTGATCATATCAGAGTCCCGTGACGCTCTTGATGAGCCGGCTGAAATGGGTGTCGCCCCCGGGAGCCGGACGGACCTGTTCGCTCACCATGCCGAACCGCCGCTCCCGTTTCTGGTAGTCGCGGATCGCGGCGTACAGCTCGTCGCGACGGAATCCCGGCCAGTACCGGGGGGTGATGTAAATCTCGGTGTACGCCAGCTGCCAGAGGAGAAAATTGCTGATGCGGAATTCGCCGCTCGTCCTGATCAGGAGATCCGGATCGGGGATTCCCGCCGTGGAGAGATACGACCCGAGAAGCTCGTCCGTCACCTGGTCTTCGGTGACGCCCCGCGCGAGCGCGTCGTGCACGATCCGGCGCACCGCACGGGTGAGATCCCACCGTCCGCTGTAGCTCAGGGCGAGGACCAGCGTCAGGCCCGTGTTGTCTTTCGTCTTCTGGATATCGTCCAGGAGCTCGTTCTGGACTTCCTGCGGGAGGGCGGCGATCTCGCCGATCGCCTGGATGCGCACGTTGTTGGTGTGCAGGCGGTCTGTCTCGTCCTTCAGGGCTTTCAGGAGCAGCCGCATCAGGAGCGAGACCTCTTCCTGTGGACGCTTCCAGTTCTCCGTGGAAAACGCGTAGAGCGTCAGGAACCTGACGCCGAGCTGGCCGCACGCCTCCACCGTGTCGCGGACGGATTCGACCCCCTCGGTGTGGCCCGCGATCCGGGGCATGCCCCTCTTCTTGGCCCACCTGCCGTTGCCGTCCATGATGATCGCGACATGGCGGGGGATCTCACCCGCCGCCAGCAGCTTCTCCTGGAGCTTCCGGTCTTCTCCCGTGGCCTGCTGTGGACCAGTTCCCAATGAATCGCTCTCGCCTGTTAAATGATCGGCCTGAATTCAAAATCTAACTGATTTGGCCAAGAAAGTCAAGAAATCGGGCCGGGAACGGGGGGTGCCGGGCTGAGAGCGCCGGCAATATCCTCCAGCAGGAGTAGGACATCTGAAGTGTCTGCGAGGTTGAACCGGGCACGGCTGCTCACCAGGCCCACCCGGATGGAAAACGCGCTCTCGGGGAGCGCGCTGAAGAGATCTTCATCAGTCGTGTCGTCGCCCGAGGCGAGTATGAAATCGTACCGCCCCTGCGAAAGCCAGTGGAGGGCCGCCACCCCCTTGTCGACGCCCGCGCTCCGCACCTCGATCACCTTTTTCCCCCGGAGAACCTGCACGTCGATGTTCGCCGTGATGCTCGTCAGGTGGGCCACCATATCGCCGGCGAGCGCCTCAGCCTGCTCCGGGTGGGCGCCGCGGAAATGCCACGCCACGGAGTACTCCTTTTCCTCGATAAAGGCCCCGGGGAGCCGGTCCATGTAGCGCTCCAGGATGGGGATGATCCGGGGCTTCCAGCCGCTGCGCAGTTCCCGGAGCGGCCGCCACTCCGCCTGCGCCTCCCTGATCCAGGCGCCGTGTTCGGCGGCGAGGTCAAGGGGGAGCGCGCCGAGCCATTCGTCGAGCGTGGTGCGGTCCCTCCCGCTCAGGACAACGACGGTCGTCGCGGGATCGCCGGCCAGCCGGCGCAGCAGCGACAGGAGGCGCGCGCCGGGCCTGGCGCCGGCAGGCGTCTGCACGATCGGCGCGAGCGTCCCGTCGTAGTCGAGGAGGAGGAGACGCCTGGCCGCTTGCGCCCAGCGCCCGAGGATATCCCCCCTGGCGCGCGCCGGGAGCACCATCGCCTCGAACTTCTCCTGCTCCCCCTTCTGGTCGAGAAGCTGGTCGAGGAACTCGTTTGCCCAGCGGGCCACGTCGTAGCGGCGGATGCGGTTGCGGAGGATGCGGTTGCGGCGCTGCTGCTCGGCGACAGGCATCTCGAGCGCCTCCCTGAGCGCACGGGCAATGTCGCCGCTCGCGTACGGGTTCACCACGAGGGCCTCGCCCAGCTCCTTCGCGGCCCCGGCCATCTCGCTGATGATGAGGACCCCGTTCCCCTCGCGGCGCGAGGCGACGTACTCCTTCGCCACCAGGTTCATCCCGTCGCGCAGCGGCGTGACGAGGGCAACGTCGCTCACGGTGTAGAGCGCGGCCAGGGGCGCGAACGGGAGGCTGCGATACTGGTAGATGACGGGGGTCCAGCCGACCGTGCCGTACTTCCCGTTGACGCGCCCCACGATCTCTTCGATCTGCTTCTTCATCTCCGCGTAATGCTCGACCCCGATGCGCGATGGGACGATCACCATGACGAGCACGACGGCGCCGAGGACGGACGGCGCGTCCTCCAGGAGCCGCTCGTACCCCCGGAGGCGATCGACGATCCCCTTGGTGTAGTCGAGGCGGTCGACGGAGAGAATCACCCTGACGCCGGCGAGCGTGCGCGTGAGCGCAAGGGCCTCGGCCCGCACCGCGGGGTCGTCGGCCGCGGCGTCGAACCGTGCAAAATCGATCCCCATCGGGTGTGTCTCCGCCTTCACCAGGCGTCCCTGGAGCGTGACCGCGCCGAAGTTGTTCTCGAACCCGAGGAGCCGCTGGACGCACTGGAGAAAGTACTGCGTGTAGGCGTACGTGTGAAAGGAGACGAGGTCCGCGCCGAGGATCCCTTCCAGGATGTCCTTCCTCCATGCCTCCGGCAGGAGCCGGAACACCTCGAAATCGGGGAAGGGGATGTGGAGGAAGAACCCGATGGCGAGATGCGGCCTGCGGCGGCGCAGCATCCCGGGAAGGAGCATCAGGTGGTAGTCGTGCACCCAGACGACGTCCCCCGGGCGCAGCGCGCGGAGCACCGCCTCGCAGTAGACCTCGTTCACGCGGCCGTACTCGAGCCAGGCCGATTCGTCGAACTGTGCAAGCGTGGGAAAGTAGTGGAAGAGAGGCCAGATCGTCCTGTTGCAGAACCCCTGGTAAAACCCCTCCATGGCGGAAGCGGAGAGGAATACCGGCGTCGCGTGAAAGCGCGCGGCCGCACCATCGAGGTCGGCCCGCAACGCCTCATCAACGGCCGCCCCGGGCCACCCCACCCAGTGATAGTCACGCAGGGCGGGACGGAAACGGGGAAGCGCGTCGAGGTAGGACTTCAGCCCCGAGGCGACGCCTCCGGGGCTCTCGCCGAGCGTGA
>Ga0335079_10005670_pt1 | contig 14273 bp, 14 predicted proteins | sample Lox_Sample_33_FD_206719 | JGI IMG/M metagenome (GOLD analysis project Ga0335079, IMG submission 206719) | Soil microbial communities from Loxahatchee National Wildlife Refuge, Florida, United States - Lox_Sample_3.3 | ecosystem: Environmental > Terrestrial > Soil > Wetlands | place: USA...
GCTGCGGCGTTGGCCGCCGAGCCGCCGGCCGCCCCGTCGGCCACGCCCGTGAAGCACCCGACGCTCAAGTCATGCAACCGGGAGGCGAGTGCCAGGCAGCTCGCGGAGAAGCAGCGCGAGCAGTACGTCAAGGACTGTCTGGCCGGAAAGGCCCAGGGCGCGCCGCAGCCGCCCGCCCCGCGCTAGCGAGCCCAGACCGGCCGTGCCGCGCCGCGGGCGCGGCGCGCCCATCTAACAGGGTAGTTCGACGACTACCTTGAGTCCCGGCTCGTTGCTCTCGAGCTCGAGCCGCCCGCGGTGCAGCCGCGCGATGGCCGCGACCAGGCTCAGGCCGAGGCCGCTCCCGCCCTGCTTGCCCGGCCCGAAGCGGGCGAAGGGCTGCGTCGCCCGGGCGCGGTCCTCGGCCGCGATGCCCGGCCCGTCGTCGCTCACGATGAGCTGCACCGAGCCCGCGCGCCGGCGCACCGCGACATCGATGCGGCCGCCGGCAGGTACGTACTTAAGCCCGTTCTCGATCAGGTTGGTGAGCAGCTGTGCGAGCAGCTGGCGGTTGCCTTGCACGCGCGCCTGCGCCTCGCTCTCGCAGGCGAGCTGCACGCCCTGTGCGCCGGCCACCGGCTCGTACAGCTCGACCAGCTCGGCTGCCAGCTCGCCCACGTCCACCGCGGCCGGTGCCGCCAGCGGCGCGCCGGATTCGGCCAGCGCGATCTGCAGCAGCGTCGCCAGCGTGCGCTGCAGCTGGTCGACCTCGCGCAGCGCCGACTCGATCGACTCGTGCACCGCGGGCTCGAGCGGCGGCGCGCGCAGCAGCAGCGCGTCCATGCGGGTGCGCAGGCGGTGCAGCGGCGCGCGCAGGTCGTGTGCCGTGCTGTCGAAGGTGGCGCGCAGCGTCCCCGCCTGATCCTCGAGCCGGTCGAGCACGCGATTGACGCTCGCGGCGAGCGAGTCGAACTCGTCGTCGGCGCCGGCCACCGGCAGCCGCGAGCCGAGGTCCCCGGCGATGATGCGCTGACAGGTGCGCGTCACCTCGTCGACGCGGCGCGCCAGGCGGTAACTGAACCAGTAGCCGGCGAGCGCCGCGACCAGCGCCGAGAGCCCGATGCCCCAGAGCGTCGCCAGGCGGAATTTCTCGGCGAAGCGCCGCCCCTGGGAGATGTCGGTGCCGACCAGCAGCAGATCGCCGCCGGGGAGCGAGCGCACCGCGGCCCGCACCGGGTGTACGGCCCGCCGCCCGGGCTCGATGGTCGTGATGTCGAACTGCGGCCATGGCTCCCCCGGCATCCCGTCGAACGGCCAGCTGGTCAGGTTGCCCGCGATCCGCTCGAAATTGGCATCCGCGATCATGTACACGCCGCCGATGCGGCCCCAGCTCTCGATGCGCAGGTTGATCTCGTCGGTGACCCCGGCAACCCCGGCGCGCGCGTACTTCTCCTCGAGGCTCTTCAGCTCCGTGTCGATGATCAGGTCGAGCTCGTCGTCGATCAGGCGCTCTGTGAGCAGGTAGGCGCTGACGAGGGTAGCGGCGACCGCGAGCGTGATCAGCAGCGTGTAGCCCGCCGACAACCGGAACGCGGTGGTGTTGAAGAGATCGAGCTTCACAGCTCTTCAGGGATCGCTGCGCAGCACGTAGCCGGAGCCGCGCACCGTGTGGATGAGCGGGTGATCCGAGCCGCGGTCGATCGCCTGGCGCAGCCGGCTGATGTGCACGTCGATCAGGTTGCTCTGCGGGTCGAAGTGCAGGTCCCACACCCCCTCGAGCAGCATGGTGCGCGTCACCACCTGCCCGGCGCGGCGCATCAGGAACTCGAGCAGCTTCAGCTCCCGCGCGGTGAGCTCGATCTCGCGGCCGGCACGCGTCACGCGGCGCGCCAGCAGATCGAGCTCGAGGTCCTCCACCTTGAGCCGCGTGACCTGCGGCGCGCTCGAGCGCCGGCGCAGCAGCGCCTCGATGCGCGCCAGCAGCTCCGCGAAGGCGAACGGCTTGGTGAGGTAGTCGTCGCCCCCGGCCTTCAGTCCCTTGACGCGGTCATCGACGCTGCCGAGCGCCGACAGCACCAGCACCGGCGTCGTCAGCCCCTTGCGGCGCATGAGCTCGATGATCGCGAGCCCGTCGATGTGCGGCAGCATGCGGTCGGTGACGACCAGGTCGAACTGCCCCTCGGTGGCGCGGAACAGTCCTTCGCGGCCGTCGGCGGCGTGATCGACCGTGTAACCGCTCTCGCGCAGTCCCTTCACCAGGAAACGCGCGGCCTCGGTGTCGTCTTCGATGAGGAGCACATGCACGGCGCCTTAATCTATTGGAAAAAATCGCCTGGCGGCGATTTTTTCGGACCTCGGCTCGGTTGCCGCGCCGCCCACGGCGCCGGCAGATCTCAGCGTGTGCCCGAGAGGGTCGGCGCCGTGATGGTGGGGGTGCTCGGGACGCGCTCGGCGCTCTGCAGCCGCCCGATGAGCGAGCGCAGGAACACGCGGTTGAAGCGCAGCTGGCAGGAGGCCGACACCTGCTCGAGCAGCGTCGAGCTCACCTTGAGCACGGTCACCTGCGAGGCGGCGCGGATCGTCGCGGTACGCTTGGCGCCCGGGACGTAGCTCGCCTCGCCGAAACAGTCGCCGGTGTCGAGCCCACCGACCTTCTGTCCGTGGCGCTCGACCGCACAGCCGCCCGTGACCAGGATGTAGAAGCGATCGTCCATCTCCCCTTCCTTGACGATCTCCTCGCCGTCGTTGTAGTCCTGCCAGCTGCTGGCGCGCAGCACTTCCCAGATCTCGGCGTGCGAGAACTCGTGGAAGAACTTCAGGCGCCGCAGCACGCCGAACTGCTCCTGCCGGTCGATGCGCGCGTTGGCTTCGCGCAGCCGCTGGTGCACGCGGGTGAGCTCGGCCGCGAAATCGAGTCCGCTCTTGTGCCGCTTGGTCGGATCCTTGAGCAGCGCGGTCGCCACCACGGCCTCGAGCTCCTCCGGGACGTCCTTGCGCAGCGTATGGATCGGCGGCGGCGTGGCATACACGATCTGATGGAGGAGCTTCTGCAGGTTACCGGCGCGGAAAGGGCGCTGCCCGGTGAGCAGCTCGTACATGACCGCGCCGAGCGAATACAGGTCCGAGGAGTTGGTGAGGTCGAGGCTCTGCACCTGCTCGGGCGACATGTAGGAGGGGCTGCCGGCGATGCCCTCGATGCGCGAGATGTCGGAGTCCTGCACCAGCGCGATGCCGAAGTCGATGATGCGCACGTCGCTGTCCTGCGTGAGCATCACGTTCGAGGGCTTGATGTCGCGGTGGATGACGCCGCGCGAGTGCGCGTAGTGCAGCGCCTTGGCGCACTTGAACATGATCTCCACGGTATCGTCGATGCGCAGCAGGTTGTCGGGGCGACAGTAGGCCGCAAGGGTGCGCGCGCCGTGCACGTGCTCGGTGACGATGTAGCAGTGGCCATTCTCCTCGCCGGCATCGTAGATCGGCAGGATGTGCGGGTGCTGCAGCATGCCCACCAGGTGCGCTTCCGACAGGAACATCTTGCGCGCGATGCGCGCCCGCTCCTCGTCGCCCCCGGTGTCCATGTTGTAGACCTTGATGGCGACGTCGCGTCCGTAATACGCATCGTGCGACAGATAGACGACGCCGGTGCTGCCGCGTCCGACTTCCTTGATGACCGCGTACTTGCCGATCTTGTCCGGCATACGCGCGCCCGGCTTGGCGGGCGGAATTGATTTTGAAGCCGGTACCGTCATGGCCTGTGGGCGACCGCCAGAAACGCGCGTCAGGATACGGCGACACCCGGCGGCGCGATGTGATGCACCCCTCACGCGCCCCGTGCGCCGTGCGGCACCCGCAGCACCCGCCGTGGAGGCGCGAGCGGCGCCCTCAGACGAAATGCTGGTATCCGGAATGCGAGAAGTCCATCACAGTACCGTCGCGCACGACCGCCGCTCCCGCCCCCGCGCGCAGCACGCCGATTTGACGGTAATTCCACTGCGCCCGCGGCAGCTCGCGCTCGAGCTCGGCGGCACGCGCCGGATCGACCGCGAACAGCAGCTCGTAGTCATCGCCCGCGGTGAGCGCCAGCGCGCGCGCCGCCTCGGGCCCGAGCGCCTGTGCGAGCTGCGGCGACACCGGTAGCGCCTCGAAGGAGATCTCGAGCCCTACTGCGCTTGCGGCGGCGAGCTTGCCCGCATCGCCGAGCAGTCCGTCGGAGACGTCGATGCAGGCGCTGGCGAAGGCGCCCAGCCGCTCGCCGAGCGCCACGCGCGGCGTCGGCAGGAGAAAGCGCTCGCGCAGGTAGGGAGCCGCTCCGGGCGGCGCCTCGAGGCGCCCCTGCTCGAGCGCGAGTCCCGCGCCGGCATCCCCGGGCGAGCCCGACACGAACAGCAGGTCGCCGGCGCGGCCGCCGGCGCGGGTGAGCACGCGGCCGTGCGGTACGTGGCCGAGCAGCTGCACGGTCACGGTGAGCGGCCCGCGCGTCGTGTCGCCGCCGACCAGCGCCACCTCGTGCGCGCGCGCGAGCGCGCCGAAGCCCGCGGCGAACTCCGTGAGCCAGTGCTCGTCGGCCTCGGGCAGCGTCAGCGCGAGCAGCGCCCACGCCGGGCGCGCGCCCATCGCGGCCAGATCGCTCAGATTCACCGCCAGCGCGCGGTGCCCGATCGCGGCCGCCGGTATGGAAGGCGGAAAATGCACGCCCGCCACCAGGGTATCGGTGGTTGCCACCAGCTGCATGCCCGGCGGGCACTCGAGCAGCGCCGCATCGTCCCCGACGCCGAGCGCAACGTCGCGGCGCTGCGCACCGCAGCTGCGGAAGTAGCGCGTGATGAGCTCGGACTCCGACAGCGCCATGTACTACCTACCGCCGCAGGCGACTCTCGCCCGATGAATCAATGCTCGGCAGGCCTGAGGGAGCGGGCGGCACGGTCCAGCACCGCGTTGACGAACTTGTGGCCGTCGGTGGCGCCGAAGCGCCTGGCGAGCTGCACCGCCTCGTTGATCGCGGTGCGAAACGGCACTGCGGGCTCGAACTCGAGCTCGTAGAGCCCGATCAGCAGCGCGGCGTGCTCGATCGGATCGAGCAGGCGCGGCTCGCGATCGGTGCAGGCGGCGAGGCGCGCCTCGAGCTCGGCGTGTGCGCGCACCACGCCCTCGATGAGGGCGCGGAAGTAGTCGCGGTCGGCGCGCGCCATGTCCTCGGCGTCGGCGAACTCCTGCACCAGGTCCTGCCACGGACAGTCGTTGAGCTGCCAGCGATAGAGCGCCTGCAGCGCGAGCTTGCGCGCCACGCTGCGGGCGCCGCTGAACTGCTGCGGAGCGTCGCTCCTCATCGGGGCGCGGCTCACAGGCGCTTCAGGAGCGCGGCCATCTCGAGCGCGCTCTCCATCGCCTCGGCTCCCTTGTTGCCCGCGTGGTCGCCGGCCCGCTCGAGCGCCTGCTCGACGGTCTCGACCGTCAGCACGCCGAAGGCCACCGGCACGCCGGTGTCGAGGCCGGCCTGCTGGATGCCGCGCGCCGCCTCGCCGGCGACGTAGTCGAAGTGCGGCGTATCGCCGCGGATCACGCAGCCGAGCGCGACTACGGCATCGTAGCGGCCCGACGCGCCGAGCTTCTTGGCGGCGAGCGGCAGCTCGAAGGCGCCGGGGACGCGGAAGGTGGCGAGGTCGGCGGGAGCCCCGCCGCGCGCCAGCCACGCTGCGGTCGCACCCTTCAGCAGCCTCGCGACGATGTCATCGTTGAAACGCGACGCGACGATCGCCACGCGGCAGCCGCGCGCGCTGACCCCGGCGCCGGGGGCCGCCGTCCCGCTCACCCCTCTTCCCCGACGTAGCCCTCGATCTCCAGATCGAACGCCGAGATGCCGTGCATCTGCTTCGGCGCCGACAGCACCCGCATGCGCTTGACGCCGAGGTCCTTGAGGATCTGCGCGCCGACACCGAAGGTGCGCAGCACCGCGCCTTCGCCGCCGCCGACGCCGTCGGCCGGCGGCGCCTGCGGCGGCGTGGCGGCAATCGAGCGCAGCGCCGTGGCGAGCTCGGCGGGCGGCTCCGGCTGGCGCAGCAGCACCACGACGCCGTTGCCGGCCTCGGCGATGCGCGCCAGCGCGGCATGCAGCGTCCAGGCGCGCGCGGCGCTGCGCACGCCGATCAGGTCGCGCAGCGTGTCCGGCAGATGGACCCGTACCAGCGGCGTCTCCGGGCCGTCGAGGCGGCCGCGCGCGAGCGCCAGGTGCACCTCGAGGCTCACCCGGTCCTGGTAGGCGTACAGGCGGAACTCGCCGAGCGCCGTCTGCACCGTCTGCTCGCCGATGCGCTCGACGGAGCGCTCGGTGCGCAGCCGATGGCGGATCAGGTCCGCGATGGTGCCGACCTTGAGCCCGTGGTGCCTCGCGAACTCCTCGAGCTGCGGCCGCCGCGCCATGCTGCCGTCCTCGTTCATGACCTCGCACAGGACTGCGACGGGCGTCACGCCCGCGAGCCGGCACAGGTCGACCGCGGCCTCGGTGTGCCCGGCGCGCACCAGTACGCCGCCGGCGCGCGGACGCAGCGGGAAGATGTGGCCCGGGCGGGCGAAGTCGGCGGCGGCGGAGCGGCCGTCGGCGAGCGCGCGTATCGTGGCGGCGCGGTCCGCCGCGGACACTCCGGTGGTGGTGCCGGTGCGCACGTCCACCGACACCGTGAACGCGGTGCGCTGCGACTCACTGTTGGCCGGCACCATCTGCGGCAGCTCGAGCGCCGCCAGGCGCGACTCCTCCATGGGAACGCAGATGATGCCGCTCGTGTGGCGGATCATGAAGGCCACGGCCTCGGGCGTGGCGTGCTCGGCCGCCATGATGAGATCGCCCTCGTTCTCGCGGTCCTCGTCGTCCATGACGACGACCATGCGTCCGGCGCGCAGCTCCGCCACCAGCTCCTCGATCGCGTTGAGCGGGCTCGCGGCCGCCGCAGCGGGCGGCTTTCCGGGCAGTGAGACGACCTTGGACATGGCCGCTCAGTATACCCGCAAGCCCTGGTATGCCGCGGCAGCCGGCGCCGGCAGGAGCGGCAACACCGCCTGCTCGAGCGAGCGCTCGGTCACCGCGTTCGCGGCGACCAGCCGTGCCCGCAGCACGCCGCGGGTGTCGATGATCCAGGTCATCGGCACCGCCAGCGGCGCACCGAAACCATTGCTGCGGGCGCTCGCCGCGAGCACCGCGGGGTAGGCGAACTTCTTCATGATGTCGGCGACCGCCTGAGTGTCGTCGCGCTGGTCGACGCTGACACCGACGAGCGCGAGACCCTGCGCCCGATGCGCCAGGTAGAAGCGATTGAGCAGCGGCATCTCCGCGCGGCACGGCCCGCACCAGCTCGCCCAGAAGTTGACGATCACGACCTTGCCGCGCTCGGAGGCGAGGTCGAAGATGCGGCCGTCGAGTTGTGGCGCGATGAGCGGCGGCGCAGCTCTGCCGATTTCCGGCGCGTCGGCGCTCGCGAGACCGAAGGACGCGAGAGCGAGCAGCGCCAGGGCGGCGGCGGGGCGCAGCATGGGCTCCTCAGGAGTCCCGCGGCGCCAGCAGCCGCTCGACGTAGCGGGCGAGCTGGTCGACCTCGAGATTGACCGCAGCCCCGGCGGTCAGCGCTCCGAGCGTCGTGACGGCCTGCGTATGCGGAATGATGTTGACGCCGAAGCTCGCGCCGGCGACCTCGTTCACCGTGAGGCTGACGCCGTCCACCGTTACCGAGCCCTTGCGCGCCAGGTAGCGCGCGAGCTCCGACGGCACCGCGATCGTGAGCCGCCGCGAGCGCGCGTCGGACTCGACGCTGGTGACCCGCGCGATCCCGTCGACGTGTCCCGACACCAGGTGACCACCGAGCGCGTCCCCGGCGCGCAGCGCGGGCTCGAGGTTCACCCGCGCCCCGGCCGCGAGCGACCCGAGCGTGGTGAGCGCGAGCGTCTCGCGTGACAGATCGGCCGCGAAGGTACTGCCCGCGCGGGCGCTCACGGTGAGGCAGCAACCCTGCACGCAGATACTGTCGCCGGGACCCACGCGCGCCTCATCGAGCTCTTCGAAGGCGATGACGAGACGCAGGTCCCCGCCGCGCTCCTCCCGCTCGACGATCGTGCCCAGGTCCTGAACGATTCCCGTGAACAAGGCCGCCCCCGTCAGGCCGCAGCCCGCGGCGTGAGTCGCAGCCGCAGATCATCGCCGATCCGTGCGACCTCGGCGATGAGGAACGCGGGCGCCGCCTCGATCGCGGCGAGCTCCGGAAGCGCGAGCAGCGGCCGGGCCGCCGGCCCGAGGAGCTTCGGCGCCACGTACAGCAGCAGCTCGTCGGCGAGCGCCTGCCGGATGAGCTCGCCCGCGAGCGTCGGACCGGCCTCGACCTGCAGCTCGTTCATCTCGAGCTCGCCGAGCCGCTCGAGCACCGCGGGCAGCGGCAGCTGCGTTGCCGCCTCGGGCAGCGTCTCGATGCGCGCGCCACGCGCGGCGAGCGCGGCACAGCGCGGCTCCCAGTCCGGATCGCTGGCCGCGAGGCCGGTGATGATCAACACCTCGCCGGGTACGGTGAAGAGGCGCGCCGCGGGCGGCGTGCGCAGCGCGCCGTCGAGTACCACGCGCAGCGGCTGGCGCCGCTCGCCGCCCGCCTCAGCGGGCAGCCGCACGTCGAGCCGCGGATCGTCGGCGAGCACCGTGCCGACTCCGGTCAGCACCGCGGAGCTGCGCGCACGCCAGCGCTGCACGTCCTCACGGGCCGCCGCGCCGCTGATCCAGCGGCTTGCGCCGTTGGCGAGCGCCGTGCGTCCGTCGAGACTCATCGCGAGCTTCACGCGCACCCACGGGCGTCCCGTGCGCATGCGCTTCACGAATCCCTGGTTGAGCTCGGCGGCCTCCGCCGCGAGCAGTCCCCCCTCGACCGTGAGCCCCGCGGCAGCGAGGCGCTCGGCGCCGCGGCCGTCGACCTGCGGGTTGGGGTCGGCCATCGCGTACACCACGCGCGCGACGCGCGCGGCAATCAGCGCCTCGACACACGGCGGCGTGCGTCCGTGGTGGCTGCAGGGCTCGAGCGTCACGTAGGCGGTAGCACCCGCCGCCTGTGTCCCGCAGGCAGCGAGCGCCAGCACCTCCGCGTGCGGCTCGCCGGCGCGGGCGTGCCAGCCCTCCCCGACCACGCGCCCGGAGCGCGCGATGACGCAGCCGACGCGCGGATTGGGGTGAGTGGTGTCGAGTCCGCGGGCGGCGAGCTCGAGCGCTCGCTGCATCGCCACGCGGTCGAAGTCGGAGAACATCGGCGCCGCCGATCAGCGCTTGCCGCCTGCGCCCGGCTCGCCGTCCTCGTTGGCCGGCTCCGCCGGCAGGAGCGGCAGCTGGTCGCGGCTCGCGGCGCGTGCGGCGCGGCGCCGGTGAGCGCCCGCTGGCGGCCGCCCCGCCGGGGCGGCGGCGCGCGCACTGCGCAGCCGCTCGATCTCGTCGTGGAAGGCCTGCACGTCCTCGAACTGGCGATAGACCGAGGCAAAGCGCACGAACGCGACCTCATCGAGATGGCGCAGCTCCTCCATCACGAGCTCGCCGATGGCGCGCGAGCTCACCTCGCGGTCGCCGAGGCTGCGGACCTGATGGACGATGCGGCTCACCGCCTCATCGAGCTGCTCGCGCGGCACCGGGCGCTTCTCCAGCGCCTTCTCCATGCCGGCACGCAGCTTCCCCTCATCGAACGCCTCGCGCGCCCGATCGCCCTTCACCACCACCGGCATGAGGAGCTCGGCGGTCTCGAAGGTCGTGAAGCGCTCGCCGCACTTCAGGCACTCGCGCCGGCGGCGGATCTGGCGGCCCTCGCCGGCGAGCCGCGAGTCGTTCACCTTGGTCTCGACGTGGCCGCAGAAAGGGCAATGCATGCGGCGTGAGGCAGGCTCTCAGGACCCGTACACCGGGAAGCGCCGGCACAGCTCGAGCGCCTCCGCGCGTGCACGCTCGACCACGCCCGCCTCGCCCTCGGCGTCCAGGACCCGGGTGATGAGGTCGGCCACCTGCTCGACCTCGCGCTCCTTGAAGCCGCGCGTGGTGGAGGCGGGCGTGCCGATGCGCAGCCCGCTCGTGACCATCGGTGGCCGCGGGTCGTTCGGCACGGCGTTCTTGTTGACCGTGATGTTGGCGCTACCCAAGGCCGCGTCGGCCTCCTTGCCGGTGATGTTGCGGTCGGCGAGGCTCATGAGGAAGAGGTGATTGTCGGTTCCGCCGGAGACGATCTGGTAGCCGTTCCTGGCGAGCCGGGCGGCCATCGCGCGCGCGTTGGCGAGCACCTGGCGCTGGTAGTCGCGGAACTCGGGCTGCAGCGCCTCCTTGAGCGCCACCGCCTTGGCGGCGATCACGTGCATGAGCGGTCCGCCCTGGGTTCCCGGGAACACCATCGAGTTGAGCTTCTTCGCGATCTCCTCGTTGGCGCGCGCGAGGATCAGGCCGCCGCGCGGGCCGCGCAGTGTCTTGTGGGTCGTCGTCGTCACGACATCGGCATGCGGCAGCGGGTTCGGATAGACGCCGGCCGCCACCAGCCCCGCGACGTGCGCCATGTCCACCACGAAGTACGCGCCGACCGAGCGCGCGATCGCGGCGAACCGCGCCCAGTCGACGATGCGCGAGTAGGCTGAGAAGCCGGCGACGATCATCTTCGGCCGGTGCTCCTCGGCGAGGCGCTGCACCTGGGCGTAGTCGATCTCGCCGTTCTCGGGGCGAATGCCGTACTGCACGGCGCGGAAGAACTTGCCGGAGAAGTTGACCTTGGCGCCGTGCGTGAGATGTCCGCCGTGATCGAGACTCATGCCGAGGATCGGATCGCCGGGTTGCACCAGGGCGAGGTAAGCCGCGGCGTTCGCCTGCGAGCCCGAGTGGGGCTGCACGTTGGCGTAAGCCGCGCCGAACAGCTCCTTCGCCCGGTCGATCGCCAGCTGCTCGGCGATGTCCACGAACTCGCAGCCGCCGTAATAGCGCTTGCCGGGATAGCCTTCGGCGTACTTGTTGGTGAGCACCGAGCCCTGCGCCGCCAGCACCCGGGGGCTCGCGTAGTTCTCGGAAGCGATGAGCTCGACGTGCTCCTCCTGGCGGCGGCGCTCCCCTTCGAGGGCGCGGGCGAGCTCGGGGTCGAAGTCGGCGATGGTCTCGTTCGAGCGGAACATGCGGGCTGAGCCTCGAGTCTTGCGGGGCGGAGCGCGAGCCGTGAATTCTACCGGAAGCCTGCGGCAGTCGCCCTTGTCCGGGGCGCGCGCCCCGGCTGAAGCCTCGCGACAGCCTCGGGCGCCCCTCGCTCCCTAGAGCAGGTTCTCGAGCACCGCGTTCCAGGCCTGGGCGAGGTTGCCGCGGTTGTAGCCACCGCCTCCGAGGGCGAGCACGCGGCCGTGGCCCAGGCGCTCGGCGAGCTCCTTCAGCGAGCGCGCGGCGAGCCCGTGCGAGCGGGCCGAGAGGCGCAGATGCGTGATCGGATCGCCCTCGAGACTGTCGGCGCCGCACTGCAGGAGGATGAATTCCGGCTCGAAGCGCTCGAGGTGCTTCACGACCCGCGGCCACACCTGCTCGAACAGCGCATCGTCCGCCCCGGGCGGCAGCGGCACGTTGAGCTTCATGCCGAGCGCCGCACCCCGACCGGTCTCGCCGCTCGCGCCGGTGCCCGGGTAGAGAAAGCGCCCATCCTCGTGCAGGTCCGCGAACACCACCGCGGCGTCGTCCTCGAAGGCGTAGAACACCCCGTCGCCGTGATGCGCGTCGATGTCGACGTAAGCGATGCGCTTGAGGCCCGCGCGCTTCAACAGCTCGATCGCCACCCCGCAGTCGTTGAAGACGCAGAACCCCGCGGCGCGCTCGCGCGCCGCGTGATGCAGTCCCGCGATGGGCACGAAGGCGCGGCGGCAGTCCCCGCGCATGATCGCCTCCATCGCGGCGAGCGTCGCCCCGACGACCCCGGCGGCCGCCTCGTACACGCCGCGGAAGGCGGGCGTATCGCCGGCGTCGAGCAGTCCGCTGCCGCTCGCGGAGCGCTCGCGCACGAACTCGAGATACGCGGGAGTGTGAAACGCGCGCAGCTCATCCGCGGACGCGGTACGCGGCTCGAGCACACGCACGCGGCGGTCGAGACCGCGGGCCTCGTACTCGCGCATGAAGGCAGCGAGCCGGTCGGGCCCGAAGGGATGCCCGTCGCCAAAGGAGTAGCGGGCCAGCCGCTCGCTCACCACGACCCCAACGCTATCGCTCATGTGCGCCCCGCCGCCCCCGCGCCTCTCATCTCTTTGAGACGGAGCCTAACACAGCGGAATGCGGCACTTCCCGTGCCGCGCGCCGCCGACCCCGTATAATCCTCGTCATCCCCTGCCGCCGGTCGCTCCATGGCCCAGTACATCTACACGATGAATCGTGTGTCGAAGGTAGTCCCGCCCAAGCGGGTGATCCTGCGCGACATCAGCCTGTCGTTTTTTCCCGGCGCCAAGATCGGCGTGCTGGGCCTGAATGGCGCCGGCAAGTCCTCGCTGCTGCGGATCATGGCCGGCATCGACCAGAGCTTCGACGGCGAGGCGCGCCCGCAGAGCGGCATCCGCATCGGCTTCCTCCCGCAGGAGCCGCAGCTCGACCCGAGCCTCGATGTGCGCACCACCGTGATGGAAGGCCTCGGCGAGACGTTCCGCCAGCTCGAGGAGTTCATGGCACTCGGCGAGCGTTTCGCCGCGGAGCTCTCCGAGGAGGAGATGAACAAGCTCCTCGAGAGGCAGGCGCAGCTGCAGGACGCGATCGAGGCGTGCGGCGGCTGGGAGCTCGAGCGCAAGCTCGAGATTGCCGCGGATGCGCTGCGTCTGCCGCCCTGGGAGGCGAGCATCGCCACGCTCTCGGGCGGCGAGAAGCGCCGCGTGGCGCTCTGCCGGCTGCTGCTCTCGGCCCCCGACATGCTGCTGCTCGATGAGCCGACCAACCATCTCGACGCCGAGTCGATTGCCTGGCTCGAGCGCTACCTGGAGGAATATCCGAGCACGGTGATCGCGGTGACCCACGACCGCTACTTCCTCGACAACGTCGCCGAGTGGATCCTCGAGCTCGACCGTGGTTATGGCATCCCCTGGCACGGCAACTATTCCTCCTGGCTCGAGCAGAAGGAGGCGCGCCTGGCGCTCGAGCAGCGCGAGCAGGAGGCGCTGCGCAAGGCGCTGGCGCACGAGCTCGAGTGGGTGCGGCAGAACCCCAAGGCGCGTCAGGCCAAGAGCAAGGCCCGCCTGCAACGCTACGAGGAGCTCGCCGCGCGCGAGTTCCAGCAACGCAACGAGACGAATGAGATCTACATCCCGCCGGGCGAGCGCCTCGGCGATCTCGTGATCGCGGTCGAAGGCCTGCGCAAGGGCTACGGCGAGCGCCTCCTCATCGACAACCTCAGCTTCAGCCTGCCGCGCGGCGGCATCGTCGGCATCATCGGCCCGAACGGCGCCGGCAAGACCACGCTGTTTCGCATGCTGACCGGCGCCGAGAAGCCCGACGCCGGCGAGATCCGCTTGGGTCCCTCCGTGCGGCTTGCCTATGTCGACCAGTCGCGCCAGACGCTCGATGACCGCAAGACCGTGTGGCAGGAGATCTCGGGCGGCCTCGACATGATCAGGGTGGGCGCCTACGAGACCCCCTCGCGCGGCTACGTCGGCCGCTTCAACTTCAAGGGCGCGCAGCAGCAGCAGCTGATCGGCGAGCTCTCGGGCGGCGAGCGCAATCGGGTGCATCTCGCCAAGGTGCTGCGCGCCGGCGGCAACGTGCTGCTGCTCGATGAGCCGACCAACGATCTCGACGTCGAGACGCTGCGCGCGCTCGAGGAGGCGCTGCTCGCCTTTCCGGGCTGCGCCGTGGTGATCTCCCACGATCGCTGGTTCCTCGACCGCATCGCGACGCACATCCTCGCCTTCGAGGGCGATTCGCAGGTCGTGTGGTTCGAGGGGAACTACCAGGAATACGTCGCCGACTTCCAGCGGCGCCGCGGTGCCGACGCGCTGCAGCCCCACCGCATCAAGTACAAGCCCCTGACGCGCTGAGCCGAGCGCGAGCCCAAGCCTTGCCTGCGCCGACCGCCAACGACGCGCCGCTCGAGCAAGACCGCAGCCGCTGGCGCTGGGTGGGACCGAGCGCGGCGCTGCTGGTATTCGCCGTCGTGGTGCTGATCCTGCACCGCCAGCTCGCGCACCTGCACGTGAAGAGCGTCATCGAGCACCTGCACGCCATCCCACAGCGCCAGGTGCTGGCCGCGCTCGGCTTCACCGCGGCGAGCTACTGGCTGCTCTCCAACTACGATGTGCTGGCGCTCGCATAC
>Ga0335079_10005673_pt1 | contig 14267 bp, 13 predicted proteins | sample Lox_Sample_33_FD_206719 | JGI IMG/M metagenome (GOLD analysis project Ga0335079, IMG submission 206719) | Soil microbial communities from Loxahatchee National Wildlife Refuge, Florida, United States - Lox_Sample_3.3 | ecosystem: Environmental > Terrestrial > Soil > Wetlands | place: USA...
CAGAAATCGGCTTCTCGCAGAAGACAGCTTTCTTCGCGTCGGCTGCGGCTTTGGTTATGTCCAGCTTCAGGAAAGGGGGGGTGCATACGATTATCGCGTCAACCTCGGGGTCCTTGATCATCTCGTTATAGTCTGAGTAGACTTTGGCGCCGCCAGCGACCGCCTTGGCCGCAGGTTGGTCGACGTCGGCGACCGCTGCCAGCCTGACCCCTCTTATGTTGTTCTTGATGTTGCCAGCGTGGACGCGGCCGATCGCTCCAGCCCCTATGAGGCCCAACCGAACTTCAGTGTCCAATGAAACCATGCCCCTCAGGCTGCCACTAATAAGCACCCAAGTCCTTCAGGGACTAGAGGACGGCCGCGCCGACCTTGTTCACTGCCCCGACTACGTCGTCTACGTCCGAATCGGTGAGCAGGGGGCTGACGTCAAGGTGCACTGCCCTGGTCATAAGGTCCAAGGACCTGGCGTGCTCTCTGATGGTTCGCCTGATGTCAGGGATTATGTGCCCCCAGTGCATGAACGTGTGGCCGTCAACCACCCGCGGGTCGTAGACCACCACGGGGTAACCTCCGCTAGTCGTCCTGATGTTCTCAGCCATGAGGGCGTCCTTGAACAGCCTTGCCTTTGCCGGACTCTTCACGAAGAATACGATCGATATCCCGCTCTCTCCCTTCGGGTCGTTAGACCGCCTGAAGGTGATGCCCTTCAAACCTGATATCCCCTGCTTGATCTCGGCGTTCTTCTTCCTGATCCTCCGGACGACGCCGTCCATCTTCCTGAGCTGCTCCCTCAGTATCGCAGCCGTGACCTCATTCATCCTGTAGTTCACTCCCGGGAAGGGTTTGATGCTGAATTTCACGCCCTGCCCTGAGAACTGCCGATAGGGGGTCCCTATGTCGTGAAACATGACGCACCTCTCATAGATCTCTCTGTCGTCGGCGACAAGGGCGCCACCTTCGCCCGCGGTGATCATCTTGTTAAGTTGGAAACTGAACGTCGCCACCTCGCCGTAGCTTCCAAGTTTCTTACCCCTGTAGCTGCCTCCCGCCCCTTGGGCCACGTCCTCGATTAGTGCTATCGAGTGCCTGTCGGCTATCTCCCTCAGCGCCCCGAGGTCGCAGGGGACCCCACGAGCATGCACCGCCATTATCGCGCGCGTTTTCTTCGTGATCCTCCGCTCCACGTCCGACGGGTCTATCGTCATCGAGTCGTCGATGTCAGCCAAGACCGGGATGCCGCCGGCCGCCACCACGGCATCGGGGCACGCGACCCAGGCGTAGGTGGGGAGTATGACATGGTCACCCCTCTCCACCCCCAATCCGACCATGGCAGTATGGAGTGCTGCGGTGCCAGAGGTGAGCCCCAGAGCCCTCTTCCTCCCAACATATTTCGCGAGCTCGGACTCGAAGGCACCGGTGACGTCTCTGAAGTCCGGTCCGTAGAACCTGTATAGAGACTGGCTCTTCAGGACCTCGAGCACCGCCTGAATCTCCTCCGCACCGATGGCCGTCCCGCCAGGGTGCATGACAGGCAGGGGCTTTTCCCTGACGGGCGTTCCGCCGTAAAGAGCGAGCTCAGACTTACCGGCGCCCGAGGTTCGAACCATGCAGACGAACCCGAGTCCACTAGGCTACCTAAACCCTTCTGCGTCCGGAGGAGCTACACCGATCTTGCGCTCCGCACGCTGCAACAGAAACACTCCCAGGAGTATGATGGCACCGCCGGCCACCTGCACGTAGGTGATGGGCTCCCTCAGCACCACCAGTGCGAAGATTGCACCAAAGATCGTCGAGGTGGAGAAGACGAGAATTGCTCTGATGGCCCCGATCTCCCCCAGGGCAGCAATCGCCAGGTAGGAGGTGGAAGCCAGCGCCAGGGCGAGGAGCACCACGTAGAGTAGGCCGCTCCCCGAGAATCCTGTGGGGATACCCAGGACTGCCACGGCAACTGTCACGCCCCCCCCTCCTATGATCCCTCTGTACTTCGAAATGAAAACGGGGCCGAACCTCCTCGTCGCCGATATGATGAGGTTGTTCTCCAAGGACCAGAAGACCATGGCTCCGAGAACAAGTAGATTCCCCAGCAGCCCGTTGAGGAATTGCACCCCAGTCAGGTCGAGATTCGTCGAAACGATCACTATCCCCGCCAAGATCAGAAGGCCTGTCCCGAGCTGTTTCCTGCTTAGCCGCTCTCCGAACGCTGCGAACGCGATCAAAACCGTGAACAGCGCCTCGCCGTTCGAGAGGAGGGACGCGTTCACCGCCGTGGTGTTGTCTATCCCAGTTTGATAGAGCAAGGGCGCGATCGCCGCCCCCAAAAGCCCGAAGAAGGCGACGTATTTCAGATTCCTTGAATTCGGAAAATCCCTGGGGTTCAGCGGGATCAGCATCAGCCCCGAGAGGAAGAAGCTGAACCCAGAAACCTGCACCGGTCCGTAGTGCTGCAGCGCTAGCTTGCTCAGGGTTGGAATGGCTCCACCGCAGAGGGCGGCAACGAAGGCGTAGGCGTAGCCCCGATTGACCCGTGCTGGTGTTTTCGACAAAGAAGTCCTTGGGCAGGCCCGCTCGCGCGTGGTGGATTAATCCTCCGAAATGTTTGCCTCCAATGAACCCCACCCTCCGCCAATCCGGCATGTCACACTTTCCGAAATCGAGAGACCAGTCGCGAGCCTGTTAGGTCATGTCACTCCGCGAGGATGCAAGCGGCGGCCCTGAGGGTGCGTCTCTCCTGTAGAACAGGTAAACCCCGGTTACAATTATCAACCCACCAGCCAGCTGGGCCCCGGTGATCTGTTCCCCGAGTATCAGAAGCGCAAAGGCTGCGCCGAAGACCGTAGAGAGGGAATATGCAAGTATCATTCTTACAGCCCCCAGGAGTCGAATCCCTGCGATGAAGAAGTAGGTTGTCCCTGACATGGCCAGGGCGAGCAGCAGGAACACCGCAGCATCATAATCCGTCAGCTTCAGCGGGAGTCCGAGCAGCAACACCACAACAACGATGAGGACACCGCCGACCAGATTCCTGAACTTGCTCATGACTGGGGCACCGAACCTCCCGGCCACGGCGGCTATGACGTTGTTCTCGACCCCCCAGAGAACCATCGAGAGTATGATCAACAGGTTTCCGACCAGGCCCTGGAGGAACTGGACTCTAGATAGGTCAAGGTTGGTCGACACTATGACGATTCCTGCGGCAATCATCAGCCCCACGGCCGCCTGCCCCTTCCGCAGCCTCTCCCCCAACACAGAGTAGGCGATCAGCGCGGTGAACAGCACCTCGGCATTCGCCAAAAGAGAAGCGTTGACCGCAGTGGTCTCGCTGATTCCTGTCGCCCAGATGACGTAGGCCAGCCCGGCGCCCACCAAACCGAGGAAGAGGAGGTAGGGGATGCTCCCTCTGGGCGGCTTCAACCCCGGCCTGTAGGCCTGCAGCAGTACCCCCGAAAGCATCATTGCGACGCCAGAAGCCACCACTGGCCCATTGTTCACCAGTAGGAGTTTGAACAGCGTGGGGACCGCCCCCGAGCAGACGGGGCAGATGACGGTGTAGAGATACCCTCTGGTGGTTTCCTGGGCCCATCTGCGCCTCATTTGCTGCTTCACATCTTCGGCCCGAATCGACTGGAATTAACCCTGCAGGCACGCCAGCGTCCTGCCGTGGAGCCTCACCGATTCGGGGAGGAACACTTAACCGCCCAAGCCCGACCAGGAACTCGATGGCTTCGGACGACCAGATACTGGCAGAGCTGCAGAAGATAAGAGAGCTCCTCACGCCAAAGCCAGCGCCCCCAGCGCCGCCGGCCCCGAAGGGACTGTCAGCCGAGTTCAAGGCCTTTCTGACCAACTACAAGGTTCTCGGACTCGCCGTAGCTTTCATCCTCGGCGTCTATCTAGGCGCCCTGGTTCAGGCACTCGTCAAGGACCTGATTCTCCCGATCATCGGCATCCCGCTTAGCAGCATAGGCAATCTGAGCACTTACCAAGTCGTTTTCGACAACCAGACTTTCAACATTGGAGACTTCCTGATAGCCGTAATCACCTTCATCATCGTCGCCTTCGTCATCTTCCTCATCGTAAAGATCGCCAAGCGCTACAAGATCGATTAGAAGGGGAGCTCTCTCTCCTCTTTTTCCGCAGGCGTATCGTTGTGTAATTCGTTAAGCACTAAGTCAATCGTTATTGCTATAGCGAGTCATGACCGGGTTCGCGAATATCGCGCCGGATATCACGATGAGCAGCAGCAGATTCGAGAAGGGATGGAAGGCTCAGGAGAAGGAGTCTTTCGGGAAGCAGGTCCGCGAGACAGTTCGCGGCCCTCAGCCGATGCGTCCCCAGATCCAGAAGGCGACCCAGCAGCTCACTGGGGAGATAAACCGACTGGACCAGGCGATGAACCGGCTGAAGCAACGCGAAACCTCCATCTTCAAGAAGACAGTGACAGCTGTCCAAGCACACGACCAGGAATCCAGCAAGGCGTACTCCAACGAGCTATCCGAAGTCCGCAAGATGGAGAAAATCGTCACGCAGTCCAAGATCGCACTGGAGCAGATCACCACGAGGCTGCAGACGGTCACCGACATCGGAGACTTCGCCGCGACAATCGCCCCGGCCATCGGGGTGATCAAGAACGTACGCGCTACCCTCGGCGAGGCGATGCCTGACGCACAGGGTGCACTCGGAGAGATCGGGGCACAGCTCAACTCGATCATGGTGGACGTCGGCCAGATAACTGGCACGACATTCTACCAGGCCGAGAACAGCGAAGAGGCCAACAAAATCCTGGCAGAGGCTTCAGCCATCGCAGAGAAGCGCATGGCCGAGTCACTCCCCGAAGTGCCGAACACTTCGAGTCAGTCCATCTTCACAAGCGAGTAGACAACCCAGGCAGCTCGGCTTCGGCCGGGCGGCCTTTCTTTCTGTTTTCACTCTGGCGGAGCTGAGGTGCTCCACAGGAGCTCGAGGAACTGCTTGAAGTGGCTCGCCACCGCGGGGCTGTCGATCCATCCGCAGGCAGAATGGTCGGGGAGGCCTATCAGCGCCACCTTGTCGTCCACGAGGATGTCCAGGGCAACCTGATTGCCCGTCCGAATTTCGACCCCCGGCGGGAGGAGGCCCTGGCCGGCCTCATCGCAGATCGCCCTGACGTGCACCCCTCTGTCCGCAGCCTCACCGATCAACTCCATCAGCCTTGCGTCCTCGAGGCCCATCGCAGGGGCGACAATCACGACGCTCTCGCTGGCTCCACGGAGCATCTCGTAGACCTTGGCCAGCACCTTGTCGCTCCCCCTGAGGGTGTACACGAGTTCCGCTTCCTCGGTGGGCTCAGACCTGTAGGCGCTCTGGAGCGTGTTGAAAGTCTCCTCGATCCTGGCCGAGACCGTCGCTTTCAGGTCAACCGGCTTCTTCGCCCTGTAGGTGACTGGCTTCTTCACGACCTGCTCGACCCACCCTTTCGACTGGAGCGTCTTGAGCGCCGTATACGCGCTCGGGTATGGAATCTGTGCGTCGTCGGCGACACGCTTGGGCTCTGAAGGCCCAAGACCGGCGAGTGCGACGTAGGCCTTCGCTTCATAGCTCGTCAACCCGAGGTCCATCAGCTGCGCGACGATTTCGCTCCGGTGCAACTCAGGAACGGGCGCCGAAGCTCTTATATAGTATTTTCGTAGTGTTCGCACTAAATTGGCAGGGAAGCCCGATTACGATGTAATCATCGCCGGAGGCGGCATGGCAGGCCTCATCACCGCCGCCTCCATAGGATACAACTCGAAGGGGAAGGCACGGGTCGTCGTCGTCGACCGCAACAAGGAAGAGGAGCCAGGGAAGAAGACGAACAACGGCTGGACCTGCGGGGACGCCACGAGCAAGCGCTCGCTCGACTACCTTGCGGAGCACATCGGGATCAGGTACGGTTCGCCGGAGCTCGAGCACCCCGTCAAGGGGGTATACCTTTACTCGCCAGACAGGAAGACAAAGGTCCTCTTCGAGGGAGAAGGGTACCTCTTCAACCGGAAGCTCGCCCCGCGGAGGCAGGTCAGCGACGCGAAGAAGTACGGGACGGAGTTCATCTACGGCGCGACCGCAGAGAGGCTCGTCTCAGAGGACGGCAGCATAACAGGTATCAGCGGTAGGAAGTCGGACGGCTCATCTTTCACTCTGACCGCGAAGATGGTCATCGACGCCACGGGCTCCTCTTCCACCCTCAGGAGGTTCATGCCCATCTCCTCCAAGATTGAGAAAGAGATCGACCCCGACGACGTCGTGGGGACCGGGAGGTACATACTCGACTTCGAACCAGCCAGCGAGGACCCCGCCTTCTTCTCACCAGACTACTGCATCATACATCTTGACCAGTTCATCGCGCCCGCAGGATACGCCTGGGTCTTCCCCAAGGGGAAGAAGAAGGTCAACATCGGGCTCGGCGTGTCGCACTCGGGTCTTGCCAGGAGGAACAGGCGCTTCCGCCTCAACGACAACCTCCAGAGCCTCATCGACAAGTACCTTGCAGACAACCCCGTGATCAAGGCCTACTCCCAGCCCTCCGACGACGCCAACTCGGGGAACACGAAGGGGAACTGGCAGGTGCCTGTCAGGCGCCACAACGACTGCATGGTCGCGAACGGCTTCGCCGTGGTCGGGGACGCCGCGTGGATGCCAAGACCCATCGACGCGGGGGGCATCAGCCCGTCGATCTACGGGGGCACGATTCTCGGGAGGGTGGTTGCAGAGGCCCTTGAAGCGGGTGATACAGGCGAAGCGGGCCTTTGGAAGTACAACGTGGAGTACATGAGCACCCACGGGTACCCCATGGCGAGCTTCGAAGTCCTCCGGAGATACCTCCAGACCGTCACCAATGACCAGATCAACTACGGCATGAAGCATTTCCTCTCAGAAGCGGATGTGGCGGCGATAACAGAGAGGAAGCACCCTGAGTTTAACCAGGCGCGCCTGATGAACCCCGGGATGTGGTTCAGAGTGCTGGGACAACTGTCACTGGCCAGGGGGCTTCGGTATACGGTGAAGAAGAGCGCAGCGCTTGTATCGATCAACCTCGAGTACCCCTCCTCGCCCGGCGGCTTCGACGCGTGGCAGAAACGCCTCGCTGGAGAGCTGGCTGAGACCGTGGCGAGGTTCAAACCACTCGACATCGCGAACTAGAAATAAGCCACGGCCCCGCCGACGGCCCATGGCACCTGACCCTCTCGATGCGCAGATACTCGACTTCGTAAAGGAGGTCAACCCCTCGGGCGCCTATCTCCTGGGGTTCAACGAATTTGCTGGGAAGCTCTTCATCGCCTCCCAGGCCAACGTGGACGCTGCCCTGAAGAAGCTCCGAGGCCTGAGGTCCAGGGCGAAAACTGAGCTTCAGCGGAAGCTCCTGGCCTCCATCGAGATGGCTCTCCTCTTCGACGAGCCCCAGCCGGTGCTTGACGACGTAGTCGGCACGATCTTCGTCCACCTCGTCAAGGAGGGGGTGAACGACGCCCACATGCTCTCGCTCCTGGACTACGCCATGCAGGACGTCGACGCCTGCAGGGTCAGGTACTCCGGGCGCAAGATACCCGTCGCAGTAAAGGCCCTCACACTATACCGCCTAGACGGGGTGCTGGAGATCCTCGACACTGTGAAGAGCGAGACCAAGAGCACGAAGGTCAAGCGGGCCTGCGACGCCCTTAAGGAGAAGGTGTCCGACTACGTCAAGCTGTTCTCGCTCGAAGGTTGGGGGAGGGGCGAGTTCCCAAACGTCGAGAAGATATTCAGACGCGAAGGGTTCGACCTTGCAAGACAGAAGTTCTACCCCGAGGCACTCAGGAGCGCCCTCGATTATTCAGAGTCCCCCGAGGAGCTCGAGAGGTCCGCCGTTGGCTGGATCGAGGACGAGCTCCCCAGGTTCACGAGGATAACCGAGCGGCTTGCCAAGCAGTTTGGATGCGCCCCGACCCCCCAGGAGGTCGAGGCGAAGATCAACGCCAGGAACAACATCGACCCCAAGAAGCTGGTTGGGGTGACCATGGAGATCCGAAGAGTCGTCCAGGCGCTGGTTAACGAAGATGTCGCGGGGATAAACCCGAAATACAAGACGCAGGTCATCGAGACTCCGCCGTATCTGACCGGAACGATCCCCACCGGGGCGGCTCAGTTCTTCGACACCTACACCAAGAAGCCGTTCCAGTACTTCTTCCAGACGACTGACCCGAAAAGGGACCCGGACAAGTCTGTGGCAGCCCTTCTCAACCTGCTCATACACGAGGAGTACGGCCACTGCGTTCACCATTCGAACAGCTCGGTGGGTTTTGCCGGTAAACTCCCCCTTCTGCAGATGATGCCCGGGGCCCCCACAGGAGGTCCTATCACTGAAGGGCTCTCCTTCAACAGAGAAATTGAGTTCTTCGAGGTGTCCAAGGGTCTTGAGTCTAAGAAGAAACTGACGAAGGTCGAGGGGGACTACGTCAAGCTGATGGAGAGATTCGGGGGCCTGAAGCAGATCAACATCGAGCTTGAATTCATGACCCGCCGCTGGAGGATAATCAGGTTTCTCAGGGTCCTCGGCGACGTGTGGGTCAACACGGGGAGGAAGACCCTCCTTGAGTTCGTCGACTGGGCCTACGAGCACACCGGGGTCCCCCGGAGCAGTGTCTATTTCCAGCTCTTCCCGGCCCACGAGGGGATGTTCCCAGGCTACGCTACCAACTACGCGGTGGCGGGCCAGGAGATTCGCTCGATTGAGAAGACGGTCAGAGACCCGAAGAACAGGGTGAAGTTCTCCACTTACCTCTGCAGCATCGGTTTCCCCCCCAAGAGCATCTACATGCGGATGCTCCGGGAATACGCTGCCAAATTGAAGTAGGTCGCGCGGAGGAGATGGGGCATGGCGAAGCTCACCCCGAGGGCTCAGGCGTATCTCCAGGAGAAGCACTTCGGCAAGCTCGCCACAATCCTGAGGGACGGTTCGCCCCACGTCACCCCCATCTGGTACATGCTCGACCGAGGGAATGTCATTGTCAACACCTCGAAGGACAGGGTGAAGTACTACAACATCAAGCGTGACAGCAGGGTCTGCCTCCTGGTCGACGACGGTTACACCTACCTCATCCTCTTCGGCAGGGCGAGGATTGCCACAGAGCGCGACGCCAAGAAAGACATCGAGTCCCTTGCTGTCCGGTACCAGGGCGAGGCAAAGGGGCGCAGGGCAGCCAGAGGCATCTACTGGAAGATGCCGAGGATATCACTCGAGATCATTCCAGACAGGGTCGTCAGCGGTCTGTAGTCACTTCATGGCCCTGAAGAAGAACTCCATGACGAAGCGCCTGTAGGCGTCCCTGTCCGAGCTCCTGGCGAAGTGGATGTGCTGGAAGATTACTCTGTTGAGCATCCCCAGCAAGCACTCGGCAGCCAGGGTCGGGTCGGTCTTCCTGAACATCCCCCTCGTTATCCCCTTTGCCACCAGCGCGGAAGCTATCTTCTTGATCCTCTCAAGGTCGCCGAAAACTATCTCCGCGCTCTTCTTGTCCAGGGTGGCGGAGTCCCGCATGTACAGTCCGATGTTGAAGGAGTGCTCCGGGAATGACGAGAGGTAGGTGCCGATGAAAGACTCAACCCCCTTCTTGGGGTCTGAGGCAGCCGCTGCTCTGGATAACTTGCCGATGAACACGTCCATGGATATCTGCCTGGTGGCGACCGCATCGAAAAGTCCCTTCTTGCTTCCGAAGTAGTAGTAGATGACGGGGGGCGTGGTCCCGGTCTCCCTGCAGATGTCCCTCACGGAGACGTTGGCGAACCCTTTCTCCGCGAATAACTTCGAGGCTCCGCCAAGGATCTTCTCCTGGGTCGCCTGGGGTACCTGGGATTGCAAGGGTGCGCGGAATTTTCGTCCGAGCGTATATAACAGTTGAAATCCTAAGCGAACTTCATCGCGTCGATCATCGACGCAAACTCGGCATCCTGTCGGAGCCAGTCGAACCTCGGCTCGACATTCGTCCAGACCAGCCAGCTTGAGCGCTCCTCGAAGGCCTTCCTGAGCCACCCCATGGTCTTCTCTCTGTCTTTGAACCCGTTGTAAACCACCGCTATCCAATAGGAAGGCACGTACTGGGTCTTGGACCTCTCCGTCAGCTTTCGGAGCACCGCCTGAGCTTCCTCTGACCTCCCCGCTGAGGCGAGGCCATGGCCAAGCATGGCCAGGGCCAGGGTCCCCTCCCCCGAGAGCCTGACGGCCGTCTCCAGTTCCGCTATCGCTTCGGAGTACATTCCCTTTTCCAGATAGGGCCTCCCGAACCAGATATGGGTGAGCATGAAGGTCGGGTCAAGCTCCACTGACCTCTTGTACTGCTCTATCGCCCTGTCGTACTGCCTCGACAGGTAGAGGACGTGCCCCAACCCAGTGTTTATCGCCAGGTTCAATGGGTCGAGTTCCTGCGCTTTTCCGATCTCCGAGAGGGCTTCGTCGAACCTCCCCATGGCCTTCAGGTAGTCGGCAAAGTAGTGGTGTGCCGGGGCGTAGCTGGGGTTGAGCTTTATCGCCTCGCGGAGCTCTTCCTCCGCTCCCGGCCAGTCCCAGTCGTACTGAAACCTGACGAGGCCCAGCGATGTGTGTGCCTCCGCGAGCTGGGGGTCAAGCGAGAGCGCCTTTCCGACGGCTTCCTTCGCCTTGGGGTAAGCCTCCCTCGGGGGTGCGAGCTCCAAGAGGGCGAGGGTGGCGTAGCTATCCGCCAGGCCGGTGTACGCCTTCGCGTACCCTCCGTCTTCTTGAAGCGCCTTCTCGAAGAAACCCAGGGCCTGTCTCAGCCCCTCCTCATTCCTTCTGTTCCAAGCCTGTCTCCCCCTCAGATAGCTGATGTAGGCCTCGGAGCTTGTCGTCGGTGTGGCAACCACCGGCGTCCCCAGGACCTGGATGCGGAGAGCTTCTGCGACCTTTTGTGCGATGTCACTCTGAATGGCGAAGATATCACGGAGGTCCCTGTCGTATTGCTGCGACCACTTCGGCTCCTCCGTCGACGCGTCGACGAGTTGCACGGTGACCCTGACCTTGTCCCCCACCTTCCTAACGCTCCCCTCTATGACGCTGCCGACACCGAGCTCTCTTCCGACTTCTGAAACAGCTTTGCTCGAACCCTTGTACTTCATCACGGAGGTCCTCGCGATGACCCGCAGCCCCTGCGTCCTGGACACAGAGGAGATGACCTCCTCGGTCATGCCATCGGTGAAGTAGTCGTCCCCCTTCTCCACGCTTATGTTGGTAAAGGGGAGTACCGCGACCCTGTTAGACACAGAAGCCACCTGGAGTATCTTTGCGCCGGCATCTCCGTACCCGACGACCCGAAAGACCTCCATGGGGGTGGCGATGTTCTTCAGGTGTGGGACGCCCATGCTCTCAAACTCGTATGGCACCTTGTTGACTACGCTTGAGTGAACTGGAGCCGTCAGGCAGATCCCTCCCGCCGGGGCCAGGGGCTCTATCCTGGATGCTATGTTGACCGCGTCCCCGGCAATGTCATTCCCGCTATGGATCACATCCCCAAGGTGAATTCCAATGCGGATCTTGACCCGTTCTCCGCTCCCACGCTTTGAGCCAGACTCGGCCATGGCCGCCTGCATGTCAGCGGCGCACTTGACGGCGTCGAGGGAGCTCGCGAACTCGACGAGGAATGCGTCGCCTATGGTCTTCACCTCCTGCCCCCTGTTCTTGGCGATGATGGGCCTGAGAACTCCCCGCTGTTCTTCAAGGAGTTCCAGGGCTAGGGCTTCGTTCTTGTGGGTCATGGCAGCGAAGCCTACGATATCTGTGAACATCACGGCGGCGAGCTTCCTCGCCCCCGGACCGGGGCTACCAAAACCTGCAGTGGCTCCCCGCCTGGGGAGCTCCGCTGCCTCCAAGCTGTACCCTATGGCGCCGAAGGTCTACTTATTCGATTCGCTCTGGTCGAAGCTGCGCGCCTAGTCGAAGTCTCCGCCGCCTTCGCCGCCCATGCCTCCCGCCCCTCCTGGCGGTCCGGCCGGCGCCTTCGTCTTGCCTGCGGCGATGACGTCGTCGATTCTCAGTATCATCGAAGCCGCCTCGGTGGCCGACCTGATGATCTGCAGCTTGACGGCGAGGGGCTCGAAGACCTGGCGCTGATACATGTCCTTGACCTTGCCATCAGCGGCCTCTATGCCAAACCACTTGCCGTTCTCCGTGGCGTGCTTCGCCCTGAACTCGACCTGGGCGTCAATGGGGTCCATGCCAGCGTTCAACGCGAGTGCGATGGGGATTGACTCCAGCGCCTCCGCGAACTTCTGCGCGGCGAGCTGTTCCCTCCCTGAGAGCTTGTCCGCCCACTTGAGGACCCTCGCGGCTGCCTCCGCTTCTGCGGCTCCGCCGCCAGCGACAACGGCCGGCCTTTCGATGACGTCCTTCGTCACCATGAGGGCGTCGTGAAGTGACCTCTCCCCCTCGTCGACTATGCGTTGTGTGCCTCCCCGTACGAGGATGGTGACCGCCTTGGGGTTCTTGCACCCTTCGACGAAGACCCACCTGTCCTCCTCTACCCTCCTCTCTTCGACGTGAGCCGCATAGCCCAGGTCGCTAGGCGAAAGGTCCTCGAAGTTGTTGACCACCCGGGCGCCGGTCGCCTTGCCGAGCTTGGTCATGTCGGACTCCTTGGCCCTCCTCACGGCGAGGATCCCTGCCTTGGCGAGGTAGTGCTGGGCGATGTCGTCGATGCCCTTCTGACAGACGACAACGTTGGCCCCCACCTCGACTATCTTGTCCACCATGCCCTTCAGCATCTTCGTCTCCTCGTCCAGGAACTTCTTCATCATGGACGGGTCGTTGATGTTGAGCTTGGCGTCGAACTCCGTCTTCTCTATCTCGAAGGGAGCGCTGATGAGGGCAATCTTCGCCTTCTCTACTAGCTTGGGCATCCCCGAGTGGACGACCTCCTTGTCGAGAACGATTCCCTGTACGAGCTTCGTGTCCTTCAGGGACCCTCCGGGCTTCTTCTCCACCTTCACGTTGTCTATGTCCACTCTGTAGCCCTTCTCCGCCTTCTCGGCCACCGCCAAAGTAGCGTCGACGACGAGCTCTGCGAGCTGCTCGGCCTCCTTGACGACCAGCTTTGTCTGCATGCTTGTCCTCGCGACCTTGACGAGCCAGTCCTTGTCGTTGGGGGTGACCTTCTCTGCCACATCTTCGAGGGCCTCCATCGCTTTCCTCGAGGCCTTCGAGTATCCGTCGACGATCACCGTGGGGTGCACATCCTTGTCGAGAAGCTCCTCAGCCTTCTCTAGAAGTGCGCCGGCAAGGACGACGGCCGAGGTGGTGCCGTCTCCAACCTCGTTGTCGGTGGTCTTCGATACTTCGACCAGCATCTTGGCCGCAGGGTGCTGGACGTCGATCTCCTTCAGCATCGTAGCTCCGTCGTTGGTTATGGTCACATCACCGAGGGAGTCCACGAGCATCTTGTCCATCCCCCGCGGGCCGATGGAGCTCTTCACAATCTCCGAAATCAGTTTCGCGGCGGCGATGTTGTTCCTCTGGGCCTCCTTGCCCCGGCTTTGGTTGGACCCTTCCCTGAGAATCAGGACGGGTTGACCCGACGAAGTCATTGCTGGAATAGCGGTCGCTGACATTATATCACTAATCGGTATACAACCAATGGGGTATATGAGTATTACGCGGAGACATGGAGGCTGGGCTCTCCAGAAGCGAAAGTACGCGTCGTGGGCCTGCCTGTCTCACATGCGCTCCGCAGCCTGTTGTCTCTACTTCTCAGCGGAGCGCGGAGCCTTTCTTGTCGCACCTCTCGCCGTCCTCTCTATGGCCCCGGCGAGCTCGATGTCCCACTCAGTCACGCCTCCCTCGGAATGGGTTTGCAGCATGAGGGTCACCTTGGTGTACCTGATGTGTATGTCGGGGTGGTGCTCCTCCTTCTCTGCAACCTCTGCCACCCTCGTGACGAATTCGATGCCATCGATGAACCGGTCGAACTCGAAGGGTTTCGTTATGAACTTGCCCTGATGCCTCCACCCCGCCAGCTTTTTCAGCCCGATGGCTACCTCGGCATCGCTCAGAAGCTTCGGCACAGTGCCCGTTGATACGACCTTCGTATATAATTTAGTCAACCACCTAGGCGATTTGACCGCCACCATTAACGTACGGGCGCGAGAGAGTGCAGGGCGATGGAGGAGAAGAAGATCCTCAGGTCCGTCGCCGACTCGGTGACCCGGCTGAGGGACGCGAAGACAGAGGTCGCTGCCAACGTGAACACGTCTCCGGTGAGGAAACAGATGGA
>Ga0335079_10005675_pt1 | contig 14265 bp, 13 predicted proteins | sample Lox_Sample_33_FD_206719 | JGI IMG/M metagenome (GOLD analysis project Ga0335079, IMG submission 206719) | Soil microbial communities from Loxahatchee National Wildlife Refuge, Florida, United States - Lox_Sample_3.3 | ecosystem: Environmental > Terrestrial > Soil > Wetlands | place: USA...
ATTCCGCCGTTGGTCGTGCCAGCATGCACACTGAATTCCGCCGACGATGGCAACGTGACCTCCACACTGCCGTTGGTGGTTTCCAATTCCAACTCGCCACTCCACTTGGCGTTGCCCATCGAGACGCGCACGCCGCCGTTGGTGGTCTTCGCGGACGCCCATTCGCTGGTCGAAACTTCCACGTCGCCATTCGTGGTCGCCGCCTGAACTACACTGTCGAGGTTGAGGCAATGGACGCGGCCGTTCGTCGTCATCGCATTCAGCCGCACGCCGCGCGGCACTTGCACGTCGAAATTGATCTTCGACCGGCGGCCGTGCCACCAGTTGCCTGACTCGGACGACACGCCGCCGCGATGGCAGCGCCCCGGGGCCTTTTCCCGCGCATACACCGCGCAAACCGTCACGCCATCCGTATATTCGACGACTTCAATGAACATGTCGTGGTCGTCATCGCTTCCGCCTTTGCGGCCTTCGACGCGCGCGGTATCCCCGCGGCTGGCGCCAATCTCGCCATTCGTGTTGATCACTTCGAGCGTCTGCCCAGCCTTCAGGCTGCCCTGCCAATGAAAATCGCCTGGATCAAAAACGGTGCGCTTTTCGCCCTGCGCTCGCGCCGGCACACCCGCGGCCAGCGCAACCATCGCCACAGCAACCACCGCGAGCGTCCAGGCCCCCAGCAAACTCGCGTTCTTCTTCATCGCGCCACTCTCCTCAAAAGATTAGTCGTCTGAACCGCCCCGTCCGTCACCTATCTAAACGGAGTTCGACCTACTTTTGTTCCCGGAGCCCGGTGCGGTGCTCCGCTTCGACCATCACGAAGGCGCGAAGGGACCGGCACAATCGTTTCGGTTCGTTCTTGGAGCGGCGGCTCAGCGGATTGCCTTGAAAAGCCTTGACCCGATCAGGTGCCCAACACCGGAATAAATCGCTGCATTAATCACGCCTATGAAGGACCATGCAAACGAGCCTCGATCGTGTGCGGGTTAATGTCCATGAAAAGCATCGATAGAAGAGAAGGCGGACAGAGCACAATCGTCGCAGCGATTGCGAATGGTGTGAGCTGGGCGTAGTTAGTCCACTCGAGATAAGCGAACAGCAAGAGCGAAATCCCAAAACTCAAAAACCCCAACAGCACCGCCAGACGTGCTGGCTTGGCCATACGTATCTAAGCCTACTCCCCTGCCGCTGTAGACTTCGCGCTCGGCGGCAAGGGATCTTCGTCCAACTCGCCGGCGGGCATTCCCTCCGCCGTGGCCAGCGCTTCGTGCTCGCGCCACTCTTCCGCCGCAGCCAACTCCTGCCCTACGCGCTCCATCGATTCGGTCGGCGTACTGCGCGAGTCGCCATCCGCCATTGGCAACGAACCGGCGTCTGCTTCCCCGGTATCGGCAGAGCGCCCCGCCGCCACCAAAGTGCTCGCCGGGGTGTCGCATCCTTCGCTTTCCAGGGTGTGGGTTTTCTCCGCGTCACTCGCCACTTCAGCAGGCACCACCAACTGCTGTCCCGTAGAAATCACGTCCGGCTCGGCTTCACTCCCCACCTCAGGTATCGCCACAGCGCTGTCCGATGCGGCGCTTTCCGAAGAGGCATTCTCTCTGGTCGCGGAGTTTTCGCCAGCTTCGTTCGGAACCACCGCGGTCCCGCGCTCCGGATTCTCACTCGCGCCGCTCGCCAGCTCGCTTGCTCCGAGAGCCTCTTCCGAAGCACCGCCTTCCGGTATCGCCACACCCTCATCCGTGCCGAGCGCCTCGCGCGCCAGCGCCTCAAACTCCTTCAAACTCGGCAACTCTTCCAGATCACTTAAGCCAAACCGCATCAAAAATTCCTTCGACGTTTTATAGAGAATCGGCCGGCCAATCACTTCTTTGCGCCCCGCCGTTGTAATCAGCCGTTTGTCGAGCAACGTGCTGATCACACCCGAGGTGTTCACGCCGCGAATCTCAGAAATCTCTGGCGCGGTGACCGGCTGCTTGTACGCAATCACTGCCAGCGTTTCCAGAGCCGGCATGGTCAAGCGCAGCGGCGGCCGCAGACTCTTGATGAAGCGCCGCACTACATCATGCTGCTGCGGCTTGGTGTACAGCTTGTAGCCGCCCGCCACGCAGCGAATCTCGATGCCGCGCTCTTCGACGGCATAGCTCGCAACCAGTTCATCGAGCGACGATTGCACCACGAGCTTCTCTTCGCCGAGGGCCTTTGCAAGCTGCTCGATGGTGGCCGGCTCGTCCGCCGCATAGATGATCGCTTCCAGCGCCGCTTTTCGTTCTTCGTTAGTCATGCCCAGCCTTCTTCTCCCCGCACATCCTCAACTCCATTCTCGCACCTGTGCCCTTTGCCTTGTAGGGTCATCCTCTCCAGGATGGCCGCCCGCTGCTACTTGTATTCCTCATCCACCAGGCGGAGGGCGCCGTTCTCATCGAAGGCCAGTTCGAACGACTTACCTTTCTTCACCACAATTTCGCCAAACTGTTTTTCCTGCACTAGCAACACGGCTTGCAGCTTGACCATTTCAAGGACCGCCAAAAATGCCACGATCATCGCGTGCCGCGACGGGCACGCCTCGAAGAACTGTACCAGGCTCACCGAGCTTTCTTCGCTGGCCACGATTTGCGCGCGCAACGCCGCGATCATCTGCGCCACGGTGAAGGCCTCGTGCTTCAGATCGATGCGCGCCACTTCGCGTCGCCGCTCCAGCACTTGCTGGAACACCTTCACCAAATCGACCAGCGAGACGACTAGTTCGCCTTCCGTGCCTTCGTCGTTGTAGAGCGATTTATCTGGCTTCGACCAGACGTTCTCTTCAATCTGTTGTTTCTGATAGAGCAACGCCGCAGCGTTTTTGAATTTTTCGTGCTCGACGAGGCGTTGTACCAACTCAGCGCGCGGATCGGCGTTCTGGTCTTCCTCGCTGGCCAGCGGATCGGGCGGCAGCAACATTTTGGACTTGATGTAGATCAGTGTCGCCGCCATGTAGATGAATTCGGCCGACACGTCGATATCCAACGCTTCGAGTTTGTGGAGGTAATCCAGATATTGCGCGGTGATCGCGGAGATTTGGATGTCGTGGATATTCATTTTCTGCTGGCGGATGAGGTCCAGCAGCAAGTCGAGCGGGCCTTCATACAGCGGGATGTGTACTTTGTAGGCCGAGTCGCGCGTCAATTTATTCCCGGGTGTAGCCATAGTTCCTTTCTGGGCGAGTCGCTGCGCCATTGCACGTGTTTCCAGGTGTCGCCATTTCTTGATCAGCCGTTCAAACGCGTGCGCCGCGCTGCATCACCGTTTTCTGGAAGCGTTTTGCGCCGGCCCAATACAAGCTGATTTCGTGGCCGTCGGGATCGTTTAAGTAAGCGTGGTGCCAGCCCCAGGGCATCAGCTTGGGCGGCTCCGTGAGCTGCACGCCATTGTTTTGCAGCTTTTCGCAGAATTGATCGAGGTTTTTCACCTCGAAATAGAGACGCACGCCCTCGCTCGACACAGACTCCTCCGGTTTCGCAACGTGAAGCGCAATCGTAGTTTTGCCTTTGGGGGCTTGCAGCCGGGCGTAAGCGCCGGGATATTCGTCGAGCAGCGTGAAGCCCAATTGGCCGGCGTAGAATTTTAACGCTGCGGGCAAATCGCGAACGTAGATCATGGCATGATTGAACTCGATGGCCACGCTGCGCCTATTTGCGTTGGCTTGTTTTTTACGCGTTTTCGCTTTGGCCATCGGCGCCCTCGTCTGTCGATCGATTTCGAATGGCGGCAAATACTCTGCCGAGAACTAAGACGACGAGCTAAAGCCCGTTCTATGACAGGTGCATTATAGCCTTAGTTTTCGGAATCGCTGTGGACTGCAGCTCTTCTTGTGGCCCGGCCATCCAACTAACGGTGGGTTTCTGGCGCCAATATCGGATGCTGATCCGGCACGTGAGCGATTCTTGAGTTAAGTGGTCGGCCCGGTTGGATTCGAACCAACGACCCCAACCTTATAAGGGTTGTGCTCTCTCCACTGAGCTACGGGCCGGCTTTCTCCTAGTTTCTTGTGACTCACAAACCCAACACTCAGAAATGGTGAGCCGGTGGACCATAGATCTTGATTTTGATCGATAGCAGACCGGCAAGTAAACCGACGGTGCTACTGTACGTCCAAAGCTCCATGAGCAAACTGTCCAGGCATCGTGTGCTCCTCGCAGGAATTCTTTCTCCCGCCGCGGCGCTGCTTTGCTATGAACTTGTGTATGAACCCCTGACCGCATTCAGCAAGGATCTCCAAAGCGATTGGCTATTTCGCTTGTCCGTTGCCACGCCAGCCATGCTCATCCCGTTCTTGTTCACTCTCTGGCTGGTTTTCAAGGAGCGCCGGCGCGGTACGTTCTCGCTTTCTGCGAAAATCGGGCTGGTGCTCGCGACTCTCTCGCTCAGTCTCATGGCGAAGCCGATGCATGATGGTTTCACCCGCGCCAAACAGGAACACAATCTGGCATTGCGGGACGTTCCTGCACCTGTCTTCGAGACTCTGGATATTTCAGGAAACCCGATGCGGCTCGCGGACCATGCGGGGCAAGTCGTGCTGGTGAATAGGTGGGCTACGTGGTGCGTACCGTGCCGCGCGGAAATGCCAAACCTGGACCGGCTGTATCAAACCCGCAAGGACCAGGGCCTTCTGGTCGTAGGAATCTCAGATGAAGACATCGGGACACAGCGAAAGTTCCTGGAGGAAATCCCGGTCACTTATCCGCTCCTGACGTTGAGTGGAAATATGCCGGCTCTGTACCGCGACATTGCGCGTTACCCTGCCATTTTTCTTATAGACCGCAACGGCCGGCTGCAACCTGCTCCGCCTCCGGGTCAGCCTTTTGAGAAGCTAGAGATCGCGGTGGATATCCTGCTGCATCGCCGCTGACAATTCGCTAGGTTTAAAGCGAGACACACCAGACCGCTTGCACAGTGGATTGTGCAAGCCCTGCTGCGGTGGGCACAGGCAGAAGTGCCCTTCGTGCTCAGGGCAAGCTCTGTGCTTACCTAGCCGTGGGATTCGTGAACGTCGAGGACGGTTTTGAATTCGGCGCGTTTTTTGTCCCAGTGGAAGACCGCTTCGCGGACGCGTTGCATCGTGTTCTGGGCTTCGACGCGCGCACGTTTCGAGCCTTCGTCAATCATTTCGAGGACGCGGGCGGGATGCTTTTCGTACTCGATGCGGCGCTCGCGGACGGGAGTGATCCAGGTGACGAGGTGCTCGACCATTTTCTTTTTGCAATCGATGCAGCCGATTTCGGCGGTGCGGCAGCCGTGGGCGGCCCAGTCGAGAGTTTCTTTGGGGGAAAAGAGTTTGTGCCAGTCGTAGACAGGGCAGACGTCGGGATTGCCTTTGTCGGTGCGACGGATGCGGGCGGGATCGGTCTTCATGGGGCGGACTTTTTCCCAGATGGATTCGTTGGATTCGCTGAGCATGATGGCGTTGCCGTAGCTCTTCGACATCTTGCGGCCATCGGTGCCGGGAATGCGGGGGGTCTTGGTCAGCATGGCTTCGGGCTCGACGAGCAGAGAACGCTCTACGAAATTGCTGAAGTAGGCCCACTGGCCGTCAAACATCTCAACATTGCCAGCGCTTCGACTGCGACCAAGAATCAGGAGCATTGAAGCTTCCATTTTCTTCGCTTCCGCCACGCCGATCTTCGCTGGGGCTGGGTCGCTCGGAAACAATCTCCGATACAGCTCGACTGCTCGATCACGCAGGTCAGACGTCGCAAGTTTCGCCACGCTAACGACTTCGCCAAAATTAAAATTGAACTTGCGCACGATTTCGCGGCTGGTTTCGACGTGGGAGACTTGGTCTTCGCCTACGGGGACATAGAGGCCGGCGATTTCGGGGGAGCTGTAAATCGTGATGTCGGCGCATTGCAGGACGGGGTAACCGAGGAAGCCGTAGTTGTGCAGGTCTTTGTCTTTCACATTTTCGAGGGCTTCTTTGTAGGTGGGGACGCGTTCGAGCCAGCCGAGCGGGGTGACCATGGAGAGGAGCAGGTGCAACTCGGCGTGTTCGGGGACGAGGGATTGCTGGAAGATGACCGACTTGCCCGGGCCTTGCCCCGGAGCCAACCCTGCCGCCAGGTAGTCGGTCATGATTTCGATGGTGTTTTGCGCAACCGCAGAAGTGTCGGCGTAGTCGCTGGTGAGCGCGTGCCAGTCGGCAATGAAATAGAAGCATTCGAACTCGGGATCGCCTTGCAGCCGCACCCAGTTTTCCAGCGCACCGAAGTAATGGCCGATGTGCAAGCGTCCAGTAGGCCGCATGCCGGAGACTACGCGCTTCTTTTTGACGTCAGTATATACGGTCAACCTCGGCTCCCGGATCGAGGGGACGGGCTAAAGCCCGCCCCTACATTTTCGCTTCTCGCGACGCTCGAATCGCCAAACGTAAGACCGATGTAGGGGCGCGCTTTAGCGCGTCCCTGCCGCAGACTTCCACGGCGGCACCCAAGTCCGCTCGACTGGCATTGCCCTCGGCCATTCGACGGTGAACGAACCCGAAAACGGATATGCTTGCGGCTCCTTTACGATACCTTTGCGGACAGGGTTCATCCAAATGTACCAAGCGACTGATTCGGAGTCGGTGGCGCGACGCAAGACACAATCGTAGAAGCGGCGCTGCCAGAAACGCGGAGGAAGCTCCTGCCGAAGAACGTAGCCGGTTCCCTGCTTCCATTGCGTGACGAATTTGAGCAAGTCGGTGTTCGCTTCTTTCCCTTCCACTAGTACATGCACGTGATCCGGCATGACGCAGAATGCGTGTACTAACACGTTCATTCTAGCAGCTACTCTTCGCAGTTCGGCGATCAGGGCATTCGCATGGGCGGAGTCTTGGAAGATGCGGCGGCGTTCCTCGGTGCAAATCGTAATGAAATAGATCCGTTTACCGACGTACTTCTCGCGCGATAGCCGGATGTTTTTGCGCCGGACGATCATGGTGAAGGGAAGACCTCAAGGTCTGGAGCTTGTGGGCTTTTTATCGCCTCCGAACTGCTGACATCTCGCCCCAACAGGGGACGCGCTGAAGCGCGCCCCTACACAAACCCAACCGCCGCCAAGGCCGCAGCGTTGCGGAAGCCTGCCATTAAACGGATTTCCCCAGAATATCGCGGGCGATGATCATGCGCTGGATTTCGCTGGTGCCTTCGTAGATGGAGACTACGCGCGCGTCGCGGTACATGCGCTCGACGTCGGTTTCCCGCGAATAGCCGGAGCTGCCATGAATTTGCACGGCTTTGTAGACAACACGATTGGCCATTTCGCTGGCGTAGAGCTTGGCTTTGGAAGCGGCGGAGCCCAGCTTGCCGGGTTGATGGTCTTTGAGCCAGGCGGCGTGGTAGACGAGACCGCGGGCGGCTTCGATTTCGGTTTGCATGTCGGCGAGCATCCATTGGATGGCCTGGAATTCGCCGATGGACTTGCCGAAGGCGTGGCGTTGCTTGGCGTATTTAACCGCTTCGTTAAATGCGCCCTCGGCCAGGCCGAGCGCCAGCGCCGCAATGCCGATCCGGCCCCCGGCGAGCGTACCGAGGGCGATTTTCAGGCCCTGGCCTTCCTCGCCGAGGCGGTTCTCGCGGGGCACTTCGCATTCATTCAAAAGGACTTCCACCGTCGGCGAGCTGCGCTGGCCCATTTTTTCTTCGTGGCGGCCGACTTTGAAGCCGGGAAAGGTGGGTTCGACGAGGAAGGCGGTAAGGCCTTTGCCGCCAGCGTCAGGATCGGTTTTGGCGAAGACGAGAAAGACGCCGGCGACGGATCCGTTGGAAACCCAGGTTTTGGTGCCATTGAGTTTGTAAATGTCGCCGGAGGGCGAGCCCAGAGGAGCTCCAGCCCACGAGGAACCCGCGGCAGGCGCAGGCGCCGAGGCCGTTCGCGCGCCGAGGCCCGCCCCGATGCGTTCGGCCGCCACCGCCCGCGCTTGAATGCCGGCGGCATCGGAGCCGGCGCCGGGTTCGGTCAGGCAGAAGGAGCCGATGATTTCGCCGGTGGCGAGGCGGCGGAGATATTTTTGCTTTTGTGCTTCGGTGCCGAATTTGAGGAGCGGGATTTGGACGGCGGAGTTGGTGACGCCAAGAGTGGTGGCCATGCCCGCGTCCACGCGCGCCACTTCTTCCATCATGAGCACGTAGGACAGCGTGTCGAGACCGGCGCCGCCCCACTCTTCGGGAGTCATCATGCCGCAGCAGCCAAGTTCGGCAAGCTTTTTGATTTCCTGCGAAGGGAAACGCTCTTCGCGGTCGCGCTGCTTCACCGTGGGGCGTACTTCGGCGTCCATGAATTGGCGGACCGTGTCGCGGATTAGTTTTTGGTGGTCGTTAAGAGAAAAATCCATCGGCCAGAACTGATGCTATCACGCGGAGGGAGTAGCGCCCAAGTTTCGCCTTCGAGTGACCTTGGACTGATTTATTGTCGCAAGGACCACCGATATGACCGCCGGAAACGTTACCAGTTCCCTGAGCGGCTTGTGGGGTGGCCAGTAATTCAGCAAAATCTCGAACACGAAGAAAGCCGCGAAAAATAGCACATAGGCCGCGAGGAAGCGAAAGATTCGGGACCACAGTGAAACCGGCATGGACGGCTCCATAGCAGCGGCGGAGGTCAGCGTACGTGGAATGCTAACACGGGATGGTGCGGCTGTTGCGGGGACGGCTGGTAATCTTCAGGGCGCGTGTTCGTCTTACGGGGTAAGGGAGGGATGATGGCCTATCCTCCGTTGTTGATGGTTCATATTGCCGGTGGGACGGTCGGGTTGGTGTCGGGAACGGCGGCGATAGTGTTTCGCAAGGGGTCGCCACGACATGTGCTAGCGGGAAAGATATTTGTTGCGGCCATGCTGTGTATGTCCGCGTCCGCGACGTACTTGGCGATTGTAAAGAACCAAGTGGGAAATATCGAAGGCGGGATCTTTGCGTTCTACCTGGTCCTGACGGCATGGCTGACCGCGCGACGACGCGATGGCGAAAAGAGGCGGTTCGATTGGGTGCTTTTACTCATTCCCACGGTGCTCGGCGGATTGATGTGGGTAGGAGGCGTGCGACTGATTCGCGCCGGGCTGGGGTCGTTTGATGGCGTGCCTGTGGGCATGATCTTCTTCATGGGCACGGTGATGCTGCTGGCCGCCACAGGAGACGTGCGTATGCTCCTGGGCGGCGGAGTTGCAGGAACGAGGCGGATTGCGCGGCATCTCTGGCGAATGTGCTTCGGGTTGTTTGCCGCCGCGGGATCGTTTTTCATGGGGCCGAATAACCGGCCATTGCGATTGCTGACGAATGTGGGAATCGGGCAACATCTTCCCGCGGCGTTGTTCAGCCTGAGCGTGTACCTCGTGCTCACGATTCTGCCGCTCGTGTTGTTGGTGTTCTGGTTGCTGCGCGTGCGGTTCAGCACGACGTATAGCAGGCGGGCACAACGTTCCTCCGTGTAGGTCACATCCGGCAGGTTGCCAAACAACTTCGAAAGTGCGGGCCTAAAGACGGCGACTAAAGTTTAAAGAGTTCGCGGAGACGTTTGGCCTGGGGGCGGGAGACGGGAATTTCGGTGGAGTTTTTGTCGTTCATTTTGAGCATATAAGTGGCGTTGAACCAGGGCACGACTTCCTTGACGTGGCGCAGGTTGATGAGGAAGGAGCGGTGCGGGCGCCAGAAATGGTCGGAGTCGAGCGCTTCATCGAGTTCTTCGAGCGTGCGGTAGTTCGAGGAGCCCTGAATCTCGCGGGTGGAGACAGTGACATCGCCGCCATCGATGGTGGCGAACACCACGTCTTCGGCGTTCACAAGAAGCAGGCGCTGCTGAACTTTGATGAGGACTTTGAGGCGCGGGGGAATGTCGCGCTCTCTGGCGTTGCCAAGCTGGTTGACAAGCTGCTCGAGACGGTCGGTAGTGGACGCCTCCGAGTCGAGCGCTTTGCGCGCGCGTTGGATGGCTTTGGAGATGCGTGCCTTGTCGAAGGGCTTGAGGACGTAATCGACGGCGTTTACGTCGAAGGCTTGAACGGCGTATTGATCGAACGCGGTAGCAAAAACGACATGTGGCATTTTCATTTTGCGTTCGACAAGCTTTTTGAGGACACCGAAGCCGTCAAGACCGGGCATCTGAACGTCAAGGAAGACCAGATCGGGGGCGTGTTCTTTGATGAGCGAGACGGCTTCGACGCCGTTTTTGCCCTGGCCGATGACGTTGATTTCGGGAAAAGCTTTGAGAAGAAACGCGAGCTCTTCGCGCGCGGGTTTTTCGTCGTCAACGATGATGGTGTTGATGGGCATAGGGCCGTAGTCATGCGCCAGACTGCGAACGCCGTGGTGCTGGTATGGATGCGCCGAATGGAGCCGCGGCCACATGATTTTATGCTGGGCGCGGGCTGCAAGCCGGCGAATACTCCCTACAGTGTATGATAACCGCGGAGAAAACGTACGGATCATGGCGAAGAAAAAGAGCACGGAACCGACTGCGACAATCACGAAAAGCGAAATGATTTATGAAGGGCCGGTGTTTGGGCTGCGCCGAGATGAGGTGGTCGAGCCAAGCGGGATTCGCACGATGCGGGAGGTGATTACGCATCCGGGTTCAGTGGTAGTGCTGCCCATTTTGCCGGACAAGAGAATTCTGCTGATCAGGCAGTATCGACATGCGACGCGGCAGTACATGTGGGAACTGGTGGCGGGTCGAATTGATGACGGCGAGAAGCCAAAAGAGGCGGCGTTGCGAGAGATGATCGAAGAGACGGGTTATCGCGCGAAAAAGGTGACAGTGTTTTTGGACGTGTTCCCTACGCCGGGCTTTTTGGAAGAGCGGATGTACATTCTGCTGGCAGAAGGCCTGACCGCCGGCAAGGCGACGCCGGAAGAGGATGAGCGAATCGAAGCGAAGGCGTTCACGAGAAAAGAAGTGGAGAAAATGATCGAAGGAAATGTGATCCGGGACGCGAAGACGATCGCGGGAGTTTTGTATTATTTGCGCTTTCTGGCGTAGGTTGGATGGCCCGATACACTCTGCAATAGCCGCACCCTTCTTGAGCAGAGGTGCGGCCCCCCCAAAAAAAGAAGCAGCCCGGAAGCTACTAGGGCTGGTAGTACAGGGCGAGAAGCGATAGCGTTTCCAGCTTTGTTCATGCTCAAAACATAGGGGAGTGAAATCGCCATGCTGCGCTGGCCTATTTCTTTTGCAAAGTGTCGGTATGTTCGAACGCTGGTATTCCTTGGCGGGTTAGGTGTCTGCCTGCTTCTGGCGGCGCTGTCCCTTTCGGCACAGACACCGGACGCCGCCGGGATTCGCGGGCAGGTGCGGGATCAAAGCCGGGCGGCGGTAGCGGGCGCTGACCTAACGCTGACCGGCAATCTGACAGGTGCTGTGCGCACGGCACAGACGGATGAGTCGGGAAATTTTGTGTTTGCCGGCGTGGCGATTGGACACTACACACTGCTGGCGCACAAACCGGGCTTCGCAGACGTGAAGCGGGAGATTGTGCTGGAGGGTGGAACGACGGCGAACGTGGATTTGCAGCTGAGCGTCTCCGGAGGGGACGTGCAAGTGCTGGTGACCGGTTCCGCGGGCGAAATTCGCACCGACGAGCCGCAATTGGGCGACCGGCTGGGGCAGGAACAGATCCAGGAGATGCCGCTGCTGAACCAGAGAATCACCTATTTGCCGCTGCTGAACGCGGCGAATCGGCCGGCAATCAACATGGGCGACGTATTCATGAACGAAGACTTGTTCACGACCAACGGGTCGGGGCGGCGGCAAACGGCGTGGGTGGTGGACGGGAGCACGTCGAATGACAGCTGGGGCCGGCAAACGATTTTTTCGAATGTGCCGCGCGACGCGGTGCAGGAAATGACCGTGCTAGAAAATGCGTTTTCGGCGGAGTTTGGCGCGACGACCGGCGGCGTGGTGAATATGGTCACGAAAAGCGGCGGAGACGTATATCACGGAGACGTGGAAGGATTGTGGCGGCCGAGCGATCTGGGAGCGAAGCTCGCAGGATTCACGACGACGAACGCGACGAGCGGAAACCAGATTGTAACAGATGGATTGGGACAGTTGGATGCTTCGCTAGGTGGACAGATTCCGAAGCTGGAAAAGACGTATTTTTTCTTTTCCGGAGAATACAGCCGGCAAAATCGGGGATCACCGGTGACTTCGCCGCTGCAGCCGCAAGTGTTTGTTGGGCATTACGCAGGGTGGCTGTCGCTGCTGCGCATCGATCATCAGATCAACGATGCGAATACTTTCTTTTTCCGGGCCAACACGGACAGTTTTCACGACACGAATCCGAACGGAGCGGTGGGGGGAAACAGCCTGCCGACAGTGGATCGCATCTTCCGGCGGCGCACGTACACGCTGGACGCGGGGGAGACGGCGGTGATTTCGCCGTCGCTGGTGAATACGGCACGGGCCACATTCCAACTGGCATCGCCGATTACAGAGTTCGATCCGGTGATTTTCGGCACGCAATTCGTGGTGCCGATTTCGACCGGCGGAACGTTCACCAGCGGAACGTCGCAGTCGGCATTGCTGTTGAACCGGCAGTATGGGGTGAACGACACCGTGGCGTGGAATCGCGGCGCGCACCAGATCAAATTTGGGGCGGACTTGTCGCATGCGCACAACGGTGGAGACAGCAAAGAGTTTGGCGGACCAATTTTTTTGGGCCAATTGACGTACAACACCTGCACGCAAGCGCTGACGGTTTGCGAAAGTTCGACGTATCTGGACAACATCGCGAACGTACGGCAGTACACGCAGAGCTATGGAAACGGAAGCTATACGGTAGACGACACGCTGTGGGCGCTATACGCACAGGATGATTGGCGGATACGGCGGGACCTGACCCTGAATCTGGGGTTGCGTTACGAGCGGCAGACGTTTACGGATGGGGAAAAGAATTTCGCGCCGCGCGTGGGATTCGCGTACAACTGGCGCGGCGAAGGCAAGACGGTAATCCGCGGCGGATTCGGAATCTACTATTCGCAGGTGGTGGACAATTCCGAGGCGAACTATGCGCTGAGCGGACCGACGGGAGTATTCAATTTCACCGCGACGCCCGGGCAAATCGGGTTTCCTACGAGCGTGGCGGACGTGCCTCTGCCGGCGTTTCCGGCGGGAGCGGTGGCGCCGGTGCGGACCATTTATATCCGCCCGGGGCGGGCGGCGTTTTACAACCAATTCTTTCCGGTGGCGGATTTGATTGGCTATCCAGATGCACTGCTGAATCCGTACTCGGAGCAGTGGACGCTGGGAGTCGAGCGGCGCATCGCGAAGGGCTGGGTGCTCGGAGTGGATTATGTGGGCTCACACACCGTGCATGTGGTGCGGCCACTGGATGTGGATCCGCCAACGTCTCTCTTACGAACGACGCCGGGACAGACGCGGACAGCGCAACAGGCGAATTGCACGCGGCCATTGTGGGTGCAGTTTTACGCCGATGCAGGGCGCACCTGCAATCCGAGCGCGGCCAATCCGCCGCAGCCGGCGTATGCGGTGATTACCTCTGACGTGAACAACGGGTACGTGTACTACGAAGCGCTGAACGTAAACCTGAGCCATCAGTTCGCAAATCATTTCGCGATGCTCGCGAGCTACGTGTATTCGCACACGATCGACAACGTCGATCCGGACGCCACGGGACAGAATCCGAATGATCCGAACTTCACGGATAGGATCGAGAACGGGAATGCGCTGTTCGATCAGCGGCACCGGTTTGTACTGAGCGGAACGTACAGCGCGCCGTGGGGATTTCATGTGGGCGGAATTGCCACGCTGGCTTCGGGGCTGCCGTTCAATTTTACGACGGGAACGACGAACAGCGGCGACAGCGGTGCGACGACCGACCGTCCGGTGATTGACGGCGTGGTGGTAGGAAGGAATGCTGGAAGAGGCCGATCGATTTACGACTTTGCGCCGTTCGTGGAGAAGGAGTTTCCCATCAAGGACCGCTTGCACCTGCGCGCGCGGGCGGAGGCGTTCAACATTTTCAATCATGCTAATTTTGTGGGCTACAGCGGTACGTTTGGGAACGGAGCGACGGCGGGAACAGGCTTTGGGCAGCCGTTGACGGGGATTACGAACCAGTTGCCGGCGCGGTCGTTCCAATTTTCGGCGCGGTTGCAGTTTTAAATAGCTCGGCCGAGCTTCAGACTCGTCCGAGGGTGCTCTGCGGCCGTAATCGGCAATCGTGCCGTAATTCTGCGCTGCACTCAGAATGACATCGGTGCTGCGCTGCAAAGGTGTGTGGTGCAACTGAACTGATTTTGTGAA
>Ga0335079_10005676_pt1 | contig 14265 bp, 12 predicted proteins | sample Lox_Sample_33_FD_206719 | JGI IMG/M metagenome (GOLD analysis project Ga0335079, IMG submission 206719) | Soil microbial communities from Loxahatchee National Wildlife Refuge, Florida, United States - Lox_Sample_3.3 | ecosystem: Environmental > Terrestrial > Soil > Wetlands | place: USA...
CCGGCCGCCGCCTGCACCAGCTCACCGGCCGCGGTGTCATGGATTAAGGGGTCCGGGCCCCGTCCCGGCAGGGAGGGAACGCCGACAGCACGCCAGGAATCCATGAGCGCAGGCTATCGCCGCAGCCCGGCGCGGCCGGACGGGGCGGGCGGCGGGCAGGTGTCGAGCAGCGCGGGGGTGAGCCGCGCGCCTGCCGCCTGCTCGTACGCGTGCGCCAGCGCGATCAGCCGCGGCTCGCTCCACGCCGGGCCGGTGAACGACAGCCCGACCGGGAGCCCGAAGGCCCCACCAGCGGGAACCGAGATGGACGGATACCCGGCCACCGCCGCCGGCCCCGACGTGTGGAAGAGGTCGTGATCGCCGAGATGGTAGTCGGTCAGCCAGGCCGGGCTGGCGGTCAGCGCGACGATGGCGTCCAGCCGGTGAGCGGCGAGCGGGCCGTCCAGGGCCTCCCGGGCGCGGCTGGCCGCCTCCCCCCGCGCGGCCAGGTACCCGGCGTCGGCCAGGTCGCCGCCGGTGGCTTCCGCCTGCTCGAACAGTTCCTGGCCGAACCGGGCCAGCACACTGGCGCCGTGCCGGGTGTTGAAGGCGATGAGCTCCGCCAGCGTCGCCGGGTGCTCCCCAGGCAGCGCCGCGAGGTAGGCGTTGAGGTCGTGCTTGAACTCGGTCAGCAGGGCAGCCAGTTCCGGCTCGGAGATCTGTTCCGCGCCGGGCAGGTCCACCGGGTCGACCAGGTCGGCACCGAGGCCGGCCAGCTCGGCCAGGGCCGCCTCCAGCACCGCCGTGGTGGCGGCGCCCGCCGCCTTCACACCCTCCCGCCAGACGCCGATGCGGGCCCCGGCCAGGGCGCCCGGGTCGAGGAAGGCGGTGTAGTCGCCTGGCTGGCCGGCCGCGGCCGCGGTGGCCGGGTCATCCGGGTCGGCGCCGGCCATCGCGGACAGCAGCGCCGCGGCATCGGCCACGCTGCGCGTCATCGGGCCGGCCGTGTCCTGGGCCGCCGATATCGGCACGATCCCGCCGCGGCTCACCAGGCCCAGCGTGGGCTTGAGGCCGACGATCCCGCAGGCGCTGGCCGGGCAGACGATGCTGCCGTCGGTCTCGGTCCCCACCGTGACCGCGGCCAGCCCGGCCGCGACCGCGGCCGCCGAGCCGGAGCTGGAGCCGGACGGGTTCCGGTCGAGCGCGTGCGGGTTGGCGGCCTGCCCGCCGAGGGTGCTCCAGCCGCTGGTGGGGTGGGAGGACCGGAAGTTGGCCCACTCGGACAGGTTCGCCTTGCCGAGGATCACCGCGCCCGCCTCCCGCAGCCTGGCGACCAGCCAGGCGTCGCCCTGCTCGGCCCCGGCGAGGGCGGGCGACCCGGCGGTGGCGGGCATCCCCCTGACCGCGATGTTGTCCTTGATCAGGACCGGGATGCCCTCGAGCGGGCGGGCCGCCCCGCTCGCCAGGGCCTCGTCGCAGGCCTGCGCCTCGGTGAGCGCGTCGCCGCTGGCGCTGATGACCGCGTGCAGCAGCGGGTCCAGCCGCCCGATCCGGTCCAGGTAGAACGAGGTGAGCCCGCGCGCGGTGAGGGTGCCGGCCGCCAGCGCTGCCCGGAGGGCGGCGACGGTCGCCCCGCTGGCGTCGATCGTGGTGCCTGGGATCGTCTCGCTGACCGCGGGGGGCTCTGGCATGGGGGAAGGATAACCGCCCCTCCGCCACTGGTGATCATGCCCGGCTGCCGTTCCGGCAACGCCCGGAACGGCCGCGCTCTGCAGCGGTGCCGGGTGGGCCGGCTCCGTCAGGGGAGCCAGGACACGTGGCCGTGCAGGGCCGCGTAGCCGACGAAAGCGACCGTGTCGATCAGCCCGTGGGCGACGATGAACGGGGTCACCCGCCGCCATCTGCGGAACAGGACGCCGAACACCAGGCCCATCGCGGCGTTGCCGAGGAACCCGCCGAGCCCCTGGTAGAGGTGGTACGAGCCGCGGAGCACCGCGCTGAGGATGATCGCATGGGCCGGTGTCCAGCCGAGCTGATCCAGCCGCCGCAGCAGATACCCGATGACCAGGATCTCTTCCAGGATCCCGTTCTGGAAGCCCTTGAGGATGAGCACCGGGATCCGCCACCACACCGCGGGCAGGCTCTCCGGGACCACGTTGAGGCTGACCCCGAGGTGGAACGCCGTGATGTACAGGCCCAGGCCCAGCCCGCCGATGATGGCCGCCAGGGCCGCGCCCCTGGCCAGGTCGCTGGCTGGCCGGGTGGTGTCCAGGCCCATGTCCGACGGCGACTCACCCGACCTGGCCAGCAGGTAGAACACCAGCGCCACCGGGGCAAGGGTGACCAGAATGTTCGCCAGCTGCAGCGAGAGGTCCAGCAACGGGCGGCCCGGCGCCATCGACCCGACCAGCAGCGCCTGCTGGTGCCCCAGCGCCCTGCGGGCCGTGAGCGACCCGATCAGGCTGATGATCGCCAGCAGCGCGCTGGCGCCGAGCGACACCGCGAAGACGACAACGATCTCCCAGCCCAGCTGCTGCCGTGTGATCGGTGGGGCAATCGGCAGGCCAGTGTCGTGCTCCGGGATCACCCCTGGACTCTATAAGGCAGGTGGCCGGGCACCGCCCCCTGGAGCCTGCCTGGAGTCAATCTGCAGCTGATCAGGAGTAAACCTAGAGCCAGCCTTCAGCCTCAGGCGCCGGCGGCCGAGACGATCGCGTCGGTCACGAAGCCGAGCACCAGCCCCAGCATGATCCCCCAGGTGACCAGCTCCTTGAGCTTGGTGGCACGCGCGACGGCCAGCAGCTCGATCACCACGTACAGGATGGAGCCCGCCGCCAGCGCCAGGAAGGCGATGCCGAGCAGCGGCGCGGTCACCTGCATGCCGACGACGGTGCCGACGAAGGTGGGGCCGCCGCCGATGAGCCCGAGCAGCACCAGCCGGGGCCAGGTGGGCCGCTCACCGGCCGCCGCCAGCGGCGCCACGATGCCGAAGCCCTCCGTCGCGTTGTGCGCGCCGAAGCCGATCACCAGCAGGATCGCCAGGCTGAGCTTGCCGGCCGCGGCGGAGGCGCCGATGGCCAGTCCCTCGCCGAAGTTGTGGAGCCCGATGCCGACCGCGATGAGCATCGACAGGCTGGCGGCGGCGGCCCGGGCGGCATCCGGGCCGGCCGGGATCAGGGCCGGCCGCGCGGTCGCCGCTCCCGGCCCCTCCGGCCGCAGCCGCGCCGCCCGGTGCTTCATCCAGCGGTCGAAGTACACCAGGCCGAGCAGCCCGGCACCCACGCACACGAGCATCACGGTGCCGTCGGTGATCGCCGTGGCGTAGTGGTGAAGGCCCAGTGCCTCGTCGGTGGGCTCCCACGCGTTGGTGAGCACGTCCCACAGCAGAAAGATCAGGATGCCGATGGCCAGGGCGTTGAGGAACGCCTTGGTCCGGGGCATCTGCGCGCGCACGCGGCCCAGCGGCAGCCCGAGGAAGATCGTGAGGCCCGCGAAGGCCCCGAGGATGGCGATCTGGCTTGCGGGCACGGGTGATCCTCTCCGTAGCTGGCCGCGGTCTCCGCCGGGCCGGAGCCGCGTGTCGTTCAGGACGCCGGGTCAGCACAGCCTAAGTTGGGCATACCAAGCCTAACGACGGCTCAGATACCACACAGGGGCACCGCGCAATGCCAGGGATGGCTACCGCGTACGGCGCGGGCCGGGGACGGCCCGGGCACGCGTCGCGGACGGCCCGGGCGCGCGGTGGCGCGGTACCCGGGCATGCGGCAGCCGCCACGTCAGGCGGACGCGGCGGCCGACGCTCCCGCCGTGGCGGGCACAGGCAGTAAACTGCCGTCGCTGTGGTATTTGATGGGCTAACAGGACAGGCTTACCACCAGGGATGTACCCGATGATATTGACCGCGAATAATCCCCCGGCAGGCCACGCAGCCCGGTTAACCCCCGTCAGAAAGCTACCCCGTTAAGCAGGTCGTCGAATTCGCCAAGCTTGACGCCTTCGATGAGCGCTGCTATCTCGGCCCGGGTGTAGATAAGGGCCGGGCCGTCCGGGTTCCTGGAGTTACGCACAGCGAACTCGTCCGCGCCGACCTTGGCAAGCTCGACACAGGCTCCCTGTGAGTTGCTGATGCTGCTTTTGCGCCACACGGCCCCAGAAAGCTCTGCGGCCGGCATTCCATTGTAGGTGTTCATATACCCATGACTTCCTCAAGCATCCCGCTCAGGATATGGACAGATCGTTCCGGTGACTCGGCCTCGACACTGAGTCGTTCCATGACCTCGGTGTACTTTTCGACGTCGTCACGCTTATCGAGATACAGGGCGCTTGTGAGCTGCTCGAGGTAGACCACATCCGGCAGGTCGGGCTCCGGGAACCGCATGATGGTGAACGCCCCGGCCTCGGCGGCGTGACCGCCTGACCTGAAGGGCATCACCTGGAGCGTGACCTGCGGCTGTTCCGTGGCCTCCAGCAGCTGCACGAGCTGCGCTCGCATCACCTCCTTTCCCCCGATGGGGCGCCGCAGCGCCGCCTCGTCCACGATCGCCCACAGCCGGGGCCCGCCCGGCTTGGTGAGCAGCTCCTGCCTGCCCATGCGCAGGCTGATCCTGCGTTCTATCTCCTCGGTCGCCGCCCCCGGCTGGCCGAGCCGCACCACCGCCCGCGCGTAGTCCGCCGTCTGCAGCAGACCGGGCACGAACTGCACCTCGTAGAGCCGGATGAGCGAGGCCGCCTCCTCCAGGCCCACGTAGACCTGGAACCAGTCCGGCAGCACATCGCCGTACTTGTGCCACCACCCGGGCGAGTTGGCCTGGATGGCGAGTTCCACCAGCGTGGCTGCCTCGTCCTCGTCGACGCCGTACAGCCTGAGCAGGTCGGTGACATCGCGTTCCTTGAAACTGACCCGGCCCAGCTCCATCCGGCTGATCTTGGAGCCGGACGCGCGGATGGCGTAGCCGGCCTCTTCGCGGGTGATCCCCTTCACCTCGCGCAGCATGCGCAGCTGGGAACCCAGAAGGATGCGCAGAACGGTCGGGCCGCTCCCCGGCTGCGCTGTTATCACCTCGGCTCCCCTCAGCTCACGCTTGCAGGTCTGTGGGCAAGTCCTCCGTCAGACGTCCGGCCTGCGCACGTGCAACCTGATAATGTCATCTGCACGTGCATTCGGCCTTGCGTTTGCAAGGTACAAAGGGGATGATAGCGCTTGCGCGGCAAGCGCACGACTCACCTGCCAGTGACCACGTGCGAGATGAAGACGGGAAGCCGATGACCGCACACCGGGCGGCCTTGCCATTGACGACGGAGGTCAGCGGTGTGAGCCGCGTCGGCTTCCTCGCGGCGGGCACACCCGGGGGCATGCGCCAGGCAGGCCTGCTGCCATCACAGCCGGGAGGCACCAGCTACGCGCTGGCCCAGCCGAGCGCCACCTGCCAGCTCGCGTCCCGGCCCGAGTCGGTCAAGGCCGGCCGGGACTTCACCCGCGCCACGCTGGCCGGCTGGGATCTGGACACCCTCGCCGACGTGGCCGAGCTCGTCGTGTCCGAGCTGGTGACGAACGCGCTGCGGCACGGCGTCCCGTCCGCCCGCACGCTGGTCAGCGAGCACTGCATCCGGCTGCGGCTGCTCGCACAGGCCCCCTTCGTGATGTGCATGGTGACCGACCCGGGCCGCGACATCCCCGTCCTGCGGGAGTCGGGCCCCACCTCGGAGAGCGGCCGGGGGCTGAACGTGGTCGAGTCCTGCAGCGTGCGGTGGGGCTGGCACCTGCTCGACGAGGGCGGCAAGGTCGTCTGGGCGCTGCTGCGGCCGGAGGACTGAGCCGCAGCAGCGCCCAGCCCAGCAACCAGCCCGGGCGCCTGGCCATGGGCGCCGGCACGCATCTGGTCAAGGGACAGCGGCACGGCTAGGCTCGGTGCGCTGCGTCCCCGTCAACCACGAGTCATCCGTTCGGCATGCCCGCCGGGGTTGGGTGAGGAGGCGACATGTACCAGCCGTATCCGCAGGGTGGTGAGCGGCCGCCCATGCCCGCCGGAGCCGCCCGGCCCACCCCGCCGCGCCCGGTGAAGACCGCGGTCCTGCTCATGTACGCGGGCGCGGCCGTCACCGCCGTCACCCTGGTCATAACAGCGCTGACCATCCACTCCATCGAGACGACCATGGAGAACAAGGCCAACTACACCTCGCAGCAGGCGCACCAGCTCGTGGTCGCCGCGATCGTGGAGGCCGTGATCACCCTCGGCCTGTGGCTGTTCATGGCCTGGGCGAACAGGAGCGGGTACACCTGGGGGCGGATCGCCGCCACCGTGCTGTTCGCGCTGAACACCGTGGGCCTGCTGCTCGCTGTGCTGCGGGGAGCCACCGCGGTCAACCTGGTCCTCGCGGTACTGGTCTGGCTGATCGGCCTGGGCGCGATCGTGCTGCTGTGGCGCAAGGAATCCAGCCAGTACTTCGCCGCCGTGACCCGCCGGCGTCCACCCGGCGGCTGAGCCGCGCCGGTCAGCCGGGGCCGCGCCCGGTCAGCCGGGGCCGCGCATCAGCGCGTAGCAGGCCACCGCCGCGGCGGCGACCACGTTCAGCGAGTCCACCCCGAGCGCCATCGCAGCCGAGCTCATCGGGATGCAGACGCGCTCGTCGGCCTCATGTAGCCAGCGGGAGGACAGGCCGTCGCCCTCGGAGCCGAGCATGAGCGCGACCCGGCCGCCCGCCGCCACCTGGTCCAGGGCCACGGCGGACTGGTCGGGCACCAGGGCAAGCAGCCGGAAGCCCGCGGCGCGGAGCCCGGCGAGGCCCCCGTACCAGTCGGTCATCCGGGCATAGGGGATGGCGAAGACCGCGCCCATCGACACCTTGACCGCGCGGCGGTAGAGCGGGTCCGCGCACCGGGGCGCCAGCACCACCGCCCCCACCCCGAGCGCGGCCGCGCACCGGAAGATCGCCCCCACGTTGCCGTGATCGACCAGGTCCTCCAGCACCAGGATCCGGCGGTGGCCGGCCACCACCGCGCCGGCCTCCGGCAGGGGCCGCCGCGCCATCGACGCCAGCGCACCCCGGTGCACCCGGTAGCCGGTGATCCGTTCCGCGACATCGTGGGGGGCCAGGTAGACCGGGCCCGCGCACGAGGTGGCCAGATCGGCGAGGCCGGCCAGCCGGTCCGGGGTCAGCAGCAGCGAGCGCACCGGGTACCCGGCCCCGATCGCCCGCCTGATCACCTTCTCCCCCTCGGCCACGAACAGCCCGTGCGCCGCTTCCAGGCTCGTGCGCAACGACGAGTCGGTCAGGCGCAGGTAATCGGCCAGCCGCGGGTCACCGGGGTCGTCCACCTGGATCACGTCGCCCACCTGCCCCAGTCTGGCCGGCGGAGTTATTGCGAATAGGACAAGCCGCGTCATATCACGCGCCGGTCCGGTACAGTCATCCGCGCGAAGACCCAGCAGGCGCAGGCGCCCGGGACGACGCCGGTTCGCCTGCGGGAGCTCCCGCGTCCGGGGAGCCGCGGCCCTTGCCGGCGAGCTGCGGCCCGGTCGATCGAGGATTGCCGTGAACGCTGGACCGACCAGACGAGGCAGCGGCTACCGGGCGGCGCGCAAGCGCCGGACCCGGACAGCCGCGCTGACCGGCCTCGCGGCCGCCATCGCCGCCACGTTCCTGCTCACGCTGGGCGCCCGGGCCGTCGTCGCCCGCTCCAGCTGCGTCAACCACCCGGTGGTCGTCAACGTGGCCGCCGCCAGCGAGATCGGGCCGGTCGTCCGCCACCTCGGCCAGTACTTCAACAGCATGCGCCCGCGGGTGGACGGCCACTGCGTGCGGGTCGCGGTCACCACCGAGCCGCCGCGCGAGGTGGTGGCGCAGCTCGCGGGCGGCGGCCCCCGGCAGCTGCCGCAGGCCGACGCCTGGATTCCCGATTCGCCCCTGTGGGCTGACCTCGCGGGCCGGTCAGCGTCCTGGGGCGCGCGCGTCCGGCTGTCCGGCATCACGCTCGCCAGAACCGCGCTGGTCATCGTGATGCCCCGGCCCGCCGCAGCGCTGGCTCCCGCCTTCGGCTCCTCGGTCAGCTGGAAATTCCTGCTCCCCCAGGCCGCCGGCGGTCCCGCGTCCGCGCTCGGGCTGCACGTCGAGTTCCCCGACCCCACGAGCAGCGCAACGGGCATGGTGGCACTCACCGAGCTCCAGCGGCTCTGCGGTGGCGGAGGGCGGGCCGGCCAGGCTGATCTCGCCAGGCTCGCGGTGAGTGCCCAGGTCGAGCCCACGCCGGGCGGCGCATCGCCGCTGGCGCCGCTGGCCGCCTGGGCGCCGCTGCCCGGCACCGGCGCCGCTACCGCGCCGGTCACGGTCACCACCGAGCAGGCGGTGGTCCAGTTCGACCGGGCCCACCCGCGGCAGCCGCTGGCCGTGCGCTACCCGGCCGAGGGCAGCCAGGAACTCAGCTATCCCTACGTGCTCACCACCACCAGCCCGCTGCGGCTGGCGACGGCCGACAGGTTCGGTGAGCTGCTGCGGTCGGCCTATGCCGCCTCGTACGTGCGCTATGCGGGCTTCCGCTCGGGCGACGGGGCGGCCGGCGCCTGGGCCGCCTGGCCGGGGCTGGCCAGCAGCGGCCCGCGCCTGCTGCCCCCGCCGCCGCCGGCCCAGGCGGAAGCCGCCATCCGCACGTGGCAGCGGCTCAGCCTGGGCTCACGGGACCTCGCCCTGATCGACATCTCCTCGGCGATGGCCGCCCGGGCCCGGCCGGGCGGGCCGGAGCTGGAACAGGTGCTGGTCCGGGCCGCCGGCCCTGACCTGGCGCAGTTCCCCGACAGCACCCAGATGGGCCTGTGGACCTTCCCCAGCCAGATCGTGGACGGCCTGTCCTATCAGGAGCTGGTGCCGATCGGCCCGCTGCCCGATCGGCTGGGGCACCTCACCCGCAGGCAGCGGATCGAGCGGGTGGCGCAGGCGAGCCTGCCCCTGCCGCGCACCCCGGCCCCCCTGTACAGCACCATCCTGAACGCATACCGGCAGATGCTCGCCACCTACCAGCCCCGCCGCATCAACGCGGTGCTGGTCCTGACCGCGGGGGTCGACCACGACCCGGGCGACATCTCCGCCGCCACCCTGGTGCGTGACCTGCAGGTGCTCTACGACCCGCGGCGGCCGGTCAGAATCGTGACGATCATGCTCGGCCGGGGAGGTGACCTGGGCGCGCTGCGGCGGATCGCCGCCACCACCAGCGGCCAGGCCATCGCCATCACGCACTACTCCCAGCTCGGCCAGGTCATGTACCAGACCATGTCCAGCGCGCTCTGCAAGTCGTCCTGCACCAGCTGACGGGGATCGATACGGCGCAGGCCGGGGCGGACGGAAGTCGCGCAGAAACCCGCGCAACCGATGTCAACCACATCTGAGCGTCGCGCGTCTTGCTTACGAGGCCCGGCGAGAGCGGGGCGCCGGGCCTCGCGCAGGCTCCCTCCGGGCCACCCGGTCCGGAGGGTGTGAGGCCCGGCGAGAGCGGGGCGCCGGGCCTCATGCAAAGCTCCTTCCGGATCATCGATCCGGGAGGGTGTGAGGCCCGGCGAGAGCGGGGCGCCGGGCCTCACAAAAGCTCCTGCCGGGCTCATGGCCCGGCAGGGATGAGGGCCCGGCGAGAGCGGGGCGCTGGGCCCTCATAAGGCTCCTGCCGGGTCACCTGACCCGGCGGGGATGAGGCCCGGCGAGAGCGGGGCGCCGGGCCTCATCAACAGCTTCTGCCGGATCATCCGGTCCGGTGGAGATGAGGCTCGGCGCTAGCGGGGCGCCGGGCCTCATGTTATCTGCATGTCATGGGAGCGGCCCGGCTGGGCGCCGCCCGTCGTCATCGAGCAGCTGGTGGGCGCGCTCGATCAGCACCGGCACCACCTTCCCCTCGCGCTCGAATCCCTCGCCCACCGTCTTGCGCTGCAGGAACCGGGCGTGGATGCCCTCCAGCACCACCGCCAGCTTGAAGCAGCCGAACGCCATGTAATAGCTGATCCGGGACAGGTCGGTGCCGGTGATCCGCGCGTACTGGGCGGCCAGCTGCTCCCTGGTCGCGAAGCCGGGCGCGGTGGTCACCGTACCCCCCAGTGCGAGCCAGCCCTGCTCACCGGGCTCGGTCCAGTAGACAAGGGCCAGGCCCAGGTCGGCCAGCGGGTTACCGAGCGTGGACATCTCCCAGTCCACCACCGCCGCGATGCGCGGCTCGTCCCCCGGCACGACCAGCATGTTGTCGAGCCGGTAGTCGCCGTGGACCAGGCCGCCCGCCGGAGCCGCCTCGCTGACCGCGGGCAGCCCGGCCGCGAGGCGGTGGGTCAGGTCGTCGTAGCCGGGCATCTCCCGGGTCACCGACAGCTCCCACTGCCGCTGCCAGCGGTCAAGCTGGCGGGCCAGGTATCCCTCCGGCCTGCCGAACCCGGCCAGCCCGGCGGCCCGGACGTCCAGCCCGTGGATGGTGGCGAGCATCTCCGCGAAGCGCCCGGACAGCCGGGCCGCCTGGGCGGGCGTGAGCACGTCCGCGTCCTCGCGGGCCCGTAGCACCGCCCCGTCCACGTAGTCCATCAGGTAGAACGGCGCGCCGATGACCGACGGGTCCTGGCAGATCGCGACCGGGCGGGGCACCGGGACCGCCGTGCCGGTCAGGGCCGTGAGCACCCGGTACTCCCGGGCCATGTCGTGCGCCGTGGGCAGCACATGGCCGAGCGGCGGGCGGCGCAGGACCAGCGGGGCGCGGCCGGGCCCCGTCCCGCCGGTGTCGAGCCGGTAGGTCAGGTTGGACCGCCCGCCGCCGATGAGCCGCACCTCCGGCGGCCCGTCACCGCCACCGATGCCGTTGTCCGCCAGCCACCTGCCGAGCCCGGCGACGTCGTCGACGCCTGGCACGCCGCCTCCGGCCATCAGCCTCACTCCCGTCTGCGCCGGGCCACCCTGCCGGTGCCCGGTGACCAGCCCAGCATGCCCCATCGCGTTCGTGTGCGCTAAGGGCTGTGCTGGCGACCCATCACGCGCACCAACTGGCGCCTGGCCGGTAGTGGCGAGGCCGGCCAGGATCCGGCAGGCGCGGGTGATCTCGGTGCTGCTGGCGCCGCCGTAGCCGAGCACCAGCCCGTTGACGGTGACCGGCCCGGCGAAATACCGCGCCAGCGTGGTCACCGCCACCCCCCGCTCCCAGGCCGCCGCGGCGATCTCTTCCGCGTCCCGGCCGGTCTGCAGGACCATGTGCATACCCGCATCCTCGCCGAGCAGCCGGCCCGCGGCCGCCGCCGCGCCGGTGGCCCCCAGGGTTCCCGCGCCCCCCGTGGTCCCTGCGCTCCCCGCGCCGCCGCCGAGCACACCGGTCATCGCCTTCCGGCGGCGGGCGTACTCGTGCCGCATCCGGCGGATGTGCCGCTCCAGGTCGCCCGATGCGACCAGGCTGAGAACCGCGCGCTGGGCCGGGCCGCCCGCCCACTCCCCCAGCCGGGCCGCCGTCTCCGCCAGGATGGCCACCAGCTCCGGCCCCGCCACCAGCCAGCCGACCCGGAGCGCCGGAGTGAGGATCTTGGTGGTGGTGCCCAGGTACACCACCACGCCGGGGTCCAGCCCGAACAGGGCCGGCAGCGGCCCGACGTCATAGCGGAACTCGCCGTCGTAGTCGTCTTCGACGATCAGCGCCCCGGTGGAGCGCGCCCAGGCGATCAGCGCCTGCCGGCGCGGGACCGGGAGCCGGCCGCCGAGCGGGTACTGGTGGGCGGGCGTGGTGTAGATCAGGCGCAACCCGGCCGGGAGCGCGTCCACCACCAGGCCGTCGGCATCCACCGGGCAGGGGACCAGGTGCGCCCCGTGAGCGGCGAACACCGCCCGCGCGGTCGGGTAACCCGGCTCTTCCACCCCGACCCGGTCCCCCGGCCGCAGCAGCGCGGCCGCGATCAGCCCGAGGCTGCCTGCCACGCCGCGGGTGACCATGATCTGCCCGGGCGCGCAGCGGACGGCCCGGCTGCGCCGCAGGTAGCCGGTGAGCGCCGCCCGGAGCGCGGCGTCCCCCTGCGGCTCCGCCGCCGCGGCGGGCGCCTCGGCGCCAGCGCTGCGCCAGGCCCGCCGCCAGGCCGCCCGGTCGATGCCGGCCACCCAGGGGATGCCGGGCCGCAGCTCGATCAGCGGGCCGCCGGGCCCGGCCCGGTCCTCCGCCTGGTGCCCGCGGCCGGCCGGAACCCGGGCCGCACGCCCGCCCGGCCCGCCCCCGCTGCGCGTACGGCTCGCACCGCCGGCAACATAGGTGCCCGAGCCGTGCCGGCCCTCGATCCACCCCTCCGCGAACAGCTGGGCGTACGCGCCGGTCACCACCGTCCGGCTGACCGCCAGGGTCCCGGCCAGCGCGCGGGTGGACGGCAGCCGCTCGCCCGCCGCCAGCCGCCCGTCGGTCATCGCCGTCCGCAGCTGGCCCGCGATCTGGGCGGTGAGCGGCGCCGGGCCCGCCCGGTCCGCGGCGAGTGGCAGGTCCACGCCCGCGCGCCTCAGGGTGGTGGCCAAAGTGGTCTCCCGTTCTTCCGGCAAAGTGGCTACTACTATCAGACCACTTTGCCGGTAGCCTGGCGAGCATGAACGCCGTGCACCCCCTGTCCACGACCGAGCGCACCCGCCTCCGCCGCCACTCCGAGCGGGCCGGGACCGACCGGGCCGAGCTGTACGAGGTGCTCGACGCCGGGATGATCTGCCACTTCGCCGTGATGGTGGACGGATCGCCGGTGGCGCTGCCCACCGCCTACGGCCGCCGCGGCGACACCCTGTACCTGCACGGGTCCTCGGCCAACCGGAGCATCATGGCCGCCGACGGCCAGCAGGTCTGCGTCACCGTCACGCACCTCGACGGCCTGGTCTGCGCCCGGGCGGCCTTCAGCCACTCCGTGAACTTCCGCAGCGCGATGGTGTTCGGCGTCGCCACGCTCGTGACCGACGACGCCGAACGCCTGGCGGCGTTGCGGGCCGTCACCGAGCAGCTGATCCCCGGCCGCTGGGAGGCGCTGCGCGCGCCCACCCGCAAGGAGCTCGCCGCCACCGCGGTGCTGTCCGTGCCGCTCGCGGAGGCATCCGTCAAGATCCGGACCGGCCCGCCCGCCGACGAGCCGGAAGACCTTGGCGCCGGGGTGTGGGCCGGGGTGGTGCCGATCGCGGTGACGTTCGGCGAACCGGAACCGGACGCGGCCCTGGCCCCGGGCACGCCGCTGCCGGGCCACATCACGGGCCTGGGGGCCGGCCGGCGCGGGGCGGTCAATGGGCACGGGGCGGCCGGCGGGCACGGCGCCTGAAGATCGGCAACTGTGGCGGAGCCCCCCGGTCATGCCTCTAGGCTGGGGTAATGACCGACCGGCTCGTGTGGATCGACTGCGAGATGACCGGGCTCGACCTTGCGCGCGACGCCCTGATCGAGATCGCCTGCCTGGTCACCGACGGCGACCTGGTGGTGCTTGACGAGGGCGTTGACCTGGTCATCAAACCGCCCGCCGAGGCGCTCGACCATATGCAGGACGTGGTCAGGGAGATGCACACCGCCTCCGGCCTGCTGGCGGAGCTGGCCTCCGGGGTGACGATGGCCGAGGCCCAGGACCAGGTCCTCAGCTACGTGCGCGGCCACATCGCCGAGCCGAGGAAGGCGCCGCTGTGCGGCAACTCCATCGCCACGGACCGTGCCTTCATCGCCCGCGACATGCCCGAGCTCGATGCCTACCTGCACTACCGCATGGTGGACGTCTCCAGCGTCAAGGAGCTGGCGCGGCGCTGGTATCCGCGGGCGTACTTCGCCAGCCCGCCCAAGCACGGCGGGCACCGGGCGCTCGCCGACATCAGGGAGAGCATCCAGGAGCTGCGCTACTACCGCGCGGCGGTGTTCGTGGCGTCGCCGGGGCCCGACTCGGTCCGCGCGCGGCAGATCGCCGCCCGTTACGCGATGGAGCCAGGGCCGGCGGCCCAGGCACCGGAGACCCAGGAACCGGGCGCCCAGGGGGCGGCGGAATCGGGTTCGGCCCAGTGACCGGGTACCGCTATGCTTCATCCACCGGGCAGCCGGGCGATGGTGGGCGTAGCTCAGTTGGTTAGAGCACCAGGTTGTGGTCCTGGGGGTCGGGGGTTCGAGTCCCCTCGCCCACCCCACTGAAACAGCAGGTCATGAGGCCCGGCCAGGACAGCGGCCGGGCCTCCTTATTTTCCCGATGTCCGTCAGTTCCAGACCTCCGGCGGGAGGTCCGGCCCGCCTGTACCGGTACCACCGTGTCGCCGCAGCGCACCGCTAACGGCCCGAGCAGGCAGAACTCCATCCCTGTCACCGCC
>Ga0335079_10005677_pt1 | contig 14265 bp, 10 predicted proteins | sample Lox_Sample_33_FD_206719 | JGI IMG/M metagenome (GOLD analysis project Ga0335079, IMG submission 206719) | Soil microbial communities from Loxahatchee National Wildlife Refuge, Florida, United States - Lox_Sample_3.3 | ecosystem: Environmental > Terrestrial > Soil > Wetlands | place: USA...
GCCAAGTCGAAGGTATCCCAGGCCGACCTCCTCGAGCGATCGCAGTTTCTCCGTGACTTTTGGAGCTTCGGCAAAGAACTTCAGGGCCTCTTTCACCGTGAGGTTCAGGACTTCGTGAATGTTCTTGCCACGATAGCGGACTTCCAGCACGGTTGGCTTGTAACGCGTGCCCTTGCATTCTTCGCAGATCAGCTCGACATCGGCGAGAAACTGCATCTCGACGGTGACTGTGCCGTCGCCCTGGCAGACCTCGCAGCGCCCGCCGGGGATGTTGAAGGAGAAATGTCCGGCCCCAAAGCCGCGCTTCTTGGCCTCGGGCAGGGAAGCGAACAGGTCACGGATCGCGTCGAATGCCTTGATGTAAGTGACGGGATTCGATCGCGGAGTGCGCCCGATCGGGGATTGATCGACGAGCACAACTTCGTCGATGAATTGCTCGCCCTGTAAGCTCTCCCAGGTGGATGCGGCGGTCGCAGCTGCGCCGTTGCCATTGGCCGCCTGCTGTTTCGCCTGCGCGAGCGCGCGATAAAGCACCTGATGCAAGAGAGTGGACTTTCCCGATCCTGAGACGCCGGTGATCGCGACCAGCATGCCCAGCGGAATGCTGATGTCGACATTCTTCAGATTGTTGGCGCGAATGCCTCGCATTTTGATCTGCTGCGGTCCGGGCTTGCGGCGAGTGGCTGGGGGCTGTATGCGGAGATCCTGGGAAAGATAGCGGCCTGTCAGCGATGCAGGATTGTGAAGGATCTGATCGTAGGTGCCTTCGGCAATCAGCTTGCCGCCATTTTCACCAGCTCCAGGGCCGAGATCAAGAATGCAGTCGGCAGCACGCATGATGTCAGGGTCGTGCTCGACAACGAGGATGGTATTTCCCAGATTGCGCAGGTCGTGAAGAATCCTGACCAGCCGGTGCGTATCGCGAGCATGCAGCCCGATCGATGGTTCGTCAAGGACGTACAGCGTTCCGACCAACCGCGAGCCGAGCGACGTCGCCAGCTGAATGCGCTGTGCCTCGCCGCCGGAAAGAGTGGAGGAAAGGCGGTCGAGCGTGAGATATTCCAGGCCGACGTCGTTCAGAAATGTAAGGCGCTCGCGGATTTCCTCGAGCAATTTCTCAGCGATTTCGGCTTCCTCGGGACTCAATTCCACTTTTTCAAAAAACTTCAGCGCATCCTCGACCGTGAGCGAACAGACCTCACAGAGATTGCGTCCGCTGATCCTGACTTGCCGGGCTTCGAGCCGCAGGCGGCTGCCATTGCAGTCGGGACAGATGGAATATCCGCGATACCGGCTGAGAAAGACGCGGACATGCAGCTTGTATTTCTTGCGCTCAAGGTGGGCGAAAAATCCGCGCACCCCGAGAAACTTGCCGTCGCCGTTGAGCACGAGATTGCGATGTTCCTCGGCCATGTCGATCCAGGCCATATCCAGAGGAATACCGGCCTGCTTCGCATAGCGCTTCAAGTCGGTGAACAGGGGGCGGTACTTTGGCTTCGTCCAGGGCTCGATTGCGCCTTCGGCAAGCGTTTTCAGCTTGTCGGGGATGACGAGGTCGAGATCGAAATCGATGGTATTGCCGAATCCCTGGCATTTCGGGCACGCGCCGTAAGGGTTGTTGAACGAAAACAGGCGCGGCTCGGGCTCCTCGTAGCGGATATTGCAGTTTTTGCATTCGAAACGCTGGGCGAAACGTAGCTGTTTCGGCTTAGTTTGATCGTCCTTCGGCCGAATCTCGAAGATTACCTCGCCCGATTCGCGATAGGCAGTTTCGATGGCATCAACAATCCGAGAGCGCGCGTCCGAAGAAACCATTAGGCGATCCACAAGCAGGAAGACAGGGGTGCTGAAATCGACGTCAAGCAGAGACTCAGGCGTCGAGAACTCATACATTTGGCCGTTCTGATACAGGCGGTTAAAGCCAGCCTTGCGGAGATCGAAGAGGCGGGTCTTCAGGGCGTCCGATAACGACTGGGGTGCCCCGGGTCTCGCAGTTTTTGCGAGCCCCGGGATTTTTCGAGACTTCGGGTTGCGGTCAGATTTGGCAGCCTGTTCCGGTCCGGTCGCGGTGCGTTGCAGCGGAAACAAGACTTGCAGCCGGGTATCCGGGTCGAGCCTCAAAATTGTGTCGGCGACTTCATCGACGGTGTCTTTCTTCACCTCAAGGCCGCAGGTGGCGCAGAAGGTGCGCCCGACGCGGGCGAAGAGCAGACGCAGGTAATCGTAGATCTCGGTCGCGGTGGCGACTGTCGAACGCGGATTGCGTGTGGAGTTCTTCTGCCGGATGGCGACGGCCGGGGCGATCCCATCGATGGTGTCCGCATCCGGCTTCTCAATGCGCTCGAGGAATTGCCGCGCGTAGGCCGAAAGGGACTCCACATATCGGCGCTGGCCTTCGGCGTAGATTGTGTCGAAGGCAAGCGAGGACTTGCCCGATCCCGACACGCCGGTGACCACCGTCAGCGTGTTATGGGGAACCTCGAAGTCAATGTTCTTGAGGTTATGGACGCGGGCACCGCGTACGACAATGCTTTCCGTCTGGGTCGAATTCGAAGACATCGATAGGGCCGAATCACCACACCGGATCCTGAGCGCAGGCGCTCAGAGCGTTCCAGAGGGTAGACTGAATCTTTCTATTATAAGGGATGTGGAGAGTAAGTATGCGTAGCCACCCACGATGTCATCGTAAAGAGGGCGATAAGCCCTGCGAGCGATCTTAGGAAGGTCCGACGCAATGGAAGGTCCGACGCGATCTGCGCGTTTAGGAGGACCTGTCGCGGGCGCATGCGTTGCGCAGCACCTATCGACGGCATCGCAGCTTTCTGCCGGCGTAAGATCCCTCACACTGGCTTGGCCCGCGTTCAGGATGACAAGGTGGGTGGTTACGAGCGGTCTTTTTCTTCGTCCCGTTTACGGGCGTAGCGGACGATCAGTCCAGTGCCCACGGTTACGGCGCCGATCGGCGGAATGATCATCAGCAGAATCGCGCGATTGATGGCTCGCTGAGCGTCTTTCGGAGTAGCCTTCGCATTCGCGCGGCACATGGCGCAGCCCTGCGCGAAAGCTGGAGCGGCCCACAGCATGCCAAACAGGAAAACAAGAACGAATTTGTGGACGCGTTTCACGAAGCCTGAATCCCCACTCCATTCGGCGGAGGTTGCACGCGGTCCGCATCGGGGAAGAAGAAGAAATACATGATGACGAAGCACGCGGTCACGGAAATCACCAGCAGCCAGCGCATGATCGCCTTCTCAAATTTCAGGTGCATGAAGTAGCCGATGATCAGAGCCGACTTGATAATCGACAGGACCAGCAGCACTTCGAGCATGTGCGCCGAGTTTCCGTGAAATACCTGGTTGTTGTAGCCCAACCAGACTTCGGCGCCCGTCAGGATCAGCAGCGCTCCCCACACCCAGAAATATTGCCCCTTGCTGTCGTCGTGCTTGATTGCGACGTCGTGCATTCATGCCTCCTATTTTCCTGCGATCTCTGCGATTCTCCGCGCCCACGGCGGTCAGAAGCCTTTACCGCAGAGTTCGCCGAGAACTCCCGCGGAGGTCGCAGAGAACACCTTACAAGACTCTCGTCGACATCAAATACACCAGCGGGAAGATGAACATCCACACCAGATCGACGAAATGCCAATACAAGCCCGCGACCTCAACGTCATGCGCGTCGTAATCTTTCGGTTTGAGGAACACAATGATCGCGGAAACGAGCAGTGCGATGCCCAGCACATGCACCGGATAATGAAACACATTGCCCGACGGAATCAGGAAGGCGGCCGCAATCCAGATCACGCCCAGAATTGCCAGAAACATTTTCCGCAACGCAACCACTCCCAGATAGATCACGCCGAGCGTCACGTGCAGCATGTGCATCGCGGTCAGGCCGAAAAAGGCTTGGGTGAATTGCGGCACATTCTTGGAGATCTCGGATAACTCTCCGTTCGACGACGGGGTTGCCACGCCCAGAATCGTCATAAATCCCGGGAGGGTCAGGCCTTCGCCAATCAGCTTGGTCCACTCCATCCCGTGCAGGACGATGAAAGCTGTGCCGAAGGCCATGGTGGCGAGCAGCCAATTGCGCGTCCAGGCGCGATCTCCGCGCTGCGCCGCGAAGACGCCCAGCACCATGGTCAGGGAACTCGAGAGCAGGCACGCAGTCATAATGGTTGCGTTCGCGATGCTTTGAGCATGAAATGGCGTCGGCCAGGGATTGGTGTAAATGCGGTTGTAGCTGAAGGCGAACAACAACGCCCCGAAGGTCAGCGAGTCCGAGGCCAGAAATAGCCACATGCCGACTTTTTTCGAGTATGCGCCGAACAGCGGAGCCTCATAGGCTCCCGGCGCAGCGTGACCTGCGGGCACACCATGTTGGACAGCGTCGTGCTCAAGCGTGGCGTCGGCCATTGCTCAAGTCTCCCTTTGAACAAGTGTTAGTGGCTAGTGATTAGTGGCTAGTGAAACCGGTTTCTACTAACCACTAGTCACTACCAACTAGCAACTATCTAGCGAATCCCAACAATACGAAGATATAAATCCACAACACCAGCATGAAGTGCCAATACCAGGCGGTAATGTCGACCGCGATACGCCGGGACTCAAGGGGCTTGTGCAGCAGGGAAGCGCTCGACGCCCAAATCATGGCCAGCATTCCGCCGAAAAGGTGAACCGCATGCGCAATCGTGAGCAAAAAAACGAACGAACTCCGCGGGTTCGTGTCGACATAAAATCCGCGACGATGCAGCTCCGACCATGCCAGCCACTGTCCCACCAAAAACGCGAGGCCCAGAACAACACTTGCTCCCAGCCACGGAAACCTGCCTTCATTCCCCAGCGAAACACCCGGGATCGACTGCACCGGAGCCAGCGCGGCCTGGCGAGCAGCCTTTCTCCGCGCCATTTCCATCGTGGTGCTGCTCACCAGCAAAATCACCGTGTTGATGCCCAGCAACGTCCAGGGCAAATCGATGCTGCCCCAGTCGCGGACGTAGCTGTTCGTGCTGCCATCAAACGTCGGCAACCCGCGCCGGAAGATCAAAGCGCTGGTCAGCGAAATAAAAACCATGCCGACCGTGACCACTGCGCAAATCAGTCCCAGCCGCGCCCGCCGCAGCCGCGCTCCGTAATCCGGGACATCGCCGCCGCGTCCATCATCGCCTCCGCCTCTCGCCGGAGGTGCCGGAGGTTTCTGTCCAATATCGTCAATCGGGGTACTGGGGGTATACGTCGCCATACAAACTTAGTGCGTCAATGCGTTGAAGTGGTTGCCGGCTCCGTCTGCATCACAAAATCCTTCGCCGCACCGGGTACCCCGTACTCATACGGCCCGTGATTGACAACCGGGGTTATACCGCCAAAGTTGTCGTGAGGCGGTGGAGTTGCCGTAGTCCACTCCAGCGTCGTCGCTTCCCACGGATTGTCACTGGCCTTGGGGCCTTTGAACATGCTCCAGAAAAGATTGATCAGGAAAATGAATTGGGCCGCGATGGTGATGAACGCGGCATAGGTCATGAACGTCTGCAGCGGAACCAGTTTGGTCTGATAGGCGACTTCGGTGAATTGCGAGTAACGCCGTGTCTGGCCCGCCATGCCGAGGTAGTGCATCGGCATGAAGATGGCGTAAGTTCCGGCCAGCGTGATGAAGAAGTGAATTCGACCCAGGGTTTCATTCATCATGCGGCCGAACATCTTCGGGAACCAGTAATAAGTCGCGGCGAAGATCCCGAAAATCGCGGCCACGCCCATGATCAGGTGGAAGTGTCCGACGACGAAGTAGGTGTCGTGCAACTGGATGTCGAGTACCGGCTGAGCCAGGAACGGGCCGCTCAGTCCACCGGAGACAAACAGGGAAACAAAGCCGATGGCATAGAGCATCGGCGTGTGGAACCGAATATGTCCCTTCCACATCGTACCCAGCCAGTTGAATGTTTTGATCGCCGAGGGCACGCCGATGCACATGGTCAGAATCGAGAACGCGAAAGCGGAATAGGGGCTCATTCCACTCATGAACATGTGATGGCCCCAAACCATAAATCCGAAGAATCCGATCCCCAGCATCGCGTAGACCATGGCGCGATAGCCGAAGATCGGCTTGCGCGAGAAGGTCGATAGAACCTGCGAGGCCACGCCCATGCCAGGCAGAATGGCAATGTAGACCTCAGGATGTCCGAAGAACCAGAACAGGTGTTGCCAGAGCAGCGGCGATCCGCCCTTGTGGCCCATGATCTGTCCGTTCACGACGACTAGCGGAACATAGAAGCTGGTGCCAATATTGCGGTCAAGCAGAAGAAGAATTCCTGCCGAAAGCAGAACTCCGAAAGCCAGCAATCCGAGGATTGCAGTGATGAACCATGACCACACAGTAAGCGGCATGCGCATCAGCGTCATGCCTTTGGCGCGCAGATCGAGTGTGGTGGTGATGAAGTTCAGGGCGCCCATCAGCGAGGCGATACAGAAAATTGCGATGCTCGTGACCCAGAGATCCGCCCCTAAGCCCTCGCCTGGACCTGCAGAAGGAATCGCGCTGAGCGGGGCATATCCGGTCCAGCCATGTAGTGGAGCGCCGCCGCTCACGAAGAACGCCGCGATGATCACGATGAACCCGACGAAGGTCGTCCAGAACGAGAGCATGTTCAGGACGGGGAAAGCCATATCGGGCGCGCCAATCTGAATCGGCAGCATGTAATTGCCGAATCCGCCTTGCGGCGCTGTGGTCAGCACGAAGAACACCATGATCGTGCCGTGCATCGTCAGAAGCGCGAGGTAGTTTTCGGGTTTAATCTCGCCTATCAGAGGCAGCGTCGCGTTCGGCCAGATCAGGTGAATGCGCATCAGCAGCGAGAGAAACATTCCGACGAAGACGGCCGTGAGCGCGAGAAAGTAATACTGCAGGCCGATAACTTTGTGATCGAGGCTGAAGATGTATTTGCGAATGAAACCTTGAGGAGCCGCGTGCGGGTGAATCGCAACCGGGGTCGCCATTACTGTTTCTCTGCCTCCCGAGCAGCCAGCCACTTGTCAAAATCTTCCTGGCTGACGACGTGCACCATGCCGTGCATCTTGTAGTGCCCAAGCCCGCACAATTCGGCACAGGCAATTTCGTATTCGCCGATCACAGTCGGCTTGAAGTGCATGTGGATGTTGAGGCCGGGCACTGCATCCTGCTTGAAGCGCAGTGACGGAACGAAAAGGTCGTGGATCACGTCGACCGAGCGCAATGTGAGATCGATCTCGCGATTTACAGGCACATACATTGTTCCCGTCACCACGTCGTCTTTCGAATGTGGATCGGAAGGATCGAGCCCGACGGCGGCTTCTCCGCCCGAAGAGGGATCCATCAGGCTGGCTTTCGTCTTGCCGTATGTGGCGTCGGGACCGGGATAGCGGAAATACCAGGCAAACTGCATGCCGGTCGCCTCGACGGGAACGGCCCCGGCCTCGGCGGCATCCCAACGCTGACTCGCCCACACGCTCGTGCCCATCAAGTTCAAACCAATGAACAGGATTGCGGTGAGAGTGGTCCAGGTGATCTCGAGCGTCGTGTTGCCATGCGAATAGGAAACTGGTGGTGAGGTTGGAGTCTCACGATATTTCCACACGATGTAGCCGAGCCCCAACTGCGCCGCGAGAAAGATGATCCCCATGATGATGAAGGTCAGGGTGAATTGACCATCGATCCAGCCGGCGGCGGCGGTGGCGCCGACTGGCAGCCACCATGTTTTGGCGACAAAGAAATACGTACTGGCGAGAGTGATCAGCCAGATCAACAGCAGTAACGCGAGGCCCATTCCCCAGTACCCCCTGGGCAAAGAAGGATTTCCCCACGGCTGTGTCGCGTTCCCACAAACGCAACGATCAGTCGGCGGCGAGTTTACCACAGAGTCACGCGACGAAAGCAAGCGAGTTGTTGAGGAAAAAGATGCAGAGGTGCGGATTGTGCTGATCTGCGAACGATTCAGAATGTTGAGAAACTCATCACAATGTCATCCTGAGAGGCGCGCAGCTGGCGTGAGGGACCTTACGATGGCGTCGTGTTCCGATGAAGCGGATAGCCCCATCATGCCTGCAGTATCAATGCCCCCCGACTGCATCGACGACATCTACAGTCATACTGTTCCTCACTCGGCGTACCCCCGGGTTCAGGATGACATCCGCTTAATGGACTTTCACTTCTCCGACCATTCCGGCACACGGCCCGGCGTCCATGGCGCCCCGGCGGCTTCCATGTCTTTTTCCAACTTAACTAGGTCCGTCTCGACGAGGGTGCGGAGTTTTGTGAGTACATCACCGAAGTCGGAGGCTGCAATGTTGTAGGCATCCACGTTGGTCTGGGTCGGCTTGGAGAGCGAAAAACGCTCTCCTTCCATAATGGACGAGACCCGATCGCTGATCGACTGCGGCACTTGCTCGTTCATCCTTGCCAGAGCCTGATCGCCGCGCAGCGCGCGCAACAGTTCACGATCGCGCTGCTCCAGAGAATCTGCAACGGCGCCGAGTTGTTTCTCGGCCGCGGGAGTCTGATGCAAGGCGTCGCGAATATCTTTCAGCCGGGATTGCGTGTCTTCCGCAGTGTGTACCGCGCCATAGACCGCGCGATAGAGCCGGGATACTTTGCGCAGAAATTCCTCCTGCGACGCGTGATCTTGCGGCGTCATCGAGGCCGCGTTTTCTGTCACAACTTTGAATGATTGCGGCCCGGCGAGTTCCGTCACCGTGCCATCGACTTTCTCGAACATGCGAACCGAGTAATTTCCGGCCAGCACGAGCGGGCCTTCGTCGGCGGCATCGCTAAAGAAGATTTCTGCTTCTTCCGATTTCTTTTTGGCTACCCGCACGGCCGGGTATCTCAAATCCCACGCCGCCCGCTGGAATCCGGCGTCGGTGGTGCCATCGACCCGGCGAATCGGCGCTCCACTCTCGTCATAGACAATGAAATAAACTTCCGGCTTTGGCTCCTCAGCTTCGGCGCGGAGTTCGTCGTGCGAAGGATACGGCGCAGTTTCGTTCTGCTTGGCCGCTTCTTTTTCGGCGTCCTGTCGCTTTTCCTTCTTCGTTTTGATTTTGTCTTTCAGATAAGCAGTGAAGATCGCGCCATACGGGGGATTTTCTGCGGCGTAAAACGCATCGCCTTCGAATCCCTTGCGTGGGCCGCCCAGCGGATGCCGTTCGATGTACAGGAGAGCGTCTTTGACGGGATACATGGCCGCAGACTGCTGCGTGGAGTCGGCTTTCAACTGCCCGAGCGGCGTGATGTCGTCGAGGACATAAAACCCTCGGCCAAACGTCGCGACCACGAGATCCTTCTCGCGCGCCTGCATCACCATGTCGCGAACGGAGATCGTGGGCAGACCGCCTTTGAGTTGCACCCAGTGATGCCCGCCATCGATGGTGAAGAACGCGCCGAACTCCGTTCCCGCGAAGAGCAGGTTGGCATTCACGGGATCTTCGGCAAAGGCCAGCACCGGCCCGTTCTCAGGCAGATCGCCGGCGATCGAACTCCAGGTCTTTCCTTGATCCGTCGACTTCAGCAAATAAGGTTTGAAGTCCTCATTCTTGTGGCCATCAAAAGCTGCGTAGACAACGTTAACGTCATGATTCGATGCGGCCAGCCGGCTCACATACGTCATATCGGGCACGCCGGGGAATTTTTCGTACTTGGCCCAGGTCGCGCCGCCGTCGCCGGTAACCTGAATCAGTCCGTCATCAGTGCCGACGTAGATCAGACCATCTTTCTTCGGCGATTCGGCCAGCGCCACGATGTTTCCGTAAAACGAAGTCGAACCGTTCTTCGCGACCGCATCCGGTCCCCAGACCTTGCCCATGACCGGTAGTTTGTTGCGGTCGATCTGGCGGGTGAGGTCGCCCGAAATTACCTTCCATTTATCGCCGCGATCGTCGGTACGAAAGAGTTTGTTGGCGGCAAAATAGAGCCGCGTGTGCGAGTGCGGGCTGATGATGAAGGGCGAATCCCAGTTCCAGCGCAGTGGAGGCTCGCCCTTGCCTTCCTGTGGCTGAACCAGCAACTCCTGTCCGGTGGGCTTGTCATAACGAATGAGCACGCCGAACTGTGACTCGGCGTAAATCGTGTTTGCATCGACGGGGTCGACCTGCGAGCGGAAACCGTCGCCGCCAGTGGTGACGAACCAGTCAGCATTGACGATGCCATGGATGTTGCGTGTGCGCGAAGGACCGCACCAGGAGAAGTTGTCCTGCGTGCCGCCGCAGACGTTATAAAAGGGCATGGCGTTGTCGACGGCGACATCGTAGAACTGCACGGTCGGCAGGTTTTCTTTGAACTGCCAGCTTTTGGCGTCGTCCCAGGTTTCGTACATGCCGCCATCGGAGCCCATCAGCCAATGGCGCGTGTCGTCGGGATCGATCCAGATGGCGTGATTGTCGATGTGATGGTTGACTTCGTTGACCTTCTTCAGCGTCTTGCCGCCGTCGAGCGATTCGCGGAGCTCGACGTTCATCACGAAGATGCGGTCGACATTTCTCGGATCGGGATAGATGCGCGCATAATACAGCGCTCCGGCGTCGAATTCGTTGCGCTTCTCCCAGGTAGCGCCCTTGTCGCTTGAGCGGAAAATCCCTCCTTTGCCTTCGGCTGCTTCCACCGCTGCGTAGACGACGTTCGGATCTGCGGGCGACACGGCGAGGCCGATGCGTCCGAGATCGACGGTCGGCAGGCCGGAGGTGACTTTGTTCCAAGTCGCGCCCGCATCGGTAGATTTGTAAATCGCACTTTCGGGACCGCCATCAATCATGGTGAAGACGTGGCGGCGGCGTTGGTAGGACGACGCATAGACGATGTCGGGGTTCGACGGGTCGATCGCAACGTCGGCGACACCGGTGTTTTCGCTGATGGTGAGCACGGCTTTCCATGATTTGCCGCCGTCGACTGTTTTGTAGAGTCCGCGGTCGCCACCCGGCCCCCAGAGAGGTCCTTCGGCAGCGACGTAGACCACTTTCGAATCGCGCGGATCGATTACGACGCGTCCGATGTGTTCCGATTTCTTCAGGCCGAGATTCTTCCAATTTTTCCCGCCATCGTCGGAGCGGTAAATTCCGTCGCCATACGAAACGCTGCGCTGCGAATTGCTTTCGCCAGTGCCAACCCAGACGACGGAAGAATCGCTCGGATCGAGTGCGACCCAGCCGATCGAATAAGAACCTTCCTTGTCGAAGACCGGAGTCCAGGTGGTGCCGTCGTTGACGGTCTTCCAGACTCCGCCCGAGGCCACCCCGACGTAGTACTCGAACTTATTGCGCGGGTTCACGGCGATCGACATCACGCGGCCCGACGCGACCGCGGGGCCGATCAGACGCCACTTCAAACCTGAGAAAGTGTCGGCGCTCATGCCGGATTTTTTGCCGTCTTCTTTCGCCGGCGCTTCTTTCGATTCGGCTTTCGCCTCCGACTTCTTCGACTGCTTTTTGGATTGCGGAGCCGTGGGGTCTTTATCAGCGTCAGGATTCGGGGCGGCCTGGTTTTGCGCGATGGCAACTGATCCGAAGGCGAACGAAAGCAGAAGGGAAGCGGCGAGTGTTTTCATGGAGTGCTCCGGGCGTCGAATGAAGAAGTACAAAACCGATATGTATACAGGATTGCGGTTCAGGGTGGAATAGCTTTGCCTTCCCATGTCTCGCAAAAGCGGCGAGACATGGGGCACCCATCATTTCCTTGATTCGGGTGGATCCGTATAAATCCGTGGAAAGAAGTTCGCGATACAATCGCGCCATGACCGGCAAGGCTCACGGCCACGAGACCAAGGATCTCAAGCTGCCCATTAACACTTGTTTCGTCTGCGGCCCGGACAATCCCGATGGAATGCGGCTGGTCTTCACTCTCGACGAAGAGCGCCAGACGTTTATTTGTGACTTCATGCTCGACAAACGCTACACCGGGCCTCCCGGACATTGTCACGGAGGCATCATTGCCGCGATCCTCGACGACGCCATGGGCAAGGTGAACAAGCTGCGGCACGTGATCGCGCTGACCAAGGAGATGACGGTGGAATACCTCAAGCCCGTGCCGTTGCACAAGCCGCTGCGGGTCGAGGGAAAGGCGGTCAGCGTTCACGGACGCCAGCACGTCAATATGGCGGAGATCTCCAACCAGGAAGGCGAGGTGCTGGCGCGGAGCAAGGGAACCTTTATCGCGATCGATCCGGAAAAGATGTTTGGAAAATTCGTGGAACGGTAGTCATTACCGGGAGGAACGGAGACTCCTGGGCGGTGAGGTATCTCGAGAAAGCTTTACAATCCCATATTTCACTCATAGCCGATTTCCGGTTGACGTTTCTGCACCGGTGCCGTCCAGTACACATGCGCTCTGTCTGTTTAGCCCTAATCTGTCTCGTCGCCTCTGCCTCAATCTCTCCGCATGCTCGTGGCCAAGAGCTAAAGACTCGGGATGCCGTCCTGGAGCGGTACAAGCAGGCCTTGGGCGGGGTGGACGCCATTCAAAGGGTGCAGTCCAGAACGGTGCACGGCGAAGTCGAATCCAGCAGCAAGGCTGGCAGGGCGAGCTTCGTCTACTATGCCAAGCCCTTCAAGTCGCTGTTCAAACTGACTCTGCCTGACGGCACGAACATTACTGCGGGATTCGATGGCAAGGTCTCCTGGACAATCACTCCGCAGGGCGCCAGCCTCGACAAAGACACTCCGCTCTATGCCATTCGTCGCGACGCCGACCTGCAATATCCCCTTCATCAGCCGGATTATTTCAGGAAATTCGAACTGGCCGGCGTCACTGGTTTCGAGGGCCATCGCTGCTACTGGCTGCACGGCACGACCAACTGGGGCAAGGATAATAACCAGTTCTACGACGTTGACACGGGATTGCTGGTTGGCTACCGGTTCGAGTCCGATGACGCTTCCAAGACGACTACGATCGCTCTTTTTGAAGACTACAAGAAATTCGGCGACCTGCTTGTGGCGACCCGGAACACGTCCCGTACCGGGAATCAGAGCCAGACCTTCATTTACGAATCGGTAAGCTATGAACCGCTCGATGATTCGTTGTTTGATCTTCCGCCGGCGGTGAAGGCGCTCGTTCACTAGCCTTGCCCGGGGCGCGGCCTTGAGCAACGCCGCGTCGGATGGAGAAGGGCAAACGTCTTGTATGGGTATCTCAGCGGTGAAGATCAACGCGGGGTTCCGAAAATCTGCTTCGGGCGATACAATGAACTAGCGGCGAAACCCCACTCCCGAACATCAAAATTACAGGGTTAGCTGAGAGCTGGCAGCGCGAGCTGCACGCATCCTTCGCGATCGCGAAAAGGTATCCACAAGGTTCCGAACATGTCCCAAAACAATGGCAACACCAACACTTCTCTTCGTTTGAAGACCGGACTGGCCGAAATGCTCAAGGGCGGCGTGATCATGGACGTCACCGATGCGCGCCAGGCCGAGATCGCCGAAAAGGCCGGAGCCGTCTCCGTGATGGCGCTGGAGCGCGTGCCGGCGCAAATTCGCGCCGAAGGCGGTGTTGCGCGCATGGCTTCGCCCAAAAAGATCCGCGAGATCATGGCTGCCGTGTCGATTCCGGTGATGGCCAAGTGCCGCATCGGACACTTTGCCGAGGCGCAGATTCTGCAGGAACTCGGAGTCGACTACATCGACGAATCGGAAGTGCTGACGCCGGCCGACGAAGCCCACCACGTGGACAAACATGCATTTACGGTGCCGTTCGTGTGCGGCGCGCGCAACTTGGGAGAAGCCTTGCGTCGCATTGCCGAAGGAGCGGCGATGATCCGCACCAAAGGTGAAGCCGGGACGGGAGACGTAGTGCACGCGGTGAAGCACATTCGCCAGATTGTGCAGGAGATGAAGATTCTCACGGTGCTGAGCGAAGAAGAACTCTACGCCAAAGCGAAAGAGCACCAGGCGCCGTATGAGCTGATCAGAATAGTAGCGAAGGCAGGGAAGCTGCCGGTGCCGAATTTCTCCGCGGGAGGAATTGCCACCCCGGCTGACGCGTCGCTCGTGATGCAACTGGGCGCCGAAGCGGTATTCGTAGGCAGCGGAATTTTCATGAAGAACTCGACTGAGTTCGCCGAGCCGGAAGAGGCCGCTAAGCGGGCGAAGGCGATCGTGCTGGCCGCGACGCACTATCAAGACCCTAAAGTATTACTTGAAGTCAGCGAAGACCTGCAGGGAGCGATGAAAGGGTTGGCGGTGAGCGCGCTGGACGAAGCCCACATGCTGCAGACGAGGGGATGGTAGGCGCTCTCCATCTTTCGCAAATCCCGCATTG
>Ga0335079_10005679_pt1 | contig 14264 bp, 15 predicted proteins | sample Lox_Sample_33_FD_206719 | JGI IMG/M metagenome (GOLD analysis project Ga0335079, IMG submission 206719) | Soil microbial communities from Loxahatchee National Wildlife Refuge, Florida, United States - Lox_Sample_3.3 | ecosystem: Environmental > Terrestrial > Soil > Wetlands | place: USA...
CCGTCGCGCTTCGTGAAATCCTGCCCTGGATGCTGGCGACTGAGGCGCGCATTCCCCCTCCGAGGAGGAATACATACGATGCAGACAGGACATAACCGGTTAGGAAATCCGGTTACTTTCGAGATAATCGCGTTTCGTCCGCAACGATTGGGTTAACGGGTGCTTAACGCGCGGAAAAGTCAGGGGCCGGGGTTGCGAAGCCGTTACTGTCAGCGACCATAAACGCGATTGCGCGATAACGATGTTCGGTTCTCCTGCACGGGCCGGCTTGCCGGGTTGACGCGCGCCTCGCTGGCGAGCCGGTGGTCCGGCTTCAATTCCTCAAGGAAGATCGGCCGTGAAAAATAGAAGCCCTGCGCGTAGCGGATCTTGGTTGCAGCCTGCAGGTAGGCGAGCTCTTCGAAGGATTCGATGCCTTCGGCAACGACGGTCATTCCGAGCGCTTCGCTCAAGGATTCGATCGCGCGCAGGATGCCCTGGCTGCGCGGCCGCCGATGGATATCGGTGATGAAGGAGCGGTCGATCTTGATCTCGTCGGCGGTGATGTCGGCGAGCGCCGACAGCGAGGAATAGCCGGCGCCGAAATCGTCGATCGAGATGCCGACGCCGATCTTGCGCAGGATCGGCAGGATATCGTCCTGGAAACGCGTCTTTGCGACGAAGGCGTCTTCCGTCACCTCGATCATGAATCGCCCGGGATAGCCGGTTGCCTCAAGCGCACTTGCGAACGAGTGCATGAATTCGAGATCGCCGGCCTGCTTGGCCGCGACGTTGATGCTGATGGTGGCTTGCGGACCGAAATTTTCATTGATCAGGTCGATCGACTTGACGATCTCCGCCAGCACCAGATGGGTGAGTTCGTCGATCAGTCCGAGCTCGACGGCAAGATTGATGAAGGTGCTGGGCACCTGGATCAGGCCTTCGTCGTCGCGGAGCCTTACCAGCGCTTCGAGCCCCTTGATCTCCTGCGTCCTGATGTCGACCTTGGCCTGGAAAGCGCAGCAGAACCGCTTTTCCAGGATAGCGAGCCGCAGCGACTGCTCGATCTTCATCCGCGCCATGGCCTCGTGCTCCATGCCGCTGTCGAAGAAAACGGCGGCTCCCTTGCCGTCGTTCTTGACATGGTACATCGCGAGATCGGCGTTCTGGCGCAGCGCCTCGTAGCTTGCGCCATGATCGGGGAACATGCTGACTCCGATCGAGGTGGAGGCAAAAATCTCGGAGCCGTCGATGAAGAACGGCGCACTGAGCCTTTGCAGCGTCGAAGAGATGAACTCCCGCACCTCATGGACGTCCTGGATCGGATGCAGCAGCAAAAGGAATTCGTCGCCGGAAATACGCGACAGCATGTCGGTGTCGCGCAACTCGCGACCCAGTCGTTTGGCGAGCTCGACCAGCAGCGCGTCGCCGATCGCGTGACCGTAATAGTCATTGATGTGCTTGAAATTGTCGATATCGAGGAAGGCGAGCGCGAATTTCCCGTCCACGCCCCGCTTCAACAAGCCGTTGGCGCGGTGCTCGATCACCCGCCGCGACGGCAGGTCGGTCAATTCGTCGTAGTAGGCGGACCGGAACAGCTGGTCCTCGAAAGCCTTTTGCTCGCTGATGTCGGCCGAGCATGACAGAAGCAGGTTGCGGCCGTTGGTACGAACCGCCCGGTGACTGGTCAGCAGAACCTGCTTGTGCGCCCCGTCGCCGATGCTTTCCTCGGCAACGAGGGCGCGACCGGCGCGAAGCAGGGCCATGCCACGATCGCGGCGCTGGTCGAGTTGCGGCGACGGTGCGGCGGCGTGGCTGTCCGATATCCCGAGCTGGGCCGCGGCGGCATCGTTCATCAACATGATACGACCGTGCTCGTCCAGAACGGTGACGCCAGCCGGCAGCAGTTTCAGCACGTCCTTCAGAAGGGCGAGCTCGGTCGCGGCGGCTTGCGGGTCGTCGGCATCCGTGGCGGCGGCCCGCATGTCGTTGATGCCAAAGCGTTGCATGGCGAGGGATTGTGATGGGTTCCCTCTTAGGTTTGGTTAAGCAGTCCGCGGAAACGTGTGCCGCTGCGCGACAATGGGACAGCGCGACCATTTCGCCGCGATTTGTCATTAACAGAGTATCAACAGCGCAGCGAATGCGCGTGCGTGACCGGACCGTTTGGCGTTGGCTTTGGACCGGCCGGCGCTGATCTTCAGCTTTTCGGAATCCGGCACTGCATGGTGCAATGAACGCCGGTCTTCAGATAGGCGATCTCGGTCTTGCCGTCGAATGGCGTCAGCGCCGATTTCAGCAATCGTGTGCCGAAGCCCGGCGCGCCCACCTGCTCCACCGTCGGACCCTCGGTTTCGTCCCAGATCACGCTCAGGCGATCGTCCGACAGCGTCCACGACACCTGCAACAACCCGCGCGCCGAGGAAAACGCGCCGTATTTGGCCGCATTGGTCGCAAGCTCATGGAAAATCAGCGCGAGCGATACCGCGGGCTTGGCGGGGAGGAACAGCGCTTCGCCGTTAAGCGAGAAGCGGACGTGACCGTATGGGCCGAGCTCGGAAAGCAGCAAATCGCGGATGTCGCAGCCGTAGCCGTCGACGCGCGCGATCAAATCGTCGGTCGCCGACAGCGCCCGCAGCCGGTGGTCGATGACCGACCAGACCTGCGGCTGGCTTTCCAGCACCTGATGCAGCACCGCGTGAATGGTCGACAGTTTGTTCTTCAGCCGATGCTGCAGCTCGTCGACGACCAGCTTGCGATACTCTTCTTCCTGGATAAGGCGCTTGGCGTTCGCGCGCTGTTGCGCGGCCATCGAACGATAATGCTCCAGACCCCAGATGGTCAGCCCGCACACCGCCCAGAAGATCGCAAGCAGGATCACCCGTGCCGAGTCCGCGGTGGCGTCGCCGAAATTGACCGCGATCCCGAGCAGCCCGCTCGCGATCGTGGTGAGAACGCCGAGACGCAACCCGCCGACGGCGGTCGCAAAGAATACGGCAGGAATATAGGGGGTGAAGAAAATGTCCGGCCGGATCTGGGCGAGGCCCCAGCGAAAGAGTGTCGCAAGCAACAGGCAGATTGCCGAAAAGCCGATTCCCATGGCAAGCGACGGCTGGGAAATTCCGTGCCAGCCGCGCCGGAATTCGTCGATCAATTTCCTGGTAGACGCCATCCGCGACCGTTCCATTAATGGGGCATGGCTTGGACAAAATGGGTGCCTGCCTTACGGCAGCATAGCTTGCCTTGTCCGACGCGGATCGCAAATAATGGTTCCCGGCAGGGTTCCGCCAGCAGCGCGCGGACGGTTCGAACAAGAGGGAAACGGACATGGGACGGCTCGATGGCAAGGTTGCGGTGATCACAGGTGCCACCAGTGGCATCGGTTTGCGGACGGCGGAAATCTTTGTAGACGAGGGCGCAAGACTGGTCATTGCCGGGCGCCGCGTCGCCGAAGGCGAGGCGCTGGCAAAGAAGCTCGGCGCCGCTTGCGTCTTTCGGCAGACCGACGTCACGGTCGAGGAGCAGATGCGCGCGCTGATCGCGCTTGCCGTGGAAAAATTCGGCAAGATCGACTGCCTGTTCAACAATGCCGGCGGGCCGGCACAGACCGGCGGCATCGAGGGGCTCGAGGTTGCACGCTTCGATGCGGCGATGGCGACCCTGGTGCGCAGCGTCATGCTCGGCATGAAGCACGCCGCACCCCACATGAAGAAGCAAGGGTCGGGCAGCATCATCAACAATGGCAGCATCGCCGGGCGGCTTGCGGGCTTCTCATCTTCTGTCGTCTATGGCGCGGCGAAGGCGGCCGTCATCCATCTCACCAAATGCGTGGCGATGGAGCTCGGCGAATCCGGCGTGCGCGTCAACTCGATCTCGCCGGGAGCGATCGCAACCGGCATTTTCGGCAAGGCGCTGGGGCTTGCCACCGAAGCCGCCGAAAAGACCGATGCCGTCATGCGCGAGGTCTACAAGACCGCGCAGCCTATCCCGCGCGCCGGCCTGACGGACGATATCGCCCATGCGGCGGTGTTTCTGGCGAGCGACGAATCCTCCTTCGTCAACGGTCACGACCTCGTGGTCGACGGCGCCATCACGGGCGGCCGCAACTGGACTCAGCAGCAGCAGGGCTATGTCGCGCTGCGCAAGGCGTTCGATCAACACACGGGGTAGCCAAGCCCCGGCGTTGAGAGCGAGGCTTCACACCGGCTTCAGCCTCACACGCAGCCCGTCGCGCGGTTTCGGGATCGGCCACATCTGCCAGGCCGGCTGGTAGCCGGGCGCAAGCGAGACCTCGAGGTTTTGCAGGAAATGCCGCGCGAAGCACTTTGCCTGCATATAGGCGAAGTGCAGCCCCAGGCACATATGCGCGCCACCGCCGAAGGGCACGAAGGCGAAGCGATGGCGGTTGCGCTGCGCCTCCTCGGTGAAGCGGGTTGGATCGAAGGTATCGGGCTCGGGCCAGATCTCCGGCATGTGGTGCGTGAACAGCGGATTGACGCCGATGCTGGTGCCGGCCGGAATCGCAAAACCGTTGAAGGTGAAATCGCGCACCGCGCGGCGCGGCATCGAGGGCACCGGCGGCTTCTTCCGCATCGCCTCCTTGAACGCCATCTCGGTCTCCGGCAGCGCCTCGAGATGATCGAAATTCGTCGGCGCATCGCGCGTGAGCCCGAGCGCCTCCACTTCGCCGCGCAGCCGGTCCTGCCACTCGGGATGGGCCGCGAGCTCGCCCACAAAGGAGGTCAGCGATGAGGTCAGCGTATCGTGCGCGGCCATCATCAGAAAGCTCATATGGTCGATGATGTCCTGCTCGGACAACAGGGCGCCGTCTTCATGGGTCGCGCGGCAGAGTTGCGAGAACAGATCGTCGCCGTCGCCCCTGGCGCGGCGGATCGGGATCTGCTCGGAGAAATAGGCGACGATGCGCTTGCGGCCGGCAACGCCGCGCGCCATCTGCGTGCCCGGCAGCGGCCATCTGACCGGTGCAACGGCGGCCGCCACCATGTCGATGAAGGCGCGGTTGATGTCTTCCACCTCGGGTCCGATATCGGTGCCAAGGAACGACGTCGCGGCGAGATCGAGCGTCAATCGTTTCATCGCCGGATAAAGCAGCATTTCACCCGATCGCTGCTTCCAGCGCGCGATCCGGCCGGCAATGCCTTCGTCGAGCTTGGCAAGGTAGGATTTCATCGGTCCGGCCTTGAACGCGACCGACAGCGCCTTACGGTGCATGCGGTGCTCGTCGAAATCGAGCAGCATAAGCCCGCGCGGGAACAGGCGTCCGAGGATGTTGTTCCAACCATGCGTGGAGGAGAATTGCTTCGCCTGGTCGAACAGTACAAGCTCGTTGGCCTCAGGCCCAAGCAACACGATCGAGGTCTCGCCAAACATGTGGCTGCGGTAGACCAGGCCGTAGCGTTTGGCATTCCGCTCGATATGCCCCTTGGGGTCGGCCAGCACCTGAAGCGTCTTGCCGATGATTGGCCAGCCCTCGTCGCCGGGAATATGCTTCAGCGAATTGCGCTTCGGCGGGGTCAACGAAATCTCGGGCGAGGCCACACTCTGCATCGACATGGCGTTTGCTCCGTCGGACCATCGGCGGGCTCAAAATCGCCCCGAAAATAAACCCTTCGCGCGCGCCTGCAAAGGCTGGCAGCGCCCTGCGGCGAAATTACGCCGGGTTACCGGACGCGATAGAGTCGCGTGCAGTGATGCGTTATGCGTGTATTATTGGCAGTGACCATCAAACATCGGTGTTCTCGGCGCGCGAGCGGAGCGGGCCGGACGTATGCGCCGGATCGCAGTTCTTGTTGGATACCTCCCGGTCCAGCTCCCGACCAACTTCGAGCTGGTGTTCAACCTGAAGACGGCGAGGGCGCTTGGTCGGACTGTCCCGCAATCCCTGCTCGCCCAGGCGGACGAGGTCATCGAATGAGGCGGCGCGCGCCCGGCACGCCGCATCTTCGTTAAGCCTTCCGCTTCGCCGCTTCCTTCTGCAAATCGGGCGCGTTCGCCGAGGGAATCGCGACGCGCCCAGGCCCTGTATCCGTAAGCGCGGCGGCCGCCTTCTCGTTCCCCATGATCTTGGCCATGACAGCCTCGCCAGCGCGCTCAAAGATGGCGCGGTTCTCGATCACGAAATTCTGCGACTTGCGCATGCTGTCGACATAGCCGTTGATCTCCGGCACCACATAGCGCGCCACCATGTCCCAGCTCCGGCGCGTATTCTCCGGATTTGCCCAGTCATGCGCGAAACCGATGATCGTGCCAACGCCGCCCGAGACCTTCATCACGTTCTTGATCAGCTTCACGAGGTCGTCCGGCGTGCCGATCGCCGACGCCGCGCCCTCGACAAAGGCGGTCTGGTCGACGGCCTCGTCGGGAGAGGAGAACGCCTTCAGCCCCGGTCGCATCAACGTTCCGACGTTATATTCGTTGTGCCACCGCATCAGGCCGGCGCCCGCCTCGCGCCGTGCCTGCTCGCGGCTCTCGGCGACGTGCCAGGTCAGCAGCACACGCCAGTCGGCACGGCTGACTGTGGTGCCGTGCTTTTTCGCCGCATCCTCGGCAAATTCCCACTGCTGCGCCAGCGACATCAACCCCTTGGTCGACATCGAGCCGAGCGAGATGATTCCGATGCCGTATTTGCCGGCGAGAGTCATGCCCGACGGCGAAATCATCGAGGCCACGACGCACGGCATCTCTTCCTGCAGGGGCAGGATCTGCAGCGCGGCATCCTGCATGGTGAACCAGTCGCTCCTGGCGGTGACGCGCTCGCCCTTGAAGAGGCGACGGATGATCGCGATCGCCTCATCCTGGCGGTCGCGCTGGGTCATCGGATCGATGCCGAGCGTGTGCGCATCGGAGGCGAGGGCGCCCGGACCCGAGCCGAAGATCGCGCGGCCGCCGGTCATGTGGTCGAGCTGCACCATGCGCTGCGCCACGTTGAAGGGATGGTGATAGGGCAGCGAAATGACGCCGGTGCCGAGCTTGATGCGCTTGGTGCGCTCGCCCGCCGCCGCCAGAAACATTTCCGGCGAGGCGATCATTTCCCAGCCGCTCGAATGATGCTCGCCGCACCAGAACTCGTCATAACCGAGCTCGTCGAGCAGCTCGACGAAATCGAGGTCACGGCGGAATTGCAGCATCGGATGCTCGCCGAGCGGGTGGTGCGGGGCGAGGAAGGCTCCGAATTTCAGGCGCGGCATATTGCTTTTCTCCCAAGCCGAATTTTTCTCGTTTTCCGAGCTTTCAAGGCTACGTGCTGGCGCCGTGCAAGGCAATTGTTCGACGCCGCAATCGGTCAAACGGAAAGGCTGCCATGCGTGCGGCCAATGGGCGCTCCGGGACCCACCGTGACGAGCGCGAAGGACCGCTCACCTGCGAGGTGATCTTTGCACTGATGAAACGTTGTCGGGCGCGGTATACTTTGTGATCGAATCAGCAGGCTCAGCGCAACACACGATGTTTGCAGCGCTTTGCTGGCGTATGATCGATTATGACAAGCGTCGCATTTTTGTCGTGGTTGCGGCGCGGTGCCCGAAAGTTAGCCACGTTAACTTTTTACCGTAAGTGAATTCGGCAACACTTTCTCGAAATATTGGGGATCGACAGCACACGGCCATTTTATCCCTTTTTATTTTGCAGTGCGGCAACTATCTGTTTGGTGAGGTCAAGAAAGCCTCAAGGAGCGACCGGTGTCCCTTGCCGAAAATGTCGATTACCTGAGCCGTTTGCGCAAGCTGAACGGCTTTGACAATTTGGAGGCCTACGCGCGCAGTCACCGACGTGACGTGCGTAGCCCGCTCGTCGAAGTCACTCGGTTCGGCTCGAATCCGGGCAGCCTGCGCATGTTTGCTTTCGTGCCGGCCAACTTGCAGCAGCCGCGCGCACTTGTCGTCGTGCTGCATGGCTGCGGGCAGACGGCGGCCGGCTACGATCATGGCGCCGGCTGGTCGACGCTCGCCAAGCACTACGGCTTCGCGCTGCTCTTGCCCGAGCAACAGGTTTCGAACAACGCCAATACCTGCTTCAACTGGTTCGTCCCTGAAGATATCACGCGCGAGAGCGGCGAGGCTGCGTCGATCCGGCAGATGATCAGGCGCATGGTCGATACACACGGTATCGATCCGCGCCGCGTGTTCATCACCGGGCTTTCCGCCGGCGGCGCCATGACCACGGTGATGCTCGCAACCTACCCGGAGGTGTTCGCCGCCGGTGCCGTGATTGCAGGCCTGCCGTATGGCGTCGCGTCCAACGTGCGCGAGGCGCTGACGGGCATGTATGGCGGGAAAGCGCGGTCCGGCCATGAGCTCGGCGATCTCGTGCGCAAGGCCTCCCGTCACAAGGGCAAGTGGCCGCGGCTTTCGGTGTGGCACGGCAGCGCCGACCGCATGGTCAACCCGGCCAATGCCGACGAGATCGTCAAGCAGTGGCTCGACCTGCATCATCTGCCGCTGGAGCCGATGTCGGAAGGCATGGTCGACGGCCATCCGCGCCAGGTCTGGTGGGGCGGCGACGGCGAAACGCTGATCGAGTCCTACACCATCACCGACATGGCCCACGGCACGCCGCTCGGCAGGGCCGACAACGACAAGCATTATGGCAGCGAAGGTGCGTTCCTGATCGAGGCGGGGATTTCCTCCTCCTATCACATCGCAAAATTCTTCGGCCTCACAGCTTGGATCAAGCAGGCAAGGGCGGCGGCCAAACCCGAAAAGGTGCCGATTGCCGACTCGCCAAGCACGAAATTGATACCGACGGTCTCGCCGATCGGGCGAATCATGCCGGTGACGGCGCCTCCGGATCTGTCCGAGGTGTTGTGGCCGCAGGCCGCACGCAAGCCACAAGCGGAGGCCGCGCGCAAGCGACAAGTGGAGGCGGAGCCCAAGCCACAGGCGGAGCCGGAGCGCAAACCACGGCGCCGTGTGATCGACGTCGGCGCCGCGATCACCCGCGTGCTTACCGCGGCGGGTTTACGAAAGTAGCCCCTGACTATCTCAGCCCGCGGTCTCTCCGATCAGTTCGATCGGCGTGACCGTGACCTCGCCGCCGGCTGCAACCTTGCGGGTCGCCTCGCTGTAGGCCTTGAAGAAATCCCGCGACTGCAGCGTCTTCACCGCCGCATCGTCGGCGGCGGCCGCCAGGTGGAAATAGCTCGCATCGTCGCGGTTCTTCATGCAGCGGTATGTGATCCTGCCCTTCAGCTCCGGATCGCCGTCGATCGCCGCAATGAACCGCGCGATTTCGCCGTGCCAATCCGCCATGGTGCCGTTGGCGAACCGGTATTTGATCATGAAATGCTTCATCCGATCGCTCCCTTGACGCGGCCTGGTCCCGCGATGCAGCGGATCATCTGTCGTTTGGGAGCAAACGCGCAAGTATGGACAAAAATGATAGTATGGACTTCGACGCGGCAGTTCATATGCTCAGTGACGGTTTTTCGCGAGGTCACGACATGGTGAAAGCGAAGGCGCCTGCGCGCAGCTGCCCTGTGGCGGTTTTCCAGAAGCTGATCAGCGGAAAGTACAAGCTTCGGATCATCTGGGATCTGAAGGATGGGCCGCGCCGCTACGGCGAACTCAGGAGCGGACTGTTGCGCGGGCTCGACGGCGGTGCCGAGATCGCGCCCCGGGTGCTGAGGCGCGAGTTGAAGCAGCTCACGACAAGCGGGCTGATCGGGCGCAAGGACTTCGGCGTCGTCCCGCCCAAAGTCGAGTATTGTCTGACCCGCAAGGGCAAGAGTTTTATCCCGGTGGTCGCGGCCATCCGCGACTGGGGCTACCGCCATCTCGCGACCGGTGCTGACGACGCCGTGGCCCAGGCTGCTGAGTAGGCGGAAACTACAGCTCGCCGGTGATGAACGGGTTGGTCATCCGCTCCTGGCCGATGCTCGAGCCCGCGCCATGGCCGCAAATGAAGCCGACGTCATCGCCAAGTGGCAGCAGTTTTTCCTTGATCGACCTGATCAGGGTCGCATGGCTGCCCCCAGGCAGGTCGGTGCGGCCGACCGAGCCCGCAAACAGCACGTCACCGACATGGGCAAAGCGCAGCTCTTTGCAGAAATAGACCACGCTGCCCGGCGAATGGCCGGGGCAGTGCAGGATGTCGAACGTCAGCTCGCCGATTTTGACCTGATCGCCCTCCTCAAGGAAGCGGTCGGTCTTGAAATCGCGCACGCCGGTCATGCCGAAACGCGCGCCGCTGTCCACCACATGGTCCAGCATGAAGCCGTCCGCCTGGTGCGGGCCTTCGATCGGCACTTTCAGCGCGTCGCGCAGCTCCGCCGCGCCGCCGACATGGTCGATATGGCCGTGGGTCAGCCAGATCTTCTCGACGGTGACGCCGGCCTGCTTGATCGCGCCCAGAATCCTCGGCACGTCGCCGCCGGGATCGATCACCACGGCCTTCCTGGTCGCCTCGCACCAGATGATGGTGCAGTTCTGCTCGAACGGCGTCACTGGCACGATCATCGCGCCGGCCTTCGCCTTGGTCTGGGTTTCATCTGTCATGGGCGCAGAATGCCGGTTTTTGGCACGTCTCGAAAGCAAAACTTTCTGCGGGAATACCCTTGGAATCGGCTAACATCGTCATATGGAAAAGCCTGCCCCGAAAATCAGCCTGGTACCGCCGGCGGACCGCCGTCAATCGGACACCGCGCTCGCCATCGCGCGCGGCACTGCGCGGCTGTTCCGTTCGCTCGGCTTTTCCTGCATCGGCGAATTGCCGCTGCCGTCGGGCCGCCGCGCCGATCTGGTGGCGTTGAACGAACGCGGCGAGATCTGGATTGTCGAGATCAAGTCGTCGGTCGAGGATCTGCGCGCCGATCACAAGTGGGAGGACTATCGCGCCCACTGCGACCGGCTGTTCTTTGCCTTTACCCAGGACGTACCTTACGAGATTTTTCCGAAGGAGACCGGCTTGATCGTGGCGGACGCCTACGGCGCGCATCTGCTGTGCGACGCGCCGGAGCACCGCCTGCCCGCGCCCACTCGCAAATTGATGATGGTGCGCTTTGCGATCGCCGCGGCCCAGCGGATGAACCGGCTGGTCGATCCGCAGGGGCACGGCGAATACTAGACGATCTCTCCCATGAGCCAGCCGACAAGTCTAGTTGGATCGCGGCGTCGCCGTGATCGGCACAATAACGGGCGTCGACGGTGCCGCGCCGGCGCCGCAGATGACGAATTGCGGCACGTCGCCTTTCCAGCGCAGCTTTGACTGAGCTTCGATCCGGCTCAGATAGTTTTCCGCGCTGCCCGCGGCCTCGATAGGCTTGCGCATTTGCGAGGGTGGACAAAAGCGCATATCGCGTCATGCCCACCCTCGGAATTAATCCCTACCGGCCGATCTGCCGGCTTACCGCATTCTCCTGCTGGTTCAGCGCGCGCTGCTGGGCAGGGGTGATGGAGCCGCCGTTCAGGCGCGCCATGAAGCGCTCCTCGCCGCGGATCAAGCGATCCTCCGCATGCAGTCGCGCCGCCCGCCACGGCGAGATGCGGCCATCCTCCATGCCGTCATTGATGCGATAGTTCTGGTAGGCGAGGCGTTCGTTCACCTCCGCGCGGCGCGGATGATAGTACTGCCAAAGCGTCTCCGCCGAGGCCGAGGTGACGGACGTGCCGAGGCTTCCGCCCAGCGTGGCGAGCGTCAGTGCGATCATCGAAAAGGTCTTGACGGGGGTCATGACTGCGTCTCCGGGGTGAGCACCATTAAAGGTGCGGGTTGATCACGGATGGCAGGATAGGCCTTCGTTACCGAAGCGGCGCTGAATGCGCCGTTCATCGCGATATCAGGTACGTGAAATCGCCGTCATTTACCTTCACGGGGGTGCACTTGCGCGCTACCGCGGTGCCCGCTTGGCGAGGATCCGCTGCAGGGTGCGGCGGTGCATGTTAAGCCGCCGCGCGGTCTCCGAGACGTTGCGGTTGCACATCTCGTAGATGCGCTGAATGTGCTCCCAGCGCACACGATCCGCCGACATCGGATTTTGCGGCGGCTCGGACTTTTCCGTCCCCGTCGCGAGCAGGGCGGCTACCACGTCGTCGGCGTCGGCCGGTTTTGCGAGATAGTCGACCGCGCCCATCTTCACCGCAGTCACGGCAGTGGCGATATTGCCGTAGCCGGTCAGGATGATCGCGCGCGCCTCGGGGCGCTTCTTCTTCAGTGCGGAAACCACGTCGAGCCCGTTGCCGTCGCCAAGCCGCAGGTCGACGACCGCAAAGGCCGGTGCGCTCTTGCCGATCTCAGCCAGGCCCTCGGCGACGCTTTCGGCGGAGGTGACGGCAAAGCCGCGCGTCTCCATGGCGCGCGCAAGCCGTTCGAGGAACGGCTTGTCGTCCTCAACGATCAGGAGCGAACGATCGGCGTGGTCGGTCAGTTCGGCGGTGGGCAAGGCGAAAATACCTCAAACTCGGATGCGGTTGATATGGCGTCGGGCGCCCGCGCTGCCAAGATCGCAAAATGACATTCCGGTAAATGCGGCCGAACGCCGCGCTCGCCTCAAGCGGCATTAAGACGCTGTCTTGTCTCGATTTTCGTCCGCCTCGAAGATGCTGCGCGGCCACACGATCTGCACCACCGCGCCGTGATCGGGGAATATGCGGTTGCTGAAGGAGACCTTGGCGCCGGTGCGTTCCAGGAGGGTGCGGGCGATAAAGACCCCGAGCCCAAGCCCGCCGTGCTCGCCTTGAGTTTCTTCGGTGCTCCGTCGCCGCGACAGATAGGGCTCGCCGATCCGCTTCAGGATATCCGGCGCGAAGCCGGGCCCGTCGTCGGAAATCACGATCTCGACGGTCTCGTTGTTCCACCACGCATTCACCTCCACCGTCGAGCGCGCGAAGTCGACGGCATTTTCCAGGATATTGCCGACGCCATAGAGGATCGCGGGATTGCGTCGGCCGACCGGCTCCTTGCTGCCGGCAACCGCAATGCGCACCTTGATTTCGACGCCGAAATCCCGATGCGGCGCCACCGTCTCCTCGATCAGTGTCGACAGCTTCATGCTGTCGAATGGCGCGCCGGTCGCCGACAGCTGCGTGATCTTCGAGAGGATGTCGCGACAGCGCTGCGCCTGCTCGCGTAACGTCTTGATGTCGGCCGATGCCTGGTTGTTTTCGGCAAGCTGGCGCTCCAGCTCGCGCGAGATCAAGACGATGGTCGAGAGCGGCGTGCCGAGTTCGTGGGCGGCGGCGGCGGCAAGTCCGTCGAGCTGGGTGAGAAGCTGCTCGCGCGCCAGCACCAGCTCGGTCGCGGCCAGCGCATCGGACAGCTTTCGCGCCTCTTCGGTGACCTGGAAGGCGTAGAGACTCGTGACCCCGATCGCCACGACGATCGAAAGCCAGACGCCGAGCAAATAGATCGGCGGCAGCACCAGGGGTTCCTCGGCGTCCCAGGGCAGCGGCAGATAGAAGAACACCAGCATCGACGCGCTGGCGACCGCTAGCACGCCGAGCGCGAAGGTCAGCCGCACCGGCAGCGCGGTTGCCGAAATCAGGACCGGAGCCAGAAACAGGAACGAGAACGGGTTTTGCAGGCCGCCGGTGAAGAACAACAGCGCCGCGAGCTCGACAATGTTGAGCGCCAGCAGTGCTGCGGCATAGAGCGGCTCCAGCCGCTGCATCGGGTTGAACGTCATCTGCAACGCGAGATTGACGGCCGCCGACAGGCCGATGATGACGATGCAGGGCACGATCGGCAGGTCGAATTCGAGGCCCTGCACCACGATGAAAATGGCGGCGAGCTGCCCGAGCGCGGCAAGCCAGCGCAGCCGCAGAATCGTGTCCAGTCGGACATGGCGCCGCGGATGGCGGAAATCGGAGGCGGCGATATCGGTCATGCCGGCAATCTAGCGCACGCCGTCGCGATCACAAATTGCACCATTGCGCGCAGGGAGGTTGCACTCTTCCCCGCAATGGGAGAATGAACGGCCCTTATGGCTCGGAACGGCGATAACGCAGACCCAGGAACAGACCCAAGACACGCGGCTGATCCACAAGGGACCGCCGCGATCGAGGTCGAGCGCCTGATGAAACAATACAAGAAGACCCGCGCGGTCGACGATATCTCCTTTGCCATCGCCAAAGGCAGCATTACGGGGCTTTTGGGCGGCAACGGCGCCGGCAAGACCACGACCATTGCGATGATCATGGGCCTGGTGTTGCCGACCTCGGGCCGCGTCGCAGTGCTCGGTCATCCGATGCCGGCGGAGGCGTCGTCCGTGCTCGGGCGGATGAATTTCGAAAGCCCCTATGTCGACATGCCGATGCGGCTCACGGTGCGGCAGA
>Ga0335079_10005683_pt1 | contig 14261 bp, 9 predicted proteins | sample Lox_Sample_33_FD_206719 | JGI IMG/M metagenome (GOLD analysis project Ga0335079, IMG submission 206719) | Soil microbial communities from Loxahatchee National Wildlife Refuge, Florida, United States - Lox_Sample_3.3 | ecosystem: Environmental > Terrestrial > Soil > Wetlands | place: USA: Florida...
AGGCGAAACGCTGCACCGCCTGCGCGGCCAGGTCGCCGTAGGGCATGGGGTGCCGGATCACGGCGACCCGCTTCCCGTGCTCCCGGAGGAACGGCACCACCGCGCGCGACAGCGGGCTCTTCCCCGCCCCGGTGCGCGAGGCGCAGATGGCCACGACCGGCCGGCTCGACTTTAGGACGCGCTGCGCGCCGAGCAGGGTGAAGTCGGCGCCGGCCGCGTTCACGCGCGCCGCGAGGTGCATCACGTCGGCGTCGGCGAGGTCGGAATAGGAGAGCACGCACTCGTCCGCCTTGAGCGTGCGGATCAGCTCCTCGAGGCGGCTCTCGGGATGGATCGGGATGCCCTTGGGGTACCGGCTGCCCGCCAGGGAGGCGGGGAAGCTGCGTTCGGCGATGTGCGGAATCTGCTGCGCGGTGAAGGCCACGACCTCCAGCGACGGGTCGTCGCGGTAGACGGTGAGGAAGTTGAAGAAGTCCCGTCCCGCCGCCCCGATCACGATCACGCGTCTCACACGGCGCTCCTCTGGTCCATGGGCACGTAGGCCCGCTCGGCGTGGCCGACGAACAGCTGCCGCGGCCGCGCGATTTTCTGCTCCTTGTCCAACAGCAACTCCTGCCACTGGGCGATCCAGCCGGCGGTCCGGGCGATGGCGAACAGCACCGGGAACATCGCCACCGGGAAGCCCATCGCCTGGTAAATGACGCCGGAATAGAAATCCACGTTCGGGTAGAGCTTGTGCTTGATGAAGTACTCGTCGGCGAGCGCGATCTTCTCGAGCTCGAGCGCGATGTCGAGGAGCGGGCTGCTGCCCGTCACCTCGAGCACCGAGTGCGCCGCCGCGCGGATGATGCGGGCGCGCGGGTCGTAGTTCTTGTAGACCCGGTGCCCGAAGCCCATCAGCCTGAGCTCGCCCTTCTTGACGCGCTCGATGTACGCCGGGATGTGCGCCTTGTCGCCGATCTCGCGCAGCATCTTCAGCACTTCCTCGTTCGCCCCGCCGTGCAAGGGGCCGTAGAGCGCCGCGGTCGCGGCGGCCACCGACACGAACGGGTCCGCGTGCGAGCTGCCGACCGAGCGCATCGCGTTGGTGCTGCAGTTCTGCTCGTGGTCGGCGTGCAGGATGAACAGCAGGTCGAGGGCGCGCTCGAGGGCCGGGTGCGGCACGAACGGCTCGCACGCCCCGGCGCGCTGGCCGAGCATCGAGATGAAGTTGCCCACGTACGACAGCGTCGGATCCGGGTACGCGTACGGCAGGCCGCGGCTGTGCCGGTAGGCGTAGGCCGCCACGGTCGGCATCTTGCCGAGCAGCCGGTAGACCTGGTGCAGCCGGCTCGGCGGATCGAAGATGTGCTTCGAGTCCTGGTAGAAGGTCGAGAGCGCTCCCACCGTGCTCACCAGCATCCCCATCGGGTGCGCGTCGTAGTGGAACCCGTCCATGAACTTCTTGACGTTCTCGTGCACCATGTAGTGGGCCGCGATCTGCGCGCTCCACTCCTTGAGCTGCGGCGCCGTGGGCAGCTCCCCGTAGATCAGGAGGTACGCGGTCTCCACGAAGCTGCTCTGCTCCGCGAGCTGCTCGATGGGGTAGCCCCGGTACCGCAGGATGCCGGCGTCGCCGTCGATGTACGTGATCGCGCTGCGGCACGACGCCGTGTTCATGAACGCGGGGTCGTAGGTCATCAGGCCGAAGTCGCCCGGGCCGGTCTTGATCTGGCGCAGGTCCATCGCGCGGATCGCGCCCTCGGTGATGGCGACCTCGTACGTCGCCCCCGTGCGGTTGTCGGTGATCGTCAGCGTGTCCTTGCCCATCGCGGCACCTTCCCTCGAGCGGATCGGATACGCCTGGCGCGGACTGCGGGCCGATGCGGCGCACCGCAGCAAGCGCCGTGCCAAGCACCCTTAAGTATCGCCGGGCACGACGATCTTGACGAGTCCGGTGCCGATGTCGTACACCCATCCGTGCAGGCGCAGGGCGCCCGGGCGGGCGGCGAGGAGCCGCCGCACCAGGCCGAGCTCGGCCAGGTGGGCGATCTGCAGGCGCACGTTCGCCTCGACGACGCGGTGGTGGTACGCCTCGGGGGTGAGGCGGGCGAGGCCGGCATCCCGCTCCACGTCCCGGTCCACCGTCCGCCGGGCGTCGCCCACGAGGTTCAGCCAGTCGCCGAGGTAGCCGTCCGGCAGGTCATGCGCGCACGCGGCCAGGATGCCGCCGCACCCGTAGTGGCCGCACACGACGACGTCGGCGATGCCCAGGTTCACGGTCGCGTACTGGATCACCGAGGCGATATTGATGTCGTTCGACGCGACGACGTTGGCCACGTTCCGGTGAACGAACACTTCCCCGGGACCGCAGCCCAGGATCTCTTCGGCGGGCACGCGTGAGTCCGAGCAGCCGATCCACAGCAGGCGCGGCCGCTGACCGGCCGCCAGGCGCGCGAAGAACTCCGGGTCCCGGGCGCGCCGGGCCTCGGCCCAGCGGCGGTTCTGGTCGAGCAGGTCGTCGAGGGGCATCGGCGCAGTATTCACCGGCCGCCGCCGCGGGGCAACGGCGCGCGGGGCGGGCCCCGTGAGCCGGCCGCGGGCCGCCCTCGACGGCTTCCTCGAGGCCGCGCTGCAGATCCGGCCGGGCGAGGGCCGCCGCACCGCCCTCCTCTTCCTCCACCTCTTCCTCGCGTCGGCCGTCTTCTTCCTCGGCCGGACGGTGCGGGACACGCTGTTCCTGAGCCGCTACTCGCTCGCCGCCCTGCCCTGGATGTTCGTCGTCTACGGCGTCACGTCGGCCGCCACGGTCGTGCTGTACGCGCGGATCGCCGACCGGATGGCGCGCCACCGCCTGTCCATGCTCACGGCCGCGGTGGGCATCCTCACCTATCTCGCCACCTGGGGCGTCGTGCGCTCGGGGGCCGCCTGGATCTACCCGGCCTTCTACGTGTGGGCCGACATCGTCGCGAACCTGCTCATCGTGCAGTTCTGGACGGTGGCCAACGACCTGCACGACGCGCGGTCGGCGAAACGGCTCTTCGGCACGATCGGCGCCGCGCGCCTCCTGGCGTCGGTGGCCGTCGGCCTCGGCACCGGCGCGATCGTCCGGGCCATCGGCACCGAGCAGCTGCTGTTCGTGCTGGCCGCGCTGATGGCCGGCTTCGGGCTCCTGGCCCTCCCGCTCGACCGCGAGCCGCGCGCCGAGCGCAGCGTGCGGGCCGGCGCGCAGCCGCGGCGGCGCGGGCCGCCGCCGAAGGTCCTCGACGACCCGTACGTGCGCGCCCTGTCGGTCATCCTGCTCGTGGCGTTCACCGCGCTCAACATCGGCGACTACCAGTTCAAGGCCATCGCGCGCGCCACCTACAGCGAGGACCACCTCGCCCAGTTCTTCAGCCTGTTCTACGCGGCCACCGGGGTCGTGGCGTTCGTGTTCCAGATCGTGGCGACGCCGCGCATCCTCGCGCGGCTGGGCGTGGGCTGGGGCATGGGCACGATGCCCTCCGTGTTCGGCGCCGCGACGGCGGCGCTCCTCGCCGTGCCGCGGCTCGCCGTCGCGACGCTGATGAAGTTCGGCGACAACGGGTTCCAGTTCACCATCCAGGAGACGACGTTCCAGGCGCTCTACGTGCCGTTCGCGCCCGAGGTGAAGGCGCGCACCCGCGCCTTCCTCGAGGTGGTCGTCAAGCCGATCGGCTACGCGCTGGCCGGCCTGGCGGTGATCGCGTTCGTGCCGCTGCTGCACGGCGCCGCGCTGATGTCGTGGGTGAGCCTGCCGTTCGTGCTGGCGTGGTTCGCGATGATCCCGGTCGTGCGCCGCCGCTATCTGCGCCAGCTGGAGATCACGCTGAGCGCGCGCGGCGCCCTGGCCCTCGACCACGAGTACCTGCTCGACTCGGCGGGGCGCGACGCCCTGATCCGCTGTCTCGACACGTGCGAGCCGCGCCAGGTCCTGATCGCGCTCGAGCAGCTCGCCGGCGACCGCTCGGAGGCGTTCGCCCGCGCCGTGGCCCGGCTCGCGACGCACCCCGACGCGGCGGTCCGCGCCGCCGCCCTCGCCCAGCTCGGCGACCTCCCCGACGCCGACCCGCGGCCCGCCGTGGCCGCGCTGCACGACGCCGATCCCGCCGTGCGCGCCGCCGCCGCCACGGCGCTCGCCACGCTCTCGCGGGACGACGCGGTCGAATCGCTCGTGCCGCTCGTCGCGGACCCGTCGGACGACGTGCGCGTGGCGGTCCTCACCGGCCTCTTGCTGCACGGCGGGATCGAGGGCGGCATCGAGGGCGGCGCCCAGCTCGCCAAGCTGCTCGCCTCCGCCACGAAGGCGGACCGCGTCGAGGCCGCGCGTGCCCTCCGGGCCCTCGGGCCGGCCGCCTACCGCCCGCTGCGGCGGCTGCTCGACGATCCGGACCCCGCGGTGCGGCGCGCCGCCCTGCGCTCGGCGCCGGGCGTGGCCGATCCCCGCCTCGTGCCGGTGCTCGTGGAGTTGCTCGGCGACCCCGCCTGCCGGCGCCGCGCCGGCCAGGCCCTCGTGGCCGTGGGCGCGCCCGCCGTGGCGCCGCTGTGCGAGCAGATCACCCGCAAGTCCACGTCGCGCCAGGTCAAGCTGCTCGTCCCGCGGCTGCTGCGGCGCATCGCGCTGCCCGAGACCTACGAGCAGCTCCGCGCCCTGGTCGGCGTGCCGGACAGCCACCTGCGCCTCCGGATCTGCGCCGCGCTCTCGCACCTGAGGCGCACGCTGCAGCTGCCGCCCGAGAGCGTGGCCGCCGTGTACGCGATGATCCTCGACGAGGTGCGCGAGACGTACGGCAACCTCGCCGGCTGGGAGGTCGCGCGGCCGCTCTACAGCACGCCGCTGCTCGAGGAGGTCTTCGAGTTCCGCCGCGACCGCGCCGTGCGCCGGGTGCTGCGCATCCTCGAGCTGCGCTACGAGCCGGAGCCGATGGCGCTGGTGCGCGAGTGCGTGGCCGACCCCGGCCGGCGCGCCAACGCGCTCGAGGTGCTCGACACGCTGCTCGACGCGCCGCTGCGGCCGCTGGTGATGCCCTTCCTCGACGACGTGCCGATGGCCGAGCGGCTGAAGAAGGCCGGCACCCTGGTGCCGCCGGTGCCGCCGCCCGCGGAGTTCCTGCGCCGCCACTGCCGGCACCCCAACCCGTACGTCGTGCTGCTCGCGCTCGACGCGCTGGCGCGGCGCGCCGACCCCGTGGGCGGCGACGAAGGCAAGCGCGCCCTGACGCATCCCGACCCGCTGGCGCGCGAGGGCGCGCTGCACGCGGTGGCCGCCGCCGATCCCCGGCACGCCGCCGACCTCATCCGCCCGCTCCTGGCCGACCCCGATGCCACGGTCGCGCTCCACGCCTCGCGCTCCCTGGCGCGCCTCGAAGGACGCCCGATCCCGGAGGACCCCTTGTACGCCACGGTGGAGAAGATCCTGTTCCTCAAGAGCGCCCCCGTCTTCGAGCGCGTGAGCGGCGAGGACCTCGCGGCGCTCGCGCGCGTGGCGGAGGTCGAGACCTTCGCCGCCGGCCAGACGGTGTTCCACGAAGGCGACATGGGCGACGCGCTGTACGTCGTGGTGCGCGGCCGCATCGGGATCGACGGCGGCGGCGAGCGGCTCGCCACGCTGGGGCCCGGCGAGGCGTTCGGCGAGATGGCGGTCCTCGACGAGGTGCCGCGGAGCGGCACGGCCGTGGTCGAGGAGGACGCCGAGGTGCTGCGGATCGGCAGCGAGGAGTTCTACGAGATCCTGCACGAGCAGGTGGAGATCGCCGAGGGCGTCATCCGCATGCTCACGCGCCGGCTCCGGGAAGCCGACGCGGTCATCCTGAAGCTGCGGCCGTCAGCGCGCTAGCGCCGGCTCCGCGACGTTCAGCTCGCGCGCGATGGCCATGCCCCGGTCGAGCGCGCGGGTGTTGATGTCGAGCACCTTCGGGCTCTTCGTGACGTGCGCGAGGCCCGCCAGCAACGCCGCGCGGTCGAGGACGTGCGCCTTGTGCGCCGCCCACGCGCCCAGCGACACCACGTTCATCGAGCGCGGGCTGCCGAGGGCCACCGCCTCCGCGCTGCAGTGCACCGGGATCACCGTCACGTCCGTGCGCGTGGGCGCCCGGGTGACCACGTCCGCGTTCAGCACGATCAGCCCGCCGGGCACCACGCCCGCCTCGAACCGGTCGAGCGACATGTCGTTGTAGACGATCAGGCTCTCCATCGTCGTCAGCACCGGCGAGCCGATCGCCACGTCCGAGATGATCACCTCGGTGCGCGACGTGCCGCCCCGGATCTCGGGGCCGTACGACGGCAGCCCCGTCGTGAAGAACCCGCGCTTGGCCGCCATCGCGGCCCACGACAGCAGCTTGCCGAGGAACACGGCGCCGTCGCCGCCGCTGCCCGATATCATGATCCGTTCGATCATCGCGGCATCCCTCCCGGCGGCTCCTTGATCACCCCGGGCTTGTAGGCCGGCATCAGGTGTTCGACCACGTACGTGTGCGCGTCCACCGGGTCCAGCTTCCAGCCCGACGGACACGCCGAGAGGATCTCGACCACCGACAGGCTCTTGTTCTTCTCCTGGTTCAGGAACGCCTGCCGGATGTACTTCTTGGTGCGCCGGATCGCGGGCGCGTCGTGCACGGTGGTGCGCACCGCGAACGAGCAGCCCTGTTGCAGCGCCAGCGCCTCGGTCATCGTGATCGGGTAGCCGTGGTTCTTGACGTCCCGGCCCTCCGGCGACGTCGAGGTGACCTGGCCCATCATCGTGGTCGGGGCCAGCTGGCCGCCCGTCATGCCGTAGATGGCGTTGTTGAGGAAGATCAGCACCGTCGGGTCGCCCCGCGCCGCGGCGTGGAACGTCTCGCCGATGCCGATGCCCGCCAGGTCGCCGTCGCCCTGCAGCGTGAACACCCGCAGCTCCGGGTTCTGGCACTCGATGCCCCAGGCCACCGAGGTGGCGCGGCCGTGCGCGGCCTGCTGCCAGTCGATGTCGATGTAGCGGTAGGCGAACACCGTGCAGCCCACCGAGGCCACGCCGACCGCCACGTCCTGGATGCCCAGGTCGCTGATCACCTCCGCCAGCAGCTCGTGCACCGTGCCCTCGTCGCAGCCCGGGCAGTAGTGCATGTCGCCGATGCGGAGCGGGTTCTTGCCGAAGTGCAGGTGCTTGCGGACGTTGTCCACGAGCACCGCGCCGTCCGGGCAGACCACCGCGCAGTTGCCGCACGCGGTGCACCGGGGCAGGCTGCCGTCGACGAGCCGCGTCGGCCGCACGCCGCGGTGGTTGAAGACGTCGGCGTACTCGATGATGTCCTCCGGGCACGCCTCGATGCACACCCCGCAGCCCTTGCAGACCTGGGTGTCGAACTCCACCCGGGGCAGCACCTTCTCTTCCGTCGCGGCGCCGGTCATCGGGCACCTCCCTTCGGGAACTCGCGCTCGACCACCTCCGCGATCTCCTCCGGCGTCGGGATCACGCCGCCCTGGCGCCCGTAGAACTTCACCGGGTCCACCCGGCCCAGGTCGAACAGCGTGCTCTTCACGTCCTCGACCATCTGGCCCGCGTTCATCTCCACCACCAGCCACTTGCGCGGCCGGCTCACCAGCGGCCGGAACCCGTCCACCGGGAACGGGAACAGCGAGATCGGCCGCACCAGCCCGACCTTGCGCCCCGCCGCCCGCAGCAGGTCCACCCCCGTGCGCGCGATCCGGCCCGCCAGGCCGAACGCCACGATCACCACGTCGGCGTCGTCCGCCTGGTACTCCTCCCAGCGCTGCTCGCGCTGGGCGATGCGCGCGTACTTCGCGTGCAGCTCGCGGTTGTGGGCCTCGAGCTCCGGCGGCTCGATGATGATGCTGCTGATCAGGTTCGACTTGCGCCCGTTCTTCCGGCCCGTCGTGGCCCAGTCCTTCGCCGGCAGCCCGCTCTCGTCGAACGTCGAGAACGTGAGGTTCTCCCACATCTGCCCGAGCGTCCCGTCCAGGCACAGCAGCGTCGGCGTGCGGTACTGGTCCGCGAGCCGGATGCACAGCATCGTGAGGTCGGCGCACTCCTGCACCGTCGCCGGCGCCATCACCGGCATCCGGTACCCGCCGTGCCCCCCGCCCTTCACCGACTGCCAGTAGTCCTCCTGCGAGCCGTAGACCGTCCCGAGGCCGGGCCCGCCGCGCATCACGTTCACGATGAAGCACGGCAGCTCCGCGCCCGCGATGTACGAGATCCCCTCCTGCTTCAGGCTGATGCCCGGGCTCGAGGACGACGTCATGCAGCGCTTGCCGGCGCCCGCGGCGCCGTAGACCATGTTGATGGCCGAGATCTCGGAGTTGGCCTGCGTGTACGTCTTGCCCAGCTTCGGCAGCCGCTCGGCCATGTACTCCGGAATGTCCGTCTGTGGGGTGATCGGGTAGGCGAAGTAGGCGTCGAGCCCGCTGCGAATGGCCGCTTCGGCGATCGCCTCGCAGCCCTTCAGCAGGACCTCGCCCTCCGCGGCCGGCCTCGCCGCCGCGCCCCCCGCCGCCTCGAGCACCCCGGCACCTGCCGTCATGTCGAGCTCCTGGCTATGGCGTCTCTCAAATCGCGGATCCACGTCAGCGAGCGGCCGCACTGCTCGCAGCTCACGGCCACGTGCGGACAGGGCACGCCGTCCGCCTGGCACTCGGCGCAGCGCGGCTCGGCGAGCAGCGCGAGCAGCTCGTCGAACTGCCGAAAGAACATCGTCTGGGCCTCGACGGGCAGCGCCGCGCGCAGGTCGCTCACCAGCCGCGCCTCCTGCGCCAGCCCCCGATGCACCGTCGCCGCGTCGTTTCCCGCCAGATCCGGCAGCACGGCCGCTCCCTGTGCGTGCGAGCCTATCGAGTGGCAAAAAGCGGACCGTTCCCGTCGCTGTTTTGCACACGACGGAAAGGGAAGTCGCGTTGTCGGAGATCTACCTGCGGTGGGTCAGCTGTGCCGCACGGAGCACGGCCTGGCGGATGGCGTCGAGGTCCACGGGCTTCTCGAGCACGCGCCAGGGCTCGAGGTGCTCGGCGGTCTGCAGGTCGAATAGTCCCGTGGCGTCGCCCGAGACGATGATGATCCGGCTCGCCAGGTCCGGCCGCTCCCGCCGCGCGGCCTGCACGACGTCCCAGCCGCCGAGCACCGGCATCTTGAGGTCGAGCACGACGGCGTCGAAGTCCTGACCGCGGATGAGGTCGAGCGCGCGTTGCCCGTCGCCCGCCACGGTGACGGCCGCGCCGAGCCGCGTGAAGTAGCGCTCCCACGTCTTGCGCACCGCTTCCTCGTCGTCCGCCACGAGCACGTGGAGGTCCGCGAGACAGCCGGCCCCCGCCGCCGGCGGGGGCGCGGCCGCGGCCTTCTCGCGCGCGGGCGGTGTGGCGGGCGCGGGGAGCGCGTCGGCCGGCAGGCGGAGCTCGAAGCGCGCGCCGCCCAGCGTGCCCTCGACGAGCGCGAGGCGGCCCGAGTGCGCGAGCGCGATCTGGCCCGCGATCGACAGCCCGAGGCCCACGCGCTCCGTGCCGCCGGTGGTGAAGAAGGGATCGAAGATCCTGGCGCGCACGTCGGAGGGAATGCCGGGGCCCGAGTCCTCGACCGCCACCATCACGGTGTCCGTCTCGGCGCGCGTCTCCACGACGACGGTCCGCGCGCGCGACGCGCGCGCCGCCGCGCGCAGGCCGTTGGCGAGCAGGTTCACCAGCAGCTGCTCGATCTGGGGGCGGTCCACGCGCGCGACGCACGGCCGGTCCGCCAGGCGGACGTCGAGCGCCACGCGCTCGTCGGCGAACTCGTCGCGGAGGAGGGCGACGGTGTCCGCCACGATCGCGTTCAGGTCGGCGGGGGCGCGCTCGCCGCTGCGCGCGCGCACGAAGCTCAGCAGGCCCGCCACCACGCGGCCCGCGCGCCGCGCGTGCTCCTGGATCAGCCGCATGGACTCGCGGCTCTCCTCGCTCGTGCCACCCGCCAGCGCCTGGCTCGACCGCGCGAGGATGACCTGCAGCGGATTGTTCAGCTCGTGCGCGAGGCCGGCCGCCAGCTCGCCCACGGCCCGGAGGCGGTCGTTCTGGCGGATCCTCGCCTCGAGCGCGGCGGTCATCTGGTTGACGTCGCGCGCCAGCTCGCCGATCTCGTCCGTGCCCGCCGCGGCAGCGCGATGGGCGAGATCGCCGGCGGCGATGACGCGCACGTCCTCGTGCAGCCTCGCAACGGGGCGGATCACCCGGTCGCGGAGCAGCGTCACGCTGGCCACCAGGAGGCCCAGGGCCAGCACCACGGCGAGCGCTACGAGGAGGCGCGCCCGCTCGGCGGCGGACACGGTCTGCTCCTCGAGGGTGCGGGCCTCGGCGACGCTGGCCGTGACGAGGTCCGACATCTGCGCGGCCACGAGCCGGCGGTCCGCGCTCGCGGCCGCGAGCAGGGCGAGCGCGGCGGGTTCGTGGCCGGCCTCGCGCTCGCGCAGCGCCTGCGCGATGTCGCCCTCGGCCGCCGCCACGAGCGAGTCCGCGCGGTCGAGCCGCACCCGGAGCGCCGGCGGGACGTAGGCCCTGAGCTGCGGATCGAGCGCGGCGCCCGGACGGGCCAGCAGGCCGCGCACCTCGGCGAGCGCCGCCGGATTGCCGGAGCCCACCCAGCGGTACGCCGCCGCCAGCTCGTCCCGGAGGCCGCGCTCCTGCTCCGTCGCCGCCGAGTAGAGGGGCAGGATCGGCGCGGTGGCCTGGCGCAGCATGCGCGTGTGCGGCACGAGGGCGACGGCGGAAACGATGGCGAGCGCGGCGAGCGAGGCGAACGCCAGCGACCCGATGATCCAGGCCCAGCCGCGAATCGTGGGCTGCTTCATCGTGCCGCGCGCGAGGCCGGGACGGCCGGCGACCCGCGCGTGCGGAAAGAAACGGGTGGGGCTATCATCAAACCGCCTGAATGTACCTCCGGGCGCACCGCCTGGAAAACGCGAACCTCCCACTCGCGGTGATCGCATGACCCGTACCACGTGCCTCGTCCTGCTCGCCCTGGCGGCGCTCCCCGCCGCGGCGCGCGCCCAGCAGCCCCCGTCCACTTCCCCGGCCGCGCGGCCCAGCCCCGGCGTGCCCGACACGTCGCCGTTCCGGCCGCTGTCGCTGCCGGCGCCGAACGCGTACCGCACGGCGGCCGGCACTCCCGGCCCGCTCTACTGGCAGCAGCGCGCGGACTACACGATCCTCGCGACGCTCGACACCGGCACCCGCTCGGTGCGCGGCGAGGAGACGATCCGCTACACCAACAACTCGCCCGACACGCTGCGCTACGTCTGGATCCAGCTCGACCAGAACATCCAGGATCCCGGCAGCAGGTTCGCGGCGCTGAGCGGCGGGTTCGGGCGCCCCGCCGAATCCTCCTACGTGGGCGGCTACACGCTCGAGCGGGTGAACGCGCTGCGGGCGGCCAAGGCCGGTGCGAAGCCCGCCGCCACCGCCCTCAGCTACCGGGTCAACGCGACGATGATGCGCGTGGACCTCGACCGTCCGCTGCCGCCGAGGGGCGTGGCGGAGTTCGACATCGCCTGGCACTACATGGTGCCGCTGCAGCAGGGCCGCACCGGCCGCGAGAAGTTCCCGGAGGGCTGGCTGTACGAAATCGCGCAGTGGTACCCGCGGATGGCCGTCTACGACGACGTCACGGGATGGAACACGGCGCAGTACCTGGGCAACGGCGAGTTCTACCTCGAGTACGGCGACATCGACTTCACCATCACGGCGCCGGCGACCTACACGGTGACGGGCACCGGCGTGCTCGCGAACGCCGCGCAGGTGCTGACGGCGCGGGAGCGGGAGCGCCTGGCGCTCGCGCTCAGGTCCGACACCACCGTCCACATCATCACGCGGGACGAGGTCGGCAAGCCCGATCTGCTGCCCGCGGGCACCGGCGCGACGCGCAGCTGGCACTTCCGCGCGCAGAACGTCCGGGACGTGGCCTGGGCCGCGGCGCCGAACTTCATCTGGGACGCCTCCGGGTGGGAGGGCGTGCTGATCCAGGCGCTGTATCCGCCGGCGGCGCTGCCGCTGTGGTCGCAGGCCGCCGACATGGGCCGCCACACCATCTCCCACCACTCGCGCTGGTACCGCTATCCCTACCCGACGGCGATCAACGTGAACGGGCCCGTCGGCGGGATGGAGTACCCGATGATCGTGTTCTGCTCGGAGCGGCACGACGAGCACGAGCTCTACTTCGTCACCACCCACGAGCTGGGCCACCAGTGGTTCCCGATGACCGTCGGGAGCAACGAGCGGCTGTACGGCTGGCAGGACGAGGGCTTCAACACCTTCATCGACTACTTCACGTACCACGACCGCTACCCGGCCGACACGACGACGGTGAACGGGCCCGAGATCGGCCGCGCCGCGGGGTGGTGGGTCAACCTGCTCGCGCACTACACGGGCCGCGAAGCGCCCATCATGGAGCCGCAGGACCGCAACCCGCCGATCCTGAGCAGCGTCCTCCACTACCCGAAGACCGCGCTCGGCCTGCACCTGCTGCGCACCGAGCTCGTGGACTCGGCGGCGTTCGACCAGGCGTTCCGCGAGTACGCCCGGCGCTGGGCCTTCAAGCACCCGACGCCCGCCGATTTCTTCCGCACGATGAACGACGGCCTCGGCGAGGATCTGTCGTGGTTCTGGCGCAGCTGGTTCTACCGCACCGACCACCTCGACCAGGCCGTGGACTCGGTGGTGCAGCGCGACAGCGGCGCCGTGACGATCGCGCGGATCTACTTCTCGAACAAGGCGGAGATGGTCTGGCCGCTGGACCTCGCCGTCGGCCTGGCGAACGGCACGACCGAGCGCGTCAAGCTGCCGGTGGAGGCCTGGTACCGCGGCTCACCGTACGTCTGGGTGCACCGCTGGCCGGCGCACGTGGTGAAGGTCGTGATCGATCCGGACGGGATCCTGCCGGACATCGATCGGGGGAACAACAGCTGGAGCGGGACGCCGTAAGACGGGGAGCGATCGGAACGGGGAGGCGATGCAGTGATGAAGTGATGGGCTGATGATGTGATGACGGACGGCCTGCCGTCTGCAGTCCGTAGACCGCAGTCCGCCCTCATCACTTCATCACCTCATCACTTCCATCACCTCATCACCTCCCCGTCAGCGCCTCCCGCACCGACAGCGGCGCCGCCCCCGGACGCCACACGGGCGCGGCGCCGGTGCACGGGCTCGGGAACGCGCACGTGATCCGCACGCCCCAGATCAGGTTGTTGCGGAAATCGAGATTGATGGTCTGGCTCGACGGCGCCGTCGTGCCCGTCAGGCGCGGCATGGTGACGTTCACCAGCTGCCCGCCGAACAGGCACAGGGCCTCGGTGCCGCCCTTGAACGCGCCGGACGTGAGCGTATTGCTGTTGAAGCAGAAGCCGTTCTGCGTGATCTGAATCTGGCCGCCGTTCGCCTCCCAGTACGTCCCGGTGGACTGCTGCGCCTCGCCCCCGCCCGCCCCCGACTTGTCGCCCGAGTTGCCGAAGCTCGTCGTATTGATGGTGGTCAGGGGCAGCGTGGTCGCCAGCGTCGCCGCGAGGACCAGCCCCTTCCACGTCGAGTCGCTCGGGTTGTACCACAGCACGCCCAGCCAGCTCAGCGTGTCGTACGGCGTCTGGCTCTTGTTCTGGATGAAGAGGTTCACGCCGACCACGGTCCAGTTCGACGCGAACTGTGAAGCACGGGCAAAGCCGGCGGGCGCCGGCGCCTGATAGGCCGGATTGGGGACCACGACCGTGGTCGAGTCGCCCGCGAAGATGGCGGGCGCCTGGTCCGAGATGTCGTAGCCCAGCACGTTGAGCGAGTGGTTCCGCTCGACGAACGCGATCGTCGAGTCGCGCTCGCCCGGGAGCCAGGCCCGCCGCAACGTGATCAGTTGCGCTGGCGTGCCGCGCACCGTCAGGCTGTCCACGATCCGCGCGGGGCTGCCGGCGGCGCCGGCCGCGACCACGGTGATCGTGTCCACGTACGTGCCGGGCGCGAGGTAGATCGGGTCCACCACCCAGCGGAGGATCGCGCTCCCCGTCCCTCCCCCGGTCACGACGGTGAGCCAGGTGCTCGAGCCGTGCGTGGCCGTCCAGGACGCCACCGACGCGCCCTGCCCCGCCAGGGCGACCACGGCGGAATCGAACGTCAGCCCCGACCCCGCAAGGCTGTCGGGGTTGAGGCCGATGCTCCGGCTCGCCGGCGCCACCGTCATCGTCAGCGCGCCGGGCGACGTGGAATCCGCGCACCCCACCGCGAGCGGCAGGGCGATGAGGAGCGCCAGGTATCGCGGCCGCAGCGGCCGC
>Ga0335079_10005686_pt1 | contig 14260 bp, 11 predicted proteins | sample Lox_Sample_33_FD_206719 | JGI IMG/M metagenome (GOLD analysis project Ga0335079, IMG submission 206719) | Soil microbial communities from Loxahatchee National Wildlife Refuge, Florida, United States - Lox_Sample_3.3 | ecosystem: Environmental > Terrestrial > Soil > Wetlands | place: USA...
GAAGAAATTCGCCGCTGCGCCGGAACGCAGTTCGATCCCAAGATCGTGGATGTGTTCCTCTCCATCCCCGACCTGCATTGGGCGGAGCTGCGCGAAAACTTGGGCTCGCCCTTCCGGCTGGCCCATCTGAAGAATCTCAGCAACTAGTCATGGCCTCCGCGATGAGCGTCGCTTCCCTACCGGCAAGCGCCGTGCTATCGTTTGCTGGAGAGCGAAATGCCACTGATTCCGCTGAAAACTGCTTCCACCACCGGCTATTGTGACTGCCTCTGCGGCTGTTACGAGCTCGCCAGCTTGCGCGATGAAGATACCGGCAAGTGCTATTGCCCGGCCTGCGGTAAAGACCATCTGGAATGGAATGCTGGCGTGGGCCTTCCGCATGCCGCTCCTACCAAGGTCAACGCAAATCCCTTCGATCCGAATCGCGTCCAGGAGTTGCCGCCGGGCGCCGATCCCCCCGCGCGCCTGCGCTAATTGTGTGTCTTCCAGAATAATGAGGAGAGGCCAGGTATAGGCCTCCCCTCGATTCCTGCCTGTTGGATGGGAAACCTCAGAACTGGAGTCGCAGGGAAAACTGCATCACCCTGGCGAGTTCCTGGCCCACTTGCGTGGTGATCACGCCGAACGTGTTGGTGTTAATCCCAGTGTTCGGCAGCCCGAAGTTTGGATGGTTGAACGCGTTGAAGGCGTCAGCACGGAACTGCAACTGATACTTTTCGCCGAACAGCGGGAACGTCTTCGAGACTCCCAGGTCCACGTTGGAGAAGTGCGGACCATAGAGGACGTCACGGCTCCCATTTTCCTGCCCGGTTACAAACGAGAACGCCTGCAGCGCCTGTTGTGGATTAGCGAAAAACTGGATCTGGTTGTTGTTCGCTGTGTCCGTGTGAATGCCGCTGCGAACGGCTTGCGTATCTCCGTCAAACAACGCGCCATTGTCCGCCGCCAGGCTGGTGGTGCTTCCTCCGCCAACGGTGTTCAGGGCCAGGCCGGTCCGCCAGGAAACGACGCCGGAAACCTGCCAGCCGCCGACCAGTTCGTCCAGCCAGCGGGGAGCGTCGTGAACGAAGGTCTGTCCTCGCCCGAGGGGCAGGTCGTACAAAATGGCGGAAGTGATCTGATGCTTGGCGTCGAATTCGGAATTGCCGCGGCAAGCATTCAGATTGTAGGCGTCGCACAAGACTTGCGTGGAGCCCGCAACGAAATTGCCGTTGTTATTCGCAATGGCCGAGACGTTGTCGATGGAGTGAGAGTAGGTATAGTTGAAATCGAACTGCAGGTTATGCGAAAGCCGCTTGCGCAGCGTCACGAACATCGCGTTATAGGAGGAATAGCCTTTGTTCGTGCCCAGGGCGTTGACGAAAAATTGCGATGGGATCACGACGTTGGGCGGCACCAGGCCCAGGATGGTTTCCGCCGGACCCGAGAGATTTCCCTGCTGGAGAGCCGTTATGTTGGACGAGTAGACGAACTGCGTGCAACTGCTGCCAAACACGCTTTCGCAGGTGGCGCCCGGCCCGAACACTTGCGGGATCACCGGCGCCATCTGGTTTTCAAAGAAAGGCAACGGCGCGATGCTCGAGGTCGGCACGTTGTTGCGGGCTTCCTGCTCGAGCGTGGTGGTATCCCCGACGAAGCTATGCTTCGAGGCTGGATCCACGAAATTCACCAATTGCGCGCCGTCGGCCAGTACGAACAGACGACGGCCCAGGCGCCCAAAGTAATCCACCTCCAGTTGGAACCCGGCGGGAAGTTCTCTCTGAACACCGAAGGAAAATGTTTCCGAGTACGGCGTGTGCAGGTGGTTATCCAGGCCAAAATTGAAAATGGCCGTTGGCGTCACGGTCGTCTGGAACGGAGGGGGCGTCACCGGAAATGGCAGAGAATCCACGGCGGTGAATCGCGGGTCGGTCATCAACGAGGCAACCGGTCCACCGCCGCCGAACTGCGCGCCCACCGTGTTTCCAAAAACGTAGTTGCTCTGGTCCTGAAGATTGGTAATTGCGTTGATCACGGTTTCGTCGAAAATGACCGACGCCTGGGCGCGCACAACCGTCTTGCGGTCGCCGAAGATGTTGCCCAACAACCCTTCGCGGAAACTGGGATTCCAAGCCAACGCCAGGCGCGGAGAAAAGTTCAGCTTGTCCGGATCGTAGAGATCGGGTGTTCCGGGATTCCCCTTGCCGGACAACTGGTACGTCAACTGTGGCGTGGCATCCGGACCCGAGATTCCTTGCAGGCCGTTTTGCAAACGGGTGGCCAGAATCTGGCTCAGGTCGGTATTGAAAAAGCTCGCCTGGATTCCGTTCACCTCATACGGCACGCTCGCATATTGATAGCGCACGCCCGCGGTAATCGTCAGGTCGTTCCGCACTCTCCAACCATCCTGCACATATCCGGCGTAAAGATATGAGCGATAATCGCGGCGGTGCACCTCTTCGCCCTGGGGTACCACGTCACCGTTTTGCAGATAGGTGATGGCCGCCTGCAAGTTGTTGATGATGCCCATCGCGCCGACGAAAAAGTTGTCCCAATTCGCGGCCGCGATTCCATCGGGGTCTTGGAGGATATTCGCCGGCCGAAGGTCGGATGGAAGGCTCGCGATGCTCCCGCCAAGGCCCAACTGAATGAAGTCGAAATTGTTGGTCAGCGTGCTGCGAACTTTCGTGGGATTCCACTGGGCGCCAAATTGAATGGTATGGCGGCCGCGAATGAGCGTTACGTCATCCCGGAACGTCGGAACAGGAGAAATGTGTCCGATCTGCGATTGCCGCTGGTATGGAGTCGTCAGCGCGCCACCAAAGTAGGACAGCTCCACCAGCGGCCCCGCGGGATTGAAAAGGATCGGCTGATCCAGATTGTTACGCGTTTCTCCGGCGACGAATTGATTGATCGTATTCGGGTTGATGGTCCAGGTTTCGCCGACCACCCAGGCCGTGTCCCGCAGGATGTTCGGACTTGTGTTGGGATCTCCGGGAAACTGGATTGGAACGAGAACGGAATCCAGGTGGCGGAAATTAAAACGCCCAAAGGCCTTGTGTTTCGCGTTGATGTTGTAATCGATGCGCGTGAAGTAGACGTTTTCCGTCAAGGGATCGGGGGCGTTGAACCGGAAACCCGCCGTGTTCAAGCCGTCACCGAACGCATAATCATTCGGCGCAGGATACCGCGTCTGGAAGAGGTTCATCAACGCCGGCGCAACGCCCGCCGCCGTGAACCCCGGCGCGTTCGGGCAGCCGCCCGCCTGCGAACACGGATCCAGCGCAGCAACCTGGGGAGCAGAGAGAATGGTGGCGCAATCCGTGCTGACGTCCGCCGGAGTTAACCGGCTTGTGGCGCTGCACGGTTGCCCGGTGGCCGTGCTGGTTGCGTTGATGTACGCGAGCTGCCCGTTTTGGACGTGAGGAAACGGAACAGCCTGCTCCACGTTAGTCTGCGAAGCGTCCCGCCGCCCTTCATAGTCGAAGAAGAAAAACAGTTTGTCCTTCAAGATGGGCCCGCCGATGTTTGCGCCAAACTGGTTGCGAACCAGGTTCGTACGCGGGACTCCCGATTTGTTATTGAAAAAAGTGTTGGCTTCCGTCGCGGCCGTGCGATTGTATTCAAATGCGGAGCCGTGCCACGTATTTGTGCCGCCCTTGGTGGTGATGACCGTCTGCGCGCCGCCTCTTCCACCGTACGCGGCCACCGGGTCCGCTACCTGGGTGCTGAACTCCTGAATCGCTTCGACCGGAATCGCCGCCTGCGTTTGAAACGCACCGCCAAACGCGTAATCCGTGGCGTCGATGCCGTCCACGGTGATGTTGTTCTGGTCGGCGCGTGCGCCGGCCACGGAACCGTCGCGGCTCCCGCTCGGATCCGCATTCAGTCCGCCCTGCGCGCTGACCACGCCTGGTTGCAGGCGCAAGAGGTTCGCGGGATCGTCGCGGAATTCGTTCGGCAGATCGGCCACCGCGCGCAAGTCAAAATTGTTGCCGATCGTGGAGTCGGTGGTATTCAGGCTAACGGAGCCTTGCGATTGCACTTCCACCGTCTCGGAAACCGCGCCGATCGAGAGTTGCACATCTTGAGTCCGCGTTGTGGCCACGCCGAGATACAAATCGGACACGGTCACGCTCTTGAAGCCGTCTTTGCCGACGGTGAGTTGGTAGCCAGGCCCCGGATCCACGTTCGCAAAACGGTAGTAGCCGGTGCTTCCCGTTTTGGTTTCGAGCGTGGCGCCGGTTCTCGTATTTTCCAGTTTGACCGTGGCGTCGCCGATCGCCCCGCCGCTCGGATCGGTCACTGTTCCGGCGAGCCCCGCGACCTCTTGCGCAAACACCGCCGCGGGAAAAATGAGCATGAGAGCAATAAACAGAGCACACCAGTGGGAACGCGTGAAGTGAGTCATCAGCGCGACCTTTCGCTTGAATTTGTCACCGAAGGCGCGCACACACGCGCGCACACGGGAAGACTCACTCGCGGATGAAACGCTAAATCACGAGCACACAAGGCACTCGCAAATTCAGGCTTCAGAAGGTTGGGAAGAGGCCAGCACCGAGAAACATCGCACAGGCAACGACCGACCGCTCGGAGACTCGCCCCAAAACCACGCGCGGAAATGACTGGAACAGCGGATTCCTCCAGCCACCAACTGAAGAAAAACAACAGTCAGCCCAGTTGATGCACGCCCGCGGCCAAACTCTTTTGGGAACGAACGGAAGAAAGGAAAGGATTTACCGGAAATGTTAGGTGCGGAGGTGCCGCTTCGCTACAGCAAATGGAAGCGTTTTCAGGTTTTTGAAGCGATTTGAGTTTATTTGCCTAGATACAACAGCGCGAGCAGGAACAGCCACAGCGCGTCCATGAAATGCCAGTAGTGCGAGGTCACCTCCGCGGCCACCGTGCGCGTGATTTGCGCGTCATCAAAATTGCGCCCCGCCACATACAGCAGTGCCGCAACCCCACCGAGCAAATGCAACGCGTGCGCACCGGTAAAAATGTAGAAGAAACTGCTGGCCGGATTGCTGGCCAGGTAGATGCCCTGCGCCGCCAGCATCCGCCATGCCGCAACCTGTCCAATCAGAAACAGAACGCCAAGCACCGTCGTAACCAGCCAGAGATTCTTGTACGCGCCGAGGCGTCCCCACGCCAGGCGATGACGCGACATTTCCAGCGTGGCGCTGCTCGTCAGCAAAACCAGCGTGTTGATCCACATCAGCGTGGGAATGTGCACGGGAACCCAGTCGCCGCTGCCGCGCCGCACCAGAAACGCGCTGGCCAGCGCCATGAAGAACATCAGAATCGACACGATTCCCAGCGCCATGCCGGTGTAATAGCGCTTCGGCGAAGGCTTCCCGCGTCGCGGGCGCTTGCCGTCGTCCCCGCCGCCATCGCGGTCCACCGGCGGCAGATCCCCTCCGCCACCATTCGAAGGCTTCTTCTCGATGATCAGCTCGACGTCCTGGACTGTGCTTGTGCCCGGCATGACTTCCCTTCCTTCAATCACCGCAACTCAGGAGAGAGCAACTCTGGCGCGAGATGCTGCGGAGCGAAATCGCCGGCTTCCCCGGCGTGAAACTCGTACGCGCCGCGGTAGACAATTGGTTTCGCAGCGCCGAAATTGTTCGGCGGAGCCGGCGAAGGAACGCTCCATTCGAGCGTGGTTGCCCGCCAGGGATTATTTTCTTCCGAATTGCCACGGCGCAGGAACGCCTGCAGAAAATTCACGACGAAGAGAATTTGCGCGCCAACGGTAAAGATGGTTGCAACCGTAACCAGCGTCCGGATGGATCCCCCGGCGGCAGCGAGATTCGCCCGCGAGGAGTCCGGCAACAAACTGGATTGTGTAAGCAGTCCCAGCCAGTGCATGGGCATGAAGATGAGATAAACCCCGGCGAACGTTGCCCAAAAATGGAGTTTGCCCAGCGTCTCGTTCAGCCGGCTTCCGAACATTTTCGGAAACCAGAAAAACAGCGCGGCCAGAATGGCGAATGTGGCGGCTACGCCCATCACCAAATGGAAATGGCCAATCACGAAGTCTTCACTAACGGCGGCGCTGCGCAAATCGTGCCGCGCCAGAAAAACCCCGGAAAAGCCCCCGGCAATAAAGAGCGAAACAAAGCCAATCGAGAAGAGGAGCGCGCAGGAAAGCTGCAAGCGTGCATTCCAAAGCGTGCCCAGCCAGCTCGCCAGCAAAAAGGCCGCGGGCAGGCCAAGAGACGAAGCCAGGACGGAAAATACCAGTGGCGCGAACGGGTTCATCCCCGTGGCAAACATGTGATAGCCCCACACGCAGAAACCAATCAACCCGACGCCGCACAAGGCCAGGACCACCAGGCGTTCCTTCCATACCGGCTTGCGCGAAAACGTCGCAATCAGGTGGGTGATGATGCCAAAACACGGCAGCATCGCCACGTACACTTCGGCCTGCGCGAAATACCAGAACAGCCTCTGCCACAAAGCCGGAAGACTTCCCTGCCGCACCAGATTTTGCGGCTGCGCAGCGAGAAACGAAGCGAACGAGAAAAACTGCGACCCCAGTAGCCGGTCGCAAAGCAAACTGGCGCAGCCGGCAAGCAGCACGCTGAAAATCAACAGGCTGAGAATGGCATTGAGAAACCACGCCCATACGGTCACCGGCAGCCGCGGCAACGTCATGCCTTCCGCGCGCAAATCAATCGTCGTCACCGTGAAGTTCAGGGCGCTTAAAAGCGCGCCCAGTGAAAACAGCGCGGCGCTGCCGAGCCACAGATCCATGCCCGTTTGCGGCGCGGTGACAAAAGAAGCCGTCATGCCGGCGAGGGAGGCGACCGTCATCCAGAACGAGACCAGATTCAACGTCGGGAACGCCATTTCCGATGAGCCGATCTGCAACGGGAGCAGATAATTGCCGAACCCAAGTTGCGGCGCGGCGGTCAGCACAAAAAACACCATCAGCGATCCGTGAAGCAACCGTATCGCGGCATAGCGCTCGGGCGTGTGCCGCAGGCCGGAAAGAAAGGGAATGGCCGTGTCCGGCCAGGAGCTTTGGACTCGAAGAAGCGTCGAGAGGACCATACCAACGAGCACGCTGGCCAGCGCCAGCCACAAATACTGCAGCCCAATGGTCTTGTGGTGAGACGAAAACATGTATCGCCCCCACAGGGACGCGGGGGCCGCATGCGGCGAACCGTCGTCGTAAGTGACCATTTTCTATGAGTTTCCGCCCTCGGCGGCACCCTGAACCCGAATGCGTATCTTACCGCCTGCGCCGGAAATTGCAAGAATCCGCAGCGCCGGACAAAGCGGTGAAAATTGGTCTAGAATCGCAGATGGAACCGGCACGGGGCGATGCAGTGACGACCGACAAGTGGGCTAATCCGCAGGCAATGTGGGACGAACGCTACAGCGATCCTGAACCCGTCTACGGAGTCCGGCCAAACGTTTACCTGGAGAAACAATCCTCGCGCCTCAAGGCGGGCAGCAAAATTCTCGTGCCCGCCGACGGTTACGGCCGCAACGGCCACTGGCTCGCTAGACAGGGCTTCGACGTTCACACTGTGGATTTATCGCCGGTCGGCGTGGAGCGCTCGAGCAGAACCGCGCGCGAAGCCGGACTGACCCTGAAAATAGAACAAGCGGACCTTTCCACCTGGAATTGGCCCGTGGGCCAATTCGACGCTGTGGCGCCCATTTTTCTGCATCTGCCGCCGGAACTCCGTACCCAGATTCATCCGGCCATGCTGCGCGCCCTGAAGCCCGACGGCATCCTGATCCTGGAAGCGTTCACGCCGGAAAACCTGGAGTTTCATGCTGGCGGCCCGAAGGATGTGAATCTGCTCTATACCGCCGAATTATTGCGCAAGGATTTTGCTTCCGCCGAAGTGATCGAGCTGGAGGAAATCAAGGTGCATATGGACGAAGGCATCAAACACAGCGGCATGTCCGCCGTCGTCCATGGCGTATTTCGCGCCCGTTGATCAGCCCAAATCATTGAAACTGCTTCTGAAACGCCGCAAACTGATCGCGCAGCGTCTCGAGTTCCCTTCGCAATTCGACAATTTCCGATTCCAATTGCGCGATGCGCTGCGCGTCCGGGGAACTTCCCGCCTCACGCGCCGCTTCCGTGGCCGGCTCGGAATCGGCATGACCCAAAGGCAGAGTGTCGCCGGAAAAGAGGTGCATGTAGCGCGACTCCTTGGTCCCCGGCTGCCGCGGCAACACCTTCGCCAGCGGAGGCTCGCGCCGCATCAGGTGATGGAGCGCGGAATGCACTGCCTCCAGATCCTCGAACGAGTACATGCGCTCGGCGCGCGTGCGCAATTCCCCCGGCGTCTGCGGCCCACGCAGCAGCAACACGCCGAGCACCGCGATCTCGTGCCGGTGAAAATTATAGAGTTCGTTCAACCGGTGTTCGAACTTTGCCACCCGTGAATCGCTGCTGGCGGAACGCACCAGCGCCTGCTCGGTCAGCGAACGCAGCGCCCGCCGGACGTCGTCCTCATTCAGCGTCATCACAGGATCGCGGTTCGATTTTTGATTGCAGGCGTTCAGTAACGCGTTCAAGGAAAGTGGGTAATATTCCGGCGTGGTGATTTCTTTTTCGACGAGTGCGCCCAGCACCCGCGCTTCGACATCGGAAAGTTGCAAGGCCATTCCCGAATCATATCAAGAGTGCCCGGAAATTTTCTTCGGAGATCGGTTGGGCGCAATTGTGGCGCGGAACTATCTTGAGGCCGTGATGGCTTTCTTGACGTAACGCCCGCGCTTCTTCGGCGTGCGTTCCGGAGCCCGCTTGTCGCGCTCCGCAGGCTGCAACGGCACCGCGGCATGCACCGTTGTTCCCCCGCCGACGTAGGACTCGATCGAGCACTCTCCCCCGACGAGTTTCAGGCGCTCGCACATGCTGGTTAATCCCAGGCCGCGGCTTTTGGACGCCGTATCCTGACGAAAGCCAATGCCCCAATCGCGCACAGTGAGCGCAATTTTGGAAGCGGAGACGTTGAGCGATACGCGGAAGCGATGCGAGTGGCTGTGTTTCACCGCATTCTGCAGCGCTTCCTGCAAAACGCGGAACAAGCACAGGGAAATATGCTCCGGCAGGTCGTGGGGAACATCCGAAGCGTGGAATTCCACGTGCACCTTTTCGAGATCCTGCAACTCCCGGCAAAAACCTTTCGCCGCGGCCGCAAGACCGAGCAACTGGAGCTTCGAGGAGTGCAAGCTGTGCGACATCGCCTGAATATCGCTGGCGAGCAGCGAAATCCGCGCGCATTCGTCGGCGATTCGCTGGCGCAGCACGGTTTCCGAAGCAGGCAGGTCTTGCTTCAATCGCTCGAGATTCACGGCCAGCAGGCCGACGCGCTGATTGATATCGTCATGCAGTTCCCGTGCCAGCCGCGAGCGCTCTTCTTCCTGCACTTCAATCAGCCGCTGATTCATCCGGGAAAGCGCTTCCTCCGCCAATTTCTGCTCGGTCACATCAATGCAAGATCCGATGTAACCCGAAAACGCGCCGTTCCAGTCAAACCGGGGCACGCCCTGGTCCAGCACCCAGCGGTATTCGCCGTCGTTGCGGCGGAGGCGGTACGTCATCCGGAAAGCCTCACGCCGGTCAAAGGAGCTGGAATACGTCTCGAGGCACTGCGCAAAGTCTTCCGGATGCACTCCCTCGGTCCAGCCATTTCCTGTTTCTTGGGCGATGGTGCGTCCCGTGAAATCGAGCCACGGCTGGTTGAAATAATTGCAGAACTTGTCCACGCCGGACATCCAGATCATCACCGGGGCGGTGTTGGCCACAAGGCGGAAGAGCTTTTCGCTCTCGCTGACGGATTGCTCGGTGGGAAGCGGGCGGTCCACTAGCTAATTAACTAACACTCCGAGTTACGAGTTGCAAGGATACTTTGCCGGGCTGCGGGGGAATGAAATTGGTGCGGTCGAGTGGATTCGAACCACCACGGTATTGCTACCGCCAGCCCCTCAAGCTGGTGCGTCTGCCAGTTCCGCCACGACCGCACTGAGGTGAGAACAACATTGTAGCCGCGCCCGTGGAAACGGGCAAGGCATGGGAAAGTAGCGGCCCCCGAAAGCGGCCACCACGAAATCGCTATGGCTTCGCCGGAGCGGGTTGCGCCGGGGTCGAAGACTGCGGGGCGGCCGGTGCCGGAGCTACCGGAGCGGGAGCGGGCGCCGTCTTTGGCGCGGACTTCGAAAACTTCTGCAGGATCGAGCTTCCGCCGCCGCCTTGATCCACGGCGCGATCCACGCGCACCACCATGGCCAGCGCGCACACCATGAACATGATCGCGCACCACGTGGTCGCCTGCGAAAGTATCGTCGCGGCGCCGCGCGGCCCGAAAGCCGTCTGGCTGCCCGCGCCGCCAAAGGCGCCAGCGAGGTCGGCGGCTTTACCGCTCTGCAGCAGCACGACGATGATCAGCACCAGGCAATTAATCACGAAAAACGGCGTCAGAATGTAATTGCCCCAGGAAGCGCGAAAACCCAGCGCGATAATCCCGAAGCCAATCAGCAACGCGATCGTCCATTTCATCCAACCAGGCATTTCCCGCACCTCAATCTCGCAAAATTCCGAATTCCCTGCTCACCGGTCCGTCCCGCTTCAGCGCGGCCAGTCCTTTACGATGCTGGCAAACGATTTCGCATCCAGGCTGGCGCCGCCCACGAGCGCACCGTCAATTTCCACCTGCGCCATCAATCCCTGAATGTTGTCAGGCTTGACGCTGCCGCCGTAGAGAATCCGCAGGGCGGCCGCATGGCTGGCGTTGAAGGTTTCCGCCGCACATTGGCGAACGAACTTGTGTACAGCCGCGGCAATTTCCGGGGTCGCGGTGCGGCCCGTACCAATTGCCCAGACCGGTTCGTAAGCTATTAGAATACGGGAGAATTCTTCGGGGGTCAACGCGCCCACGCTGCCCTCGAATTGGCATTTGCAGATCAATTCGGTGCGGCCGGCCTCCCGGTCGCTCAACATTTCGCCAATGCAAACGATCGGAATGAGCCCCCCGGCGAGCGCGGCCTTGGTCTTTTTCAGCACGGTCTCATCCGTGTCCCCAAAGAACTGCCGCCGCTCGGAGTGGCCGATGATCGTATAGCGGCAGCCGGCCTCTACCAGCATCCCCGTGGAAATCTCGCCCGTGAACGCGCCTTCCTTCTCCCAAAAAACATCTTGCGCGGAAATACCAATGTGCGTGCCCCTGGCGGCTTCCACTGCCGCGGCCAAACTCGTAAACGTAGGCGCGATCACGATATCGCAATCGTGCACGCCGGCAACCAGCGGATGGAAGGCGGAGAAGAAGGCACGGGTCTCCGCCTGATTCTTGAACATCTTCCAGTTGCCGGCGATGCACCGGCGTCGTTTGGAATGGCTCATTTGTCGGTGAGGGCCTCCACGCCCGGAAGCTTGCGGCCGCCCAGAAATTCCAGCGAAGCGCCACCACCCGTGGAAATATGGGAAATTTTATTCGCCAGGCCGGACTGGTGCACCGCAGCCACGGAATCGCCGCCGCCCACGATGGATATCGCGCCGGCCGCCGTGGCCGCAGCCACGGCCTGCGCAACGGCAAGCGTGCCCTTGGCGAATGCCGGCATTTCGAAAACGCCCATGGGCCCGTTCCACACAATCGTCTTGGCCTTGGCAATCTCCGCGCAATACGCCGCCACGGTCTTCGGCCCGATGTCCAACCCCATCTGATCCGCCGGAATCGCCCCAACATCCACAATCGTCGCCGGCGAGTCCGCTTTAAATTCCCGCGCGACCACGTTGTCCACCGGCAAAAACAGCTTGAAGTTTTTCTGCTTGGCGTCCGCCAGGATTTTCCGCGCCAGGTCCAGTTTGTCTCCCTCCACCAGCGACTTACCGATCGAAAATCCCTGCGCCTGGAAGAATGTGTACGCCATGCCGCCGCCGATCAGCATCGCGTCGGCAATTTTCAACAGGTTTTCGACCACTTCAATTTTGTCGCTAACTTTCGCGCCGCCCAGAATCGCCACAAACGGCCGCGTCGGGTTGCTGATGGCCTTGCCGATGTACGCAATCTCTTTCTCCATCAGCAGACCTGCCGCCGCCTGCTTCACGAACCTGGTGATTCCCACCACGCTCGCATGCGCCCGGTGTGCGGAGCCAAACGCGTCGCAAACGAAGACGCCGTCGCAGAGCGCTGCCAGCTTCTTCGAAAACGCTTCGTCGTTTTTTTCCTCTTCGGGATGGAAGCGCACGTTTTCCAGCACCAGAATGTCGCCGTCCCCCAGAGTCTTGCTCTTCGATTCCGGAACTTCTCCCACACAATCGGAGGCGAACCGCACCGGCCGTCCAATCAGCTCTTCCAGCTTTTTTGCCGCCGGAAGCAGCGAGTATTTCGCGTCTGGCCCGCCTTTGGGCCGGCCCAGGTGCGAGGCCAGCACCAGCCGCCCGCCCTTCTGGATGGCCAAGCGCAACGTTGGCAGCGTTTCGCGGATACGCGTGTCGTCAGTCACCACGCCATCCTTGAGGGGCACGTTGAAGTCCACGCGAATGAACACGCGCTTCCCGCGCAGATCGAGGTCGTGAATGGTCAATTTGTTCATCGTTGGGTCCATTTGGAAATAATCAGCAACCAGTTCAGAGCGCTGCGGAAGATAACAGCGAGCAGCGAACAGATAACAGGGAGCGAAGATCCCGCAACAAGAATCGCTACGAAAATCGTTCCTGCTCGCTGTTATCTGCTATCTGTTGCCCGCTTTTCCCCTCATCAAAACTTCGACGCCAGCAGCTTGATCAAATCGCGGCACCGGCAGGAATAACCCCACTCGTTGTCGTACCACGCCAGCACTTTCACGCAGCGATCACCAACGACCTTGGTGTAGCCCGAGTCCACGATCGACGAATTGGGATTCCCGCGGAAATCCACGGAAACCAGCTCTTCCTCCGTGTACCCGAGGATTCCCTTCATCGGCCCGTTGGAAGCGGCCTTTAACGCCGCATTCACGGAATCCTTCGTCGCCGGCTTGTCCACAAAAACGGTCAAATCCACCACGCTGACGTTGGGTGTGGGCACGCGCATCGCGTAGCCGTCCAGCTTCCCTTTCAACTCCGGGATTACCAGGTGCAGCGCCTTGGCCGCTCCGGTCGAACTCGGAATCATGCTCAGCGCCGCCGCCCGAGCGCGGCGCAGGTCCTTGTGTGGCAGGTCCAGCAGCTTCTGGTCGTTGGTGTAGGAGTGAATCGTCGTCATCGTGCCGCTGTGAATCCCAAACGTATCCTGGAGCACCTTGGCGACCGGCGCCAGACAGTTTGTCGTGCACGAAGCGTTGGAAACCACGTGATGCTTTGCTGGGTCGTAGCTTTTGTCGTTCACGCCCAGCACAAACGTGGCATCCGGATCGTCCGCCGGGGCGGAAATTATGACCTTCTTCACGGGCGCGCGCAGGTGCTTTTTCGCTTCCGGCCCCTTGGTGAACAGGCCCGTGGACTCCACGACGATATCCGCTCCCACGCTGGCCCAGTTGATTTCCGCGGGATCTTTTACCTTGAAAACCTTGATGGCTTTGCCCTCGATGCTGATCGAGTCGTCCGTGTGCGTGATCGTGTGCGGCAGATTCCCGAGCACGGAATCGTATTTCAACAGGTGCGCAAGCGTTTTGGCATCGGTGATGTCGTTCACGGCGACGAACTCGATCGCCTTGTCGTCAATCGCGGTGCGCACAATGTTGCGACCGATGCGGCCGAAGCCGTTGATACCTACTTTGATGGGCATGCTTCCTCCGATGCGGAATCGTAATCTGCGGCGTTGCATCAGGCCGGGGCGACGCCGCGGGCAGAACTAAAAATGCTAGGTGGAGTGTAGGGAAAAGTCAACGTAGGAAGGAACGCCATGCGTCACAGCCCACGCGAAAGTCCCTGGATTTGGTTGGTTTACAACCTAAAAGAGGCAAAAGCGCGTTGCAGTTCGGCACACGGCAAGACCGCGGCAGGTCGGTTTTGTCGCGAATGGGAGGATGTCGGCAATTCTGCTCGCCCGTCCGGTTATTCCGGATATTGCTTGATGGAGCTTACTTTATCCCCTCGGAAGTGTACGAAGACAGTTTTGTCAGGCGGGTGGCCGTAGATCCAGTCTTCCGTATCGTAGCCTTCCGCATCCCGCTCGCGTACTTTCCGGTCCGGCTTCCCCATCGCCGCCACCACCTCATCGCGATCCATGCCCAGGACGGCGTGGCGCTCCGTGATGGCCTTTTTCATCTCCGGCGGCAGCGTGTCGATCCACTGCACGGCGGCCGAATGCTCGCCGCCAAAATCCACAAAGGG
>Ga0335079_10005689_pt1 | contig 14258 bp, 11 predicted proteins | sample Lox_Sample_33_FD_206719 | JGI IMG/M metagenome (GOLD analysis project Ga0335079, IMG submission 206719) | Soil microbial communities from Loxahatchee National Wildlife Refuge, Florida, United States - Lox_Sample_3.3 | ecosystem: Environmental > Terrestrial > Soil > Wetlands | place: USA...
CCTCATTGTGTTTTGTGCCGTGCAAAAAAAAACCGCCCACGCTTGCACGTGGGCGGTTGTCGTCTCTATCTACAACCAGAATATCAGCGGCTCTGACACAGGTCAACGGATTTTCAGGACTGCGATTCGCCTATTTCGTCAGACCATCGAAAAATTGCCGGAACAGATCATTGTAGGTACACCCGGCATCTTTCCAGGTTTCCTGAAACAAGGGTTGCGACGCCCAATGGCGGAACATGCGCATCCAGCCGCCGTTCTTCGGGTTCTCGCGGTCCGCTTTGTTGTCGAGATGGAGGTCGGTCCACACGTTTTCCATGAGTTGGAAAAGATCCAGGCAAAAGAAGAACGCTTTGCGTTGGATCGCATCCGTCACCCAGGCAGGCGGGCCAGCCTCGACCGGCGCCGGGCTGGTGCAGTGTCTCCCTAATCTGGGAATGATCTGTTTGTCGAGATATCTCAGATCCGGGTCGTCGCTCATGCGTTTCATGAGTGCCGTGTACGCTTCGGCATGGCGTGTAGCCACTCCCTCGGCCACGGTCGAGGGCGGGTACCACTGCTGACAGAGCCCCTGGAAAAGCCCGGACACCCGCGCCAGCGTTCTCTGCCGAACCAGCGCGTTGACCTCGGCGCCTACGTTTTCGAAAGCCGATTCCACCACGTGCAAGCCCAGCCGCCGGTAGCTCTCGAACTGCGACTCGGTGAAGAACTGATTCGCGGTGGGCTCGTGCGGGAATGCTTGGTGGCCGGCGTGATACTGGGTCACGTCATCCGGCTCGTCACCGGTCAAGCTGGCTTTCAGGTACAGGATCCATCCCTTCGCCGGCTCGTGCTCGAAGGGCGCATGGCCGCCACAGTGGTTCTCTTCGTCGCGCGTCATCTCCGGATACGTCACCGAACCAACCACGCAGTGCGTCCGGCTGAATCCTTTGTCGCGCTGGATCGGTTTCGGATCGAGATCGATTTCCACGCCCAGATCCGCGCGGCACTTACGGATCGCTCCGCCCAGCGATTCGAAGTTCAGCTTGGGGTCTTCTTCGCCGTCGCATACGATGATGTAGCGGCAACGGCGCTTCACCAGTTCATAAAGGCCCAGGTTGTCGAAATGCCCTCCGTCGGACAGATTCAGATATCTGCTCCGGCTGGTAGTTTGCGCAAACAGTTCGGAGAGCAGCGCGCCGAGGGCATAGCTCGGACCCGGCCGGCGGCTCCGCTTAGTCAGTCGTGGATTCCCCACCCACCAGCCCAGCCGCACGTCGAAGATCGTCATCAGAAAGGCTAGCGGCGCGAAAGTATGATAGCCTCCGTTGGGGTTCGCAGCGGCGCCGGAGATGGCCATGGCAGTGCCAATCGCCGGGCCCCCGGCTGAACCCCCGGCAGGCGGGTACATATAACACCGCGTTTCCTGATAGCCGTCAACGCACTTTGGCGCCTCGCCGCCGGGATCCCGGTCCTCCGCCGACGGCGGCAAGTCGAAGCCACAGCGGAGCGGGCTGAACACAAACGACGCCCCCTTGCGTTCCTGGGTGGCCAGATCCGACCCGGCATTGAGATTCAGGGTCGTGTTGAGGATCGGATAAGGTCCCCAGTAGGGCGGTTGCGCCGGCCTCTCGGCAGGCGGCTTGGCGCGCAATTCGGCGATGGGCAGATCGTCGTGAGAGTCGAAACCGGTGAACGGATTCGGCCTGCGGTCTTCGCCCCGGCTCGCGCCCAGGTAGCAGCGCACCAGCCTGTTTTTGTAGAAATGATGCAACGAAAACTCGTTGATGTTGATCCGTAACGGTAGAACTGCAACGAGCGCCGCGCAGCCCAGCAGGAGCACTGCGGCCATCCCCCACGTCCCGGCGGTCGAAAGGTCATAGGTGATCCAATAGTGGCGGTCAACCGGCTGTAGCCGCGCGATCCACCAGGGAACAGCGCTGGCCACGTTATTCACTTCCACTTTGAGCGTGCCATCCCCGCTGGCCGACGCCGCAGGCAGGGAGATATGCACCGTGGTACCTGCCCCCGTTTTGGGCATCGTGGCGCTGTATGCGCCGGCCCTCGCGTATACTCCCGCCTCGTGCGCGATGATTTCGTGCACGACCAACGAAATGGTCAGCAGGTACCCGATCAGAAACACAGCGGGCGCGATCTTGCCGATCCATTCCAGAGCCGTGCTGGTTTTGCCGTTGGCGCCACCCGTGCGGGAGCTTTTGCCTGCGTATACACCCGCGGCCGTTGTGGCAACCCATCCGCCCACCGTTGCTGCCGCAGTCTTTCCGTAACTCAACGCAAACGCCGCGAGCCATTGCGGGCCAAACACGCTGATCGCGAACAGCGCCATCCAGGCGGTGAAAGAGATCGTGAGGAGCGCTCCCAGCCGCGCCAGCCACTCGCGGGTCGAGTCCGGAAAGTCCGCGCCCATTAAGCCGATCTGGATCGAGACTCCGACAAGGAGCACCTGCACCACCAGGGGCGGTCCCCAGGCAATCGTGTGCCAGGCGCTGGCGGGCGCTCCCTGCCAAGTGGTGATCCAATGCAATACTTTAGACAAAAGGATGGTTGTGGCCAGCGCGCAAACAAGCGGAATCCAGAGATGGAACCACCAATAATCTCCGTATGTTGCGTGGTGGCGTTTGAAACAATACTTGAATCCGCCGCACCACTGGAGAAAGCCAAACAACAGCAGTAGAACGGTGAAGACGAGCGGAACCCGATACCAGTCGAGCGGGCTGAAGATGTTCTTCAGACCGTTTGGGATAGGGTCGTAGTTGGAAGTCCCCACCACCAGCGCGCTCAACAGAACGCATGCCGCGCACACCCAAACCACCCAGAACTTCTCGAGCCAGGAGTCTTGATCTTCCTTTTCCGACACCTCGCCAGGGTTGCCGAACTCCCCTTTGACGATCGCTCCCAGGTTCAGGCTGATGAGAACAACGGCGCCGGCAAGCGAAGCAATAGCCAACGCCCCAACGGCGAACCAGCCCGACCAGCCGGTTTGAGCCAGCTTTTGTTGCAGCAAGCCCGCATGGATCGCCACCAGGACCAGACCGGCCAGAAATGGCACCAGGATGAGCTGGTTGAGAAACATGTTCCGCAGCCAGATGATGCCAATGACCCAAAAATCGGCACTAAGCAGACCCAATCGCGGCGCCAGGTAGTTGCTGTATTTCCGCAAAAAGGTGATCGGATCCTCGGTGGGATGGTTCGGCGCCTTGGGAGTGTGCCGGCCTTCCTGTTTAGCGGAGGGAGAAATCAAGCTGCCCGCGTGGAGCGGATCGCCGCCGCATTTCCGTTTGATTACGCCGTGCAGCCAGGTGCCGATGTATCCGCCACCCGAAACGGTGGACAGGTAGTCGATGAACGGCAGGAGACCGCGTTCCGCGAGCCCTTGCAGGATGCCGAGATTGAAGGTCGCGCTCCGAATTCCGCCGCCGGAAAGGCAAAGGCCAAAGGGCCGGAGGCTGTGCGCGTCGAGCGCACGCCTTTTGAACTCCACCTCGGGCGTCCCAGGCGGCCCATTGTGGGGCCGGTCATGGGAGTTGAGGACTTGGAGATGACCCCTGCGGGCCCTAAGCTGTTCGTGCTCTTGCTTGAGAACTTCGTGTAAAGGAACAGGATCCGGCATTGGGTGTGGCGATGGGAAGAGGCTTCGACGAATCCCCGTGCGAGCGCCAAGGGCGAAACCGTTGGCGCGCCCCCATTCAGTAGAGGCCTATTATATTCGCGCTTCGCCATATTGCAAGGAGTTTGTGCAAGATTCCTGCGGCGTGACCGCCCGCGGTTCACGCTCGTAACTTATTGCGTTTCTTGGGCCCGATGGGGAAACCTTCACGGATCTCCAGTCGTCTTTTGGTATATCATTCTACGTAGGGGCGGACGCATGGGCATCGTACAAAAACTCTCCTTTTTTGGCCTGATGTTGGTGGCGTTTGTCGCTGTGCCGGCGCAGGAAGGGCCGAACAAGGACGTTGGCGAGACGGTGGCCAAGCCGCGCAAGACGGAGTCCCCGGCAGCAAACGACGCCAATCTGCCGCCCATTCCTTCCAAGCTGAGCAACAAAAGCAAGGCAGATATCCCGCCCGGCGCGCCCGCGTTCAAAGTCGACACCAGCGTGGTCAACGTCGATGTGGCGGTGCTGGACAACAAGGGCCACTTCATTCCCAACATCCCGCGCGGCAATTTCCGCATTCTGGAGGACAACGTTCCGCAGCAGATCTCGACGTTTTCGATGGGCGAAGCGCCCATGACGGTCTGTATGCTGATCGAGTTCAACGCGCGCTTCCAGTCGTTCTATAGCGGGACGTGGATCAACACGCTGTCAGCCACCTACGGCTTCTTGCAGACGCTGAAGCCGGAGGATTATGTGGCGGTAATCGCGTTCGACCTAAGGACCACGATCCTTTCCGACTTTTCCAGCGACAAACGCAAGGCCTACGAGGCAATGTCGATGCTCCGCATCCCGGGATTTTCGGAATCGAACCTATTTGACGCCATGGCGGATACCGCGGACCGGATGAGCGGCATCGAAGGGCGGAAGGCGATCGTAGTGTTCGCGACGGGGATCGATACGTTCAGCAAGCTCACGTACGACAAAGCACGTAAAGCGCTCCAGGAAGCTGGCGTCCCTATTTACGCCATCGGGTTACGCGAGATGGTGAACCCTTACTACGGCGGTTTGCCCCCGGACGGAATCAACACCATGCAAGCCGAGAATATGCTGAAAACCTTCTCCAGGGAAACCGGCGGCATGGCGTTCTTCCCGCACTTTATGGGCGAGTTTCCCACCATCTACCAGGCCCTCGCGCAGTCGCTTCGCAATCAATACTCCCTCGCCTATTCTTCCACCAACCAGGCGAAGGATGGATCGTACCGCAAAATCAAGGTGGAGCTGGTGAACCCCGCGACCAACGAGCCGCTGCGGGTGACCGACGAGAAGGGGAAGCCGATCAAGTACTCGATCGTTGCCAAGGCCGGGTACAAGGCGCCACGCGAAGTCGAGTAAAGTCAAGTTCTCGAAATCGCTTAATTACAATTTGATGCAGAATCGTTGACACCTCGGTGACATCTCTGTTACCCTCGCACGGTTCCATGAAGACGCCATCCGCGCCGGTGCATCCAGGCGCGACGATTCTCCTCGTCGATGACAATCCGCACGGTTTGATCGCGCGCCGCACCGTGCTGGAGGAGTTGGGTTATCGTGTGCGCATCTGCGAAAGCGGTGCGGAAGCGCTGGAGCTATTCGCCGCGCAGCCGGTGGATCTTGTGATCACCGATTTCCGCATGCCCGCCATGGATGGCGTCGAGCTCATCACCCGCATCCGGCAGGTGCGGCCGGACCTTCCCATCATTCTGCTATCCGGGTTCGTGGAGCCTCTGGGGCTGACCGAGCAATCCACCGGCGCCGACGTGGTCCTGTCAAAAAGCGCCGGCGAGGTTGGATTTCTGGTTCGCTCGGTGCGCCGCCTGTTGAGCCGGCAGCCGTCACGCAAGTCTGTGGAATCGGAAGGCGCTGCCCAAGCCAAGAAGGCTCGCAACACGGGATGAGCCGGGCTGCGCGGCATGAAAACCGCACATCCCGGCTTGTCTCCCTGCTCGTACGAGTTGCATCGGCGATCCTTGCGGTTTTGCTGCTGTCTTCTGCCGTTGCGGTTCCAGACCGTAGCTCGCAGAAAAGCGTCAACCGGTGGATGAAATCGATGAGCCTGCGCGACAAGGTGGCGCAACTCATCATGATTCCGTTCAGCGGCCGCTCCATCAGCACTAAAACGCGCGACTACCGCAAGTTTGTGCACCTGATCCGCGACGTGCACGTAGGCGGGCTGATCCTGGTGAACGTTGCGCAGGGCCGGTTGACGGCGCGACCCGAGCCGCACGAGCTGGCCTCTTTCGTCAATCGCTTGCAGCGCATGAGCAAGCTGCCCTTGCTGGTTGCAGGCGACTTCGAGCGTGGCGCATCCATGCGCGTCAGCGGTACCACGGTGTTTCCTCACGCCATGGCATTCGCCGCAGCCGGAGATCCGGCGCTCACACGCTACGAGGGTGAAGTGACGGCACGGGAAGCGCGGGCGCTGGGCGTGCAGTGGGTCTTCTATCCGGATGCCGACGTCAACAATAATCCCGACAACCCGATCATCAATATCCGGTCGTTTGGAGAAAACCCACAACTCGTCTCGCGCCACGTGCAGGCGTTCATTGAAGGCGCAGATGCCGACCGCCACAGCCGCGTCTTGACCACGGCCAAGCATTTTCCCGGGCACGGCGACACCGCCACCGATACGCACCTGGGTCTCGCCGTCATCAACGCCGACCGGCAACGGCTGAACGATGTGGAACTCGCTCCTTTCCGTGCGGCCATCAGCAAGGACGTGGATGCCATCATGACGGCCCATATATCCGTCCCGGCGCTCGATTCCGCCGACGTCCCTTCGACGCTTTCCGCCGCGGTGCTGACCAAACTGCTGCGCGAAGAACTGGGCTTCCACGGGCTGATCGTGACCGACGCTATGGACATGGGCGCCATCGTCAAGGCATTCGGCGATGCGGACGCCTCGGTGCGGGCGATCGAGGCGGGCGCCGATGTGATCCTGATGCCACCCGACGCCGACACGGCGGTGAATGCGGTGGTGGCGGCCGTGCGCCGGGGCCGCATTTCGCAGAAACGCATCGATCAAAGCGTGGCCCGCGTGCTGGCGGCTAAAGTGAAAGTCGGGCTGGATCGCGGGCGGCTGGTGGATCTGGAGGCCATCGACGATGTCGTCAATGCTCCCGAAGCCAACGATCGCGCGCAGGAAGTTGCCGACCGCGCGGTTACGCTGCTGCGCAACGAGCCGGCCGAGATTCCATTGCGCGCGCCGGCCAAGACCTGCTTTCTATTGCTCGCGGAGAGTCACTACTCGAACGAAGGTCTGGCTTTCACGCAGGAGATACACAAACGTAGCCCGGATGCGCTGGTTTTGACGCTGGATCCATCACTTCCAGATCCCGCACTCGATGTGGCTACGCAGCGCGCAAGCTTCTGCGATGCCACCGTGGTGGGCGCCTTCGTGCCCGTGGCGGCGCGCGCCGCGCTCGCCGTCTCGCCCGGCTATGCGAAACTGCTCGACACCCTGATCGCTTCGGGGAAGCCCATGACCCTGATTGCCTTTGGCAATCCCTATCTGCTGCGCAGCTTTCCGAAGGTCGCCGCATATCTCACCACCTACAGCACCGTCCCGCCATCGGAGGTCGCGGCCGTCAAAGCGCTATTCGGCGAGATGCCCATCCGCGGTCATCTGCCGGTGACCATTCCCGATCTTGCGAAATACGGCGATGGAATCCAGTTGCCGGCAACAAAGTAGGGGTCAGGCACGCCTCGTCCGGCAATCCACTACGCGCTCGAATCCTTCACATCGCGCCACAAACGCATGGCCCACAGCCACGCCAGTGCAGGGGCGAGCGTCGCGGCGCCGGTGCAAAGCGCGACCGTTCGAACGCCAATGCCGTGATCAATGGCGACGCCCGCCCCATAGCCGCTCGCGGCGATCATGAGCATAAGAAAGCCGAGATCGGCGGCAAACAGCCGGCCGCGGAATCTGTCGTCGGAGAAACGCTGGAGCAGCGTCGTCGAAAATACCCAGACGATCGAAGCGCCGCCGTGCGCTAGCGCCACGCAAGCGCAAGCCAGCCTGAGAGTGGGCGCTTTAAAAAGCAGAATGTAGCCGGCGCTGCCGCAGAGAAAGCCGGCGAGAATTCCCACGCGCATGCGAGAACTGTGTTCCCCGGCCCACTGGGTAGCCGTAAGGGGCCCGATGAGTGCGCCCACACCGCGTGCGCCCATCAGCAGGCTCATGCCGAGCACGGCTCCGCGCGAAGCATCCATTCCGCCGAATCGGACGGGAAAGACGCGCTCGCCCATGATGGGAAAGATCACCCAATTGGCGCCCATGATGCCGATCCCGCCCTTCAGCAAGACGGTAGCGAGTAGGCGGGTATCGCGCCGGATATAACGAATGCCCTCAGCTACAGGGGAGAAGTCCACCAGCTCACTCAAACGAAACGGGGACGTATCGGCAGCATGCGGCTCATGAAATTGCATCCCGCCGATCAACAACGCGGAGCCGAGGAAGGAGAGCGCGTTCAAGACGAAAACCGCGTCGCGGCCCAGCAGCACTGCGACTAACCCGCCCAGCGCGGAACTGACCGCGAAATTGAACGACCAGGTGATGGAAGAAACGGTGTTGGCTGTAACGAGTTGCTCCTCGCCGACCACATTCGGCAGCACGGCACTGCGCGCCGGCTCGAAAAATCCCCACGTCACCGTTTCGAAGAACAGCAGCGGGTAGACCAGCCACACCATTTGCGCGGAGCGCACCAGCGTCATCCCGAGCACGATCACCATGCGGGCGAGGTCCGCGGCGATCATGACGCGCTTCCGCCGGATGCGGTCGTTGACTACGCCCGCGGTTGGGCCCACAAGAGTCGAAGGCAGAACTTGCAACACCAGCGCAAGGCCGACGGACTGCGCCTTTCCGGTGAATTGCAACAGAAGGCTGTAGATGGCGAGTATGTAGAACCAGTCGCCCATCTCGCTGACGATTTGCGCCAGCCACAGCCGCCGGAAGTTGCGATTCTCGCGGACGAGGCGCCAGTAGGATCCGAGCGTCACGGCGAGCGGTCAGCGTTTTTCGGTGTAGAGGCCCATACGGCTTTTCACCAGTTCCACGGTGGAGTTCGCGATGGGGGCCACGCGTTCGGCGCCTTCGCGCAGCACTCGCGCCACATAGCCCGGGTCGGAGGTGATCTCGCGATAGCGCTGCTGAAAAGGTTCCAGATGCGAAATGACCATCTCGGCAACCTGCTTTTTCAGGTCGCCGTAGCGCATGCCCGTGAAGTGCGCGCGCACCTTGTCGTCGGGCCATGCGCTGAACGCTTGATGAATGCTCAGCAGGTTTTCCACGCCGGGACCGAGCGACGCGAAATCCACCGCGGGATTCGAATCCGTGGTGGCCCGCATGATCGTCTTGCGGACTTTCTCCGGCGGATCGAGCAGGCCCACGGCGTGCCCCGCACCGCTGGCGGACTTGCTCATTTTCACCGTGGGATCGTCGAGCCCCATGATGCGCGCTCCCACCGACGGCAGGCTGGTTCGCGGAACGACGAAAGTCTCGCCGTAAAGCGAATTGAAGCGCTGCGCGATATCACGGGTGAGTTCGAGATGCTGTGCCTGGTCCTCGCCCACGGGCACAATCGCGGCCTGGTAGAGGAGAATATCGGCGGCCATGAGGACGGGATATTGGAGCAGGCCGTCCCCGATGGTTTGCTGGGCAGCAGCTTTTGATTTGTATTGCGTCATGCGCTCAAGCTGGCCCACGGGCGTCACGCATGTGAGCATCCAGGCGAGTTCCGCATGGGCGGGCACGGCGGACTGCACCATGATGCTCGAAACTTTGGGATCAATTCCCGCGGCTAGAAACAGAGCGGCGGTTTCGTTGATTTTTGCGCGCAACTCCTCAGGGGGCTGGTAAACCGTGATCGCGTGCAGATCCACGATGCAGAAAATGCTCTCGAATTGTTGCTGGTAGCCGACCCACGGCGACAGGGCGCCGAGGTAGTTACCTATGTGGAGGTTGCCGGACGGTTGGACGCCGGAGAATACGCGTGCTTTCATGATTAGGATAGGACGGTAGTTCTCTATCGTAAGCGATGACGCATTCTTCAAACAAACTCGACGTAACGATTGAAAAGCTTGTCTACGGCGGCGACGGGCTGGCCCGACTCAACGGCCAGGTCGTGCTGACGCCATTCGTGCTGCCGGGAGAGCGGGCCACCGTCGAGACGCTGGGGCAGAAACCGGGGCTCGTGCGATCGAAGGTAGTTGAGCTTCACGAAGCTGCCAGCGACCGGGTAGACGCGCGCTGCCCTTACTTCGCGCGCTGCGGCGGCTGCCACTACCAGCACGCCGGCTACGAGGCTCAGCTTGGTTTCAAACACGCGATTTTGGCGGAAACGCTTCGTCGCGTGGGTAAGATTGACCCGCCGCGGGAGATTCCGGTGATTGCCGCGGACCCGTGGCACTACCGCAATCGCGCGCAGTTTCACATCCAGGGAAATGAGATTGGATATCTCGAGGCTCACTCGAACCGCCTCTGTGGTATTGAGCAGTGCCCCATCAGCTCGCCACGCATCAACCAGGCGATCACGGCCATGCGGCAAATGCTGCGGGATACACGCTGGCCGCGCTTTGTGCGCGCCGTCGAAGTCTTCACGAACGAAGATCAGGTGCAGTTGAATGTTCTGGAAAGCGCGCGGCCTGTGGCGCGCCGCTTTTTCGACTGGTGCGCGGAAGCGATTCCCGGTTTCGTGCCCGGCGCGCTGGACTACTCGGCGGCTGGCGCGACTTATCGGGTCAGCGGCGGCTCCTTCTTTCAATTGAACCGACTACTCATCGATCAGATGGTGGAGCAGGCTCTCGACCATGCTGCGGGCGAATCGGCGCTGGATCTCTTCGCCGGCGTGGGCCTGTTCTCGTTGCCGCTGGCAAAGCGATTCCCGAAGGTGACGGCAGTCGAATCCGGCGCGGGCGCGCTGCGCGATCTGCGGTTCAATGCCGACCGCGCAGCGGTCACGATCGAAGCGCACCAGAGCACCGTGGATTCGTTCCTATTGGGTCTGACCGCTCCGCCGGATTACGTGTTGGCAGACCCGCCGCGAGCCGGATTGGGAAAGATCGCGGTGCGCGAGTTGGCGCGGCTGAAGCCTGTATCAATCACGATCGTCGCCTGCGACCCGGCAACACTGGCACGCGATCTGGCCGTGATGATCGCGGGAGGCTATAAGTTGGACGGGCTCACGATGGTGGATTTATTTCCGCAGACGTATCACATCGAGGCGATTGCGCGGCTATCGCGGTGAGCGTGCGCTTGGCGTAAAATTCTTGAGGGCCAAGCATGCTCGGCCCGCCGTTCGCCTATCGCACTGACGGGAACAGTTTGTACAGCATCAGATAAACCACCACCCCGGTCACACTCACGTACAACCAAATAGGCAGAGTCCAACGCGCGATGGTGCGGTGCCTGTCGAAGCGCGATGACAGGCCGCGGCTCAGCGTGATGATGGCCAGCGGCGGAACGGCGGCGGCGAGCACCGTGTGGGTGGCGAGGATGCTGAGATACACACCGCGAAGAACGCCTGCATGCCCGAACGGAACCGAGCCGACATGCGCATGGTAGATCAAATAGCAGGCAAGGAACGCGCACGAGGTGACGAAAGCCGCGAGCATCACCTTTTTGTGCGTATTCGGCCGATGGCGCCGAATCAGAATATAGCCTGTCACCAGTAGCACCGCGGCAGCAGCGTTTAAGAAGGCGTTGACGGCAGGCAGATCGTGAATGGAGATCATGAACGCTCCCGCTCCAGGCGGCGAATGTCGACAATCAGCGCGGGAGTGGGATCGTCCTGAGCGGCGCCATAGTATCCGCGAATCTTACCATGGCGATCCACCAGCACGAAGCGCGTACTGTGCTCGAGCGACCCGTCCACGTTGCCCAGCATGAACGAGCGGCGGTCGAGCGCATCCAGCGTTTTCTGATCGCCGGTGAGAAAATACCAGCGTCCCGGCTCAGCATGGAAGCGTTTCGCATAGCTGGCGAGGGCTTCGGGAGTATCGCGCTTGGGGTCGACGGAAAAAGAGACCAGGCGAACATCTGGAAATTCCGAGAGAAGCGGCTGCACGTGCGACATCTGCGTGCTCATGCGCGGGCAGGAGCTGGTGCAGTTGGTGAAGATGAAATCCGCCACCCAGATTTTGCCCTCGAGCGAATGGCGGTCGAATGGCGCGCCAGTTTGAGAAACCAGGTTGAAGTCCGGCACCTGGCCGTAAACAGGGAGCGGTTTGGTGGAGCATCCAGTGGATACTACGCAAACGAGAACAACGAAGATGAGAGAAGCTTTCAAAGCGAAATCACAGGCCGGGCCTGTCGAGCAGCATGAGGCCATACAACAGGGGTAGATAGAAAACCGAAGTCAGCAGCACGCCGCGCGCGCGCAACAGCGACCGCTCCGCAGCAGCGCGAACGCCGGAATAAAGGAACCATGCGCCGAGTGCGAGCGCACCGAGCAAATAGATCCTGCCCGACATCCCGACCAGACCCGGCGCCAGGCTCACCGGAATCAGCAGCGACGCGCACAGAACGATCTGGCGGGCCGTGGAGTGCCCGTCCGGCTCGACCACCGGCAGCATGCGGATACCGGCGCGCGCGTAGTCGTCGCGGTACATCCAGGCGATGGCATAAAAATGCGGAAATTGCCAGAGAAACAGAATCGCGAACAGCACCCAGGCCGGCCCAGTGAGCGTACCGGCGGCGGCGGCGAACCCGATCATCGGCGGCATGGCGCCGGGAAATGCACCGACGGTTGTAGAGAGCCAGGACCGTTGCTTCAGAGGCGTATAGAGGAACAGATAGGACAGTAGCGTCAACAGACCCAGGACGCCCGAGAGCAAGTTGACGAACCAGGCCAGCTCAGCGAAGCCAACCACCGCCAGAGCGATGCCGAATGCCAGCGCGCGATTGGCATTCAGCCGGCCCGCGGGAAGCGGACGGTCGGACGTGCGGCGCATCTTCGCATCGGCCTCACGTTCGTACCACTGATTGAGCGCGGCCGTGCCGGAAGCGATCAGGCCCGTCCCCAGGATGGTGTGCAGCAGGGCCCACCAATTAATCTGCGTGAGAGGCAAACCGCGCAGCCCGAAGAAATACCCCACGCCTGCGCTCATGAGGATGAGCCAGGTGATGCGCGGCTTCGTGAGACTGATGTAGTCTCTCATGCCGATGGGACCGCCACGCCTTCGGTCTGCATCTCCGCTAGCGGCCGCCGTACATGGCGAAAAACCTGGATGGCCAGGACGACACTCGATGCCATTGTTAACGCGCCCACGGCGACATGCGCCACCGTGAAACCAACCATGACCGGCATCGGTTGCGGGGCGTCCGCGGTTGCGAGCCGGCTCATATAGGCGGCAATGCCCAGGAACACTTGCAAGAACGTAATCGATAATAATGCTAGCGCGGACCGGCGCAGTGCCTCGTGTCCCGCGTGGCGCATCAAAACACGCACAGTCACCCACAGTACCATGCCTGTGGCCAGCAATGCTCCGAGGACGTGCGGAAGAATGCCGATCGCCTGATGGCGCGCCGAGGCCCCGAGCGCGAGTTGCAGAAAGACGCATGCCGCTGCGGCAAGCGCGAGCCAGTGCAAAGGCGGCGCACCGGGATCATCCACAATCTGGCGCCCGCGCTGCCAGCTCTGGGAAGTGAAAAGCGCAATGGCGACCGTCGTAGAAAAGAAAAGCTGCGCCAGGCACGCGTGGCCGATGCTCACCGGCTTGGGCAACATGAAGAGAACGGTCATGCCGCCCAGCACGCCTTGCGCAATCACCGCGGCCAGCGCAATCCAGCCGAGGTTCTTCAGCCATCGGCGAGGCTCCGCGCGCATCAGCCAGATCGCCATCCCGATGGTGAGCAGGCCCACCGTGGTCGCGACCATGCGGTGGCCGTGCTCGTAAAAGATATTGCCCTCCATCGGCGGCATCAGTTTGCCGTAGGAGAGCGGCCAGTCGGGAACCGAGAGGCCTGCGTCATTACTGGTGACGAGGCCTCCCGCCACTACAAGGAACAGCGTACAGAAAGACCACAGCACCGCGTAACGGTGCAGCCAAACATTCTTCATCCTTAGCTCGATTTCATTTGGGCCGAATCGAAATCTTGGGTCTTGCTTTCCTTCGCGCCAACAGTAATCTCAACGTCCTGGGTCCCGTACTTCTCATGCCACGCTTCGATGGTGTACTTTCCCGGCGGCAGGCCCTTGATGGTGAACGTGCCGTCGTCGCCCGTCACCGCGAAGAACGGGTGATTGACCACGCCGATGTACGATCGCATCCACGGATGCACGTTGCACTTCACTGGAATCATCACTTCCTCGCGCGCGAACTTCTTCAGCTTGGCGTCGCCGTTGGGCGGCTGCGACTCGTTCCACTCCTGGTTGATCTTGGGCAGCGGGTGGATATTGTGATTGGTCGGGTCATCGTTGACGATCTTGATGTCCTGGCCGGCTTGAACGCCAATCACGTGCGGACCGTACATGCAGCCCTTCTGCGCAAGCTCGACAGGCGTACTCGGCACCGGCCACTGGCGATCGGGCACACCGGTCTTGATCCAGACGAAAACGTTCTTCAGCGTGCCGTTGCCGTTGACCACCACTTCTTCAGACTTTTGCGGCGCGCCGGCATGCGCGCGGGCGCA
>Ga0335079_10005694_pt1 | contig 14254 bp, 15 predicted proteins | sample Lox_Sample_33_FD_206719 | JGI IMG/M metagenome (GOLD analysis project Ga0335079, IMG submission 206719) | Soil microbial communities from Loxahatchee National Wildlife Refuge, Florida, United States - Lox_Sample_3.3 | ecosystem: Environmental > Terrestrial > Soil > Wetlands | place: USA...
GAATTGGTGAATTACACTTTGCGTCCAGCTTCCGCTGGTATTGGTCAACTTATAAAGGACTCCGCAACCGCCATCACACCGCGTGCCTGTGCCGCCGGTCACGGCCGTGCCATAAAGATCGCCTGCAGCATCCAGAGTGACGCCTTTATAAGGTTCGCCTCCGTCGGTGCCTCCCGTAAAGTCATAAAGGACCGTGTGCACGCCGGAAGGCGTGACCTCAAAGACGGTTCCGCTGCCGTACCTGCCGCCCTGCACTGTAGTTCCGTAGAGATTGCCAGCGTGGTCGGCGATCAGGTCGGTGTCGGCGTACTCCCCGTCATCGTCACCAGCGAAGCTGTAAATGACCTTTGCGCTGCTCGCGGCAGAGATTTGTGACAGCATTGCACAAGCGACGAACACAGCTGCCAAATTCAGTAAGCTTCTTATTGCGTGGGATTTGCCCATTTCTTGCCCCCTTGACCTCGTGGAAACAGCGGTGCACCGAACGGCGTTGGAACTATATCACTGAATTATTCGAAACGAGTAGCGAATCGGGGGAATTTGACAAAGCTTTGACAACGGGAGTGCTCAACTGAGTCAGATCCGGCAGGGGTTTTGCGGTCATTGAACAACTGGCGGTTCTCGTTTCACACTTGAATAAAGTTGCTCGATCGCCTTTTGCACTCGCGCTGACAATTCTTCCATGTGGCGAAGGTCGCACCCTGCTGTTGAAATCGGTTCACCGACACGCATGGCTAGCGGGCGCGGCTTGATGTGATAGGTATTCATGGGCAGAAGTTCGTAGGTTCCAACCAGCGCTATGGGGATTACGTCCACCCCGGCTTTAATTGCGAGATAGAAAGCGCCAGGCAGGAGGGGCTTGATCTCTCCGTCCGGGGTGCGCCCGCCCTCAGGAAAAATGACTAGGGGCAAGCCGTTCTTCAAGTCTTTCAGTGCGGTGCGAATCTGGCCGACTGAGCGCGTGGGCTGCTGCTGATCAATACAGATTTGACCGGAGCGCTTCAAATGCCAGCCGATGATTGGATAAGAGAGCAGTTCTTTCTTGAAGACGATGCGGAACTGAAAAGGGAGATTTGCATAGAGGACTGGAATGTCGAGCGCGGAAGCGTGATTGACAGCATAGACATGAGGCTTGCTGAAATCAATTTTCTCGAGGCCGGCGACTGTCACAGGCGAGAAGATGGTTTTCATGATCAGCTTCGACCATTGGCGCGCGAAATTGTGCAAGGTGCGCTCCTTGTCGCCGAACAACGAAGCGAGGACGGCGAACGGCCCGAAAAGAACGGTGTAACTCCAGATGAGGGGATCAAAGAAAAAATAGGAACGGAGGCGGCTGGCCCAGCCGTATTTCCGCCCTGCGAGAGGCGGGTATTCACGAGACGGTCGGTCCTCGATTGCAGAGGGCCCGCTGTTTTCGACTTCAGGCGACGATGCGTTCAATGGGGCCAATCTACTACCTGTTGTTTAGATGCCATTGCCAATCACGGCTTCAGACCTAGAAACTGCATCGCCTCCCCAACGACGTAGATGGAGCCGGTTATCGCGACAGCTTGTTCGGCGCCACTCAGCGATTTTGCCGCCTCGATTGCTGTGTTCACATTGGCTGACTCGAGCAGTTCAACCGGAATACGGCATGCCGCGGCTCGGATCTCTTCAAAGCTGGCAGACCTGGGGTTTTCGGCTCGAGTGATGATGACGTGCCGGGCCAACGGGAAAAGAATCTCAGCCATTTCAGCAATGGCCTTATCGCGCATCGCGCCAAAAATGAGCGTAAACGGTTTCTCATCGTAACGCGCCGAAAGTGCCGAGCGCAGGGCCCACGCTCCGGCCGGGTTGTGCGCGACGTCGAGAACATACTCCGGCGATTTTTCCGAGGCGGGAATGATCTGAAAGCGTCCCGGCCAGCGCGTCTCGCGAATGCCGCGTTCGATGGTCGCTGGTGTAACTGGAAATCTGAGGGTGGCAAGTTCATTGGCAGTGGCGATGGCCAAAGCGATGTTTCTCAGCTGGTGGCGGCCCAAGAGCGCGGTCTCTACTGTGATCTGCTGGTCCGTGACTTCGAGGGGGTATCGACAAATCACATCGTGGGGCGACATGAGGCCGGGACTGGCAGGGGAAACCGGCGGCATGTAAGGAACTGCACTGACTCCGCGCGCGTTCATTTTTAATGCGACTTCACCAATAACACGGTTCGCTTCCGGCTGCTGCGGCAAGGTTACAAGCGTGCCGTGCTGGTGAATGATTCCGGCTTTCTCGGCGGCGATCTCGGCGACTGTGTTGCCAAGGAATTTCTGATGATCGAGCGAAATGTCGGTGATGACACTAAGCAGCGGTTCTACGACATTGGTCGCATCGAGGCGGCCGCCCATTCCTACTTCCAGAACGGCGAGCTCAACTTTATGCTGCGCAAAATATTCGAATGCAATGGCAGTCAGCATTTCGAAGAAACTGGGATGCCAGGGCAGTTCGTGCTCCTCGACCAGACGCTCGGCGGTGCGGTCCACTACATCGTGGAGAAGAGCGAAGTCGACGTCGCTGATCTGAGTGCGATCAATCTGAATGCGTTCGTTGATGCGGACGAGATGGGGCGAGGTATAGAGGCCTGCGCGCACGCCCGATGCCTGGAGAATGGATGCTAATGTCGCCGCGGTCGAGCCTTTGCCGTTGGTCCCGGCAATAAGCACGCTGGGGAACTTCCGCTCAGGATTATGCAGCGCATCGAGCAGAACGCGCATGTGCCCCAGATCGAACTTCCGCACCGAGCCGTGCGCCAGCTCGTGACCGAGTGCATACATGCGTTCCACTGCTGCCTGATAGGACATTTTTGGCCGAAAAGAACCTCGGCTCTTTACAAGATTAGCAGCATTGTAGCGGGTTGCCAGAATAGTGCAGGGAAGCGCGAAAGAGCAAGCGCGAACGGGGAGATCGAGGGTACGATTCAAACTGGAATGGACCGCAGGACCCCACCGGCCGGAAGAGAATGTCTGCGATTAGAGACGGGATTATGCAGCTGCGGTCATGAAATCGAGAGCGCGCGAGATATAAGGCTTAAGTTCTTTTCTCGGAACGACGGCATCCAGCATGCCATGTTCGAGGAGAAATTCACTGCGCTGAAATCCGGCGGGGAGTTTCTGCCGGATGGTCTGCTCGATCACGCGCGGGCCGGCAAAACCGATCAGCGCGCCGGGTTCGGCGATGTTGAGATCGCCAAGCATTGCGAACGACGCGGTCACGCCGCCGGTTGTGGGATCGGTCAGCACGGAAATAAATGGTACGCGGCTCTCATCGAGTTGAGCCAGAGCGGCGGAAATCTTGGCGAGCTGCATCAGGCTGATGACGCCTTCCATCATGCGCGCCCCGCCGGATGCCGAGACGATGATCAAGGGGTGCTTCGTATCGTGAGCCTGTTCGATGGCTCGCGTGATCGCTTCTCCTACGACGGCGCCCATACTGCCACCGATAAATGAGTATTCGAGAGCGCTCACGACAACAGGACGGCCGTTGAGCTTGCCTTTGGCGTTAATGACCGCGTCTTTGAGGCCGGTATCGGCCTGGGCTTGTTTGAGGCGCGAGGCGTACGACTTAAGATCGACAAACTTCAGCGGGTCGGTGGAAGAGAGGTTGGCGTCAAAGACTTCGTATTGATTGTCGTCGAGCAGCAAGGCAAGACGCGCCCGTGCGTCAATGCGAAAATGCCTGTCGCACTTGGGGCAGACGTTCAGGTTGTCCTCCAGATCTTTTTTCCAGATGATCTGGCGGCAGCCCTCGCATTTCACCCAGAGTCCCTCAGTACGAACCTTTTTCTCGCCTGAGGTCTCCAGCTCGCCGGATTGTCGTTTAAACCAAGTCAAAGGAAATTAGTGATTGGGCGACTTAGGCATTGAGTGACTAGAACGACGAACTGCCTGATCATTCAATCTGAAATCACTCAATTTCAGTACTCGATTCCTCTTTGTGCCAGTACGCCCTTTTCGTAGGCGTGCTTTACCTGGCGCATCTCAGTGACGGTATCCGCCAATTCTATCAGTGTGGGATGAGCATTTCGTCCCGTCAGTATCACATGAACCATTTCCGGCTTTTTCTTCAGTGCTTCAGCGACTTTGGATGGGTCGAGCATGCTGTAACTAATGGCGTAGTTGATTTCGTCGAGAATGACCATGTCCCACTCGCCGGATTGGATAGCGCGCTCGGCCTCGGCCCAGGCTTCTTCGACCATGCGAACATCCTCGGGATCGGGTTTCTCAGCGCCTACTTTGACGAAACCGCGGCCCATCTGCTTCATCATGAACTTGTCTCCGAAGGCTTTCACGGCGTCGAGCTCGCCGTAATGCCATGAGCCTTTGAGGAATTGCAGCATGAGAACACGCATGCCCTGGCCGACTGCGCGCAATGCCGTGCCCATGGCGGCCGTGGTTTTTCCCTTCCCCGGGCCGGTGTTGATGATGATCAGACCGCGGCGTATATCTTGCATGAAGTGATGGCTCGATTGTATCTGGTTGGAGGGCCAGAGAGCAGGCGGATCCTAGAGAATGGCACGCACACTCTGCCGATGTAAGTTCCGAACAAACCCGGATCAGAGTTGCTGGCCAACCAGAGCAGCAAGAGGCGAAGCAGTTACGGCATTTCGATCATCTGCTTGACGTCAATCTTCTGCTCACCGATGGCGGGCACACTGGTGCTAAAACTGCCGTTGTCGTCGAGCAGGCGAACGGTGATGCGGAGGGCTTCCACTTCGCGTTTTACTTTGATTAGTTCCTGTTCCTTGCTGCGGAGAACATCAAACGGATTCTTCATGGCCATCCTTAGGGAGATTTATGAGTGCGTGACACAACTCTAGTCGGAAATGCCGAGGACAGATACATCACGAAGGTACAGGCCACATCGCTGTAGAATTTTCAGTGCCCAAGATGATATGGGTGCTTTTTTAGAATTGTGAAAGCGCGATAAAGTTGCTCCAGCAGAATCACGCGCGCCAGTTCGTGTGCGAACGTCATTTTTCCCAGCGAAAGCAGGAAATCGGCGCTGTGACGGGCGCGATCGCCGAATCCGTCTGCGGGGCCGACGGCAAACAGCAGGGGCAGAGGATTTCTCTGCTGATGGTCGTCGATAAACGTAGCCAGCTCTTCGGAGGAAAGCTGCTTGCCGCGCCAATCGAGCAGCACCAGATAATTTCTTCCGGATGCTTTTGTGGGGAGGAGCGCGTCTTCATCTTTTAAGGGAAGGGCCTCGATATCCGCATACCGGCCGATGCGCTTCATATAGTCATCGGTCAGGCTTTGAATGGCGGGCTCTCTTGTTTTTCCGAACCACGCAACTTTGATTCTCATAGAAGTTCGGCGTTCCTCAGTATCCCTGGACTCGAAGCTCTGCGCTTCCGACCTTTTGCGTGTTCTAATATTTCTTAAATGATTTTTGATCTCGGCAAGGCGCTAGTTCTCATGGGCGGCTTCCTGGTTCTCCTGGGAATCGTTTTCCTGCTTGCCGGCCGCGCTCATCTGCCGATCGGGCGTCTTCCAGGTGACATTGTTTACCGCGGCAAGAACACGACATTCTATTTCCCCCTGGCAACTTCCCTTCTGCTTAGCATAGTGCTTTCGGTTGCGCTTTATCTCATCAGCAGATTTCGCAGGTAGCAGCCAGATACAGCGCACGGGTGTAACTGGAAGCGGGCAACTGTTGCCGCCGCAACGTCATCCTCTCTGACGCTGCTGTTGTAACATCCATAGCCTGATTTCAGGCCAAAAAAAGGAGCGTGAAATGGATGGAGAGGTAATCCCATCGCTGGAAGATGTTTGTGCGTGCGCGGCGCTGCGCAGCGCTTCGCGCGCCGCCACACAGTTTTATGACCTGGTTCTGGAGCCATCAGAGCTCAAAGTCACTCAGTTCACCGCCCTAAAGACAATCTTTGAAGCAGGAGAGCTGGCGCAATGGCAGTTTGCGCGCCAGCACGCTATCGCGGTGGAGACCTTATCGCGACGGCTGGCTGCATTACGGAGGAAGGGACTCATCAGGGTGCGCGTGGGCGCCAGACACGGGGAGCGGATCTACAGTTTGACAGACCAAGGCAGGCAGGCGCTGGCGGAAGCCTGGCCGTATTGGGAGCGGGCCCAGAAGCGCTTCCGGCAAAGTGTAGGAGAAGGGCAGTGGCAGTTGCTGCTACAACTCTGCCAACGAACGGTTGAGGCAGCCCGGAAGGCTGAGCAGCTGCGCGCGGTGAATTGCGCCGCATAGAATGAACTCCCCAAATGCCTGCAGTTCCCAAGTGCTGTACCTGCTCGCGTAGCTGTCCAATTGCTCTGGCATTTGCCTCTTTCGCCGAACAGCCGGTCCTCAGAATCACTTTGCGTTATGAAATGCGATATTCGCATTGGCACGTCCGGTTTTCATTACAAGCATTGGGTAGGGCCTTTTTATCCGGAAAAAACAAAACAGAAGGAAATGTTGGATTACTACATTCAGCGCTTCAACACGGTGGAGCTGAACAACAGCTTCTACCGCTTGCCTACCGTTGAAGCGTTTGAGAGCTGGCGCGATGCGACGCCCGCGAAGTTTATTGTTGCAGTGAAGGCAAGCCGGTTTATTACTCACAACAAGAAGCTAAAAGATCCAGTGAATGCGCTGGAGAACCTTTTGCCGCGGGCTGAACACCTGGGCAACAAGCTCGGGCCATTCTTGTTTCAGTTGCCACCGAAGTGGAGAGTGAACGTGGACCGTTTACGCGAGTTACTGACCGTTTTGCCGAAGCGGCACCGATACGCCTTTGAATTTCGAGAGCCATCGTGGATGAGCACGGAGGTGGGAAAAATGCTTGAGAAGTTCAATGCTGCATTCTGTATTTACGAGCTAGCCGGATATCGCTCGCCAGTGAAAGTGACGGCAGATTTTGCGTATGTGCGCCTGCATGGCCCATCGACGCACAAATATCAGGGGAGCTACCCGGATTCGCTTCTCAGGCACTGGGCGCAACAGATTGAGGGCTGGGCGAGGCATCTGAAGGCGATTTACGTGTATTTCGATAACGACCAGGCGGGATATGCCCCCCAAAATGGACTAACGCTGCGCCGCATGGTGTTTGGCGACGAAAAGCAAATCTGAAATGGACGCAATTGATTCGTTACCAAAGGGTTATCCTCCTAGGCCCTTGGTGCGAAGCGAGCTGTTGTGAACGCGTCGTATTACGGGTAACTTAGCTCTAAGCGCCGCTTTATTCTGCCGCCGAGCTCAGAAGGCCCTGCATCCGACTAATACAAGTGGCGAATTGACAATCGGTTACAGCTGACGTAATTACAATACGGGCGATCCACAGCTTTTCCACATTGCATGAGCGCAACCAGTAAGGCGAACTTTAAACCAATGAACCCGCTGGTAGGTTTGCCTCTCGCCGGCTCAGGACCATACCGACCGGTTGCACCTCCGGGTCAAGATGCCCTGCAGGCCTTGCTGGCCTTTTCCGCCCTTCAGGAGCAGGCGCGATGTCGTCGTGCCAAAGAGTCGGAGAATGGATCGAAGCGCAGCCCTGGGGTTGAGCATTTCGTGCTGGATGAGGTTCTTCAGCTCGTGGCCGAGCGGGCCCGGGCGATCACCGGAGCCGACGGCGTGGCCATCGCACTAGCAGAAGGGGAAGCGATCGTTTGTCGCGGATCTTCCGGGGAAATTGCGCCGGATGCAGGAGTTCGCATCAACCCGAATTCCGGCTTTTCCGGGGCCTGCCTGGTTTCCGGCCAAATTGTGTGTTGCGATGACTCGGAGGCGGATCCGCGAGTCAATGTTGAGGCGTGCCGACGGCTCGGTGTGCGTTCGATGGTTGCGGTGCCGATCGCCGCGATCGATACGGTCGTCGGACTGCTGGAGGCGTTTTCCTCTGAGCCTTATGGTTTTAATGATAGTGACGTTCGCAGTCTGAAGCTGCTGGCGGAACTTATGCTCGCAGCGCTAAAGCCTGAAGAAGAGGACCGGCTGAGCGAAATTTCCAGACGTGTAGTTGCGACGGCAACGCAAAGCGGCCCATCCGACCTCAAAGATTCGAAGCCTGAACTCGCCACCTTGGATGCAGAGTCTGCGACTGCAGGTCCTGCATCGGCGGAAGACCAAGCCGTGCTCAGTGTTGCCGAACTTCTCGAATCGCCCCGGCGTGTGGAACGCTCGCATCCCGGAGCGATTTTCGTATTCGCGGCGGTCATTCTCGCGTCGGCGATGGGTGGGGCGGTATGGTGGGGTGTTCACGGCCGGGTGCATAAGCCGGCGGCTAAAACGGCCGTTAGCGTGCCACTTCAGGCGCCAGCCCATGCGTCAACGCCCGCTGCTGCTGCGAATGTTCCGTCGGAAACGCAGAACGATGAGGATCAGCCTGCGAGTGGCATACCGGAAGAACCGGGCAACGGGAAGGTTCTGGTCAGCGGCATACGGCACTGGTCTTCTTCTGATTCATGCACGGTGGTGATTGATCTGGGGGACCAGGTGCAGTATGAAGCACATCGGCTGTCGAATCCCGAACGAATTTATTTTGACCTCCACGGGACGGAACCAGGTTTGAAGCTGCCGGCAAAACCGATCGAAACGGGGGACGTACTGGTCACGCGGATTCGCGCCGCAGAGTCCGGGAAAGGTGTGACCCGGATTGTGCTGGAGACGAAGCCGGGAGCCGAGTTTTCCGTGAGGCTTGAGCAAAGTCCGTATCGCCTCGTGGTCGAGGTACACAAGCCTGGGGTAAAGCCGGAACCCAAGTCGGCAGTGACGCTGTTTGATCCGCAACCCGCCATGAAAAATACTGCGTTGTCCGCGCTGGGCAAGGCGGGGGCGAGGCCGGCAACAGCAGCCGGGGTAAGCATGCGGATTGCGCTTGATGCCGGCCACGGGGGATGGGATCTGGGAACTGTCGGACGGCAAGGCCTGCTGGAAAAAGACCTGGTACTGGACATTGTCGGCAGGCTGGGAAAGCTGCTATCCGACCGGCTGGGAGTGGACATTATTTACACGCGGAAGGACGATGAGTATCTTGCTCTTGAAAAGCGCGCGGAGATAGCGAACATTGCGCGGGCGGATCTGTTCGTGTCGATTCATGCAAACTACAGCGACGATCACTCGGCGCGCGGAGTGGAGACATACTATACGAACACGTATTCATCAGTGCGCGCCCGGGCCGTGGATGACGAGTCGAGCGGCTCTTTGCAGAACATCAACTGGACGGCGGTGGACATCCGGCAAAAGGTTCTGCAATCACATCGATTTGCTGCAAGCATCCAACATGCGTTGTATAACGCTCTCGCCTCGCAGAATCCCGGGATTCGTAACCGGGGCGTGAAAGAGGCGCAATACGCGGTGTTGACAGGGACGACCATGCCTGCCATTCTGGCGGAGGTTTCATTCGTCAGCAGTCCGATCGATGAAACGGAACTGCAAGGCGAGGCGTACCGGCAGCGCATTGCCGAAGCCCTCTACGACGGCATAGCGCATTACGTACACACTAGCCAGCCGACGGTGGCGAACGCCTTGCCCAAGCAGGCGTCGCAATAAGCAGGACGAAAAACTCTGATCTGAAATCACCTATTTTCCACAAAAGCCTAAGGAGTATGCTCTCGCTCAAGGTACGTCCGTCTCGGACAATTTGCCGCCGTGGGGGTAGGAATGCTGGAAACTGTCGCCGGTCCTGCGCCGATTCTCAAAGCTGAAGAATGGAAGCGCTTCGAAGGCGAAACTGTCAAGCCACAAGTCAGGTTGCGGCAGTGTCTTGGGTCATCCGAAAACAGCGCGGTTTTTGTTGCCGACTCGAGTGGCAATCAATTGGTTGCGGTGAAGTTGGTGCGCGCGAGTGTACTGGATGCCGATGCTCAGCTGGCGCGCTGGAATGCAGCCTCAAAGCTGTCGCATCCCCACCTGATCAAGATTTTGGAATGTGGGCGTTGCCGGCTGCGAGGGGCGGAGCTGATTTTTGTGATTTCCGAGTATGCCGAGGAGAATCTGGGACAGGTGCTGCCACAGCGGGCGCTCACCCCTGGCGAGACGCGGGAAATGCTGGGGCCGCTGGTGGATGTTCTCGCTCACCTGCATGCTGCAGGATTTGCGCACGGGCGGGTGAAACCTGCGAACATTCTGGCTGTTCATGATGTGCTGAAGTTGTCTTGCGACGGCATTGTGCGAGCGAACGAAGCGCAACTTCTGCCTGCGAGCGAGAACGCGTACGACCCGCCGGAAGGGCCCGTGAAGGCCACGGCAGCGGGAGATATGTGGTCGCTTGGTCTTGTCCTTGTGCAAGCCCTCACCCAACACGCGCCTGTTTCGGGCGGAGTCAAGTCCAAGCTGATGCTGGCGGAAAGTCTGTCATCACCGTTCCGGGAAATTGCGCGGGAATGCTTAAATCCCGATTCCGCGCATCGTTGCAGCGCACGCGATATTGCGCTCAAGCTCGGACGGCCGCTCACAACCACCATGAAATCTGAAGCGAAGAGTGCAGAAGCGAAGGCCGTTGAACCGCGTCGAGAAATAACGACGGATTCAAGCCCTGCTCGAAGTTCCAGTGCTCTGGCCGTCGGCATTGCGATGTTTGTGTTGGTTGTAATCACAGGTGCGGTTTGGTGGTTCATCCGTAAGCCGAGAAGTGCGGAGAATGCGCAGATCACGCCAGCTTTTCAGAACGCACAAACAGTCAACAACACTGCGCCTTCAACGCAGCGTCCTCAGCCAGCGGCAACACCGCCAGCCCGCACAACTGAGGGCTCGATTATTCATCAGGTGGATGCTAACGTTTCGCGGAGTGCACTTAAAACAGTCCACGGAACTATAAAAGTGCGGATCCGGGTGAATGTGGATGGGTCGGGTTCTGTAACGGGTGCAACCTTCGTTGTGCGAGGATCAAGCCAGTATTTCGCACGAAAGGCAATGGAAGCGGCAAAAGAATGGAAGTTCGCTCCGGACGATCACACGCAGCGGAGGGCATGGTTGCTGACGTTTGAATTCCGGAAGAGCGGAGGCACGGTTGTGCCGGCTGAAACTAAATCCTAAGACTGAATGCAGAGTTGTACTTTTGAGTGCCCGCGTTTTGAAATCGCCGCACATGATCGGACGGTATAATTGTGAGCGTCGGGTAATCCTGCCAGATTAATCTTGCCTTCGTTCGGGCCCGATCCGAAAGAGATTTTGGCTATGGACAAGTTGGTAATTCGCGGCGGAAATCCGCTGCTGGGAAGAATTCGCGTCAGCGGGGCCAAGAATGCCGCCTTACCGGCAATGGCTGCGGCACTGCTAACGGAAGATCCGGTAATTCTGGAGAATATTCCGCAGGTTCGAGACATCGAGACGACGCGCAAGCTGCTGGTTGCGATGGGAGCCGAGGTCGAGCTTGGATTCGGCAGGGCGCACCATCGAACCACCCTGTGCTGCCGCAATCTGGCATCGCCGGAGGCGTCTTATGAATTGGTGAAAACCATGCGCGCGTCAACGCTGGTTCTGGGACCGTTGTTAGCACGTTGCGGCCGCGCGCGCGTATCGCTGCCCGGAGGATGCGCAATCGGCGCGAGGCCGATCGATTTGCACATCAAGGGCCTGGAACGGCTGGGGGCGAAGATCACGCAGGACCACGGATATGTCGAAGCGGCAGCTACACGTCTGAATGGCGCAGAGATTGTTTTCGACAAGATTACGGTGACGGGCACTGAAGATTTGCTTATGGCGGCGGCGCTCGCAGAGGGTGAAACCGTGATGCAGAACTGCGCGCGCGAACCCGAGGTTGCCGATCTCGCCGATCTGTTGAACAAGATGGGCGCGCGCATCGAAGGAGCGGGAACCGCTACCATTCGGGTGAAGGGGGTAAACAAGCTGCATGGAGCGAAGCACCGCATTATCCCGGATCGAATTGAAGCTGCGACTTTTGTCATAGCGGCGGCGTTGACAGGCGGCGACCTTAACATTACAGACTGCAATCCCCGGCATTTAGGGGCTTTGCTGCAGAAGTTGAGCGAGACCGAGGTGAAAACTTTTCAGACCGAAGATTCTGTGCGGGTGATGGGGGACAATCCGTTGAAGGCGGCAGATATGGTGACGGAAGAATATCCGGGATTCCCCACCGATGTGCAGGCGCAGTACATGGCACTGGCAACACAAGCGAACGGAACATCGGTGATCACGGAAAATATCTTTGAAAACCGGTTCATGCATGCGCAGGAGCTGGTTCGCATGGGAGCGAACATCAAGATCGAAGGACGCCGCGCCGTGGTTCGCGGTAAGACCCCGCTGAGCGCCGCAGCTGTCCTCGCCTCCGATCTGCGAGCATCGGCATCGCTGGTGCTCGCGGCGCTGGTTGCAGATGGCGAGACCATTATCGACCGCGTCTATCACCTCGACCGCGGCTATGAGCATATCGAAGAGAAGCTAAAAGATGTCGGCGCCCAGGTTCGCCGCATCGGAGAACTCCTGCCCAAGAAAGCCTCGCGCGCGAACGGCTGACGCCTCTTTGCACCCGACTGTTGTGAGGCGTGTCACGTGGTTGAGTGAACGGCGAGCACCAATTCTTCTCCGCTGATTTATACTTACGAGTTTCGGTTTATTGGATTGACGTTACAGGGGAATGAGCCTTGAAGATTCTTGTCTGTATGAAGCAGGTGCCACAGAAAGATGCACCACTTAAGTTGAATGAAGCCGGCACTTGGATTCGCGATGATGTTTCGTACGAGGTAAACGAGCCCGATGCTTACGCCTTGGAAGAGGCGCTACGCCAAAAAGAGAAGCATGGCGGCGAGGTGGTGGTTATTACGGCTGGCCCGGTGCGCGCGCAGCAGGTTTTGCGCGAGGCGCTGGCTAAAGGCGCGGATCGCGCGATTCACCTCGAAGATAACGGCTTCGTGGGATTTGATGCAGTCAACACGGCGCGAGCGTTTGCCGCGGCGATCAAGGATGAATCATTCGATCTGATTTTCACCGGATTGCAGTCTGATGATTACGGGTACGCGCAGACGGGCGTGATTCTGGCCGAGCTTCTGGGCTGGCCGCACGCCACGATCATCATGCAGATAGAAAAGACAGACTCCGGAATCAGGGTGAAACGCGAGCTCGAAGCGGGATACTTTCAGTTTGTCGATATGCCGCTGCCGGCAGTGCTGACGATTCAATCGGGCATTAACAAGCTGCGGTACGCCACGCTGATCGGCATTAAGCAGGCCAAAAACAAGCCACTGAGAAAAATCCCTCTGGTTGACGTACAGTCCGCGGTCGGGGAAAACCTGCAGAAAATCGAGCGCCTGTACATACCTCAAAAGACAAAAAAGACGGAGAACATTGAGGGCGCACCCGGGGAAATTGCAAAGAAGCTGGTGGACAAACTGCGGAACGAACTGCGTGTCTTGTGATGCTGCTGTTCGCAGGGCGCGAGCATCTAACAGGCGCTATGCCAGGAATAGAGCTAAACCGAATTGAAGAAGAAGGAATTGTCGAAGACCAGCGCCGCGGCCTGGTGTTGATGACCGTGGGAAAAGTACTCTTGTGGATGGATTTTCTTTTGCTGGCATTTGTTTATGTGGGGCTGCGGAGCGGGTCGCACTTTTGGTTATGGTGGGTGCTCGGCGAAGGTATCCTGGGCTTGGTGCTGCTCGAGATCGGATCACGCAAGCGCGGGTCATTGACGAAATAAGCGTCAGGAGATTCCTGTGGCGCTGTGGTTCGAATGACAGCAGGCAGGAACGAAACTATGTCTGAAACGATTCTGGTGGTGGTGGAGCGGCACGAAGCTAAGCTCAACCGTGTCTCGTGGGAGACAATTACGGCGGGGCAGGCCCTGTCAGCGGAGACTGGATGGCCGCTTAAAGCTGCCGTTGTGGGCAGCGGAGTTGGCGACCTTGCAAATGAGATTGCTGGCAAGAAGGTAGCGAAAGTGTATGCGGTGGAATCGCCGAGGCTGCAGCCGTACACCCCGGATGCGTTTGCCATGGGGCTGAAACAGTTTCTAGAGTCTAAACGGCCAAAGCTCGTATTGATGCCGCATACGTACCAGGTGCGCGATTTTATCCCGAAACTGGCCACGGCGATGGGAAGGACCGCTATCAGCGACTGCATTGGATACAAGAAGGAAGGAGAGAAGCTGCTGTTTACGCGGCAGATGTTCCAGGGCAAGCTGGCGGCTGATGTGAGTTTCGGGTGCGATGCGCCGTGGTTCGTGACTTTTCAGAATGGCGCCTTCCGTGGGGACAAAGTCGAGGCTGGAGCGAGTGCGGCTCCGGTTGAGACTGTCAATGTGGAAATAGCCGATAGTGTCATACGCAACAAGCCG